>Ga0207866_1001358_pt1 | contig 24330 bp, 27 predicted proteins | sample HigsolmetaAR203D_FD_184835 | JGI IMG/M metagenome (GOLD analysis project Ga0207866, IMG submission 184835) | Ionic liquid and high solid enriched microbial communities from the Joint BioEnergy Institute, USA - AR20-3-D (SPAdes) (version 2) ...
ATTTTTCTTCTCCTTTTTTATTTGTATTTTTCGTTTTGCATAAAGCATTGTATCTTCGTTTTTTCATATTTGAAGAGGAAATAGGATTTTTTTAAAAAAATTGATTAACCGATTTGTTCTGAAACATATTAAAGAAATGTGGTCTTTTAAAATGGCAATAATCGACAAAAAAAATAGTGCAAATTACAAAACGTGTGGTATAATCGAAACTAAGAAATATAACTGAATACCGTTGTATAAAAAATAAAACCTGCTGATGGCAGTCAACAGGTTTTATAGGGTTCCTCTTATTCTTTGTAAAGTTTGGCGACCGAACAAAGAATAAGAAAGGATAATTTTTAAATTTACTTAGTAACATAATACCACAAACAAAGGTAAAATCAAATATATTTTCATTTCAGTAAGAATAAAAATTCCATTTTTATAAAAATATATTAACCCAGTGGTGTTATTTATAAATATAGAATCAATCCTCTATCCTTTCTTATTCTCATTTTTTAATTCGCCAAAAACAAAGAAATGAGAATGAATGGATAGGGGATTTTTTTGTATTTATTCCTCTGTTCAACTACACAGTTTAAGGAGGATACATCTGTGGGCAGATACTTTACAAATGCTGATAATGCAAACTTAATTTATTTTCAATTCCCTAAACTCCTGATGTACGGAGAAAAATATAAGAAAATGAGTGCTGACTGCAAACTCTTTTATATGATTTGTCTGGATTTAATAAAACTATCCATGAAAAAAGGTTGGAAGGATGAACAAGGTCGTTATTACATAAAAATGTCCCTTGAAACAATTAAGGAACGGATGAATTGTCAAAATACAAAGGCAGTCAATTTAAAAAAGGAACTTATTAAACATGATTTAATGGAAGTTGTTCGTGTTGGACAAGGGAAAGCTGATCGCCTGTATATTCTCCAACTTGAATATACAGATGAGGATATTTATAAAGCGAATCATGACCACGAAGATATTAAAAATGACGAAGAAGAAGATTCGGGGACATTCGGAAGCCTACAGCCACAAGAGAACTCCGGAAATCGGAGTTCTAGAACTCCGAAAATCGGAGAACTAGAACTCCACAAATCGGAGACAATTAAGAATAACTTTACTAAGACTAATCCATTAAGAACAAAATCTTCTAATAATCAATATATAACTGATATTGATGATGATAAGCGAACTCATTCGCATAATGAAGAAGAAATCAATTTAATCATTAGTAATTTCCGTGAAGCAACAAAAACGGAATTAACTGACCGTAGTTTTAAGGCTGTTGTTCGTAAAGTCATAGATAAATATAACCAGGGAAAAGTAAATAGTTTCCGAGATTATTTGGCTACTGCATTAACTCGTAAAATGGAAGAACTAGAATTACGCAAAGAACAAGCAAAAGCGAAAGAAGAACTGTCTGAAGATAAACAAAGACGTTTGCAACAAAAAGCCAACAAGCTTCGAAAAACAGAAATTAAACGGGATGTTGTGTTTTACAATTGGTTAGAAGAATAATAGCGAAATTACCGCAAATTTTGGCCTGTATCAAGTTTTAATAGTTCACTGGACTTATATGTCATAGATTCAATAAAATCCCAATAACGGAAAAATATGGGGGTTTCAGGTGGTCTTATTTTTAATCGCAAGTGAAAATTTCGGTCAAATAAGATAGCAAAAGCTATCCCTTGACCGACCTCTCTATCATTCCATGTTAAAAGATGATAGGCTTACTCGATCGGAAAATCTTTAATTGATTTAAAAAAACAATAGCCGAATAACCGCAAATTTTGGCTGATATTGCAGTTTAAAACCTCACGAAAGGAAAAAGGACACAAAATATATAAAAATCCAATAGCGGGCAAATATGAGGGGGATACGGTGCTTATAAATTGAAAAGTAGAATAAAAAAATATGGAAACATAAAAAACCTTGCTAAGTGGAAGTTAGCAAGGAAAAACCAATGCTAGAATAGGACTCTGAACAAAGGTTTTTTTGAAAAAGCATAAAGGAATAGAAAGGTGAAGTTCACCTTTATAGTATTATATCATATATTTTACCACTTATGCAAAAACCTCATTTCCTATTCTAGCTTCTGCATGTATTTTTATAGGAATGGGGATCGAATATGAAAGAAACACATTTATTGTGTAATCATACAAAAATAAACTATTGGACGGATCTTTGGTTTGATGAATATAAAAAATCTGGTTATATTGCTGTCACGAGCAATCTTAAAAAATATTCTTTTTATGGGTCAAATCAAATCGAATCATTAATTAACTACAATGAAAATCAATTGAGCCGTTATATTAGTGTTAATGCTTTTGATGTGGACTGGGAGGATATTCACCATTCCAGAAGTACATTTCATTTAAAACAAATACGAAATATTGCAATTGACATTGATCAATATACAAAAGGGCTAACCATCAATCAGACATTAGATGAAATTCAGTCCCTAATTTTGGATAAAATCTTACCGGAGCCAAACTTAGTTCTTATAAGTCACGGAATTCAGCTGGTTTATTCTATACATCAAGGGGCCAGTCCGGAAATGGGTTGGTTGGTGGGGTATATAACCGAACAATTTATAGAAAAATTATTATATTTGGGGGCAGACACCCAAGCAAAGGATCTTGCTCGATTAATTCGTTTTCCAAAAAGTATTAATCAAAAAAACGGGGAATTTGTTAGGACTGAAATTTGGTATGATGAACCTTACACATTGAGGGAATTACAAGCATATTGCCGTCCTTTAACAAAATACCGAAGTCCAAGAAAAAAACAAGGTAGAATTCTAGGCAACTTTGATGAAAGATTAACAGCTTTTTATAAAATTAATTATTACCGGCTTGAAGATTTACGAAAGTTGGCCATAATTAGGAATGGTAATTTTACCTATTGCCGAAATACGTATATCTATATTCTTGCTTATCACCAATCCCTAATGGTAAACAGTCAATCGACGGTTTTCGAAATCATTTGGAATGATGTAAAAGGGATTTATACAGAAGATAAATCCAAAAGTGTAGAAAAATTAACAAAGTCATGGGTAAAAAAGACAGTTAAAAGTGCATACAATGACGCTAGGGATTTTTTTGAAAGTTTCGTTGCAAATGGCTATCGGATCGTGTTTAAAACAAAAGATGGTATAATTAAGCCATATAAAACTGAAAACCTAATAAAAAAACTTCACATTACGACAGAAGAACAGAGAAAATTACGTACATTAATTAATTGTGATATTGCTAGAGAACGTGATACAGAAAGAAAAAGACTGGAACGAAGGAAAAAAGGTATGAAATCAATGGAGGAATATAATAAATTACGTCAAATAAATAAAGATAATATGAAAAATAAAATCGAAGGATTGTTAAAAGAAAACCCCAATATAACGAATAAAGAAATAGCCGGAAAATTAGGGGTATCAACAAAGACCGTACAAAGATATAAAAAGGAAATAATAGGTGGACATCATGTGTCCGTATAAACACTTATTATTTGTATATATATAATAATCTAACTTAATATAGAATAGGGGAAACTTATTAATGGGGAAAGTTATTAAATTTAGGAACAAAATTAATGAAACTGAATATTGCTCAGGTTGTCATAAGTTGATTAATAGAGAAGAAGGTTTCCATGAGATTACTTTACCATATAAGGATTACGATAAGCATATTGTATTGTGTCCTAATTGTTTTGAATTAGCTTTAAATCATGAAGTTAGTTTCGAATACAGAAAAAAATAACAACAGTAAGAAAATGTGAGGACTTGTTGAATAAGTTCTCACTTTTTTTGTCACTATTTTTATAATTATGTAACCCATTGAACTACCACTAGGCTAAAGCCATAGGGGTTTTACGCCCTTTATATAAAAAAATATGATGAACAAAATTAGTTAATAAATATAATATAACTAGCTTATTAAAAACGACTATATTAAAATCAACAATACTAATATTTACTAAAAAATATTAAATAAATCTCACATTTAGTGTAATAGAATATAATATACTAAAACTAAGTAGAAAATACTATACAAAAGTTGGAAAAGATGGTATAATTTAAGTATATTTGATTAAAATATAATCAAATATACTATAAAGCATAAGGGGAGTTTTATTATGGAATTTCATTTTGTCGTAGCAAATGACAATGGTAATTCGGAACACAAAATCATGACTAATGGAATTTTACACAAACAACCAAATGTATATTCCATCATTCATTCAGATCAAGGACAATCTGATGAACCACTGGATGTACTAATAGCCAACATCCACAAAAATATTGATGTAAGAATTGAATCCAAAGTTCTTTCAGGAACATATCGTTATTTGATTGGACATGCGGCGATCGAACGGAACCAAGCTCAAATTTATAATATGAACATCCAAAATATAAAGAAACATACTGAAGATTTACCTGTCATCAATACATTGGGAACCATAGCAGTTGAAGCCGTTAAAAAAGCCTATGATGAAAAGAAAACACTGACCAATGGGGAATTAATTAAAGTAACCACAGATATGACAACAGCCTTACCGGCTTCTATTCATAATGTGGAAAGTGAAGAATACTTTAAAAATCGTTTTTTAAATCATTTACATGAAGTTAAGGTTTATATTAAAGATTTGACCATAACTGTTCAAATAGAATTTTCCTTTGTGAAAGTTATGAAAGAAGGAGTTCCAGCCTTGTTTAGTTTGATTGAAGATGGAAATAATAATTATCGGAATGACGACATTTTCGAAGAGTTCAACAAAGAATATAAAAATAATGTTGATGGTTCATACTTTCTAAATAAACGTATTTTGCATTGTGATATTGGTGACGGATCCACTGAATTGGTTTACACAACCGGATATTCAGCAGATCCATTAAAATCTGCGGGAGAAAAAATTGGATTAGGTCAAGCCATAGAAAATGCAGGGGTAAATTTATCAAAAGAATTGAATTTAGACATATCACGTCAAAAAATATCAGAATATCTAAAAAATCCCAATCATAAATTCCATCAATTAGCTTTAAAACATATATACCAACCAAAACAAGAAATAGCAAGGAAAATTTATAATGCGATAGAAAATCGGTTGCAGGCACTAGCGTTTGAAGTAGATGTGTTAATGGTATATGGTGGTGCTTCCATTTTATTGAAAGATGTATTATATGATACACTTAAAAATTATTGTGATAAATATGGGATAGAACTACTATGGATTCCAAGTAAATACGCAGTTGAAATGAATGTAAACGGCATGCAAATTTATAATACTATTCGCATGGCCGATTTACAGATGAGTAATGAGGGATGATAAGTGAGTAAGAACAGTCAAAGGATACAAATACTTATTGGTAAAAGAACATATGAACCATTAAAAGAATGGTATCAAAATCAAGTAAATCCCAATGAATCCGCCAGAAGAATACTCGAACATTTCATACGAATTTATGGTACAGAGGATGTAAATTCATATGAAATTCAAAAGAAAATGGCAAAAGAATTATTGAATCATCAAGAAGTTGTTACTGAAAATACTAAGATTAACACCCAAGTAAGTACTGTTCAGGATTCTCCAAAAAAAGAACTAATTGAACAGGTAAATAAAAAAGATACACCTATTAACCAGTCAGAAGAAACGCAAGCAAAACCAATTATCAATCGAGGAAATATTAATGTTTGAATTAATTAAAAAAAGAGTGGCTATAAGCTATATTAAGCTAGGTCACTCTTTTTTATTCGTATTCATCTTTTTTAAATTGAGGCATTACTTTGTGGTAAAATGGCATATCCATGTGACCAGAATTAATGCGAAATATCCAATTCTCTGAATCAATGTCATCTGCCACTTCTAAAAACTCTTTTATTTCATCAACGCTTGGAAAAGGTTCATTGTTTTGATTATCCACTAATACTTTGATTGATTCAACGCTTGCAGTCTTATCGATTGCAGTTATACCATTTTTGTTTTTAATTTCGATTTTATCCATTTCAAAATTTATATGATATTCGACATGAATGTAATCATTGACAAAACCCATCATTTTTGGCGACATCACCAACTTTCTTTCGCAGTAAGGACAGGTATAGTTCTCAAGAAACAATTCATATAGATCATTAACCATATAGGATGTACCAATGACAATTGGCAATTTCATTAAACCAATACTTGTAATAATTCCAAATCCTTTTCTTCTTTTGACTTCTTCTAGGCAATTTTTACAACCAATCAATAAATGTGATTCCATTTCTTTCATCTCCCAAAACCGCAAAACAAATTGATAAAAATGATAAAAAAATATAAAAAAAGTGGTTGCACATACGACGGAATTCCGTTATAATAAATTCAAATATAACTGTATACAGTTATATTGAAAAAACCATTACACTATTGCTTTTAACACGTATTGAAACGTAAACATTCGTCATTGTTCTTGTATGAAAAGTCCCAAAAAAAGACTTTTCATGCCCTTAAAAATAGGGCTAAAAATTGTTGTTGGGTTCAAACCCCTTTGGTTAGAAAGTCAGCGGTAATCTGTTCTTATTTCTTCAGATTACCTTTGGCTTTCTCTTTTTTTATTAAAAAATTTCTATAAGTCCTTTGTAACACAATGAAAATTAAATTTCAATGATTGTGCCATATTTCTAAATGAAAGGAGTTTTTAGGTGAATTCTTTGTTAGAAATTGTTTCAGTTGATGTCGGTTATGGTTATGTGAAAGCAATATCATCTAACGGAAAGCAAGTCCTGTTTCCGTCTGTAGTTGGATCAGGAAGGGATAGAGGAATAGTACATTTCTTAGAAAATAAAACGGATGAAATGGATTTATCTGAAATTCATATCAAAGTAAACGGGAAGCATTACTATGTTGGTGATATGGCAATTAAAAATTCCTTGGATGGTTCCAGGGTATTTGAACGTGAACGTTACAATCATGAATATTCCAATATTTTGATGAACGTTGCTATTCACTTGATCACTGATCCAAGCACGAAAGAAGTTATTTTATTTACGGGGCTTCCCTTGGATTACTACCGCACACAACATAAGGAATTCAAGGAAAGATTACTTGAAGATTCTCCAACCATTGAATGGATAAGTGGAAAGTATAAAGGGAAACGAAGAATTCAAATAAAAGATGTAGGTGTTTTCCCACAAGGTATGAGTGCTGTGTGGGCAACACTTATGAATCATGATGGTAAAACCTTTAGAAAGGATTTACTACAGGAAGGAAATCAAATTGGAATAATTGATATTGGTTTTCGAACTACTGATATTTGTGTTGTTGAAATGAAAGATGGTGGAGGATTTACGCCACTAATTCCTTTTTCTGAAACCATTGATCAAGGTGTAGTAAATCTCTATGAAAATATCAAAATTGCTTATCAGAATAGAACCGGTGGTTCGGATTTGTCCGAGAACAAAATTAATCGAATTCTAAAACAAAAAGCCATCAACTACAAAGGGAAAAAAGTGGATTTATCTAAAGAAGTGGACGAATCATATAGAGCTGTAGTAAACAGCATTATCGATCGAATTAATAAACTTTGGAAAGAAGAAGCCGACACGTTCGATTACATATTTGTCGTTGGTGGAGGCGGAACGTTGTTTTATGACTATTTACAAAGTAATTTTGATAACCGTCTAATGTCGATTGTATCCAGTCAATTTGCTAATGCAGTAGGTTATTACCGGATTGGAAAAATACTTTATTCGGATATTCTTGAAAACGCCGGCTTACAAAAAGCAAGGTGATTCGGATGGCTGTCAAAGAGGTTTATTCTATTCGTATTTCAAAAAGCGATAATGCAATTAAAAATTATTTAGAACAATTTCCGGTGAAAGAACAAACACAAGCATTAAAAACACTTTTAAAATATGGCGTGGAAAGGCTTCAAGAAAATTACTTTTATGATAAGGCTTTTCTTGACCTAAAAGATAGTATAAAACATTTACAAAATGCACAAGAAGAAAAATTGAACGAGATTCGTCAAATATTAACTGAATTACAAGTTTCTGGAGCTTCCTGCTCAAAAGAAGATCCGGATGAACCTTTGATAGATAATGAAAAAGCACGAAAGTCTATGGAAGAAGCCTTATCTATGTTATTAGGGTGATGTGATTAACTGATGAAGGATTTTGTTAATTCAATTATCGCTTTGTTTATTGGTGGATTTCTCTTTTTTCAGTTTTCTAATTTTCACGATGTAAATGACCTACTGCAATCATTTAAAAGTTCAGTACAAACACAAAATGAAACAAAAAGCAAAAATTATTCAGGTTTTGAAAGAGCTATCATAAAGAATATAAAAGACGGAGACACAATAGAGGTGGAATTTTCAGGCGGTCGAATTGAAACGGTTAGGCTTTTGTTAGTAGATACGCCTGAATCGGTGAAACCAAACACACCTGTTCAGCCATTTGGCAAAGAGGCCAGTGACTATATAAGAAAAACCTTGATTAAGGGAAACGTTGTTGAAATTGAAAAAGGAAAAGAAGAAAGAGATAAATATAATCGTTTGCTGGCTTATGTATGGAAAGACGGAGAATTGATAAACGAATTATTAGTCAGACAGGGATTGGCCAGAATTGCTTATGTTTATGAACCGAATGCCAAGTATTTAGACAAATTAAGGAAAGCAGAAAATGAAGCAAAAAAAGAAAGAAAAGGCATTTGGTCTATTGAAGGGTATGTATCAGAGAATGGTTTCAATTATCCATAAAAATAAAAAGGAAAGTGATGAACATGTTTAGAACTGCTACCTATAGGGTAAGGGCAGATGAAAATGATTTTCCTTATATTGGTCAGGTTATAGATGGAAAGATCGACGGAATTGAGATTTCAACAGTTGTAAAAGAAATTCAGAGTGTGAAATGGCAAAATCCAAATTGGCAGGAAGATGGTGAAATGCCTGTTGTAGTTTTGAAATTACTTGTCTTGATAGATGAACAAGAATTTAATCGCAAGAAAAAGAAGCAAAAAGCTCTACAAGAAAACAAATTAGTAATCCTTGATGGTAAGAATAACCACAAGAAATATAGGTAATGGTTTAATCCTTTATTTTCATGAAATGGTAGGTGTTTATATATGTTTCGTGCTTTATTTGGAGTTATCTTTGGAATCTTTTTTATTGTTATAACCGGTAGTATTATTTTGGAGGCTTTTCCTCAATTGCAACCGTTATGGGGGGAATTTAAAAATATTGTTGTTTCATTATACGAGTCATCAACGGTGAAATACGGAACGGTTGTAACGGTCTTAATTATTATAGGTCTTGTTATATTGTTTGGTACAAGTCATGGAGCTAAGAGATAACACAAAGAAAGAGGGTGAACAAAAGATAATGAAATTAAAAAACAAAAAGGGATCAAAAAACCAACAGTTGGATAAAAACAAAAAGCTTTCAAAATTTAGAGAGTATTACCTGAAATGGAAAAAATGGTCCGAAATGGAGAAGGAAAAAAAAGAATTCCTAAAACGGAATCAAAACAAATCAATCAAACCAAAAGGCTATGTCGCAAGAAAAATAGGGGTTTTTTCTTTTTGGGTATTATTTGGATTTATGTTTTTGGTTGTTATGGTTACGTTTTTCAGTAGTGATGATAAAGCTAACGCAGACCAAAAAATTGAAATTAAGCAAAATTATGCAACATCACCGGAAGCCATACAATATGCAAAAAACTTTGTACAGGATTACTTTAATTGGACCATATCTGATGAAGCGATAAAAGGCCGTAATCAGACATTAGAAAAGTACTTTGTCAAAGGGATTTTTCAAAGCGCAACTATGGATTTGAAACAAGTAGGATGGAATTCATCTTTTAAGGAAGCACAACTGAAAAAAGTGGAAGATAAAGGGGAAAATCTTGCGTATATCACATTTTTAGTAAAGTTCGAACTTAAAAGAGTACCAACACCAGAACAACCGGAGAATACAGAAACAAAGCAATTAGAAAAATACTTTGTTGTTCCTGTTGCTTATGATGGCGGAACGTTTGGTGTTTATGAACTTCCAAAATTTACTTATATTTACGAGGATAAAACAACAATAAAAGAAGTTGCAACAAAAGGTAAATTACAAAAAGCAAATGTAGATATAATTCAACAGATCGAAACATTTTTACCTACATTCTTTAAAACGTATTCCGAAGATGAAAAAGATAAATTAAATTATATGCTTACAAACGAAAAAGTCACAAATGGATTAAACGGAACCATTCATTTTGATTCTATCGATAAGATGGAAGTCTTTAATGGAAGTAAGGAAAATCACTATATTGTTTTTACTCAAGTGATTTTTGTAGAACCGGAAACAGGAATACCTTTTAAAGTTAATCATCAGTTAGAGCTAGTTAAACAAGGCGATCGCTTTGTAGTAGATGGGATGGATAATATGACCGATAAGGAGGTGGTGTCGGAAGGGGATAAAGATAAAGAAGTGAACGTAAAAGCTAAACCAGTTGATATTGAAAAAGCAGAAGTACCAGAGGTAGATCAAAGCAATTAATGTAATGAATGGAGGATAAAAACGAATGGATTATAGTTTACAAGGAGTGTTTGAATGGTTACAGACACAAGCACAATATGCTCTATTTATCGTGTTACTCGTTCTTATTCTGATTTTTGCGGCTAAACGAGCATGGGTTGGAATGATAGGAGCAATCATAGGCTTGGCGGCGGTGGGTATCTTTATTCTTAACCCTGACATCATCAGTGACATGGCAGAATGGTTGGGAGACAAGCTGAACATGGGTGTAATTGTTTCAATTGTTAAGGAAACACCTGAAATGCTTAGTTCAGTTGAATATTTAAGCAATTGATTTGGAATGGAGGGTAAGGATGGATAATCAAAAGTCAAAAGTAAATTTACTGGTACTTAATGATTACTTAAAATTCGAGCGAAAAATGTATCAGATATTTGGAATAAAGCTTGGTAGACCAATTGCCTTAAAGACAATTCTGTATTTCTTTATATTTTTTGGAATCGAATTAATGATTTATTTCACTCCATATATAGGAGTTCTAATACATTGGCTTCCGTTTGCTTATCTTATCCTTATCCCTGCTGTATTAGCTTATCTACTATCTGGTATAAGAACGGAAGGGCGAACACCCGTCGCCTTTTTCCGTTCTCTGTTTTTATACCAAATACGAAAATTAAAAAGTGTCACATATCGCAGGGGGAGGGAATTAAAGAAGCCAAGAATATACCGTTTTGACGGATATTCAACGATTACTTTTGCAGAAGATCGAATTAAGTTTATTCCCAAAAAACTAAAATTCAAAAAAGGAAAAGTAAAAGTAACCAAATTTATTGATAGAAAGTATTTAAAATTTATTGATCTGAAGTTAGTTAAATAAAAAAAAGGAGTGAACTGCAAAGTTGAAAACAGCAATTTTAGATTTTCCAATCAAACATATTGATGGAAACCTTGTTTTCAGTAAGGATGGCAGAGTAACAGCATATTACCAAGTAAGTGGATTCAATTATGATTTTCTAGATCATGATGATAAATTCATTCCTTTTCAATCTCAACTAGCCTTTTTATATAACAATAAAAGCGACTTGCATTATGTAGTCGAACCATTTCCTACAAATATAGAGGAAATCTTAGACAATACGATAGAGGATATAAAGCAAAGAAACTATTTATTGAAAGAAAATGGGATTGAATTTATGAAAGCAACAAAAAAAGCATTAATTAATCGAAAAAATATGACTGAAACAAGTGAATATCTTCAATTCTTTGGGGTGCAATTGAACCCTGGAAAAAATCGATATGGAGATGAAAATGCAGGTCTAGGATTAATTAATTCAGTAAAGGAATTGTTCAAAGGAATGAATGAATCTGTAAACCGTGCAAATGGGTTACATGCGAATGACATTTTAGAAGATGAAATCTTAATGTGGCACGACCAATCCGATATGGTAATGGAAAATTTACGTTCTGCTTATAATTGCATAATTCGACCGTTACAAACTGCCGAAACCGTTTATTTGATAGAAAAAGAATTTTCAGTAACTTTAAACAATAGTGATGTTCCTTTCAGAAGAACTTTCTTTAGTGGAATGCTAGTAGAAGGTGTGGATGATGACGGTTACGTACAAAAAGCCATTCGTCCTGTAGAAAAATCGTTTTTAGATGTACAGGATACGAATATTGAGGAACATACACCAACAACTTTAAAATTTAGCAAAATTGTAAATGATGAAATTGTGGATTTGTATGTTAAGTATTTAGTTGTTTCAGATATGGACAGTGTAAATTACTTTCCTAATTTTGAATGGCTTTATAACATCCAATCAAAACTAAAATTTCCTGTAGGTGTATCGATTCGTGCTTACTATCAATCGAATGAACGTATAACAAAAAGACTTTCAAATAAGCTATTAGAATATGATGATCAACGAAAGGAAGCCTATAAAGCAGGAGCAACAACTGATCTTTCTTTAGATCTTTCACAAAAAGGAACAATTCAAGCAGAAGCCTATTTTAAGAAATCAGGACAACCTGCTTACGCCTGTTCCTTTGTCTTTAAAGTAACTGCAACAAGTAAAAAAGAACTGGAAACACGTTACAAAATTTTGAAAGATGAACTAGTCAAATATGGAATTAAAGTTGTTTCGCCATATGGTGAACAAATCAGTCTCCTAGTCGAGAGGTTATTAGGCAGTCGCCAAATTAACAATGACTATAAAATTGAATGTGATTCCGGTATTCTTGCAGGCATGATGTTTGGGGCAACAACGAATATTGGTGATAACCGTGGTTTTTATATTGGATTTACAGAACGGTTGCATAGACCTGTATTCATTCAGCCTGACTTGGCCGCAAAATCATTTGAAGGACTGGGGAATATTGAAGATTCTATTTCAGCCATAGTTGCTGGGGCAACCGGTAAAGGGAAATCTGTATTTATGAACCTTTTCACATACCTTTCAGTTTTAACTGGAAGTGAAGCAATCATCATCGATCCAAAAGGAGACCGTAAAGATTGGAAATCACTTCCTATGATACCGGAGGAGTATATTTCGCTTTGGACTTTAGGGGAAAGTAAGGATGACGCTGGTTGTCTTGATCCATTCCGTACAAGTGTAGATATTGATGAAGGTAAGGCTATTGCATTAGATATTCTTTCGTATCTGACTAGTACGGATATAAAAGATGTAGAGTATACAATTCTCAATGAAGCTATCGAATATGTAGGAGAAACAAGTGATCCTTGTATTGGAGCCGTTATTGATTATCTTGTCCATTTATATATAAACAGACCAGAAGGCATGTCTGATAAGCGATATGTCGCTTTAGAAGGACTGAAGGATGCCTTACTTACATTGAAAAATCAACCTCTTTCTGTACTATTGTTTGGTGAAGTTGGTCAAAATTACCGTACTTTAAATGTAAATAAACCGTTACAAGTATTAATGGTTCAAAACTTGAATTTACCAGATATTGAAACAAAGAATTTACGACCGTCACAAAAAATTTCAGAAGCAATCTTAATTTCGATAACAGCATTCACGAAACAATATATGTTTACACAGGATCGGAGTAAGCACAAAATCATTCTACAAGATGAAGCAAGTACCATTGACCGAAGCCCAATTGGTCGGGAATTAATGGATTTTATCATTCGGAAAGGTCGTTATTATAATACCACCTTATTAAAAGGTTCACAAAATGCAACAGACCATGGAAATGATGTAGCAAACGTAGGGATGAAATTCTCGTTTGGGTTAAGAACCAGAAAAGAAGCTATGGAAATGCTTGAATTTCTAAACCTTCCACAAACGGAAGGAAACTTGAATAAATTACGTTCATTACAAAAAGGGAAATGTTTATTCCAAGATATTTATGGTCGTACGGCTGTTATCTACATTGATCCTGTGTTCAATGATATTCTACAGGCCTTTGATTCTTCGACCTCAACAGAAGAAGAAAGAGAAAGGGAAAGAAGAAGGAGAGATGGGATTAAGAATACAAGTATTCCAGATGATGAAGAAACTGAAGAAAGTTATGAGCCAGAAACAGTAGAAATGGAAAAGGAAATGCAAGAAGTATCGTAAAGGGTGAGAATATGAAAAAGATAGTAATTTTATTTATGATTGTCTCATTGTTGGTATTTGGGTTATATGGTTGTAATGAGAAGCGACCTACGGAATATGAGGAAATGAATGAATATGTAAATAAATACTTCTTGGCTGTTGTTCAAGATGACTATTACCAAATGAAGCAAATGCTCCCTGATGAACTGATTCAGGGGGAATATGGTTTAGAAAACGCAAAGGAAACGGATAAACCAGAAGATAAAGATATGAAAGATAAAATGGGGGATCGTTACTCTATTACTGGTTTTGATAAGTTTTATAAGGAAACTGGTACTATTTTATATCTGGTAGAATACTACAACTATTTAAGTGGAAACGAAAAAGAACCACTGATTTTTGCTGTTACTAAAGAAAATGACAAACCAACCATAATTGGTGGTATTTTTGGTAATTATGTCAGTTTAAGCAAGTACTCAGATAAATTTTCAGGAAGAATGTTTCCACGTCATTTACGAAAAGCTATGGAAGAATATCCGGAACATGTATTTATTGTAAAAGAATATCCAAATGAATAAGGAAGGGGTGAAATCGTGAATAAGTCAAAGAAAATCCCAATGATATTGTTTATGTTCCTATCAGTATTTTTTTCAATAGGAATGTTAGGAGGATCAGAGGCTCATGCGGCTACGGATGAATTATTTACAACGACATATGGGGATTATAAAAACCAACAGATATTTTATGATATTGATTATATTGATACTACCGAATTAGAAGATGAAAGTTTTTTTGATAAATATATAAATGTCTTTGATAATGTTTCTGATTGGGTAATTGCATTTGTTTTTAGTATGATCTCTGGTGTTTTTGTAGCATTCCCTTTTATGCTTATGCGAATTTTTACTTCGGGGCTAATATGGACATTTAACAAAGTGTATGAAGTGAATTTCGTAAATGAAATGGTTGATGGAATTGCTACCTCTGTACAAAATGTTGCAGGCATTTCAGGGTTGGGATTTGGAAAGACAGGTTTATTTGGAGGATTTTTAGGGATTATTACAGCAAGTATTGCGATATATACTTTGTACCAATTTATTGTAAAAAGGGCTTCAATAACAGCATTTAGTGGACTTTTAAAATCGCTGATGTGTTTAGTACTTGCCCTTTTGTTTTTTAGTAACTATTCAACAATTATTAAAGGATTAAATTCTTTATCCGTAGAAGCGTCTGGTTTAGTTCTATCAGGCGGCTCAATATTGAATGGAAGTGGAACAATTGAAAACAAATCTCTAAAAGAACAAATGAATGAAACCATATGGAACACGTTCGTTCATAAACCATACTTGATGTTACAATATGGTACGATGAATGAATCAGAAATTGGAAAAGATAGAATTAATAAATTGTTGGAAAAACGCCCTCTTTCGGAAGAACGTTATGATTTAGTAAAAGAAGAAGTAAAAAATCAAAAAAATGACATGATGACTAGGGGTAAAATTTTTGAAAGGTGGAGCATTTTAATAATTGCCTTTTTGGCTAATCTAGTTAATTCTATCCCTATTATGATACTATCATTTGCTTTGATTTTCTTTCAGTTTTGGTTTACAGCTATGGGCATGATTGCACCGTTTGCATTTGTGATAAGTGCTTTTCCTAATCAATTTAGAATATTAGGACGTTATTTAGTTGAATTAATCACCCCTTTAGTGCTAAAAATGGCAGTTGCAGTTTTGGCGCTATTTGTATTCTCTTTAACAAGTATAATCTCAAATGTATCTATGAACAGCGCAAATAATGACGGTCTGCTAGGTTACATCTTTATGGTTTTTTGCCAAGCTATTCTCTTATTTACATTATGGCTTTTAAGACATCGAATACTCAATATTTTCTCGTTTGGTTCAAAACAATTGGATTTTATTCGCCAGGGAATGTCTGAAACGTTTACCCAACCCTTCAAAAAAGGTGTTCAAACAACCACAACCGTTGGTGGAGCTGTTATTGGTGGTGTTACAGGCGGATTAAAAGGTGCTATGATGGGTGCAAATATAGGAAGTGATATAAGTCGAGCTTTAACAGGGGATCAAAGTGTAGGCGATACAATGAGAGATATAGCTTTAACAAAGTTATATCACGATCGGATGAATCTAAATAGTAATTCTCCTGAAAACAGTATCCAAAATCAAACTAATACTGATGAGCAACAAGACAATTCAACAACATTAGATACAGTAGAGAAGGTTCAAGATAATCAAGGAGATCCTAAAAGCCCCCAAAATGATGAGGTACAAGATAATGAAACAGAAGAAACGCAAGTGGAATATCAGGATATAAAAGATGTCATTAATGATGATAACTCTGGACCGGTAAATGATAATGGGGAAGATACCAAAGAAGAAATTCCATTACAAGATATGAAGGAAATTAATGAATCAGATGAAGTAAAAAATCATACTGAAAATAATGATGAACCGGAAAATGAACAGATTAATTATCAGAATATGGAGGATGTCATTATTGGTGATAACTCTGGGCCAGTAAATGATGATAATGAAACCAAAAAAGAAGAAATTCCATTACAAAACATGGATGAAGTTAACGGATCTGATGGAATGAACAATCATTCTAAAAATAATGCTGAATCGCACAATGAACAGATTAATTATCAGGACATGGAGAATGTAATGAAAAATAAAGGTTCTGAGAATACAAATGACAATAATGATTCAGGAAGCGAAACTGTTCCACTGACAAACATAAATGAAGGTAATTCGGGAAAAATGAATAAAGGTAGTCAATTTGATTCACCAGAAACACATGATATACCCGACATAAACAAAGGTTCAGCAAATCAAGAGTTTAATCATGATGGTGGTAATTCGAAACCATTACAAAAATTAGACCAAAATTTCGAGTCTCAAACAGTTGATACAAAATCAATTCCTAATCAGTCCTTAGATTCGCCTACGATTGGAGGGCAGTCATATGACACACATTCATTTAAAGAACAACCAATTCAATCACAAACGAGTGGTAATAAATCAATAGATTCTCAGCCAATAGAGAAACAATCAATTGAAAGTCAAAATTCCAGTAATATCAAAGGGAGTGAATTAGGAAGTAAGCCAATTCCTGGCTCCACAGACACTAGTTCCGGAAGTTATGAAAATGATACAAATACACAAATGTTAAATAAATACGTAGATAAAAAATTGGAGATAGAAGGGAAAAATACAAACAAAACACTTGAATTAGAAAAAGAAATATCTGCACAAAAGATAGTAAAAGAAGAAACAACTGATTATTCAACGGAAAACTTAAATCCATAATAGGTGAGGTGGATGATGTTGTTTAATAATTTAAGTCCTAAAGCCAAGAGAATAGTTTTTAATAGCATAATCGTTTTTACGGTTATGCTATTTGTATTAGGCTATTTTATTGGGAAATCAGCAGAAAAAGAGGAAAATAAAAATGACAAAATTGAAGAAGTAAAAAATGAGGGTTTTTCTTATTCGGATATGGAAAATGATAAAGAGAAAAAAACTGAAAACGTTGAAGAAAACGAGCCAAGCCATGAAGAATATAAGCAAGAAAATCCAGAAGTTGATTTTGATGAAAACGCCGAAATAGAGGTAAATGTCCTTTCAAATAAATTTACGCAAGAGCAGATTAATGAAGCGAAAAATGTAGTCCAAAAATTTACAGAAGCATATTACCCGTTTGATGGAAATAATCCTACACAAAGTATTGAAAATGCAAAACCATTTGTTACCGAGGAATTACTAAATAAAATAGTAGGACAAGTAGTTCGCCCTACATTTGAATATTTTTCACGTAAACCTATAAAAATAGAAGTTTATGAACCTTATGAACCAGAAAAAGAGATAATGAATTTAATTGCAAGGGTAACGGGAGAAGTCTACAATGCAGATGGGGCTTTATCAAACAAAGAAACTGTCGAATATAACATAAAGTTAGTTCCATTCGAAAACACTTTCAAAATTAATGATTATACCTACAAATCTTTACGAGGGGACTTTTAATAATGGGGTTACCAGTAAAGGAATTAGAAGTTAAAAAGGTTTTTAAGGAAGTCAATGGAACTAGCAAACAAAAGAAAAAAAGGAAAAAGAAATGGTTGTGGTTTTTACTTTTTGGATCTATTCCTTTATTACCAATGATTGCGACATTATTTTTATTGTTAGTAATCATTTTTATACCGACTTTAACACAAAATAAGATTGATTTATCGGAATACGGAGCAACAACTATTCCAGCCGAATATATCCCTATTTATCAGGAGGCTGGGGAAAAGTATGGAGTAGAGTGGATATTGATTGCGGCAATCCATAAAGTTGAAACGAATTTTAGCCAGAACTTAGCTGTTTCGTCAGCAGGAGCAATCGGGCATACCCAATTTATGAAATGTACGTGGCTTGGCTGGAGATACCCTAATTGTAGTTCAGCCCCGGAAAGTGTTTACACCAATGTGTCTATAATAAACAAATATGGGGGATATGGGGTAGATGGAAACGGTAATGGAAAGGCAGACCCCTGGGAACTAGAAGATAGTATATATGCGACTGCTAATTACCTGTCAGCCAATATGACCGGAAATACACTAGAAGAAAAAATGCGAAACGCTATATATGCCTACAATCATGCAGATTGGTATGTAGAACGAGTACTCACGTATTATGAAATGTTCAAAGCTGGTGGTGGAACTGTCGTGGCGGAAATCAAAGGGGATAAAGCGTGGCCGGTTCCGTATACCAAAAATTTGACTTCATACTTCGGTCTTAGGAATGACCCGACTTCAGGAAAAAAAGGTGTCCAACATAATGGTATTGATATTTCTTCCGGTGGTATTTACGGAACACCAATAGTTGCCTTTGCAGATGGTATTGTAACCTATTCCCAGTTTAACACAGGAGGCTATGGTTATTTAGTTATTATTGACCATGGAAATAATGTGAAAACCTATTATGCTCATATGAAACAACAAGGGATCCCAATTGGTTCTCAAGTAAAGGCTGGACAAGTTATAGGGTATGTAGGTTCAACCGGAAATTCGACAGGGCCACACTTACATTTTGAAGTTAGGGTTAACGGTCAAGCAGTTGATCCAATGCCTTATGTTTCACCATTTTTAAATTGAAAATGTAAACACAGAAAAGACCATTAATATTAACAATTTGAAGATAGTTTTTTTAAAGAATGTAAACATAAAGATTATTAATCTGTAAACATATAAAAAGTAAAACGTATCAAGGGTTTGAGGAAAAATACAATCATAAAATGTATACACTTAATTACTCGAAAGAAAATGAATTAAAAATACGTATACAAAACTGTTAATAAGTATAGCTTAAACCCTTGGTACAAAAAGAATTATTAATGTTTACAAAAAGGAGGAAAACGAAATGGAAAGTCTAAAATTCTTTGAAGTGAAAGGGAAAAAAATACCATATTATAATTTTGTTTATGATAAAGAATTACATGTTTTGTTGAGAAGAAGAAATTATTTTAAAGCACGACACACGAAATTGGATGATGGTAGATCATTAGTTGAGTTTTTAATGGATGAAACGTTTAGGCAATTTAATAATGAAGAAAACTTTTATGTATTTGAACGTGCGTTTATGTTGGTCGTTCACTATTTCAAAGATCACTTTATAAGGGATATTGACAATTATGTTTATAAACCAATAGTGGATTGCATAAAGAAAACGAGGATTATTAAGGATGATGACTATAGTAATCTTGCGTTTAGTTACGTTGGCCAAAAAGATATAAAAGACTGCATAGAAGTATACGTAATACCGTTTTTATACTTCGGTGCTTTTATGAGGCAAGCGTTTTATGACTTTACTGATCCATATATAAGTGAAACCCAAATACGTACCATAAATGATGTGGAAGAAGAAAAAAGAATTCAAAAGCAGACACTTGAAGAAAGAAAAAAAAGGGAAGAAGAAATTTTTAACATCCCTTACTAACTAAAAAATAAAAATTAAGATAAAAATGCTGAGTGTAAAGGAGTGAAAAAATATAAAAATGAAGATAAAAAAACCTACCCTAGAAACAACACAATTTTTATCACAAAATTAACTCAAAAATATAAAAGCAATTCTCATTAAAACCCTTGATATTACTTAATTTTTAGCTTGTAATAGAATCAATTTTAATGAGGTTGAAAAAGTGAGTTTTGTTTGAGGTTGCGGACTGACAGGAGGCAACCGCAAAACAAAACAGGCGGAGCGACACAAAAATTAGGGGTGAAACAATGGATTTATTTGCGTACGAAACCCACCTATCAGAAAAGGAAAAAGCGATTCTAATGGACTTATTGAAATATCGGGTAATGACAACAGAGATGATAGAAAAGAGATATTTTCCCAAAAAAAGCAACTACATTAATGTATTACTTCACCGAATGAGAAAAAATGGGTTCATTAAATCAAGTATATTGAAGAAGAGCCGAAAAGGTCGAAAAGGATATGCGTACCACATGATTACCGAAACGGGAAAGGAGTGCCTGATAAGGCACGACTTGAGTGTTGAGGGGCTGGGCAAGACCATCTATGTCCATGAATACCAAGTAGCGAATCTCTTGTTAGCGAATGAAGCGTTATTGGAATATGAAAGCATGGGATGGCAGGTATGGGATAGCCGAAAAGTTAAAACAACTTACAATTTGGACTATCGTAGCAATATACAAGGTCTATTAATCTCGCCAAAGGGCAAAGAATACGGTCTGTATACATTAGAAACAAGGGTGACAGAAAATGTGGTGGGAAAAATCCAACAAGAAATCAGTAGGAATAAGGAACAAATAAAGAATTATATGATATTAGCAAAAGGAGCTGATAGTTACAAGCTATTTATTGAATATGGAATAAAGGAAAATGAACAAAACAATAAAAAGGCCCTAACCACACTTGGGGAACTAATAATCGAACCGTTCAATATAAACTTTGTGAAAAGAAAAACATTCAGAGATGAAAAAGAATGGATATACAGAGTTTGTAAAAAATTAAACATCAAAATAAAAAGTATGGAAATGAAAGAAACACGACAATCGTTTCCTGTTATTGTTGAATATGCAGGTGAAGAAATGTATCTAGTTGATGTGACAGATTCCGACTTAAACAAGTATCGAGACATTCAGATTTACAATAAATCGATCTCGAATCGAACATGGGAAAAGGGACGCAGATTATTAGTAATCACACTTGGAATTGACACCGTGGCAAATTTAATGTTAGACAACAATCAGGAGTTACCCTATGTTGAACACATAACAATAGGGGGAGGCATGATACAAGAAATATGCCAAGAATCAAAAAAGGATACAGACATTGTGAATAAATGAACAAAAATGTTCCATTCCAGGAAGATGAATGGTAGGTGAATTCTAGCACAATAATTTAAAATCAATTTTAAATGAATAGCAAATCAATATTTATATAAAATGCATTTTAAATTAGATTAATATTCAAAGGGGAGTTTAGTAGTATGATTAACGCAAATCGAGCATATGGAAAATTACACTTAATTTTGGAGCTAATTGACCGGAAAGATATAAGAGACCAATTGGACGAAGAATTTACCATAGAGGAGCAAGAATCGATTTACCAGTTGTTTCGAACGATTATGATAGATGAAATCAATTTTGTTATGCAATTAAAGAAAAGTGAAAAGCAATCCATAGCGAATTCAAAAGTAATGGGAAAAGGGAAACGAATGAGTCATTGAGCAATGTCTCAAAGATGATGTTTTTAAAATGCGTTTTAAATACAAATATAAGGAAACACGAGAGGAGTGTTCTTAATGACAGTTAGTGAAAAAAGCATAATGATCCAGAAGATACTTTCAGTCCTGCTTTTTGCGGGGAGCATAATTTTTTATATACTGGCATATGTGGGGAAATTAGTTATCAGTCCCATGTGGGCTTTAAATCTAATAATTTTAACAATCGGATTGTTTGTACTGCATTGGTTGCGAAAAGAAGGGAAAAAGATATGGGAAGTCTTTTATGTTTTTAGTATACTGAATTATTTTATGTTGATGATTGCTAGTTTCATTTATCAAGTATGGACATTTGAAAAAATTTTCACAAAGCTAGGTATAACCAAATTGAGTCTTTTCCTATTCTTTTTGGTTACGTTATATTTAACGATTGTCTATGCCCGAGTAAAAACGAACTATAAAACAGTAAAAGGGAATCAAAGACATAATACAACATGGCGTGTAAATCGAAAAGAACTGAAAAGAATTATGGATTCAGATGATATATACATCAATTTAGGAACATATCATGAAAAAAACGATAATTGAACATTCGCATGAAAATAAAATAGAGGGGGAATAATCCCCTCTAATCTTCGTATAGTGGTAAACCTTCAACCATCTTCCCGTTATGCAGATTTTCTATACACATACCAACTTCTTCAGACCAAGTGACAGTCCAGCCTTCATCATCTAATACTCCACTTTTTACAAGATTTTCAACCGTAGATAACATTAAAAACTGTTCTCCATCCCTATCTTCAACGAGAATAATTTCATCCCGAAAGGCATTAATACCGACCGCATATTTAACAAGCCCTTTAAAGTTTTCTACAGTTGGTTTTTCTAAAACGCCATAGTTATAACTCATACTTTTTACCTCCTCATTTAGACAATATGCAATCACGTTCTTTTTACTGGGGTTCCCTTGCCTCAACCGCCTCATTCATGGCGGCGAGAGCTTCATTTTTACTACCAAACCATTTAATTCCGCATTCCCCATTTGGAACATCATACAATGGAACCTCATCCACATAGGGAACTTCCGATCCCCAAGCGAAGAAGAATTTTCCGTTTTCACCTTTTCCAATCACATATGCCTCTCCGTCTATCGGGAAATTTTCTTTCATCTCGATAACATCCTCAACTTTCACTTTCAATTCCTCCTCTTTTTGAATTACATATGTTTCCATCAGCCGGCGAATGACCTCGCTACCATTTGCCGCTAATGCATTATTTACTCGATTGAACCTATCCAATAGATCTGAGTTAATCCGGATCTGTTTTGCTGTCATTTTTTGTTTTCCCATTTTTGCCTTCTCCTTTCCTTTTTTGTAAATTCCTGGTGAAAATGAGTAATAAGAGGGGGAGATTACTCCCCTAGAACATCTGCCACTGTAACAGTATCACCGGGATCAAAGTGTTCCCCTTTTTCTACTCCGAACGTTTCATTTGTTTCTTCGGCAATTGCGTCAACAATTAATTTTTCTCCGTCATATTCATCAATGATGATGGTTGCGGAAAATCGTACAGGAACCTTTGCGTCATTGTACAGATTTGTATAATCAAGTTCTACGCCTTTTACGGTTATACGTTTTTCAGGTATTGAAATTGTGTTACCCATTCCATCTTCCCAACCGTTTACACCTTCACCATTGTCCAGGTCTTGGATGATTTGTTCCATGTCCTCAATCGTTTCAGGGACGATAATTCCGATAATTTCACCGTTTTGAATCACTGCAAATTCGTGTAAGTCATAATCTAATTCTCTTTCTTCAACTGTGTAATTTTTTCTTTCCCAAGTTCTCATTTCCAATTCCTCCCTTAATAATATTTTTTTCATTGTTTATTCTGGTCGGCCAAGTTCTTCCCATAGTTTGACAACACCTTCGAAATCATCATCTTCAGTTGGAAAGTTGGCAGGATTTTCATCCTCGGGGTACCATACAAAACTAGCTTCCCTGTTTTCAAAGTCGATAGTGACTAGGCATAAGTCTGTATCATCACATTCCCAAAACCGTTCCCCGTCATTCTCAAAATATTTCTTTGCTTCAACTATAAATGATACTTGTTCCATTCCCCTTTATCCTCCTTTGTTTTGTTAATTATATTATATTATGTTTGTCATTACATGTCAATACATGTAATTACTTTTTTTAATTTTTTTGATAACAATTTTTCATAAAAAATAGGGGCGTTCAACACCCCTAACACAAAATAGCTTTCTTTCAGTCTTTTAAATTTAAGCTTCTTTACCGTGACAGTTTTTATACTTCTTCCCGCTGCCACACCAGCATGGATCATTCCGGCCAATTTTCTTTTCCACTCGAATCGGTTTTCGTTTCGGTTTACTTTCACCGTCAGAACTAGGAATGACTGCTTGACCCTTGGCAACTTCCTCCCGTTTCAAATTATTCACGATTTCCGATTTCATGATATATTTGGCAACATCATCTTCAATTGAATCCACCATTGCTTCAAACATC
>Ga0207866_1001359_pt1 | contig 24315 bp, 28 predicted proteins | sample HigsolmetaAR203D_FD_184835 | JGI IMG/M metagenome (GOLD analysis project Ga0207866, IMG submission 184835) | Ionic liquid and high solid enriched microbial communities from the Joint BioEnergy Institute, USA - AR20-3-D (SPAdes) (version 2) ...
CCGCCCCCCCGCCGAGACCCACGAGGGCGATGGGGGGGATCAGGTCGGTCACGGTGGTTCCTATCGGTCGGGTGACACCCGCCGGGTGTCACGCAGAGTGATCAGGGTGGTTGGTGTCGGGTGTGGGGGGTGTGGGAGTGTCACGGGCCGGGGGTCCGGCCCGGCGAGCGGCGGCGGGCCTGGGGGTCCACACCGCCCCCCACACCCCCACACACGGGCTGTTTCCGCAGGTAGAGCCGATGTTGGGGTGCCACACGGGCGGTGTGGGGGGTGTGGGGGTCCCACGTGGGGGGTGTGGGGGTCATGGCGTGGTCTCCAGTTCCATCCCGAGGGGCTCCTCAACATCGCCGTGGTCACGGTGCGTGGCGGCGATGAGGGTTGCGCGGTCATATCCGCGGCGTTTCCTCCCGTTCCGCTCGAACGGGTTGGGAAGCGGCCGCACCCCGCACCGGCGGAGCATGTCGGACAGTTCGGCCACGGTCACGCCGAGGGCGGCCGCCAGGTCCTCCGAATGCATGCGGTCGTCACCCGCCGCGTCGAGGGCGGCGAGCGCGCGAGCGATCGGCTCGGGGACGTTCGGCCCCAGCACCATCGGCACCTGCACGGCGCGCAGCCGCGCCGGGGGGCGCTCGGCGGCCGGCGGCGCGGCCGGGGGTGCCGGGCGGTAGGCGCGGGCCGCCCGTGCGGCGATCTCCGCCGGGCTCGCCCACCCGGCGGTGGCCGACCCGGTTTTGACGGCGACGAGGTGGCCGCGGCGGCGCCGGACCATCTGGCCGTGGTCCTCGTCGTCGCCGGCTGCGGGCGCACCGGCCGGGTACCACAGCTCATCCAGCCCCGGCAGGAGCACCGGTTCCGGGGCGGGCATGCTGGCTCGCTGGGCGGGGGTGGCGAACAGGTACCGCATCCGCTCGAGCCGGGTCTGGTACGCCTCCCCCGCGGCGCGCACGGCGTCGGGGTCCAGGTCGGGGCGGCGCTCGGCGATCTGCACGGCCGCCGCCTCGATGTCGGCCGGGAGCGCGAAGTACGCCTTGAACGGGCGGGGGTTGGTGTCGTGCATGCCCTGGAGGAACCCCGATCCCTGTTCGGGGGCGTCCTGCGGGGTGACGCCCTTGTGGTAGCCGAACAGGTAGTCCAGTTCGGATTGGTCGGTGACACGCATCGTCGCCCGGGTGGAGCACTGTTTGAGGATGTCGGTGGACAGCGCGGTGGAGACCGACCGCAGCACCGACAGCACGACGTTGCACGCCTCGTTGCCGCCGATGTCCACCACCTGTTCGATCTTGGCGCGGATGAGCCGGAGAACAGGGTCGGTGAGCTTGGTGCCGAGGACCTCCTTGCCCTCGTCCATGACGATGAGGATCTGCGGGATGTCCCGCGAGACCGGGAGGAGCTGGGTGTTCCGCTCGGCCTTGAGTTCGGCGTGCGCGCTCTTGCGGTCTAGGGCGATGGCGACGATGGCGTGCGCCATCAGCAGCGCCTCTTCCGGGCATGGCGCGGCCCAGTCGATCGCCGGCCGGGCGGTGCGGCCTTGGAGCCAGGGCCGCAGCCACGGCCGGGAGATTCCGCCCCCATTGAGGTCCAGGTGCCAGACCACGCAGTCGTCCAGCGCGGCGGCGTCGGCGGTGATGTTGTGCAGCGTCACCGATTTGCCGGACCGCTTCTGCCCGGCGAGGATCATCGTGGACTCGCGCAGCGCCACGGCCGCGACGTCGCCGTTGCGGTGCAGGCCGAGCCGGATCGCGTCGACGTCGTTGACCGACTTGCCGAACCGGATTCCGGGGTGCGGGATCACGTCCGCCAGGCGGTTGACCGTGGAGACGTGCATCCACAGCGTGCCCCGGTACGGGCCGGGGGTGAACTCGACGCCGCACCCGTTGGGCAGGCGGGCGTCCTCGGCGAGCGCGTTCGCCGAAGAGATGAGCTGGGCGGTGGTGGACGGGCCGGGCGGCTGCTCCAGCAGCGCGGAGAACCCCGACCCGTTGGGCCACTCCTCGAGCGCGGTGATGGTGACGCGGACCCGGCTCGCCCGGCGGATCCGCTCTTGCCAGTCCTGAGCCAGGCCGGCGTACCGGCCGGAGACGCCGGAGGCGGCCTGGCCGGTGCTGGGTGTGTGGCCGGAGGGGAGCACCCGGCGGGCGAGCGGGGAGAACACTCCGGCGGCGAGTGCGCCGATGCCCAGGCTCGCGAAGGTCTCCACCGACCACACGCCGTGGACCCAGGTCCAGGCGAGCCACGCGCCGCCGCTGAGCCAGCAGCCGATGCGGTAGGCCAGGGCGGAGGGCGCGAGGTTCTTGCCGGTGACGACGGTCCCGATCACTCCGACCACGGCGCCGCCCATGGCCCATGCGGGGTTGGCCTGCATCAGGTCGTGGCCGGCGATGGCGAGGACCGACAGGCCGAGGGCGCCCTGGCCGATCGCGCCCGCCGTGCTGCGGGGCCTCAGGCTCCAGTTCACGGCCGGTTTCGGTTTCGAGCTCACGGGATCGTCCCCTTCTCGCTCAGGTGGTCAGACGTTCCACTTCTCTTCGCCGGTGCGCGGTGCCTCGTGCCGCGCGATGTCCGCGGCGTGGGAGGTGTTGAAGATCGTGGCCGCCTCGTCGGCGATAGGGACTAGCTCTGCGAACCCTTCGTAGAGCTGCTGCAAGATTTCCAAGACGGGCTGGTTGAGCGGGTAGTGCGCGTGCAGCGCCTCGGCCCAGACCCGGAGCGCGGTCGCGCATGCGAGCGGGTACTCGCGCAGGGTCTCCATGTGGCCCTTGACGGTCATCATGCTCTGCACGGAGTAGTCGGCCGCGGTCACGGCCATCTCCTGGGCGTGTGCAGCCAGCGGGTTCATGGGTGCAGCTCCAATCCGGGGGTCGATCCGGCGGTGGACGCGCCGGGTCGGTTCGGGGTCCGTGGTGTCCGCCGGGGGTGGATCGGTCTCATCGGTCGTTTCGGGGGTGGGTTCGCCGGGGGTGGGCGCGGCAGGCTCGTCCGCGTCCTCGCCGGCGGCCGCGGCGGGCTCAGCGAAGGCACGGCGGAACATGGTCGCGATCTTCCGGGTGATGCCGAGGGTCCAGAGCCACCGCAGCAGGCGGCCGGCGTGGCGGAACGCGCCGTTCGCGGCCGCGCGGCCGGTGCGCGCGCCCCCGCCCGTGCGGGTCGCGGCATGCCCGGCGTGGGCCGTCCCGTCACCGCCCCGGCGGCGTCGCCGGCCGGTCGTGTCGCCGCCCAGCAGCCCGATGCCGCCGGCGCGGGTACCGGTTACGCGGCGGGCGCCGCCGAGGCTGCCGAGGGACAGCCCTGCGCTGCCGCGGCGCGACCTGCCCAGCGAGCCGAGGGAGGTGCCGCCGTGGCGGCCGCCGCTCCCGGAACCATCCCCGCCGGTGTGGGTGCGGGATTTGCGGTGGCGAAGCCGGTAGACGGCGTAGCCGCCGGCCACGACCGCGGCACCTGCGGCGGCGAGCCCGGGAAGGCCGGCCGCGTGGTAGATCCCGGTGCCGCCCACGGCGAGGACTGCCGCCCCGCCGAGGGCGAGCTGTCCGGCGGGTAGGCCGCCGGTCTGGCCGGTCTCGTCCGTGTCGGCCCGCTGGGTGCCGGGGGTGCGGTTCGGTGCCGGCTCGGGATCGGCGGCCGGGGTGGGGGTGTGCTGGCCCCCGGCGGTGTCCGGGGTGGTGTCCGGGCCGGGGGTGACGGGGGTTGTCTGGGCGCCGTCGTCACCGACGATCACGGTGCTCATTGGCTCGCTCCCCGCGGACACACCGCTCGGTTGCGGCGAACGCCGCGATGATCAGCGCGGCGCACGCGCAGGCGACGACGACGGCGATGACGGAGTACAACATGGCGACTCCCGGGGTGGTCGGGGTTCTGCGGATCAGGCGTTCGGCTCGGGGGGGTCGAAGTCGCCGAACGCCTGGCGCATCTCGCGTTCGGCTCGCTCGGTCATGACGACGTGGGCGGCCCCGAATACCAGGGCGGCCGCCAGGCCCAGGCCCACGAGGATTTCGACGAAGGGCATCGGTTCCTCTCCTCCCCGATGTGTCTGTTTGCGTCTTACATACATAAGTTAACTTACATATGTAAGTTGCGCCAATGAGATCGTGCTTGGATATCCGGGGAAGGGCGTAGCAGGCCGGCACCGTAGCGCCACCGAGGAGGGTGGGATGACACAGGCGCGCATTGCGGCCGATCTCCGGCGGCAGGTCGAGAGCCGCGACCTGCGTCCGGGTGATCGCCTCCCATCGGAGCCGCAGTTGGCGCGCGCCTACGGGGTGTCGGCCGTGACCGCGAGGAACGCTCTTCGGGCTCTGGTGTCCGCTGGGATCGCCACTGTGCGGCGCGGCAAGGGGTATTTCGTGCGGGAGTACCGGCGCGGGCCGGTGCGCGCCGAGCCTGGGCATCGGGAGGCGGGCCGGGTCGCGGTGCAGTGGGAGGATGCGGCGCCGGACACGCTCGCGGAGGATTTCCCGGCCGGGCCGGTGCTGTGCCGCCGCAGTGTGGCCGATGGGCAGATCCGGGCGGCCGTCTACCCGGCGCGGGTGGCGGAGGCGGTGCCTGAGCTTGCGCGGCCGGTGCCGCTCGCCCGCGGGGATGTGGAGATCCTGGGTGAGGCCGGGCACAACCCCCGGCCGGGGCCGGCGCGGGTGATCGCGCGGATGCCGTCAGGGTTTGAGCTGGAGACGCTGGGGGTATCGGAGGGGACGCCGGTTCTGGAGCGTTATGCCCTGGTGTATGGCCGGGGCGGTGTGCTCGTGGCACACCTGATGGTGCTGGCCGGCGACCGGTGGTTTCTGGAGGTGTCCCCTGGTGGCCGGGCCGGCCCGCGCCCGTAGAACGTTGAAACGCCCGCCGCGGGAGGGGTTCCCGGGCGGGCGTTGACGTGTCCGGCCTGCCGGTCAGGCCGGGTGTGGGGTGCGGCCGCAGGTGCAGCGCGCGGGCGGCGGGCATGGTCAGTACTGGCGGACGATCATGGCCGCGAACTCCTCGCGGCTGATCGGCTCGTCGGCCACCAGGTGGGCGGCCGGGATGCCCGCCATCTGGCCGAACTGGGCGCGGCCCAGCAGCTTGGTGAACCAGTCGGCGATGATGTGGCCGACCGGTCCTCCGGGGGTGTCCGTGTAGGTGATGGCATGGGTCCTCATGGCCATGCCCTCCCAGTCGCCGGTGACGAGGGTGACCGTCCTGGCGGGGACGGCCATGAACCACCCGTGCTCTCGCGCGACGGCGAATTCTACGCCCACCCACCATGGGGTGGTGGCGTACTGGCTCCACGCGGTGAGGGTGACCCGGCCGGGCGCGGTGCGCAGGTGGACGCTGATCATGGCGTCCCGGGTGAGTTCCATCTCGCGGAGCGCCCGCTCCAGGCGCTCGGCGACGAGCCGCGGCCGCCCGCCGGGGGCCTCCTTGATCAAGTTGCGGACCCTGTCCCAGGTGGTGTCGGCCGGGTCCTCCAGGGCCGACCACACCTCGGACAGGTCCACCTGTCCCCCGTAGGGGACGTTGAGGGCCTGCCACTCGGTCCAGTCGGGGACGTTGCGTTCGGTCATGGTGTCCTCCTTGCCCGGGGTCCGAACCGGTTACGTCAATCAGTATACATCGCTGTTTCGTGGGTTGGGCAGATTGATCAGGCGCGTGCTACGGCGTGCTCGAGCATGGAGTCGGTGTCCGGGTATCGCGCGTACGCCTCGTCGACGGCCCGGTCGTAGGCCGCCTCCGCAACCTCGGGCGGGGTGTCGAGCTGCCGCCGCACGGTCTGCCGTACGGCGTCGGCGAACTCCGGCGGCCAGGTGATCGCGCGGAGTGCGCGGACGATGCCGTCGGCCGCGTTGACGAGCACCGTCGTGGTGAGCAGGTGCCCGCCGTCGCTGGCCTCACCGGGGGGCATTCCCCGCTCGTCGGCAGGTTGGCGGCAGACGTGGAACGGGCAGTCGGCCCAACTCAGCGTGCCGAACCGGAAACAGAGGAACGCTACCTGGCCGAGGTCCACCCATGCGAACTGGGGGACCCCGTTGCGTATCTCGTTGACCTCTTTGCTGGTCGGGTTATTGAAGAAGAGGACGAGCTCGACCCCCTTGGGGGTGACTCGCAGGAGGGGGGTTTCCGGCCAGGTGCGCACGGCCGGGTTGTACGGCTTTCCTACGGCGATTTCATACACGCTGCGGATCCTCTCGTGTGCCTGGGTTCGGCGGCAGCGGTTTCGCCGAACCGTTGCGGTACGGTGCCCACCCCGGGGATCGCCCGGGGTGGGCACCGTGCTGGTCAGGAGCGTATGGCGGCCTGGTAGGCGGCGCGGGCCTCCGACTCGGAGGTGAAAACGCTGGCCGTTTCCTCGGCGTCACCGTCGTCGACGAACGCCCACGCGGCCGTTTCGATCCGCCACAGCGTCACCGTGTCCGGCCGGTCGGCCAGGTGGACGGTGACCCTGCGGAGGGTGACGGACCACCCGGACCGGAACTGCTCGTCGCCCTCGGAGGCGACCTCATCGACGTCGATCCGCTCGGCGGCGCGGGCGATGCCGAGCCAGCGTGGCTTGTCCTGCCGGATGATGTCTATGCCGCCGCTGGAGCAGATCAGCATGTCGAGGAGCTGCTCCCCGGCCTGCGGCAGGCTCTTGGGCATTTCGCGAGGGTTATCGATGCTGGGGAGCCACGGCATGACCGTGATCTTGTCGTCGTCCCAGAGCTGCCACCGCTTGGTGACGTGCACTGGGCGTGGGCCGGTGTCGGCCTCGATGTAGTATCGCCGCCACAGCCCCGGCGAACTTTGCAGGTGGCGGGCCATGAGCTGGGGGTCGTCGGTCGCGACCGGCTGCGTGTAAACCGGCGACATGCTGGGGGCGTCGGGCCGGGTGCGCAGCAGGATCCGGGTCGCGCCGGCGGGGACCTCCGGCGGGCGGGCGGCGAGGATCTCCTCGGCGGTGCCGCCGATTTGGACGGCGCGGCCGAAGCTGATGCCCGCGTCGGCGAGCCGGGCGGCGTCCGCGGGCGGGAAAATGCGGCGCGGCCAGGTGGTGTCCCACCATCCGGCCTCCCGCCACTGGTCGGGGGTGCGCGCGGCCAGGGCCTCGGCGTCCCCGGGCTCGGTGATGCGGAACAGGCGGGCGGCCTGCCGGATCTGGTCCGGCGTCCACCCGGCGCTGAGCAGCCGCTCGATCGCCTCGGCGGGCACGCGCAGCTCGGCGGCGAGCGGCTCAGGCGCGTTGTACTCCTGGATCAGGTCCTCGACTAGCTGCCGCCGCTCGGGGGTGAGGGGGTGCCAGCGGACGATGCGGCTCCCCCAGTTGTTGCGGGACCAGTTGTCCCCGTCCAGCCCGTTGAAAACGGCCGTCCAGATGATGCCGCGCGCCCAGTCGACCCACGCCCAGGTCTCGTGCGGCGGCGGGAAATCGGATTTGAGGCGGATGGGCAGGCGGGGCAGGCCCTCCAGCACGGACGGGTCGACCTCGTCCGGCTGCTCGCAGTCGTCGGGCGCGTGGGTGTGCACGGCGAGCAGGCGCTCGGTGCGCTCGGCGAGCTCGCGCCGCCGCGCCGCCTTGGCCTCCTCGGCCAGGACCGGCGCCGCCTCCTCGGGGGTGGCGACGCGGAACAGCGTCTCGCCGACGGTGTGCCATTCCTCGTCGTCCGGGACGAACTGCCGCTCGGACATGGAGGCGACGGCGACGGCGATGAACGACGCCCTGCCGCCGTCCATGCGCAGGCCGGGGGCGTCTGCGGGGACCTCCGGCTGGTCCGGGATGCGGGTGTGGACGGTGGCGCGGAACACCGTGCCCGGCCGGGGGGCGAAAACGCCGGTGGCGTAGGGGGCGTCGCTGCTGTAGTGCCGCCACAGCGGCCACCCGTTCGGGTTGTGCTCGTGCGGCGGGCATGCGCCGTCGTGCTGGACCTTCCAGTTGCCTCGGCCGCCGGTGAGGATCCCGGCGCCGGCCGGGACGTTCTGGAGGCACTCGGTGCAGGTGCCCGGCTTGGCGTTGCGGCGCACGCCGGGTGCGGGGCGGGGCGGGCATTCGCCGTGCACCGTTCGGCGCACGGGCGGCCCGAATAGGGCCTCCCGCTCGACGATGATGCCGGTTCCGGCGGGCACGTCCTGCCCGCAGTCGGCGCACCGCTCGGTGCGGGCGTTCCGCTCCGGGCAGTCGTTGTGGAGCACGACCGTGCGGTCTCCCGCGCGCTCCAGGTGGCCCTCGCCGGGGGCGACGTCCGCCTGGCAGCGGTAGCACCTGCCGGGGCGGGTGTTGGGGCGGAGCGGCACGGAGATGGTGATTTCCTGCACGGCTGCGCCGAGGCCGGGCCGGTCGCTGGCGCGCTTGAGCGCGGAACCAAGACCTTTGATCATCTGGGGGCCGATGATCCCCCGCCTGCTGGTCCAGGTCTTGACCTCGGTGAGGGTCAGGGTGCCGTCGTCGGCGCGGGTGACCTGGTGCAGGGCGAGCGTGGAGCCCTGCACGGTCAGGTCGTAGGTGACGATGAGGACGCCCTCACGGAGGGCGTAGACGCCGCCACGCTCCAGGAATGTGCCCTGGATGGCGTTGCCCATCGATCGGTGCCCCTCGGCCGCGCTGGGGAGCACGATCGAGACGTGCTTGGCCCACGATTTTGTCGCGCCGTTGCGGGCGGGCGGGATGGTGACGGGTGCGGCGCCCTCAGGCCACCGCGAGGTGTCGGGGGTGCTCGTGTTGGTGTTCATGTTGGTGCTCATCGCGACTCGTGGGTGTACATGATGTCACTGTGGGGTGACAAAAGCCGGGGGGCGGGGTGTCCGCCCCCCGGCGGGGCGGGTCAAAGGTGGTCGATCAGCTCCCGCAGGAACGGCCCCCTGTGCTGGGGCTTGAGGAACTCCTCCGCCTCGTACTTGGCGTCCGGCCACAGCTGGTCTCGGTGGTAGGTCAGGAGCCGGGTGGAGGTGGCGCGGACGTGGGACAGCTCCATGCCCTTCAGGTTGGCCAGGATCTCCAGGGCGGTGATCATGCTGGTGAGCTTCCCGGCCTCGACCGCGTCGATCAGGTCCGCCACGGTGCGGATGGTGATGGTGCTCATGGTGTCCTCCTTGTTCCCGGGGTCCGAACCGGTTACGCCAATCAGTATATATCGCTGTTTCAGTCCTGTCTATGGGCACAAAAGAACCGCTCCCGCCCCTCTCTGCCCAGGCAGGGAGGAACGGGAGCGGCTGGGACAATCGCGATGAGCCGCACCCAGTCTAGGACGGGTGCGGCATCCCCCGCAGCGGCCGCGGCACGCTCGGCGCGGCCGCGGCCCGGCCTAGTGGTACTCCTGGAGCAGGGCGAGATCCGCGCCGGACAGCCGGTTCAGATCCAGATCACACCACACCCCCCAATGGTCGGAGACCAGGCCGCCGGGGGCGGCCGGGTGGCGCGGGTCCACCCGGCCGTACCCGGCGATGGTGCCCTGAAGAGCACGCACCACGTGGATCTGATCCACCCGCATTTCCCCGAAAACGCCGGTCGGCGCACGGTATGAGCCGTCGCCGGTGATGTCGGCCAGGTACGCGGCGACGTCCACCATCTCCCCGATGATGAACCGCTGCGCAACGTCTTCGTTGGGAACCCAGTCCCCCTCCCACGGGGTGTCGAGGTTGGTGGGTTTGAACCGGTACAGGCGGAGGTGGGGCTGGAGCCTGCGCACGTCCGGCGGGGGCGGGTCCCCCTTGCCGGGGAAATTGATGTCGCCGGCGATGACGCCGAGCCCGCCGTACCGGCGGGCACGGTCGATGAGGATGCCGACGTCCGCGAGCGCCTGCTCGGGGACGTTGGCGACGTGGGCGGAGATCACCGTGAGCGGCACGGGCAGGCCGGGGATGTGGAAAACGCCCTGCGCCATGCCGCGGGTGAGGCCGAGCCGGTAGCCGGCGAAATGGGTGAGCTCGAGGCCGGGCCGCCACGCGATGGCGGTGCCGCCGGCGTCCATGCCCTGCCGGGGCGCCCATCCGAGGCGGATCTCCATGCCGAGGTCACGGGCGGCCTGCTCGGCCATGGATTTGTCCGTGAGCCAGCCGCGGCACTCCTGGAGACACAGGATGTCCGGTTTGAGCTCGTGGATGCGCTGGACCATGTACGGCCAGCGGCCTGCCGGTATGGCGTCGTACTGCTGGTTCCAGCTCAGGATCTTGAGCTGGGGTAGTTCCGGCATTCCCTCCCCTTCGGGACGGGGCGGCCGTGACGGCTGGGGACCTCCATGTAGGGGATCTGGGCGCGGGCGCCGGGCGTTACCACCGGCCGGGTTACGGTCTCGGCGGCCGCGGCCGCGGACCGGCCCGGAAACACAGCCGGCCCGCGGGCCGGGCAGATCATCCGTGCCCGTCGCGGCCGGTGACGAGCACGGTGTAGATCATGTAGTCGTGCTGGATCATGCCGGGGCCGTCTGAGAGCACCTCCGCGACCTGGGTGGCCAGGGCCGGGTCCCTGGACTCCCCTTCGAGCCGCTGCGGCGGTTCCGGCGGTTTGCACTGCCAGATCGGGTCTTTCTCGTGTTGGTCGCCCTGCCAGATCACCCGGCCGTCCCTGGTGAGGATCAGCCGGCTGACCACCTGGTCCAGCTCCTGGGCGGTGATCATGCCGGCCATCTCGTCGGGCGGGACGTACGACCAGGGGTGCCAGCGGGGGTTGGTGGCGCGTTCGGCGTGCCGGAGCAGCCTGCCGATGGTGCGCGCGTCAGCCCGCGCGTCGGCGTCGGCCGCGTCCTCCACCTGCTCGGCGGGGGTGGGGGCGACGGGCACGGCCGTGTAGGTGATGTCCCAGTGCGGCGCACCGATCCGGTGGCCCTCACCGACCGGGATGAAATTCACGGCGGTGATACCGGTGACCAGGTGCCGGACCCCGCCGAGTATGACGATGCGCCGCCCGGCCATCGCGTCGGCGATGCCGCGTGCCTGCGCGGCGCGCATGCTGCCGTACAGGCACATGGTGTCGGTGCGGTGGTCGCCGATCACGGTGCGGCCGGCGGCGGCCGCCACGGCGGCGTGGTCCACCTCTCCCGGCTGGGTGGGGGTGTCGAGCATGGCGGCGACCTCGGCGCGGGCGTCGCCGTTGGGGAACGCCCACCGGAGGGGGTCGGTGGGGTCGATGACCGCGCCGAGGTCGCGGGCGCGGCGGCGGGCGTCTGCGCGGGTGTGGGGGATGTCCAGCCACAGGCCGCGGGCGCGGACGCGGGCGCGGGCCTCTTCGGCTTGTGCGGCGCGGGCGGCGGCGCGGGCGGCGGCGAGGGCGCGCGCCTGCCGGGCCGAGGCGATCAGCTCCTCGGCGCGGCCCCGCTTGGCCAGGCCCACCCAGTAGGCGCCGCGGTCGTCGTCCCAGTGCGCGCCGATCCGGACGAGCTCTGAGCGCAGGTGCGGGTCCAGGGTGCTGATGTAGAACCGCTGCCCGTCCCGCCATGTGCGGGCGGGGTCCGGCGCGGGCTCGGCGGCATCCGCGGTGGTGGTCATGCCTGGTCTCCCTGGGGTACGGCGTGGCCGGCGGGGACGTGCAGGAGCGCCACGTCACGCAGGGGGATGTCCGGGGGGAAAATCCCGTGGAGCTGGTGCCCGCAGGTGCAGGACACGAACACCGACCTGCGGTCGGTGTGGCAAAGGCAGGGCACGGCGACGGCGCACACCGCGTGCCCGTCGTGCGCCCACATCTCGAGGGTGCGGCGCCTCCAGTCCAGTCCGCTACTCACAGTTGCTCCTCTCGCGCTGCTCAGGTTTGGCCGGGGTGGCTGCTCATCGGTTGATGGCGCGGTGGAGGCCGAGCCGCTCGGTGCTCACCGCGCCACCCCCTGGCGTGCGGCGGCGAGCCGATCGGCGGTGGCGTAGATGGTGTTCGCGTCCGGGTGGGCGAGCACCGCGGCGTGCAGGTCGCCGTACCGGCGTTCGGCCCGCTCGAGCCGCTCCAGGGCCGCGGCGAGCTCGCGGCGGAGCCGGGGCAGCTCGTCCCACGGCTGCTCACAGGTGCATTCCTCCGGGTTGTTCGCCCGTGCCGCGCACCCGGGGATGAGGATCGCGCCGCCGTGGCCGTCGTCCCACCAGTGGCACGTCCAGCCGATGTTCAGCCTGCACATCGGCCGGCCTCCGTGTCTCCCCCGGCCTGCTTGCGGCTGGGCAGCTTGGTGGCCCAGGCGTGCGCGAGTTTCGCGGTCCCCAGCCAGATCGGGATCAGGGCGAGCAGCGCCTCGGCGTTCCACTCCCAGTGGATCCAGGCGGCGATGGTGAGGCCGACGAAAACCCACCAGGGTCCCCACACGTAGCCGGTGCGGGGGTCGTCGTGGTCGATCTTGATTTCCAGTTCTGCGCCGTTCTTGCTGGGGCGGGCGTTGGCCATGGGTTCCTCCTCTCGGGTCGGTGGTCAGATGGCGTCGGCCAGGTCCAGGGCCTCGCTGATGGCCCGGTAGTGGCGGATCCGGGCGGGGTGGGTGTCATCGACGGGCAGGGGGTGCCGTCCGGGGCGGTTGGCCTCCTAGTCGAACAGCGCGTCTTGCACAGGCGCGGTGTCGTGGGGTGGTTCGGGTGTGGCCGGCGGCCGCTCGGCGGGTGCCGTAGTGGTGGTGAGGCGGAGTTTGGCGAGCTCGATGTAGGTGCCGTCCCGCTCGATCAGGACGGCGCGCATGCCCTCGTCGCGGGCGGCCTGGCCGGTGGTGCCGGTGCCGGCGAACGGGTCGCACACCACCCCGCCGGGCGGGGTGACGAGCCGCACCAGCCACCGTATGAGCGCGAGGGGTTTGACCGTGGGGTGGGTGGTGCCGTCGTCCAGGCGTGGCCGCTCGGAGGCGGGGGCTTTGGCCTGGTAGCGGAACGCCGGGAAAAATCTCCTGGCTCCGCCTACATCGGCGCCGCGGGCCGGGGTGCAGGATTCCTGCCCGGCGAACGCGCCGTAGGCGGTGCGGGTTTTGTCCGGGCGGCTGCGGGTCGGGTTCGGGCCGCTGTGCAGGGTGCCGGACTGGGCGTCCAGCTCGGCGGCCGGGCATCCCTCGGCGCACTGGCCGGGGGCGCACCGCTCGGAGTGGGTGATCACCAGGTTGGTCGGCCAGCGTCCGGTTTCGCTGGCGTGCCCGGCGGTATGCCGGAACCGCAGGACGCGGCCGCGGTTGTGCGCGTGACCACGGTCACCGGAGGCGTTGGCCCGGTAGGCGGCGGCGTCGGGCACGGGCAGGCGGCAGCCGTCGATGTTGATGCCGCCGGTGCCGTAGCGGAGCACGTTCGCGGCGACGGTCCCGGCGAGCGGCTTGCGCGCGACGATGATGGGCTCCCAGGCGGGCTTGAGCGCGGTCCCCCACCCCTGCCAGCGGGCCGCCTCCGCGCGGACGGGTGTGCCAGGGTTGACGACCTTCCACCCGGCACCGTACACCCTTCCGCTGTTTTGGTTGGTGACGCGGTCCGGCCGCTGATGGCCCGGTGACCCCTTCCGCTCGTTGAGCCGCTTGACCTCGGCGTCCATCTCGTCGCCGAACCCGAGAGCCTTCTTGAGGGTGATCCACTGCTCCCAGGTGGGCACGAGCGCGCCTTTACGCCCGGCCGGGGCGGTCCAGTGGCCGGCCATGCCGTCGAACCCGAACAGCTCGTCGATCTGCCGGTTGGTCCAGCCGGCCGCGTCCCGGGCGGCCGCCAGGAACGCGGTCACCCGGTAGACGTCCGCGCTGTCGTCCCGCACCCAGTCGATCGCCTTGGCCACGTCCAGCGACTTCGGGAAACCCTGGCCGTAGACCCACGCCAGGGCGGGCGCGTCATGGCCGATCAGGTCGGCGATCGTGTCGCGCGCCTCGAACCCGGCGAGCCGGATAGAGATGGCCATCAGGTCCCAGGTGCGGGTCCCGGCGAACACCAGCATGTGCCCGCCCGGCTTGAGCACGCGCATGCACTCGTCCCACACCGCGGGCGGGGGCACGAAGCGGTCCCAGTCGCGGCCCATGAACCCGCCGCGGGCCGCCGGGGTGGCGGCCCGGTCGCCGGACAGCCACGCGGTGATGGTCTCGGCGACCATGCCCGTGGTGATCTCGGCGAGCCCATAGGGCGGGTCGGTGACGATCGCGTCGACGCTGTCGTCGGGGAGGGTGGCGAGCACCTCGGCGGCGTCGCCGTGGTGCAGCGTCACCCCGCCGTGCTCCCAGGCCGGGCCGCTCATGCCGACGCTCCCGCGGTCTGCTGCTGTGCGGCGATCGCGGCCGCGCGGCGGGCGGCCGGGGTCAGGGCGCCGCGGGCTTTGGCGGCGAGCACGGCGCGGCGGGCGGCCGCGCGTGCCTGCTCGGCGGTCATGTGCCCGTCGAGGGGTTCGGCGTCGTCCGGCAGTTCGGGGCGGGCGAGCGCCTCGGCCACGGACCGGTCGTAGGGGCGTGGCCGCCGGGGCGTGGCCGGTTCGGCCGTCTCATCCGCGGCCGCGGGGGTGGGGGTGCAGGCGGTGCAGCGCTCGCCGGTGTCGAGCCGGGTGCCGTCCTCGCACTCCACGGCGGGGCAGTGGCGGGAGCGGCGCACCAGGGCGAGGGCGAACCTCACCGGGTGGCCGATGTCGTCCCCGCCGTTTTGCCGCCAGTACGCAAGGTGGCGGTTGATGCGGGCGGTGAGCTGGGCGGCGGTGCGGTGCTCCAGTTCGGCGCGGATCGCGTCGAGGACCTGGCCCTGTGCCTTGCCGACGCCGATGCGCCTGCGCAGCGGTTCGGGGAGTGCCTGCCACACGACCGCCAGGTCCGAGGCCGGGGCCGGGTGGGGGTTGGTGTCGTTCTCGCTCCCGGGCCGCAGGCCCGCGGGCGCGCCCGCCCTACGGTGCTGTAGTTCGCCTACGGCGGGTAGGGGAGATTCATCGGACGGTTCTATGGACGGTTCATTGGACGGTTCGGGTGCAACGGTTGCACCCCGTTCCTGCACCGGTTGCACCCCGTTGGTGCGCTCGTTGCACCCCGTTCCGCCACGGGGTGCAGCCGTTGCACCCCGTTCGGGGGTGGTGTCCGCCCCCTGCTCGGCGCCGCCGCCGGTCCCGGCCGCGGCCGCGGCGCGGGCGGCCTCCACACGCGCGGTGATCCCCGGACAGGTCCGCTCCAGCGCCTCCAGGTCCCGCGGGGTCAGGTCGTCACGGATCAGCTCCATCGCCAGGTCCCACACCTGGGGGCGGCGGTCCCCCCGCGGGATCTTGGCGGCGACGATGTCCGGGTTGCCGGGGCGGATGATGCCCGCTTCCTCCAGCCGGTCCAGGGCGTAGCGCACCGTCCGCTCCGACAGGCGGGTGTACCGGCAGATGGTGTCGACGCTCGGGTAGGCGTCACGCCCCGCCGGGTCGGCGTGGTTGGCCAGTGCGACGAGCACGAACGCGCACGCAGAGCTCGGCTTGCCGCTCTTGTCGGCGGGGACAGGGGCGAGGTTCAGCGCCCAGGAGATCGCCTCGACGCTCACCGGGCACCCCCCGCCGCGGCACACGAAACGTGGGCAAACCGGGCGGGGATGTGCGGGACACGGCGATAGTGGGGTACGCTCATTGCGTCCTCCTTGAGGCTCTTAGCGGTGTTGAAGGAGGGCATCCGTGCCGGTGTGGGAGCACCGTCACGGACGCGGCGGCGGTCCCGCTCGGGGCCGCCGCTGACGTTTTTCGGTTGTGGCGCAGACTCTACCACGATCGCCCGATATGCCCTGGTGTCCCGAACCAGGCCAGCACGCGGAACGCTGATCATTCGACGCCCCCGTAGATCACCAGCCGCCGCGCGGACCCGTACGGGTTGGCCCGGCGCGGGTCCCACGCCCGCGGGTCGTCATCCGGGCCGGCCAGGTCGGCCAGCCACGTCGCAAGGTCCTCGTCCGCCGGGACCGTGAACAGGTCCGCAGGGCTCATCACGGCCTCCTACACACACGCACACACCGGCCGGGGTGCCGGCGTGGGTGAGTAGGTGAGCAGACGCGGACGTTAGCGTCCAATCGGGGTGAATCCGCAGGTCACGGGCTTAGAGGACGTTAACGCCGCGAGGCGGCATCATCCGCCGCCGTGGGGCAGATCCAGACGGCGACCTACCGGCAACCCGACTCGTCAACCGCGGTTGACGTGCACCGGATCTATTTCAACCGGACCGCGACCAAGGGCAACCGGCTGATCATCGCCGTGTCGAGCTATCAGCCGATCGTGGACACCTCGCCGTCGTGGGACCGCGTGACCTACACCACCAGCGACGGGCACTTCATCGGCATCTTCACCAAGATGTCGCTCGGCACCGAGACCAGCTTTTACGTGCGCCTCGCCGAAGCGTCCCGGGTCTGCCACATGTGGATGTGCGAGCGCGACGACATCCCCGAGCAGGTCACGGGATGGTCCGGCCGCAACTCGGGCACCAAGAGCTTCAGCCTGTCCAAAGCCGGCTACATCGTCGGCGCCTTCCACCACGGTGGGGAATCGGTCCAGTACGCCACGAACTGGCCGTTGAACATGAGCGTGGTGCACCGCGCCACCAACTCATCCAGCAGCGGCTACGACTTCTCCTCCGACTTCGCCGCCGCCTCCCTCAACAGCGGCTCCTACTCGATCAACGCCGCCAATCTGAGCTCGATCGCGCCGGACTACACCTTCAGCTTCGCTGTTTTCACCCGCGACTCCCAGGCCCCGACCAAACCCGGGAACTTCGTCGTGGTCTCCACCGGGTATGGCTCGGCGACCACCCAATGGTCCCCGTCCACCGACAACGTCGGCGTCACCCGGTACACGGTCTACGTCGACGGCGCCCAGGTCGGGCAGACCACCGCCACCACCTACACCTTCTCCGGCCTGCCCTCCGGCCGCCAGATCGAGCTCGGCGTGGCCGCGCACGACGCCGCCGGCAACCGGTCGGCGATCGCCACCACCTATGTTTTCCTCGACGCCACCCCGCCCACCCCGCCGAGCCGGCTGCGCCTGACCGCCATGACCACCACGTCGCTGACGGTGGCGTGGGACCCCGCCCAGGACTCCGGCGGCTACGTCGTCGAGTACGGCGTCTACCTCAACGGCGTCCAGGTCGGCACCCGCTACCCGGGAAACCGCACCTACACCTTCACCGGCCTGGTCACCAATCAGCAGTACGTGATCGAGGTCGACGCGGTCGACGACTCCGGCAACCGCTCCAGCCGGGCGATCCTCCGCGCCACCCCGAAGATCGACACCACCCCGCCGGACCCGCCGGTCATCCGCGTCACCTACCTCGCCGCCGGCCGGATCGACATCGCCTGGGACGAGCCGTTCGACGACACCCAGGTCACCTCCTACAGCGTGTACCGCGGCACCACCAAGGTCGCCGACACCACCGCCCAGTCCTACGAGTTCCGGAACCTCACCCCCGGCGCGCTGTACCAGCTCGGCGTCGAGGCGGTCGACCTGTCCGGGAACCGCTCGGCGCGGGCGGTGCGCTCCATCCGCGCCCAGGCCGACACCACCCCGCCCACCGTGCCCACCGGCCTGCGCGCCGTCGCCATCACCCAGACCAGCATCACCGTGGCGTGGGACGCCTCCACCGACGACAACTCGGGCATCGGCGGATACCGCGTCTACCTCGCCAACGATCTGCTTGCGACCATCCCCAGCCAGGTCTACACGATCACCGGCCTGTCCCCCGGCATCACCTACCGGATCGGGGTTGCCGCGGTCGACCAGGTCGGGAACGCCTCGGCGCGCACCGAAATCACCGTCGCCACCAAACCGGACACCTCGGGCGCCGCACCGCCGTACGAGTTCCAGTTCGTCGACTGGGCGACCGGCGAACCGATCGACTCCCTCCCCTTGCAGAACGTGCAGATCACCCTCGGCCTGGCCGGCTCCAGCCGGATCGAGGCGGAGATCCCGCTGTACGACCCCGAATACACCGTCGGCCGGGTCACCGCCGCCACCCGGCCCGAGCGCACCATGCTCATCGTCTACCGCGGTGACCGGTTCATCGCCGGCGGCCGCGTAGTGGACCCGCAGGACTACGACTCCGAGACCGGCATCCTGCGCATCACCGTCGAGGACCCGATCCAGATCTACAGCCGGCGGTTCGTGAAATACACCGGCCTGCGCGAGGCCACGCTCGCCCACGCCGAAGTCGAATGGCTGATCGAGCACAACGCGAGCGCGCGGGACAGAGCCTGGCTCACCTTCGCCGGGGTCACCTCCACCGCAGCGGTGGACCGCGAGTACAAGGCCGAGGATTTCCCGCGCATCCTGGAGCAGGTCAACGCCGTCGCCGAGGGCGAGGGCGGGTTCGACTGGTGGGTCAAACCCTCCTGGGACCCGGTCAACGACCGGCCGCAGTTCCAGTTCCGCCGCGTCTCCCGCGACGACCCGCCGGACACCGGCCTGGTGCTGGAGTACCCGGGCAACGTGCGCGGCTACAAGCTGTCCACGTCGCCGGGGCTGGAGACGGCCACGCACGGCAAGCTCACCGTGGAGGACGGCGGCGTGCTGCTGTCCGCCTACGAGAAATCCGAGCTGCTCGCCGCGGGGTGGCCGCTGATCGAGGAGGCATACCAGTTCGACGGGCTCACCTCACAAGAGGCGCTCGACGCCGAGACCCGCCGTGCCGCCGACGCCGCCGCCGGATCCAAGCACTTGTACGAGTTCACGCTGATGCCGGGCACCGGCGTCAAATGGTGGGACCTGGAGATCGGCGGACGCGCCCGGGTGGTGATCACCGACGCGCGCCATCCGGAGCGGGAGGACGGCGCCCCCGGGCTGGACCGGTACATGACGATCGTGTCCATCCGGATCGTCCCCCAATCAGACCAGGGTGAGCAGGTCGTGATCACCACCGGCGAGTTCACGGTGGACGTCGACTAGGAGGAGACGTGGCCAGGCGGATCGGGAACCTCGCCCAAGGCGACCTGCTCGCGCGGGTGATCGCCCTGGAGGAGCGGGTGGCGGCGCTGGAGCGGAAAACAGCCGGGCAGACCTTCACCCTCGCCCCGGACGGAGTCACCCTCGACCAGAACGCCACCTCCTACGTGCGGCTGCTGTGGGCCGAGATCAGCCGCAGCGGCTCACACCTGCGGGTGGGCGTCGCCCCCGTCTTCTCCGGCGCGTCCTCCATGAGCGTGCAGCTCCGCGCGGCCGGCGCCGAGATCGCCGAGGACACCGTCTCCACCAGCGGGCAGCGGATCACCCTGGCCGGGTTCGTCCCAGAGCAGAACTGGCCATTCGGCGCCACGGCCGTGATCGAGGTCTACGGCCGGCTCAACGGCCCGTCGCAGGGGGCGACCGGCACCCTCGCGTCGTTCGGCGGCGCCCTCACTTGACGCGCTCCCCGGCCTGAAGGCCGGAGCACTGCGGCCGGAACCGGTAGCGTCCCCGCTCCGGAACCACCCACGGGACCCAAACCGCCCTGACCGCGAGCATCACACGCCGCAAGGCCAGCGGTGACAGGGGGATGCGGGATGACCAGCGAGCCGACGACGAGTGAGCTAAGGCGCTGGATGGAGCGACTCGAGGGGAACATCCACGAGCTCAAGGAAGACATCCGCAGGCTCGCCGACGAGGTGGGGCGGGAGGCGCGTACCTCCGCGGTCGCGATCGAGCTGCTGCGTCAACGGCTCGACAACACCGAGCAGCGGGTGGCCGGTCTCGAGCGCCAGTTGCGCGAGCAGGACGGCCGGTTGCGCGTCGTCGAGGCCGACCTCGTCTCCCGGCAGGACGACAGGGACCAAAGCCGCCGCGCCGCCGCGTGGATCTCCGCCGGGATCTCCGCGGCCGGCCTGGCCATCACCATCGTCGTGCAACTGCTCGGTTAAGCACGCCCGCGGGACGTAAACCCCCGGATGCGTCATCCTCCCCCCCGTCAGCCACACAAGGGGGGACCTTTGATGGTGCACCGCAACCCTGAAACCGCCTCCGCGGCGCTCCGGCGCCTTTGGCGGTCGATCCAGCAGAACCTCTTGGCGGTGATGCTGGTCGCCGCCGCCCCGGCCGCCGCCGGCGTGGCCGGCGCGGACCTGGGCACCGTCGCGGTGGTCGGCGGGCAGGCCGCGGCCGCCGCCGGACTGGCCTACATCCACAACTTGATCCGGCCGGGTGTGAAGCTTCCGGAGATCCCGGCGCGCGCCGGCCGCACCCTGTTCCAGAACATCATCGGCGGTGTCCTGGTCGCCGCGATCACGGCCGCGGCCGAGGCCGCGCCCGGCGGCGACCTGCGGCAGATGGGGTGGATGGCCGCCCAGGCCGCGGCCGCCACGGTGATCGCCTACCTGTACAACCTCGTCCGGCCGCTCAAGACGGATGACGGGGACGCCTCCACTCCCGTCTAGGTTTGTGTCATCATGAAGACGAAGCCCAGCCGCTCCAGGGGCGTACGACCTTTGGCGGTGGCATGGTGTCTTCCAATGAGGGAGGGCGGTTAAAGGCCGGTCCGACCGGGGGCGGATCCCTCACGGGTCGCCTTCGGGTGCCAGCCGCCCCGGGAAAGGCCCGCTCGTGCGGGCCTTTCGCCGTTTCCGGGTCAGGCACGCCGGGCCGACGCCCACTCCGAGATCTGCCGCGCCACCACCGCGGGGTCCGCGTCCTGATACCGCGACTCGCGCGGGCAGGTGCGCCGCATCACCTCCCACACCGCGTCCGGATCGGACGCCAGGTGGGAGAGATCACAGTGCCGGTAGGCGGACACCACCGACTCCTCGTCAAACCTGAGGACGTCCGCGATGTCCTGCCAGGACGCGCCGGCGAGCAGCGCGTAGGTGATGGCGCGGAGCACCCCCTCGGCGATGATCTGGCGCGTCCGCATGATCGTTCGCAGCGGCGCGGTGGGGTCCTGCCGGTGGCTGTCCGCGCGGGCGAGGAACTCGGCCACCGTGGCCGGCTGGTCAACCTCACCGGTGGCCACGCGGGTGAGGAGATCGGCGGCGGTTGCCGCCGCCTGCGATACACCTACACGGGCGACGTCAGCAGCGCTCAGGTCACACACGGCTGTCTCTCCGGGGCGGTCGGAGGTCAGTTCAGCCTAACCGATACCCACCGCCGAAACAGCGATGTATACTTTTAGACGTTAACTGCCGTGGTGTCTACGGTGCCCGGCAGTCCGTGGGAATCGGACTACCCACCCTTTTGGAGGACACCTTGACTGCTGCCGTTGCGCAGGAGTACCAGCCTCTCCGGCCCCCGGGTCTCAAGTTGCGCGAGCCCACCGGCCGCCCGCCGTACCCGATGGTCCTGCTGGAAGGAGAAGAGAAGGCCGGTAAGTCCACCGAGGCGATCAGGCTGAGCGCCAGCAAGCGCATCGGCCAAACCTTCCTGATCGGGTTCGGGGAACCGCACATCGACGAGTACAAGAACATCCCCGGCGCCCGGTACGAGCTCGTCGACCACAACGGCACGTACGCGGACCTGATGCAGCAGATCGAGTACGTGCGCATGGTCGCCGAGCACGCTAACGCGCACAACCAACCGCCTGTGCTGGTGATCATCGACTCGATGGTCTACGTCTGGGACCTGCTTAAGAGATGGACGTATGAACGTGCCAAGCGGAGCAGGGACGGCCGGGAGAAGCTCGCCCGCGACCCGGACGCCGAGATCAACCCGGGCCGCAACCTGTGGAACGACGCCAACCAGCGGCACGCGAACTTCATCACGGCGCTGCGCCGCATCCCCGGCATCATCGTGCTGACCGGCCGCGGCAAGTGGGTCAGCGCGACCGACCCGCGCACCGGGCAGCCCATCCAGGGCGTGAAGGAATACACCCTCGAAACCCACAAAGACCTCGGGTTCCTGGTCACGTGCTGGGTCCGGATGTACCGGGAGCGGCCCGCCCAGCTCGTCGGCCTCACCTCGGCAAACCCCCGGATCGCCCGCCGCCCCGGCCAGCCTCCGATGAACCTGCCGGAGGACTGGACGCTCGAATGGCTGATCTTCGAGTACATGGGGATCGACCCGGCCACCGCCCAGGTGCCCGACGTCGTCATGCCGAACCCGGACCGCTCACCGGAGGCGATCCGCCAGGAAGTCTTGAACCCGCAAACTTCATACGAGCGGCTCGCCGAGCTGAGAGCCGAGGCCGCCCCGTTCTTCGGGGTCATCGTCCCCGACGAACGCGGCCAGGACATCACCCTCGGCGACCTGATCAGCCGGGTTATGCAGAGACGCGCCGTCTCCGACCCGAAGGTCGTCAATGAGCTGACCACCGCGATCGAGGTGGCGGCCACGGTCGCCGACCTCAACGCGGCCAAGGCCAAGACCATCGAGGCGATCAACAGAGGGCAGGTGTCCCACAAGGACAAGGTTCGCCTCGGCGCGCTCTTCAACTCCCGCATGGCCTTTCTCCAGGCCACCACCGGGCAGGAAACCCCCGAATCCGCCCAGGCACCCGAGACCAAGCAACCCGCGCTCACCTGAGGACCCCGATGACCACCAACCAGCAGAACCCGGCGGCGGGCACCCTGCCCGCCGCCCCGGCGGACCGCTCCATCCCCAACCGCGTCTACCTCCTGGCCACCTTCCTCGGAGACCTCGCCAAGGCCCTCAAGAGCATGGCCGCCCAGGACACCACCAGCGGCACCCGCCCGGACGGCCGCCCCCTGATGCTGCCGGGCGATCGGGACGTCATCACCGTCCAGGGGCGAACCCTCGGCAAGGTCACCATGACCAAGGGCAGAACCACCGTGAGGGTGGACACCACCCACCCCGATTTCATCGCCTGGGTGAAGGAAAACCACCCCGAGCACATCGTCGAGACCGTCGCCCCCGCGTTCGTCGAACTGCTCAAAAAGCAGGTGGCAGAGCGCGGCGGCCCGGTCGACGAGACCACCGGCGAGATCATCCCCGGCGTCACCATCACCCACGGGGACCCCGGCCTCACCCGCAGGCTCGAACCGGAGATCCAAAAGGCCCTCGAGGACCCACAGCGGATACGCGCTGTCTACGAGGTGCTCGCCGCAGACGACACCGCGATCCTGCCGATGCTCCCCCCTGCGGACACCCGGGAGGTCAGCCGATGAACACCCAGCACCGTCCCGCACGACCGTCGGTCGACCCGTCCCGCCGCTACCTCAAGCAGCCGATCAACACCGGCTGGATCAGCGGCGGCGTGGCCTGCAACCCCCGGAACGCCCACCTGTGGGACGGCCACAGGGACGGCGAAACCCCGCAGGAGTACGCCGAGCGTGCCCGCAAGGCTAAGGCGCTCTGCCGCCTGTGCCCCGCCCAGGACGCATGCCTGGAAGACGCCCTCACCACCGGGGACGTCCGCAACATCCGCGGCGGGCGGGAACCGCACGAGCTGAACCGGCTCAGGAAGCAACGCGCCGCCACCAAGGCCGCGGCCAGGCGGCGTGAACCGGCGCTCGCCACCACCTGACCCGCGCAAGCCAAGCGAGGGGCGCACCCACCACCCGGGGTGCGCCCCTCACCCTAACCTCGGTGCCGAGCGGCGGAAGGCCGCGCTGGTCAACGCGCGGCTCCTGCGCGAGGGCGCGCAGGAGGTCCGTATCGCCGACAAGCGGTATGGGGTGCGCCGGCCCCTAGCTGGGGCTCCAACTTGTTCGGTGGGAGGACTAGACACTCGTAAACCCTAGGGTTTAAATTGGTGGTGTCACGGGCCGAACCCAGACCACGACTGGAAGGAACTGGCATGATCACCGCCATCAACGGCTCTCTCGATCTGGCCGAGATCCTCAACTCCCAGCCTCTCACCGAGGCTGACGCCGCCGACACCCCACGCGATTGGGGCAGCATCTGGGTCGGCGGTGTCGAGTACCCGCTGTCGCAGGAGACCACCGACACCCTGGTGGTGCTCGCTGACGGCACCGCCGCCGTCCGGTACTCCCCCCCGGGGGAGCGGTGTTGGGGCGAGCACCACCGAACCGTGGTGGAGGCCGAGTCGGGGCACTGGTGTCCCGCCGATTTGGAGTTGTGGACCAGGGATGATGAAGCCTGCGGCGTGGAGCGCGACTGCCGCAAGGTTTACGTCTGGGACGCCAACGGTTTTTGTGAGACCTACGTCCACCCCAGCATCGAGGCCGCCCGGGAGGCCTTCCAGCAGGCGGTCGCGGAGCTCTGCGACTGAGCAGCCCTGATGCCGCCTGTGGCGGTGCACCGGCCCTCGGGCATCGGTCCCGAGGGCCGGCGTCTCCCACACCACCATCTACCGCCGCCTGAGAGATGCAAATCCTGATCAGCGATACCTACGACGACATAGAGGCCTACATCCGCCAGCACGCCCCGGGTGCCCGGCTCCTCGAGGCGATCACCGCCGAGCTGGACGCCGATTACCACACGGTCTGGGTTGACGGCCAGGACGTCTGGCACGCCTGGGCCTACCCGGGCCAGGACACCTGGCACCTGGACAAAGAGCCCGCCCGCGAGGCCCTGGCGTGGCTGCGCGAGCAGCTGGTGTGCGTCTTCGACCGGCTCGCCGACCCCGACAGCTACACCGGGGACCCCCGCGGGCCCCG
>Ga0207866_1001365_pt1 | contig 24191 bp, 22 predicted proteins | sample HigsolmetaAR203D_FD_184835 | JGI IMG/M metagenome (GOLD analysis project Ga0207866, IMG submission 184835) | Ionic liquid and high solid enriched microbial communities from the Joint BioEnergy Institute, USA - AR20-3-D (SPAdes) (version 2) ...
TTTAACTTTGTCGTATTGTTCGGCAGGAAAAATGCGGGTTGACCACAACCGTTTCCCATATAAAGCGGGTATGAGCGGGTGAAATTCGCGGCCGAAAAGGGAGGGTTCCAAAGATGGATACGGATTCGATAATGCGGAAAATATTTGACGAACCGATTGAGCAGATCACTAGACTCGATCCCGGTTATTCCGGGCATGCCAGCGATGTCTGGCTGGTCAAGACCGCTTCGGAGGAGTATGTCGTACGATCCTCCAGATGGACCGAGGCCCCGGGCCGCGAGTTTTGGTGGGGGTGCTATGATCTGTTCGGGATCGATCCCCGATATATGCGCCACTTTGCGGCGAACGCCGCCATGCTCCGCTCGATCGCGGATATTCCGGCGCCCCGGGTGCTGGCGCACGAGGTGATCGAGGGCAAGGAATATCTCGTGGTCGAGAAAATGAACGGCGAAATGTGCCGGTCGTTCGTCGGGCAGCCGGATTCGTTGCCGCATCAGTTGGGGGTCTGGTTGGCCCGCGTGCACTCACAGCGTTACGACGGCTTCGGCAACCTGGCCGATACCGGACACGAGCCCAAACGATCCTTTCATGCACGTCTGTCGCAAACCATACGGAAGCTGGTCGAGCGGGATTACGCGAACGATCGCAAGATCACGGAACAGCTGGAAGCGATTCTCACGGAACTGGCCGTTCTGCCGGAGCCGGACCACTTTTGCCCGATCTTCATTGATTTGGACCCGTCACAGTTCCTGGTGCAAAACGGGAAGCTGTCGGCGGTCGTCGATGTCGAAGCGTATGCGGTAGGTCCCCGGGAGTTGGATTTTGTCGGTTTGGAATATGTTTTGGATGAGACGGCGGTCGCTCCGTTCCTCAAGGGCTACGCATCGATTTTGCAACCGCCCGATATATCCGTGTATCGCAAGGCTTACCGCTACTTCTACCGGCTGCTGGGAGTGCAGGGGTCCGTCGATTTGGATCGGTGGTTGGCGCAGCGGCCGCTGTTTGAGTTGTTTTGACGGCCGTCTTGACGCGGGCCGCCGTTGAGCTGCCGGTAGCGCGGCTTACCCGCAGAACCATGAAGGAGACCCGACCGGTGTCGCAAAGCACAAGGTCATGCCGCTTTCCTCTCTCCTGAGAGCGACATGACCTGTTCCTTTCCCTAGCCTTCCAAAACGCTTCGCAAATAGCGGGAACGCAGCAACAAAAAGTACAGGATCAGCGCCGCAAAAAAGAATACCAGCACCACCGATGCGGAGCCGCCGAGGGAAGCGGACATCCGCGTTTGCAAAGTTTGCAGCGCGAACACGGAATGAAGGGTGGCGACGAGGAAGGGAATAAAGAACAGAATCGCCAGCTGGATCGTCGTGATCTTTTTCACCTCGCGCACCGTCATGCCGATTTTGCGCAGGTTGCGATATTTCACCTTTTCCTCCTGGACATCCGTATAGAAGCGGAAGTAGATAAAACTTCCGGCGGCGATAAAAAACACGATGCTGATAAACGTTCCCACAAAGAGAATCAATTTGTACGTGAGCTGGTCCTTCTTGTACCAATCCGGCGAAGACCGGTACTTGAAGGCGGTGAAGTCCATTTCGATTTGCGCGCGGATGTTTTCCGCCGCGGCCGCCGCCTCGGTCCAGTCCCGGACGAAATAACCGTAATATATCCCTTCTTTGAGCGCGGAACCCGTCATATTCGCAAAATCCGCGTCGCTGATCACGAGCAACCTGGCAAATGAACCTTCCGGAAAAATGTTGTCTTGGACGACACCGACAAGCCTCAGCGGAACCCCTCCGAAGACTACGGTTTCCCGGTTCCGGAACTCGATGCGGGTATCCGCTTTGTTCGTCCAAATGGAAACTTCAACGGCTTCTCCGGATTGCACTTGCACGGGTTCCCGGTTCAGCACGGCTGCCAACCGGTTGTAACCTTCGGCGGAAATCGCCGCGGGGTTTTGTATTGAGCCGCTGTCCATCTCCACAAACGGAATCGAGACCGTTTCATACGACAGCCCTTCTTCCTCCAAAGCGGACGTGATGAGCGAAAGATGGTTTTCGCGCTGGGCGTCCGACGAATAAGAAAAATAACTGAACGGGATCGGATAACTTTTCGCGTATTCTTCGTCCACCGATTGAAAAATGGAGAAAAACGCCGCCATCGTCGAGAAGGACACCGTGCAGGTGATCGTGACGACAAACAACAAACGGGCGTTGTCTTTCATCCGATACACCAAATCCGATATCCACACCAGATTGGTTTTCCGAAAAAATAACGCCGGAAGGGAACTCAGCCGTCTCAAGACAAATACGCTGAGTTGAGCGTAGAACAAGTACGTTCCTGCCGAAACCAATACGGCAATGACTCCCAAATCGAAAGGAATCGCCATTTGCTTCACCACGATGGTGTAACCCGCCGCGATCAGCAGCAGTCCCGCCATCGAGAGCAAGACGGATGCTTTGGGCGGCGTCTTCGGTTTTCGGTTCCCCTTCAGCAGTTCAATGATCTCTTTGGATCTCACCGCAAACGGAGCCATCCTGGAGATCACAAGAAACATGACGAGGAAGCCGACGACGGTGAACAGCATCGCTTTGACCGGCATGTAAAATTCGAGCTCCGGAATTTCCAGAATCATCGATGCAAACATCAAGAAATATTTCGATAAAAAGAGTCCGACGGCGATCCCCGTCGCCATCGCGGCCAGTCCAATGATGAGGTTCTCCAGGGAAATCAAACGGTTCAACTGTTTTCGCGTCGCTCCCAGCATCGTCAACAAGCCGAATTCATGGGACCGCGTCCTCAAGAAAGTGCCCACCGAGTAAAGGATAAACAAAAAGGAAAATACGGCGATCGCCACTTCTCCCGCGGACATGACGAGATAAACGGGGCCGGACGTGAAACGCTCTCCAACTCGTGGATGAAACAGATTGACGGCAAATAGGAAAAAAACCAGAATGGAAAAGGTGCAGCTCAGAAAATAAGCCAGATACGCCTTGTAGTTTCTTTGCACGTTTTTAATTGCGAACTGCCGGAAGGTCACGAGCGTCACCTCCCATAAAGGACAGCACGTCCATAATGGCGCCGTAGAAATCGTTCCGGTGTTCCCCCCGATAAATCTCGTTGTACACCGCCCCGTCCCGAATGAAGATAATCCGGTCACAATAGCTTGCCGCCGTGGGGTCGTGCGTGACCATCAGCATCGTGGTGCCGAGTTCGTGATTGATGCGGCGAAACAATTCCATCACGTCGCGCGATGATTTGGTGTCCAAATTTCCGGTCGGTTCATCCGCGAGCAGCAACGCCGGTTCATGGATAATCGCTCTTGCGATGGCGGCGCGCTGCGCTTGCCCGCCGGATATTTCGTAGGTCCGCTTGTCCAGAATGCCGGCAATGCCGAGAATAGGGGCGATGGTTTCCAACCGTTGGTTCATCTTCCTGACCGATACGCCGTCCAGCGCCAGCGGCAGGAAAATGTTTTCCCGAACGGTCAACGTGTGCAGCAAATTGAAGTCCTGAAACACGAAGCCGAGTTCGCGGCGGCGGAAGACGGCCAATTGATCCGGCGGCAGTTGGTGCGGCTCTTTTCCGTTGATGACCACCTGTCCGGCGGTCGGATGGTCAATCGTCGAGATGACATTGAGCATCGTCGTCTTTCCGCTCCCCGACGGCCCCATCACCCCGACAAACTGGCCGTTCGGCACGACAAAGTCAATGTGTTTCAACGCTTGGAAGGACACTTTTCCCTCGTATATTTTGGAAACTTTCCGGATTTCCAGCATGTTCATGCGCATCGCTCCTTTCTTGATCTGTCCTTAGGTTATAAGAAAGGAGGGGCTCCAGCTATCGATCCAAATAACATGAACATTACAGATTTGTCACCTTGGCTCCCCGGGGTGATCGGATACCGGGAATCGAATCGTGACCTTGGTTCCGGCTCCCGGGGCGGATTCGACGGATACGTCATGATTCAACTTGTCGCAAATTTTCCGCACGAGATATAAGCCGATCCCGGTGGACTCGCCAAACTTCCGTCCGTTCACCCCCGTAAAATACAAATCAAACACGCGGGGCAGGTCTTGCGGCGGGATGCCCACGCCTTCGTCTTCCACCATCAATGCCGTCCGCTTTCCCTGTTGTTCCGCATATACGCGGATGCTTTTGTTTTCTCCATCGGTATAGCGGATGGCGTTGGTCAATAGCTGAGTCAGCACAAACTTCAACCATTTGCGGTCCGACAGCACGCGGATGTCCGGTTGGACTTCGACCGCGGGATAAATTTGACGATGGATAAAGTGGCTTTTGAGTTCGTTGACGGCTTCATACGCCAAAGGACTCAACTGGACGGATTGAATATGGAAATCGTGGCGGAAGGAGGACATGCGCGAGAGCGTCAATATCATGTTCAACTGGTATTCCATGCGGTGGATTTCCACCCGCATTTCCTCCGCTCCGTCCGAATCCTCCCGATCCTGAACGATCAGATGCAGGGCGGAAATCGGCGTTTTCATCAAATGGACGAAACGGTTGATGAAATCCATCTGTTCCTGCATTTCTTGGATGGATTTTTCCCTTTCCCGCTGCATGAGCTGAAACTGTCGGGCCAGTCCTTCTTTGAAAGCGCGCAAGAGCGGCGAGGCGACGTCCATTTGCAAAAAAATTTTGGCATCTTTCCATTCGGGAACCCGGCTCAACCATCGATAGCCGCTGTGTCCCGCCGCATAACGAAAGGCCAGATAGACGATCAACAGAAAAAGACTCACCAGAAACAAATACACGATGTTGCCTTCCACCATCTTCGCGTCCAACCAGCGGAACGTGGCGTACAAATAAAAGAACTGCAGGAGATACAGCGCGATATACGACGTGTGCTCCCTGATAAACAATCTCATTCCGCGTCCACCTCGTTCCAGGATACATGCAGGCGATAACCCAACCCTTTGACGGTTTCGATCGCGTTTTCGATGCCGAGCTGCGCGAACTTTTTGCGCAGCCGGGCGACATTGACATTCAAGGTATTCTCGCTGATAAACTCTTTGTCGTCCCACATGCGCTCAAAAATTTTTTCCCGTTTCACGGTGCGCGGATATTTGCTGATCAACAGGTCGAGCAAATCCGCTTCTTTTTTCATGAGGGACACGCTCTGCTGTCCGTAATGCAGTTCCGGACGTTCCGGGAAAAAGGTCAACCCGTAGAAATGCACTTTCCGCTCCGTATCGGCGGAACCGTTGGACAGTTCTCCGTACACGCGCCGGATTTGGCTTTTGATTTTCGCCACGACGACGTCGTAATAGAAAGGTTTGGTGATAAAGTCGTCTGCGCCGCACTCGATCGCCATGACCTGATCCAGCTCGCCGGTCCGGGCGGATATGAAAAGGATCGGACAGGACGACATTTTGCGTATTTTTTTGCACCAATAATACCCGTCGAACCTGGGCAAATTGACATCCAGCAGCACGACGTGGGGCATGACTTGTTCAAAGACTTGATCTATGGCCTCAAACCGATCCGTGACGATGGGGTGATATCCGTACTTTTCCAGATGCATGGAAATGCGTTCCGCGATGATCTTGTCGTCTTCCACGATCAAAATTCGGTACATAATGCCCTCCCTCCCCCAAATCAATAATAACAATTTCGAGGTCTCGCTACTCCATAATCATAAACAAAAGACGGCATCTCTGCCGATGCGGCGCTGTTCCCACTTCTTTCGGCACGGGCCGATGAGCCGCCGGATTATTCTTGCGCATTTTCATTCCATGATCCGAGTTCTCTCTCTGCCGCGAAGCTGCGAAATTCATGTCAATGACGAACGGCACGATCCATTTTTCGATAAAAAAATAATGAAATTAAATAATTATTTATTGCAAAACGATAAATATCGCTTTATATTCATATTGACGACAATCGTGCGAGGTGGTTTTGGTGAAGCTGGAGACTCTCTTTTTACGGATCGTTGTGATTGTCCTTGGAATCCCGGTTTTGGCTTTGTGCATCTTTTTGGTGCCCGAAATGGGGAAAGAGGCGGCGGAACTCGTTCCCGGGTTTCCCGTGATCGAGGTTCTCGTTTGCCTGGTTTTTTACGCGTCGGCGGTTCCTTTTTACTTTGCGCTGTACCAGGCGTTCAACCTGCTGCGGTTTATTGACAAGAACATCGCTTTCTCGGAGCGGTCTGTGGCGGCCTTAAAGAGAATCAAGTACTGCGCCGTTGTCATCAGCGTTTTGCACGCGCTGGTGCTGCCGCTCTTCTACTTGTTTGCGGAAGCGGAAGACGCGCCGGGCGTCGTCATCATCGGATGCATCGTTCCTTTCGCTTCCCTGGTGATCGCCGTCTTCGCGGCGGTTTTGCAAAAGCTGCTGAAACACGCCATCGATATCAAATCGGAAAACGACTTGACGATCTGAGGTGAGGCCCGTGGCGATTATCGTCAATCTTGATGTGATGTTGGCCAAAAGGAAAATGAGCGTGACCGAGCTTTCCGAGCGGGTCGGGATTACGATGGCGAACCTTTCCATCCTGAAAAACGGAAAGGCCAAAGCGATTCGATTGTCGACGTTGGACGCGATTTGCAAGGCTTTGGAATGTCAGCCCGGGGATATTTTGGAATACAAGCATGACGAAGACGTTCAGGGGTCATGACGCGTGGACTTTGCGGTGAGAGCGCTCAAACAACTTGTCCGCTTCGGTTGGGAGCAGGCTTTGTCCTGCGTGTTTCCGGCCGTGATTTTCGCTTCGCTGGCTTTGACCAAAATCGTGCCGCTTCCTTTCCTGCCGAGGTATGACTGGCTGCTCGCCATCTGTCTGCTGATGCAGTGGTGGATGGTGCGTTCGGGGCTGGAAACCCGGGATGAGCTGAAGGTGATCGCGTTGTTTCACCTGATCGGGCTTGCGCTGGAGATGTTCAAGGTCAATATGGGTTCCTGGTCTTATCCGGAGGAAGGATACTTCAAACTGTTCGGAGTGCCTTTATACAGCGGATTCATGTATGCCAGTGTGGCGAGTTATATGTGCCAGGCGTGGCGAAGGCTGAAGCTGGAACTGGTGAAGTGGCCGCCGCTGCTCGTGGTGGTGCCTCTCGCGGCCGCGATCTATTTGAATTTTTTCACGCACCATTATTGGTTGGACGTGCGCTGGTGGTTGGCCGGACTTGTGCTGGTGGTTTTTTGGCGGTCCCGGGTCGTCTTCGAGGTGAATCGGACGCGTTACCGTATGCCGCTTGCGCTTTCTTTCGTGCTTATCGGATTTTTTATATGGGTAGCCGAAAATATCGCAACGTTTCTGGGAGCCTGGGAGTATCCCAACCAATCCGCCGCATGGAGGCTCGTGCATCCGGGCAAGGTGAGCTCCTGGTTTTTGTTGGTCATCGTCAGCTTTTTGATCGTGGCGTCTTTAAAGCAGATCAAGGCCAAATCGGAATCGGGGGAATCGGGCGCTTTGAAAGCGGCTCCGGAAGAATAAGCGGGTGTCCCCCCCCTTCATGATGAAGGTAAAAATTTATATTGCCTCAACCGGAACGAGCGGAAGGGGAATTCGATTGAGAAGCGAACAAAAAGGTTTAAGCCCCATTGGCGTGAGGAAATCGTGGAAGAAAATCATCGCAGTAATGGCCGGCGGCGCTGGAAGCGCCATGCCGGCCGGCGAGAGCCCGCTTCGACAAATAATCACTTCAATCGTGATTTTTATCCAATGAACGGATGCAGCGATGCTCCATTTTTTTTTTTGCTCTTCTTGCCTCTCAAATGCCGAAAACCTTGCGGCTGCAAGGCGGGCAGGAGCGCGGCGCGTGAGGGACGACAAATGCAAGGATGTCTCTTTGCGAAGAAAAGATTGACATGAAAACGCTTCATAGTTACAATTGAAATATACTATTACAAATGTAACTTCGCTGTAATTCAACAAGGAGACGTGACCTGATGCTGGGAATGAACAGAAAGTTGGCGCAATTGGAAAAAGAAGGCGGCATGATCCGCGTTGGTCTGATCGGAGCCGGACAAATGGGAAGAGGCATGATTTCACAAATTGAAAGCATGCGCGGAATGAGGGTTGTAGCCACCGCCGATTTGCTTGTTGACAACGCGGTGAAAGCGTATACTTTGGCGGGCGTTCCCGAGTCCAACATCGTGCGCACGGACGATCGCGATTTGGCGGACAAAAAAATCGCCGGCGGATTCGTCGTGGTCACCCGCGATGCCGATATGATCGCTCATCTCGACGGAGTGGACGTCATCGTCGATGCGACGGGCATTCCGAATGTGGGAGCGCAAGTGGCGTGGAACGCCATCATGAACAAGAAGCATATCGTCATGTTGAACGTGGAGACGGATGTGACCGTCGGTCCGTTGTTGAAACGATTGGCGGATGCCGCCGGTGTGGTGTATACGGGGGCGGCCGGGGACGAACCCGGCGCCATCATGGAACTGTATGACTTTGCCGAAGCGATCGGGTTTGACATTATTGCCGTCGGCAAAGGAAAAAACAACCAACTGAATGTGTTATCCAATCCGGACGTGACGGCGGAGCTGGCACGGAAAATCGGAGCGAGTCCCAAAATGTTGGCTTCGTTCCAGGACGGCACCAAAACGATGGTGGAAATGACAGCGGTTGCAAATGCCACCGGATTTGTCCCGGATGTTCCGGGGATGCACGGCGTGAAAGCGAAAGTCGAAAATTTGCCGGATTTGTTCCAATTGCGGGAAAAAGGCGGTATCCTTCACCGTACCCGTGTTGTCGATTATGTGGACGGAGTGGCACCGGGCGTGTTTGCCGTCATCACTTCCGACAAATTGGAAGTCCATCATGAGATGAAATATTTGAAAATGGGAAATGGTCCGCATTATGTCCTATTCAGGCCATATCATCTGACAAGCCTGGAAACTCCCCTCTCGATCGCCAGGGCTTATTTCTATCGGGAACCGACGATTGCCCCCTATTTTGGAACGGTGGCGGAAACGGTGACGGTCGCCAAGAAAACGTTGCAGCCCGGAGAGGCTTTGGACGGAATCGGAGGTTTTACCGTATACGGTAAAATTATGACCGCGAAAGACCAAAAAGAGCATAACGCGTTGCCGATCGGCTTGGTGGGACCGAACGTGCGGATGAGGCGCACGGTGGAGCAAGGGCAGTTGGTCACGTACGACGATGTCGAATTTGCGGAGAGCAATTTCATTATGTATTTGCGCGAATTGATGCAGATGGGAGATTGAGCGAAGGAGCGTTATTGCCATGGCGTCACAAATCAGTCCGGTATGGTATATCGACTTTTGGGATCTTTGTCTTCGGCTGGGAGTCGCGGTTGTGTTGGGCGGATTGATCGGGATCGAGAGAGAATTGAGCAACCATCCGGCTGGTTTCCGGACGCATATTTTGGTTTGCATTGGTTCCGCCTTGATCATGCTGTTATCCATTTACGGATTTTCGGAGTTTATCAACGAACCGAATGTGAGGGTGGACCCCGCGCGCCTTGCGGCGCAAGTCATCAGCGGAATCGGATTTCTCGGAGCGGGAACCATTATCCGCAAAGGGGTTTCCATCTCGGGTTTGACGACGGCGGCTTCATTGTGGGCGACGGCGGGAATCGGCCTGTCGGCCGGGGCGGGATTTTACTCCGGTGCGTTATTGACCACCTTTCTGGTGCTGATTTGCTTGTTTGTTCTGAATAAATTGGAAAAATCGAAAATGATGAGAAACAAAGAGGAAATCGTGTTTCTGGTCGACGACACGCCGGACGTGTTGGGCAGAATCATGTTGCAGTTAGGCCAATCGGACATCAAAATCAAGCAAATTCGTGTTTCCTCCAACGATTCTGAAGACGGTTCCAAAACGATAAGGTGTTCGGTTCGGGAGACCGATGAAAAAGTTTTGGAACAGTGCGTTTCACAGATGGAGAGTGTTCCGGGCGTGCGGGAAGTGGAGTTCACGATGCATTCGAAAAAAATCGTATTCGAAACTTCCGGGGATACATCTTTTAAGGAGGTGAGTCGTCTACCGTAAAAAAACATGTAATTCCAAAGGGGTAGAACGAGCGCTTTTATTTAGAAACGTCACAAACTACGAAAAATGAGGAAAAGGGTGAGCACATTGAAAAAGATTTTGGCGCTTGTATTGAGTCTGGTGCTTGCGGCGGCAATCGCGGGATGCGGTTCCAAGTCCGCAAACGACAATTTGTCTTCCGGCGGTTCGGGCGGATCGAAAAACACGACGAATAATTCCGACAACACGTCGAACAATTCTTCCGGAGCGGAGGGACAAACCTCGCAAACCGAAGAACAAGTCGGCGGAAAGATCACGTTGTACACCTCCGAACCGCAAGATCTGGTCAATGAGATGATCGCCGATTTCAAGAAGAAGCATCCGGGCGTGGATGTGGAAATTTTCCGCGGCGGTTCCGGGCAAGTCGTTTCCAAACTCACCGCGGAATTGCAAGCGGGCGTTGCGCAAGCGGACGTCATCTGGTTTGCGGACATCGAGTATTTTTCCAAGCTGGCGGAAAGCGGATACCTGGAACAATATGACTCCCCGAACGCAGCAGACCTGAATCCGAGATTTAAATATGAGGACGGCAAATATTACGAAGTTCGTCAAATTTTCAATGTTATCGCTTACAACACCGCCCAGGTCAAAGAAGCGCCCAAGTCCTGGCACGATCTGTACAAACCGGAGTTGAAAGGAAAAGTCGCCATTGCGAACCCGAACTACTCCGGAGCGGCTTTCCAAACTTTGGCAACGTTTGTGCAAGATGCGAACATGGGCTGGGATTATTTCAGGAATTTGAAGCAAAACGAAGTGAAATTTGAACAGTCCAACGGCAACTTGAGCTCGAAATTGGCATCCGGCGAATATTCGACCGTATCCGTCGTCGATTTCATGATCCGCAATGCGAAGGCGGAAGGGTCTCCGGTGGATGTCGTATGGCCGGAGGAAGGTTCGATCCTGATTCCGACACCCGTGGCCATTATGTCTTCTTCCAAGAATAAACCCGCGGCGCAAAAACTGGTGGATTACTTCTTGTCCGATGAGGGACAACAGTTCTTCGTGAAACAAGGTTATATTCCGGTCAGAGGCGGCGAAATGCCCGAAGGCGTTCCGTCTTTGGACACATTGAAAGTGTTCCCGATCGATCTGAAGTTTATTGCGCAAAATCGGGAAGAACTGAAGACCACTTTCGAGAGCATTTTTTCCGAAGCAAAATAACAAACGACATGACGTGACAGGAAGGACTGGATGACATGCATGCCAGACAAAAGCCGTCCGCCTCAGTTCCCGTAGCCAAGCACCATCCGATGGATATCGCGACAATTGCTCCCCACCTTGTATGGTGGGGAACAATCGCGCTATTGGCGTTTGTGGTGTTCTATCCGTCGGTCGTCCTCATATTGAACAGCTTTAAAGCTGACGGCGAATTCACCTTGGCGAACTATGCGCGGCTGTTTCAGGACCCGAAGATTTACACCAGCATGTTCAACAGTTTGAAGGTCGTCGTGCCGTCCACGTTGATCGGGACGGCGATCGGGGTCGTTCTGGCCTGGATTGTGGCCCGAACGGATCTTCCGGGCAAAAAAATTTGGCAGGTCCTGATTGCGATCCCTTATCTGATCCCGCCGTTTATCGGGGCCATTTCCTGGACTTATTTGTTGGGGCCCGTCGGATGGTTCAATAAATGGTATATGGAATTGTTTCATGCGACATCCCCGTTAATCGACATTTATTCGTTGGGCGGCATGATTTTTGTCATGTCCATCTACGGGTACACCATCCCCTATATTGTCGTTCTGCCCGCCATCAAGATGATTGACGCATCGGTGGAGGAAGCGGGACGCATATCCGGCGCATCGACGTTAAGGACGATGAAGGACATTACGATTCCGCTGCTGCTTCCTGCGATCATGGGCGGCATGCTGCTTTTGTTTATGAACTTGCTGGCCGATTTCGGCATCCCTGCCGTTTTGGGCGCACCCAAGCAGATTCATTTGATGACGACGCAAATTTATGTCACGATCCTGAACACCGATTTGTCCAACAATTTGCAAATTGCTTCCGCCTATTCCATGTTGCTGGCCGCATTCGGCATCATCGGGTTGCAGCTTTATCAACGAATGGTAAAGTCCAGTAAATATATCGTCGTCAGCGGAAAAAGCCCGTCTGCGGAACTGACGAAACTGGGGAAATGGAAACTGCCCGTATCGATCGTTCTGGGGGTTCTCGTGTTTCTGGCGGCATTCGCGCCGATCGCGGCGGCGTTCTTCACCTCTTTGATCAGAGCGTACGGCGCTCCGATTACCTGGGCCAACCTGACGTTCAACAATTACGTGAAGCTGTTCAACATTGAATCGATTCAACGTGCGATGACGAACAGTTTCACTTTGTCGGCGGCTTCCGGAATCGTGATCGCTTTCTTGGGACTGATCATCGCCTATATGATCATCCGCATGAACAAACGGGGATCCCGTTTGGTGGAAGGATTGATCGCCGTTCCTTATGCCGTTCCGGGAACGATCGTCGCGTTGTCGATGATTCTCGCATTTTTGAACCCGATCCCGGTCATCAATTTGGCATTGTACAACACCTATTGGATCCTGTTTATTGCCTATCTGGCAAGGTTTATGAATCTGGGCTTGCAGACGTTATCCGGAGCCGTGTCCCAAATCCATCCGTCGCTGGAGGAAGCCAGCCGCATCTCCGGCGCGACTCCCATGCGCGCGTTTTGGGATATTATGTTGCCTTTGCTTCGCCCAAGCTTCTATGCGGCGTTTTTCCTGGTGATGATTCCGGCGCTTGGCGAAATTACCCTGTCTTCACTTCTTTGGTCCGTAGGCAATGAGACGATCGGCGTGCTCGTATTCAGCATGCAGGAAGAAGGCAAAGTGACCTTGACGGCGGCCATGGCTTCGATTTTGATCGCCGCGGTCTTCTTGCTGAATACCATCGTGAAGATCGTTTCCAAAGGCAAAATGGGAATCTAGTACGGGAGGCGGAAATCCACCAATGGGAACATTGCGACTGGAAAGCATTACAAAGCGATATGGTGACCATACGGTCGTATCCAATGCCAACATCAGCGTGTCCAAGAACGAATTTGTGACGATTGTCGGTCCTTCCGGATGCGGAAAAACGACGATCTTGCGGATGATTGCGGGGTTTATCGAACCGTCGGAAGGCAGAATCACTCTGGACCAGGATGAAATCGTAAACACGGACAAGAAAGTTTCCGTCCCCCCGGAAAAACGCGGGATTGGCATGGTCTTTCAATCTTATGCCGTTTGGCCGCACATGAACGTGTTCGACAATGTCTGTTATCCATTGAAAATACGCAAAGTCAACAAATCGGTCATTAAGGAAAAAACGATGGAAATATTGAAGATCGTCCATTTGGATCAATATGCCCATCGGTTTCCTTACGAACTGTCGGGGGGACAACAGCAGCGGGTGGCGTTGGCCAGGGCGCTGGTGATGGAACCGCGCTTGTTGCTGCTCGACGAACCGTTGTCGAATCTCGACGCGAAGCTCCGCGAACAAATGCGCTTCGAAATCAAGCAAATTCAGCGGAAAATGGGCGTCACCATCATCAACGTCACGCACGACCAGATCGAGGCGATGACGATGTCCGATAAAGTTGTCGTCATGAACGCGGGCAACGTGATCCAGATCGGCAGTCCGGAAGAAATTTATAATCATCCGGCCGATTCGTTTGTGGCGAAATTCATCGGGTCGGCCAATGTCGTTCCGTGCCGGAGATTGGACCGTCCGTCTTCACCGGGGAAAATGACCGTCGAGGCGCTGGGCGTTCAGATCGAAGTGCCGCTAAAGGAAACAGAGAAAAAAGAAGGATTGTTGGCCATTAGACCGCATCACATTGTCCCGAAAGAGGAATCTCCGACAAAGGCCAAAATCATCGGGAAACAATATCAAGGCGATCGCATTGACTATATGCTGCAAGTGCAGGACCATCAATTGAGTTGGATTACGGATGCCTCCGAAGAGCACCATTACCAGGTGGACGATGTCATCGGAATTGAGTTCAAGAAGAGCGTATGGCTGGATGATTAAGACCGAGGTGACACATGGACATGAAAATCACCATTCTTGGTTACTGGGGAGGCTATCCTTCAGCCGGGGGAGCGACGGCCGGTTACCTCGTCACGACGGATGAGGGAAATATTTTGATCGATTGCGGTAGCGGAGTCATGAGCCGTCTGACGTTTTTCACGCATGTGGAGAAATTGTCGGGAGTCATCCTCTCCCATCTGCACTATGATCATATGGCGGATATCGGCATTTTGCAGTATGCGGCGGTTGGAGCGCAAAGAGTGGGCAGAATGAAGAACAAGCTGCAAATCTTTGCGCCCGATCAGCCCGAAGAGATGCGGGAGAGGCTGTACGGTCCGCATTCGGAAGTGCATTCGATTCGGGAAGATCAACCGATACGATTGGCCGGAGCGGATATTGAATTTTTTCCGGTCAAGCATACGATCCCCTGTTATTCGGTAAAGGTCCGCTATCGGGGGAAGACCCTCGTCTATTCGGCGGATACCGCCTATTTCGAAGGATTGGTGGAATTTGCCAAAGATGCGGATATGCTCATTTGCGAAGCGACGATTTGCAGAGGCAGCTGCCATACGACCGGAGACGGGCATATGGATGCCAAACAAGCGGGGACGGTGGCGCAGAAAGCGAATGCCAAGCAACTGGTTTTGACCCATCTTCCGCATGACGGACATTTCGAAGCGATGAAACAGGAGGCCGCCGAAGCGTTCGGCAAAGCCGTGCACATTCCGAATGTCACGGACACGTTCATTGTGTGAGAACTCGCAATATGGAGTGGATAGAGCCATGTACAAGTTATTGGCCGTGGATATGGACGGCACATTGCTTGACCGTAAAAAGTCGGTAACGCTGCCGGTCAAAGAAGCGATCGGGAAATTGGTGGCGAAACAAATTTTCGTGACGATCGCTTCCGGGCGGTTTCCCGCTTCCGTATGGCTTCACGGCAAATATTTGGGAATGAACTTTCCGTTGATCGCCCTAAACGGCGCCGTGATCGTCGATCCGGTGACCGGAGCGGAACAGGAAACCCGCCGACTCGACCGCGAAAGCTGTGTGAAATTGGCGGATTATATCGAGGAAAAGAACGCTTACGTTCAATTTTACGGGTACAATGTGCTGTATGTGGAAGAGATCAACGACTTGAACCGCAATTGGCCCCTGGCCAACGTCGTGGTGGATCCGGACAAAGAACTGACGGAAGAAAATTACCGGGGACAAGTGTATATGATCCGTTTGCTACCGGTGGGCCGTTTGAGCCGATTTGCGAGAAACAATGAAGAACCGGTCTATAAGGCGACGGTCATTCATGACGACCCCGGGGTTGTGGACGAATTATACGCCGAAGTCAGCCGATGGAAAGAGTTTTCCGTTTCGCGAACAGGAAGGCGCCGATTTGATGTCAACGTCGCCGGCGTCAACAAACAGAGCGCGCTGCAGTTTTTGTGCGAAAAGTACCGGATCCCGAGAGAGCAAGTGGTGACGATCGGTGATTACGACAACGATGTGGAAATGTTGGCATGGGCGGGACTCGGTATTGCGATGGGGAATGGAAACGAACGTTCCAAGCAGGTCGCCAAAGCGGTCACGCTTTCCAATGAGGAGCATGGCGTCGCGGCGGCGATTCGGGAGCATTTTAAAATATAACCCTGGATTCCGGGAGGGAGAAAAGGATGTCGAAGGAGATCATCGATCGATTGAACTTGTCGGCTGAAAAATTGCTGGACTTATATCGTCAAATGTGGGTCATTCGTTACTTCGACGAAAAGGTGGACGAATGTTTCGCCAAAGGACTGATTCACGGCACCACGCACTTGTGCGTCGGCCAGGAAGCGACGGCGGCCGGAGCGTGCGCGATGCTGGAAGAACGCGATAAAATTACGAGCACGCACCGCGGACACGGACATTGCATCGCCAAAGGCGCGAGCACCGACCGGATGATGGCCGAGCTGTTTGCCAAGGAAACCGGTTATTGCAAGGGAAAAGGCGGATCGATGCATATCGCCGACGTGGATAAAGGAAATCTGGGCGCCAACGGCATCGTCGGCGGAGGTATTCCGATCGCCGTCGGTTCCGCGTTGACGTCGAAAATGAAGGGACTCGGGTATGTGACGATCAGTTTTTTCGGCGACGGCGCCACCAACGAAGGATCTTTCCATGAATCCTTGAACTTGGCGTCGATCTGGAAACTGCCGGTCATTTTCTTTTGCGAAAACAACCAGTACGGGATGTCCGGTTCCGTGAAGAAGATGACCAATATCGAACATTTGTCCCAACGCGCTTCGGCTTACGGCATCCCGGGCGTGACCATCGACGGCAACGACATTTTTGCGGTGATGGATGCGACGGCAGAAGCGGTGAAACGCGCGCGTGCCGGGGAAGGCCCGACGTTGATCGAAGCCGAGACGTATCGTTACAAAGGCCATTCCAAAAGCGACGCGAAAAAATACCGCACGCGCGAAGAGGAAATGGAATGGCGCAACCACCGCGACTGCATTGATCTCTTCGGCAAGAAACTGATCGAATTGGAGTATGCCGATGCGGCGAAACTGGAAGCGTTGAGGGAGTCCGCCCTTCAGGAAATCGAGGCGGCTGTCAAATTCGCCGAAGAAAGTCCGTTGCCCTCGTTCGACACGATCATGGAGGATGTGTACGCCTAAGCAGAAGGAGGATGTGACGTGAGAGAAATCACTTACTTGGAAGCCGTTCGGGAATCGATGAGTCAGATTATGCGCGAAAACAGCGATGTCTATATAATGGGCGAAGATATCGGCGTCTATGGCGGCGCGTTCGGGGTCACCCGCGGAATGGTCGAAGAATTCGGACCGGAGCGCGTGCGCGATACGCCGATTTCCGAATCCGCTCTGGCCGGTGCGGCTGTAGGTTCCGCGCTGACGGGCATGCGGCCGATCGTGGAAATTCAGTTTTCGGATTTTATTACGATCGCATCGGATCAAATCGTGAACCAGGCGGCGAAAATCCGCTATATGTACGGCGGAAAAGGAAAAGTGCCGATGGTGTTGCGCACGCCGGGCGGTTCCGGCACGGGGGCGGCGGCTCAGCATTCGCAAAGCCTGGAAGCGTGGATGGCGCATATTCCGGGGTTGAAAGTGGTGCAGCCTTCTACCGCTTACGACGCCAAAGGGCTGCTTCGCGCCGCGATTGAAGACGACAATCCGGTCATTTTTTATGAGCATAAGTTGTTGTACAAGACCAAAGGACATGTGCCCGAGGAACCGTATTCGATTCCGCTGGGGCAGGCGGATATCAAGCGTCCCGGCAAAGACGTGACGGTCGTAGCGACCTCGATCATGGTGCACAGGGCGCTGGAGGCGGCCGCGTTGCTCGAAAAAGAAGGCATCGACGTGGAAGTGGTCGATCCGCGCACGCTTGTCCCGCTCGATGAAGCGACCATTATCGAGTCGGTGAAGAAAACCGGACGGCTCGTCGTCGTTCACGAAGCGGTGAAACGCGGCGGTTTCGGCGGAGAAATCGCCAGCATCGTGGCGGAAAGCGAAGCTTTTGATTATTTGGATGCCCCCATTCAACGGCTGGGCGGCTTGCCTGTGCCGATCCCCTGCAACCCGGAATTGGAAAGAAAAGTCGTTCCGCAGGTGGAAGACATTGTGGAAGCCGTGAAAAAGACGATCGTCAGACGATAAGGGGGGATCGCAGGTGGCGAAAGAAGTCATCATGCCCAAACTGGGCATGACCATGGAAACGGGAACGATCATCCGATGGTTCAAGGAAGAGGGAGAACCTGTTCAGGCCGGCGATGTCCTTCTGGAAGTGATGACGGACAAAATCAATATCGAAGTGGAATCCTACGAGACGGGCATTTTGCTGAAACGGTATTACGAGGCCGACGCGGTCGTGCCTGTGAACCACGTGATCGCCTATATCGGCGCGGAAGGGGAATCGGTGCCGGATCAACCTCCGGAAGCCGGGCCGACGAACCAGGCGGATGAGGCGGCATCGTCAAGTTCATCCGGCGAACAGCGCATGGACGAGCCGTCCGTGGCGGCGGGCGATTCCGACGCGGGCAAAGTTCGGGCGACGCCCGCGGCCCGAAGACTGGCGCGGGAACGAGGCGTGCCTTTGGACCAAATCCGGGGCAGCGGAGAGCGGGGGCGCATCCATCGGGCCGACGTCGAGGCGTATCTGGAGCAGCATGCCGTCAAGGCGACGCCGCTGGCACGCAAAACGGCGGAAGCCGAAGGCATCGATTTGCGGAAGGTAACGGGCACCGGCGTTCACGGAAAAATCACGAAAGAAGATGTGGAAGCGTACCGCACCCCCACAGCAGCTTCGACGACCACGGATGCCGTGCCGACGGCGGAAACGGTGAAGAAACTGGAAGGCATGCGCAAGATTATCGCGCAACGCATGGCGGAGAGCGCATTTACCGCGCCGCATGTCACGCTTTCCACGGAGGTCGACATGACGCGCAGCATCGAACTGCGCCAATCCCTGCTGCCGCTGGTAGAAAAACAGACCGGATATCGGCTGTCCTATACGGAAGTGATTATCAAAGCGGTCGCGCTGTGCTTGCGCCGGCATCCGCAAATGCGAGCGCAGCTGGAGGGAGAATATATCCGCTACGTGCCGGACATTCATGTCGGTTTGGCCGTCGCGGTGGATCACGGGCTGCTCGTTCCCGTCATCCGGCATGCGGATCAAAAAGGCTTGGCGGCATTGACGCAGGAAAGCAAGACGCTGGCTGCCATGGCGAGGGAAAACAAGCTGAAGCCGGATCAAATTTCCGGAGGCACGTTTACCATCAGCAATTTGGGGATGTATGCCGTCGACGTGTTTACACCGATCATCAACCAACCGGAATCGGCCATTCTCGGCGTGGGACGCATCGTGGAAAAGGCAGTCGGCGTGAACGGACAAATCGTTTTGCGTCCGATGATGACGTTGAGCTTGTCGTTTGACCATCGGTTGATCGACGGAGCGCCGGCGGCCGCTTTCCTGACCGATTTGAAACGGATGCTCGAAAATCCTTACGAGCTATTGATATAGGGAGTGGACAGCCATGAAATCATACGATCTCGTTATCGTCGGCGGAGGTCCGGGCGGATATACCTCCGCCCTTCGGGCCGCCAAGCTAGGCCTGTCGGTCGCCTTGGCCGAGAAAGACCATCTGGGCGGCACGTGCCTGAACCGCGGATGCATTCCGTCCAAGACGCTGCTTCATGGCGCCCGCATCGTGGACATGATCGAGAAAGGGAAACGATGGGGAATTGAAACCGCCGCTCCCCTCATTCATTTCGATCAAATGAGAAAGCACAAAGACGCCGTCATTCAACGGCTGCGCACCGGGATCGATTCGATGTTGAAAGCGGGAAAGATCGACCAATACCGGGGCCACGGCACGGTGCATCCCGACTTGACCGTGACGGTTCGCAGCCAGGGGGAAGAGACGGCGATCCGCGGGAAACATATCCTTCTGGCCACCGGCTCGCAACCTTCCCTGCCGCCCATTCCCGGTTTGGAGCAGACGGAAGTCCGTACCAGCGATACGATTTTCGACATCGACGATCTGCCGGAATCGATCGTCATCGTCGGCGGAGGCGTAATCGGTCTGGAGTTTGCCGACATCTTTTCCAGTTTGCGCGTGAAGGTGACGGTGGTGGAGATGGCGGAGCGCATTTTGGCCACCGAGGACGCGGACGCGGCAAAAGTGGTGGAAAAGCATCTGAAGAGCAAGGGCGTCAAGTTTTTCACAAGCGCCAAAGTGGCATCGATGCGGCAAGACAACGGACGGAAAATCGTTTCCGTACAGACGGCGGACGGAACCGTGGAATTGGCGGCGGCGGAAATTTTGGTCGCCGTCGGCAGAAGACCGAACCTGGACGGGTTGGAACCGCTCGGTTTGCGCATGAACGGTCCGTTTGTGGCAGTCGACGAGTATTTGCAGACGAACCTTCCCAACGTATATGCGGTCGGCGATTTGATCGGAGGGTGGCAGCTCGCGCATGTGGCGACGGCGGAAGGCTTTAGAGCGGTGGACAACATCGCGAAGAAAAAAGAAAAAATGGACTATCGGGCGGTTCCGCGTTGTCTCTACACTTCGCCGGAGATTGCCAGCGTGGGGCTCGGCGAACAGGCCGCGCGCGAACGCGGATACGACGTCCAAACCGCGACGTTCCCGCTCGCGGGAATCGGAAAAGCGGTCGCCGTCGATGAATCGGACGGGTTTATGAAACTGATCGCCGACCGGAAGTACGGCGAAATTTTGGGCGTTGTGTTGGTCGGCCCCCATGTGACCGAAATGATCAATGAAGCTTCCGCTTACATGGTTTTGGAAGGAACGGTGGAAGAGATGGCCCGGATGATTCATCCGCATCCTACCATTTCGGAGATCTTTTTCGAAGCGGCTGACCTCTGGCTGAAATCATCGATGCCCTGAATCGGAAGGATGCATCATTTTTCCCGGAAATGGCGCTGCCGCGACAGCAAGGGATGGGATCTCGAGTTGCGGCAGCGTTTGTCTTTCCGCCCGCAGGTCCGTATTCCATGTGAATCCAAGTTCGCCCTGTCGTATCCGACGGAATCTTTTCGCAACGACCGAAGAAAAACGCTCGAATCGAATCGATGTAGGAAACGGACAGCGACGTGCGCGATACATTTGTAAAAAAGTAATTTCATATGTTAGTATAATATTTTGAAAGTTGTAAAAATGCGGCACGGATTTCGATTCGCGGACACTTCTATGGGAACACCCATTCTCGCGTGAGGAGATGGAAAGATGTTGAATCGCTTTAACAAGATGTTCCTCATCAAAGTTTGCAAACTCTACTATTTCGATTCCTGGACACAAGAGAAAATCGCCGCGAAATTCGGCGTTTCCCGGCCGATTATTTCCAAAGCGCTGCAGAAAGCGAGAGAGGAAGGCATCGTCGAAATCGTCATTCATGACGACAACTATGAGGTGCTGGAACTGGAAGAAACGCTGGAAAAGGAATTCGGACTGCAAGAAGCGATCGTGGTTCCCACGCGAGATATCGGGGATGAAATGATCAACAGTGTGGTGGGGCGCAAAGCGGCCCAATATGTGTCCAAAGCGGTGAGATCGGCCAAGCGAATCGGCGTTTCCTGGGGAATGACGTTGTATCACATGGTGAAAGAATATTCGATGGAAAACCGTGAGGGCGTCAAGGTGATTCCGCTTGTGGGCGGAATGGGGACCAATAAAATCGAACTTCACTCGAATCAGATCGCCTATGAGCTGTCCAAAAAACTGAACGGCCATTGCGAGTCTTTGTATTCGCCCGCCATTGTGGAAAGCGTGGAATTGCGGGATATGTTGACCGCGGTGCCGGATATCGCTTTCGTGCTGGAGGAAGGCAAACAGTGCGACGTCGCGCTGGTCGGCATCGGCAATCCGTTCGCCAACTCCACCATGGAAGAAACGGGATACGTCAATAAAAACGAACTGGAAGAATTGAAAAAACACGGCGTGGTGGGCGACATCAATTCCTTTTTTATCGAGGCGGACGGACGTCCCAGTTCGCATTCGATCAATCAGCGAGTCATCGGCATCGGTCTGGACCATCTGAAAAAGATCAAGAAAGTCATCGCCATCGCTTTTGGTCAGTACAAAGTGGACAGCATCTTGGCCACGCTGCGTGGAGGCTATCTGAATGCGCTGATTACGGATCATATCACGGCAGCGCAGTTGATCCGCAACTGGGAGCTGCTGAAAGGGCAGTCCCAAACAGCCGTCAGTGAATCGTGATTACGCAATATGATCGATGCAAATCCATCGGAGACCGACACGAACTTCGTGCGGCGATGAAGTTTAAAATCTTCCCGACTTAAAAATCGAAAACAACAGCCACAGAAACATGAGCATGAAAAGGACAAAGCCGATTTCGACCGCCGGTATTTTCCAAAGCATGGTCGATTGCCGACCGAGGGCGTCCCCGATCATGATTCCCGCCAACAAAATGCTGAATGCGAGAAAAACGATGCTGAACGACAGTCGGTTGCCGATGCGGTTTAATTTTTTCAGCATGCGCTCCGTTTCGGGACCGGCGATCTCGATGCGCAGCTTTCCGCGTTTGACCAGTGAGGCGATTTCTTTCGTATGTTTGGGGATTTCCGCGAAAATGTCCACGTAATCGAACAGGCGCTTCCCCAACATTTTCGCCAAACTGCGGGGATACAGCCGTTCCCATAACAGATCCCGTCCGAACGGTTCCAAAACGACGAAAATGCGGAACTCGGGGTCCAGTTTTTCCAATACCCCTTCCAACGTCAGCAGCGTTTTTCCCAAGACCGTCAAATTGGCCGGAATTTTGATGGAATGCCGGAACGAAATGCGAAACAGGTCGTTGATTGCTTCCCCAAGACTCAGTTGACTTAGCGGAACACCGTAATATTTGTCGCTCAATTGCTCCACATCGTCGCGCAGTTTCGCCATGTCCGCGTCGTCAGGCACCATGCCCATGCGCAAAATCGCTCTGATGACCCCGTCGGTGCTTTGCCTCATCAACGCGATGATCAAGGAAGAAAAATGATATTTGATCTCGGGGGACAGCCGCCCGGTCATGCCGAAATCGATAAACGAGATGACTTCTCCCGGCAGGACAAGCACATTGCCGGGATGAGGGTCCCCATGGAAAAAGCCGTGATGGAAAATTTGCTTGAAAATCGCGTTGGCCAGACGCTCCGCCAAAATGTTGGGACGGTAACCGAGTTCCTTCAACCGGTCCGACTCGTTCAGCTTGACCCCATCCACATATTCCATCGTCAGCACTTTGCCGGTGGTGTACTCCCAAAACACTTTGGGGACATGCACCGAAGCATTGTCCTTGAACTGGCTCGCGATTTTTTCCGCATTGCGCCCTTCAATCGTGTAATCGAGTTCCGCCCGCAGGGATCGGGAAAATTCATCCACCACATCGCGGACGTTGTACTTCGCCGCCCATTTCAGCCGGTTTTCGGCGAGTGTCGCCAAATCGTAAAGAATTTCCAAATCGGTTTCGATCACTTTGGTGATATTCGGACGCTGCACTTTGACCGCCACTTGTTCGCCGGAACGCAGGACGGCCCGATGAACTTGTCCGATGGATGCCGCGGCAAACGGTTGTTCTTCAAAATCGGAAAAAATGCGCTCCAGCTCGTCTTCCAATTCCTTCTCGATAATGTCGCGCACTTCCTCAAAGGAAAAAGGAGAGACCTGATCCTGCAATTTTTCCAGTTCGCGCACGACCTCTTCGGGAATCAGGTCGGGACGTGTGCTGGCAATTTGCCCCAGTTTGATGAACGTGGGGCCCAATTCCTGCAAAACGAGACGGACTCGTTCGCCGACGGTTTTCGCCTCTTTGTCTTCCGACTCGAAAAATAAACGTTGAGGTAAGGAAAGCCATTGGAAGATGCCGATTTCTTCGACGATGAATCCGAATCCGTGGCGCAGCAGCGCGACGGCAATATCGCGATAGCGGCTGATATGTCGTCTTCTTTTACCGTTCATTTGAATTCATTATTCGCTCCGTTGGTTCAAGTTCTCGATGCGTTGCTCCAAACGCCGGATGTCTTCCTTGGTCGCGACATCCAGTTCGCTTAACAGTTGTTGCAACTGTTCGCGCACGATGGCTTTCAGCTTGTTCTTCTCTTCTTCTCCCCGTTCGGTCAGACGGCGGATCATTTCCTTTGATTCTTCCTTGGTGAGTTCTCCTTTTTGCACCCAATCGTTCACCAGTTTTTCCGCTTGCTCTTTACTCGTGACGGCCAAGCCCAGCCCAAACGACAAACCTTTCTTCACCAAATCGATCATTGTCGTCACCTCTCGTATTTTTGGTATATGGTTGGAATTTCGACTCACGCCCCGATCCATAATGCCCCAAAAGACCCAAAAAACCCAAAAATATGGTACAAAAAAACGATGAATAGTGGCGGTGTTGCTGGCGCTCCCGTTCATGATTTATTATACACAAATTTTATCGTATCTGGAAATCGCAGACAAGCCTTCAAGGCTGAGGAAAACATGGCTTTTCTGCTTCGATGGAAGAGGCCGTCGCGCGGGCGCCATTGTTTTTATGAATCATCATCAAGTGCGCTGCTCGTTAAGATATGTTTTGACCGAAGGAGCGCGATAGTTCGCGAATTGTTGCAAGATGCCCGCCGGAGTTTGGTCGATGATGATCAT
>Ga0207866_1001369_pt1 | contig 24120 bp, 24 predicted proteins | sample HigsolmetaAR203D_FD_184835 | JGI IMG/M metagenome (GOLD analysis project Ga0207866, IMG submission 184835) | Ionic liquid and high solid enriched microbial communities from the Joint BioEnergy Institute, USA - AR20-3-D (SPAdes) (version 2) ...
TCTCGTGGATCATATAGAACTCCCCATTTCGGATCATGATGTCTCTCTCCCTCCAGGGAGAGAGTCTGTGATAAGGGTGGGGAATTTTCAACCGTTTCTTTTGGGGATTTTATCACCGTTTTTCACACAAACGCCACAATCTGCGGCAGTACGACGAAGAGGCGGAGGTGCAAAAGCATATGGTCGAGCAACTGCAACAGCGGATCGAACAGCTCACCGACGCGCAGCGACAACTGCAACGGCGCATCGAACTACTCGAAACGCGGGTTCCTGCGCCGCAGTGGTTCATTGACGAATTCGGCAGCGCCGACCTCGGCGGTCTGATTCGCGACCCGCATTTCACCCCGGAGGGATGGCGGTCGATGGCCGTCGTGCTCCGGGCCATGCAACGGCCACACGCCTGACTCCCGATTCACGGCAGCACCACGCTGGAGTGGCAGAGCAGCGTATAGGCGATCCCGTTCCGCCGCTTCCGCATTCCGGGATCTTTCGTCTCGATCACCTGATCCCAGAACGGAATGCGCTGCCTGAGCCGATGCAAATATTGCCTGACCCTGTCGTAGCGCTGTTCGAATTCTTCGCCGTCTTCCAGCAGCACGCGGGCGATCTCTTTCGGCCGGACATAATCATCGGAACGAATCAGGGTCCAGAACACAAGAAACGCCTGCTGCTCCAGCGAAACGCCGACGCCCCGGAACCGCACGAGAAACCCCTCATGCACCACGAGCAATACTTCATGTTCACTCGCGTTGTCCTGATATTCGATGAACTCTTCAAGGGACACGTGGCGCGTTCCGTTCGGCGTGCGCACGCAGTACAAATGCTGCCGCAGCAATGCGCCGAACTCGGCCAGCATCCGGTCGTTGAATTGCGCCACCAGATTGCGGTCGAAATCCAGGTATTGGTTGTTCTGAAAATAACCGACTTCAGGCAGCGCGTCCCGGACGATCTGCAATCCGCACTGGACGAGCATGATTTGGGCGACCAGCGTCTGGGAATCATTCAGGCCGGCTGCCGGCGTTCCTGCCAGCGCCCGTTTGAAATGCCAGGCTGCTTGCCCGTATTCCTCATCGCGAAAAAGCAAATGCCCGTACCGGTAGTTCGCGACCGGATGGCCGGGTTCGTGCTTCAGCGCTTTTTTCAGACAATGTTTGGCGGATGTGTGGTCGGGGCGATCCGACATCTTGAAATACTCGCCATAGTACACGTAAAGATGGACCAGTTCTTGCCTGCATCTCCTGATTTCTTCCCGGTTTCTTGCCTCTTGCACTTCCCTCAGCCTTCTCAGGAGCTCCCGTTCCTTCTCGTATGGAACCGGCGACCATTCCCGTTCCGTATCCCGCAAGGCCATTCCCCTCTCCCGCTTCGCGCTCCGTTTCGCCTGTGTGACAGGGTGTCACAGATGAATGCTCTACAATAAGCCTACCACAAAAAGAAAGGGGAAGGCCTCATGAACATGGATCGACTGTTGGCGCGCCACGGGCTGGACAGGAACGATGCTCCGGACAGCCACGCAGGCCGGCTGCTGCGCGCGGCGCTGGCGCAAATGGGAAGCATGGGCGGGCGGCCGGATGAGGCGGAGGAATCCCGCTGGATGGAGGCGCTGGATCGCGCCGCCCGGCGGATGGACAGCCGGGGAGGCGAGCATCTGGCCGATCCGCGAACGGATGAACTGCCGCTCGCGGACATCGATCCCCACTTGCGCGGCGTCGTCCGGTGGATGAACGCGTTGGGCATCCATACCGCCAGTTGCTGCGACGGCCACGGCAAGCGCGAGCCCCGCGTGTCGCTGCTCCATCCGCCCGGGGAACAGGAGCTGCGCCTGTTGCGCTCGCTCCTGCCGGATGGGCTGCGGCTGCGCCGGCGGTGGGACAGGACGCTTATCTTCGAATGCGACGATCCGCCCCTCGCGCGTCCGCTGCTGCTCGACTACGCGGAGCTGCTGCACGGCCTGCTCCGGGATCCGGAGCGGCGCGCCCGCATCGAGGCGGAGGGATTCAAGGAACGGCACCTCCTGGACCTGCTCGACGTTCCGGGGGCAAGCGGGCATGAAGGACCGGTCCGGCGTTTCCTCCTTTCCAGGCTCCGGCGGATCGCCGACCGGGTCGAAGCGGACGACGCCGGCAATGTCCTGGCCGTCATCCGCCAGGGCGACGGACCGGTCGTGCTGCTCTCCGCCCACATGGATGTGTACAGCGAGATCGTGCCCGGCCGACGGATATTGCAAATGGGCAACGTGCTGCGGAGCAGCGAAGGCATTCTGGGGGCGGACGACAGGGCCGGGATCGCCATCGTGCTGCACGTTGCCGAACGAATCAGGCGGACCGATTTTTGCGGCACATTGAAGCTGGCGTTCACGGTTCGGGAGGAGATCGGGCTGGTCGGAGCCTCCCGCATTGATGCCGCGTTCCTGCGCGATGTCGACGCGGCGATTGTCATCGACCGGAGGGGGAACCGGGACATCGTGACGTCGTGCGGGGGAGCCGTCCCGTTCTGCGAACCGTCGTACGGCAGGCTTTACGAAGAGGCGGGCGTGCTGGCGGGCATGACCGGGTGGCGCGTGACGGCCGGGGGATCCAGCGACGCCGTGGTGTTCGCGCGCGACTTCGGCATCAACACCGTCAACCTGTCCGCGGGCTACAGGCACGAGCACACGGATCGGGAGATGCTTGATGTCGTCGCGGCGTACGAGACGGCGAAGCTGGTCGAGACCGTGCTCCATCGCCGGATGATCGAGTCGTGGGCGAATTCGCGGCCGGCTTGATAACGAACGAATGTTCGTATATAATAGAACCAAACACATGTTCGTCTGGTGATCCGCATGCACAAGTATATCGGCCGGCGCATCGAGATCATTTACCTGTCCGCCGACGGCAGGCTGACGCAGCGCACGATCCGCGTTCTCGACGTGCGCGGCGGCGTCGTGCGCGCCTTCTGCCTCGACTCCGGTGCGCCGCGCTCGTTCCGGATCGACAATATCCTGGCCGCGCAGCCCGCTGCGAGAACGGCCTGACCCGGCGAGGCGTATAAACCCCGCATCCCGGCTCCATCCTACTCGTATGCCCACACCAGTTCAGGAAGGAGCAGGAAGCGTCATGTCGGTTACCGGGAAAAAAGCCCGCGCCCTCGCATGGGTGTTGATCGTCATGCTCTCTTCTTTGTCCGTTGCGGGGTGCGGCGGACTGCGGGAAGCGGGAAACGGGGGGCGACAGGCCGTGAACCCCCCGGATCGGAAGAGCGCTGGTCGTCTGAATGTCCTGGAGAACAGAGGCGCCGAACAGGCGAGCTGGCCGGGCAAGGCGATCGTTGCGTTCGAGAACATCGATAACCGGATGTATGCCGATGCGGAGAAAATGGCCGGCGTGATCGGGTTTCATACGGAATTTTCGGAGGACGGCAAAACGCTGTTCATCGGCGACCACGACGCGTTCATGTCGATCACGGCCGGGTCCCGGAAAGCGGTGAAGGGCGAGCGAACGCTGAACATGAGCCATCCGGCGATCCTTGCGGACGGGCGCTTGCTCGTGCCGTCGAGCGAACTGAAGCATCTGTTCGGAGACGAGGCGCACTTCACGGTGGACGCGACGCGGGCGGCCGTCTTCCCGATGCCGGAGCGGGAGGCGACGGGCGAAGCGGGGGATTTCGCCGACGATCCGGCGGATCCCGCGGCGGAGCCGGAAGCCGGTGTCCCCCGGACGGCGAACGCCGGGGATGACGGCGCGCCCGTCCCGGCCGCCGCCGATCTGATCGCGGAAGCGAAGCGCTACCTCGGCGTGAAATACCAATTCGGCGCGGCGCATTATTCGGCGTCGGGACGGTTCGATTGTTCGTCGTTCGTGCAGTTCCTGTTCGCCGGGCAAGGCATTGAGCTGCCGAGAACGGCCCGGGCCCAGGCGAAGCTGGGAGAAGAAGTGCCGAGGGACAAGCTGCGCCGGGGCGACCTGCTCTTCTTCACGGTGCCCGGCCGGTTCAAGAGCGATCGCGCGGTCGGCCATGTCGGCATTTACATCGGCAACCGGCGGATGATCCATGCCAGCCCGCTGCCGCGGGACGGCGTGCAGATCACGGACATCGACAAGCCGTATTGGAAGGAGACGTTCCTGTTCGCGAGGCGCATTCTTCCATAATGGCAAGAGTCCCCGCGCCGAAGGCGGCGCGGGGACTTCCGCATGCGCAGATCTGCCTTTCACATGGCGATATCGACGACTTCCAGCTCCTTGCGGCGCGAGACGTCGACGAACGTGTCGCCGCACCGGACGAGCGGACGGAAGAAATCGTTCGGGTTCGAGTACGTCATCACGATGACGCCGGACTCGCCGTTCGACAGAACGGCCGTCTTGCCGATGAAGAACGGCAGCACGCGGCGGATGAACGTGTGGATGACGACCGGATCCAGCTCGTCGAAGCTGAGCCGGTACAGCACCCGGAGCACGTGCAGCAGGTCGCGCCGCTCCCGGTACGTCCGCGTCGAGATCATCGCGCTGCAGACATCGGCGACGGCGACGATGCGCGCCGCGATGTGAATGTCCTCGCCCTTGATGCCGTACGGATGGCCCGAGCCGTCCATCCGCTCCAGGTGCTGGAGCACCGCCTTCGCCATCATTTCGTTGTTGAAGGAGCGCTTGACGATCTCGTAGCCGAAGATCGGATATCGCCGGACTTTGCGCAGCTCGACCTCGGTCAGCGGTTCGGTCTTGTTGAGCAGCGCCGGGTCGATCCGGCATTTGCCGATGTCGCTCAGGAAACCCGCCTTGCTGATTGTAAGCGCTTCCTCATCATCCCAGCCCAGCCACTTGGCGATGTAGTAAGCCAGGATGCCCACCCGGACGGCGTGATTGAACGTATACTCCGCCTCCGTGTTGAGCAGCAGCAGAATCGAGACGACATCGCGTTCTTCAGGGAATTTGTCGGCGAGCGGCCGGTACACTTCTTCGAGCCGTTCCCGGCGGACGGCTCCGTCTTCGAACGCTTCCCGGAACAGCGCTTCGCTGCCCGTCACCGCCTGCTCGAACAGCGGCTTCATCCGGAGCGCCGACGGCACATAGCCGAGTCTGGGCTCGATGTCGACATAATCGATGTGATGCTGATACAGCTTCGCGATTTCCGACTGCGTCAACTGCGTGCCGGCGGGCAAGACGAACAGTCCGTAAGCGTTGAAAACGTCACGGCTGATGATGTCGCCGCTTCTCAGATCCGCCACGTGTACCTGCATACCATCACCTTTCGCCATCCCCGGAAGATGAAATTTTGGAGATGTTTTCATGGTATCAGCAATTGCACCGGTTGACAATAACCGATATCAAGGCTGTCAAGGCGACAACATCCGGTCGTAAATGCGCCGCGCGCGGTCCGGATCGCCGGTCCCCTGCACCAGCGTCCGCCCGTCCGGAAACAGGGCGAGCGTGATGCCGTCCTCCAGCTCCAGCCGCAGCAGCCAGGGATTGCGCACGACGCGTCCCGCGGCGCTCAGACGTTCCGCCAGCGCGTCCAGATCGAGCCGCAGCGGCTCGGCCGGCGCAATCTGCACCGTCTCGCGGCCGCACAGGACGGTCTCTGTCCCTTCGCGGCCGGCCGCGTCCAGGTAGTCGAACCGGCGCTGCCCGCAGCACGGGCATCCGTCCCGCCGCGCGCCCGCTTTCATCCGCGTGAACGCCGAATGCCACAGGTCCGCGTGAATCAGGGCGCCGTGCAGCCGCTCCCTGTATCCGCCGAGCAGCTTGATCGCCTCCATCGCCTGCAGCGAGCCGATCAGATCGACGATCGGCGGCAGGACGCCGGCGGTTTCGCACGTGTCGGCCGAGCCCGGCGGAGGCGGCGAAGGAAACAGGCAGCGGAAGCAGGGCGTTTCGCCCGGCAGAACGGTCATCGTCATGCCGGAGGCGCCCACCGCGCCGCCGTAAATCCACGGCATGCCGAATTTGACCGCCGCGTCGTTGATCAGATACCGCACGCCGAAATGGTCCGTTCCGTCCACGATCAGATCAGCGTCCGCGAGCAGCTTCTCCGCGTTCCGCGAATTCAGATCGGCCGCCGCCGCCTCGACGGACACCTCGCTGTTGAACAAGCGCAGCCGCGCGGCCGCGGCTTCCGCCTTCGGCGCGCCGACCTCCGCGTCCGCCTCCGTGTAGAGCGACTGCCGGTGCAGATTGCTCCAGCTCACAATGTCGCGGTCGATCAGGCGGATGCGGCCGATGCCGGCGCGAACGAGGTGGTTCGCGATGACGCAGCCGAGCGCGCCCATTCCGACCACGACGGCGAATCCCCGGGACAGCCGCTCCTGCCCCTCCCGGCCGAAAGGCGCAAAGCGAACCTGGCGGGCATAGCGTTCCGACGATGCCGGCATCGTCATCAGCCCCTCCGCTTGTCGGCGGGAGCCGTCGGATCCCACGCCTCCCGCTCCTCTCCGACCCATTCCGTGCCGTCTTCGCGGGTTTCCTTTTTCCAGATCGGCACGATCTCCTTCAGCCGGTCGATCGCGTACCGGCTGGCCTCGTAGCATTCGGCGCGGTGCGGCGCCGATACGGCGATGACGACGCTCGCCTCGCCGACCGGCACGGTGCCGATCCGGTGGGCGATCGCGCAGCGCGTGCCCGGCCATTTCGCGGCGACCTCGTCCCCGATCTGCCGCATCGTCTTCAGCGCCATCGGCGCGTAGGCCTCATACTCCAGATGGATCGTGCGCCGGCCGGCCGTCCATTCGCGCGTCGTGCCGACGAAGACCAGCGAAGCGCCGTGTTCCGGCACGATTACCCTGGACAGCATCGCATTCGCGTCAAGGGGCTTACGGGTCAAAAGAAAACAGCCGTCCGCCGACGCCGAACCGTCCTCTCCGCCATCTTCCGGCGCGCCGCCGGAGACCGGAGGGAGCAGCGCCAGCTCGTCCCCGTGCGCCAGCGGCTCTTCGTCGGGCGCGTATTCCTCGTTGCGCGCCACGAACGACGTCCGGATCAGCCCGGCGTGGGCGGGATGTAGCCCGGCGATCAGCTCCTTCAATTTTCCGGCCGTCATGCCGTCTTCGGCCGCCGTCACGATGATCTCGCTTCCGCCCAACCGTTCCGCCAGCCCCGCGAACAGGCGGACCGTCCATTGCTTTTCCATATGGTCATCTCCACTTGGATCCTTGCGCAGATCGTTGTGCTGGTTACTGAATAGCATATCATATTCATCGGAGAAGTGATAAACTAGAAATCGCAAGGATTCAAACGCCAGCCGGGCGGCCCGGACAGCCGGGGCCGGCCCGCGGCGGAACAAGGAGCGTGCGGCGATGGCGGTGCTGCTGACGGACCGTTTCGGACGTGTTCACAACTATTTGCGCATATCGGTGACGGACCGCTGCAACCTGCGCTGCCTCTATTGCATGCCGGAGGAAGGCGTGGCGTTCGCCGAGCCGTCTTCGCTGCTCACGTTCGACGAGATCGAGGACGTCGTGCGGACGGCGGCCTCGCTCGGCATCACACGGCTGCGCATCACCGGCGGCGAGCCGCTCGTGCGCAAGGGGCTGGACGAACTCATCGCCCGGCTGCGCGCGATTCCGGGCATCGAGGAGATTTCGCTGACGACGAACGGCCTGCTGCTCAAGGATCAGGCCGAAGCGCTCCGGCGCGCCGGCGTCTCCCGCGTCAACATCAGCCTCGATACGCTCGATCCCGCGCGCTTCCGGCTGATCGCGCGGCGCGGCGAGCTGCGCCGCGTCTTCGAGGGCATCGAGGCGGCGGCGCGGGCGGGCTTCGATCCGATCAAGCTGAACTGCGTCCTGCTGCGCGGCGTGAACGAGGACGAGATTGTGTCGTTCCTCCGGCTCGCGCGCGACGAGCCGTTCCATGTCCGGTTCATCGAGTACATGCCGATCGGGCATGCCGACGAGCAGTGGAAGCAGTACTATCTGCCGCTGACCCGCGTGCTGGAGGCGGCCCGCGAGGCCGGCTTCAGGCTTGAGCCCGGCGTCCGGACGGCCGGCAACGGACCGTCGGACAACTACCGCATCGCGGGCGGCAAGGGCACGATCGGCCTGATCCATCCGGTCAGCGACCATTTCTGCCGGAACTGCAACCGGCTGCGGCTGACGGCCGACGGCTACCTGAAGCCATGCCTCTATTGGGTCGACGAGCTGTACGTCCGGCCCGCGGTCGGCGATCCCGAAGCGATGCGCCGCCTGTTCCTGCGCGCCATGGCGATCAAGCCGGAGAACCATGAGATGGCGGCGAAGCTGGCGGACGAAGCGCAGAGCCACGTGCCGACGGAACGGCGGATGTCGCAGATCGGGGGATGACCCCGCGGTGATTTTTTTACGGGAGGAAGGATCAGAACCACATGCGCGTTGACGGTCCAAGACATCCCGGCGGTGTGCTCCTGCTGCATACCAACGACCTGCACAGCAGGCTGGAACAATACGCGAAGATTGCGGCCCGCATCGCGGAAGCCCGGAACCGGCACGGCGCGGACCGGGTGCTCGTGCTCGACGTCGGCGACCATATGGACCGGATGCGGAAGGAGACGGAGGGAACGGGCGGCCGGGTCAACATCGATCTGTTGAACGCGGCGGCCGTCGACGCGGTGACGCTCGGGAACAACGAAGGCCTCTCATGGACGATGGACACGCTGGACGAACTGTTCGGCGGACACGCCCGCTTCCCGGTCGTCTGCGCGAACATGGTCCGCCTGTCGGACGGACAACGGCCCGCCTGGATGAAGCCGTCCGTCCTCGTGGAGAAGGGCGGCATCACGTTCGGCATCACGGGCGCGACGGCCGCGTTTTACGAGTTCTACCGGGAGCTCGGCTGGCGGATGCTCGACCCGGTCGAGGCGGTGGCCGGGCAGGTGCGCGGCCTGCGGTCCAGGGCGGACATCGTCGTTGTCCTGTCCCATCTCGGCCTTTCCCTGGACCGGAGGCTGGCAGAAGAGATCGACGGCATCGACCTCATCCTCGGCGGCCATACGCACCATCTGCTGGAGGAGCCGCTTGTCGTCGGGAAGACGGTCATCCTCGCGACCGGGAAATTCGGCGACTGGCTCGGCCGGGTCGAGATCGGGCGGCGCGCGGACGGCGGCGGCTTCGAGTTCCGCGCGTCGGTCGTGCCGATGGCCGAAGTCGAGGCCGGACCGGAAGCGGCCGGCGTGATCGCCCGCGGGCTCGCCGAGGCGGAGGCCGCGCTGAGCCGCGTCGAAGCGGTGCTGGCCGCGCCGCTCGAGGCGTGCAACGACCGGGAATCGCCGCTCCCGAACCTGCTGGCCGCGGCGCTGCGCCGCCACACCGGCGCGGAGATCGGCCTCGTGAACGCGGGGCAGTTGCTCGGGGGTCTTGCGGCCGGCGGTGTGACGACCGGCCGGTTGCATGCGATCTGCCCGTCGCCGATCAATCCGTGCCGGATGACGCTGCACGGGCGGCATATCCGTCAGGCGCTGGAGGAGGCGCTGCTCGCCGAGTGGATCGAGCGCCCGATCCGCGGCTACGGCTTCCGCGGCGAGCGCCTCGGCACGCTGGCCGTGGACGGCCTCCGCATCCTCTACGACCCGGACGGCCCGCCCTTCGGCAAGCTGCGCGAAGTGACCGCGGGCGGCGAACCGCTCGTGGACGACCGGCCTTACACGGTCGGCACGATTGACATGTTCACGTTCGGCATCGGCTATGAATCGCTGAAGCTGGGCACGGACATCCGCCTCTATCTGCCGGAGTTCATCCGCGACATCCTCGCGGCCGCGCTGGCGGATGCCGCGTCCGTGGCGGACGCGCATCGCAGCCGATGGCTTGCGCTGTCAGGCGGCGGGCATTTGCAAGGGACGCCCCCCGGACAGTACAATAACTATATTGAAATGAAGCAGAACAGACAGTAGGAGCCTGACATGGACATCAATGCAGAACGATTGGCGGCATCGCCGTCCGGGCTGCCGGAGCTTTCGCCGGAATACGATCCGTGGGATCCGATCCGGTCGCTTCGCCGGTACGGCCGGCATGTGCTGACCAGCGTGGAATTCACCGTATCCCATCTGTGCAACATGCGCTGCGAGCATTGCGCCGTCGGGCATACGCTCGTCGCGAGCGAACCGGAGAAGCTGCCGCTCGACCTGATCCTGAAGAGGCTCGACGAAGTCGAGCATCTCGAGACGATCAGCATCACCGGCGGCGAGCCGTCCTTCTCGGAAGAGACGGTGCGCGAATACATCGTGCCGCTGCTCAAATACGCGCGCAGCCGCGGCATCCGCTCGCAGCTCAACTCCAATCTGACGCTCGACTACGGCCGGTACGAAATGATCGCGCCGTGGCTCGACGTCATGCACATTTCCTACAACTATACTTCTGTCGAGGAGTTCCGACGCATCACGTTCGGCGCTTCGCCCCATCCCCCTTCTCCCGGGACGGCCGCCCGGCTGTTCGACCGGATGGTGGAGAACGCGCGGCGGCTCGCGAAGGGCGGCCTGTTCGTGTCCGCCGAGTCGATGATCAATTACCGGACGCACCGGGACATCGTGCGCATCCACCGCGACATCGTCGAGATGGGCTGCCGGCGGCACGAGGTGCACCCGATGTATCCGAGTGCGTTCGCCGCATCGCTGCCGATGCTGTCCAAGGCCGAGATGAAAGCCGCCGTCGAGCGGCTGCTCGACCACCGCGATCCGAACGTCTGGATGCTGTTCGGCACGTTGCCGTTCTACCCCTGCAGCCCCGACCCCGAGGAGCGCCGGCTGGTGCGCCGGCTTGCGGGGACGAAGGGCGTCACGGTGCGGAACGACCCGGACGGCCGCAACCGGCTCAACGTGAACGTCTTCACGGGCAACGTCTTCGTGACGGACTTCGCAGATGTGCCGCCGTTCGGCAACATTCGGGAGGCGCGGCTGGACGACATTTTCGACAAATGGCTGAAGGGCCCGCTCGCCCGCAGCGTGAACTGCCATTGTCCGGAAGCGGGCTGCTGCGGTCCGAACCTGCTCGTCAAGTCCATGTATTATGCCGATGTCGATTTCACCGCCCGCAGGGCAGTAGCTGCTGATGCTTGATCAGGCGCGTATTCGGCAGACGGCTGTAACACCCAACTGTTGGAAGCGAGGTCGATGAAGGGCATGCCGATACGCACCCTGATCATGATCGCCCTGGGGCTCGGGCTGTTATACCTGTTCTTCACGGTCGGCGCGCCGTTCCTGCTCGCCCTGGTTGTGGCGATCTTCATCGAACCGCTCACCGTGTTTCTGATCCGGGCATCCCGCGGCAAGCTCAACCGGGTGGCGGCGGGAACGATCTCCAGCACGGTGTTCACCGTCGTGCTGCTCGGATTGATTGCGCTGCTCGGCGCCCGCATCGTGAGCGAGCTCGTCGCGTTCTGGAACCGGGTGCCCGGCTTCGTGAGCAATCTGAACGTCTACATCCAGGACGCGCTGGACAACGCCCGGTCGCTGTATGAGCACCTTCCGCCGGAGACGGCCGCCCAGATCGAGAACTGGCTCGCGGGGCTTACCGGCAGCCTGGCGCAGGCGGCGACCAGCCTGTCCCGTGTTTTCATCAGTCTGGCCAGCGAGATTCCGAACCTGTTCATCTTCTTCATCGTGTTCCTCGTGGCCGTCTACATGTTCAGTTACAGCCTGCCGACGATGAAGGCGTCGTTCCTGTCGATTTTCGCCGAGGATTCGCGCAAGCAGGTGGAGGAAGTGCTGGACAATCTGCGCAGATCGGTCTTCGGCTTCCTGCGCTCGCAACTGATCCTCAGCGCGCTCACCTACATCATTACCCTGAGCGGCTTCCTGCTGCTCGGCGTCAAATACCCGATGGCGATCGCGCTGCTCGTCGTCATCGTCGACATCATGCCGATCCTCGGCACCGGTTCGGTGCTTGTACCGTGGGCGTCTTATCTGATTCTGCTGCACGGCGACTGGTATACGGGGCTCGGGCTGATCGCACTCTTCATCTTCATCACGGTCTTCCGCCGCGTCATCGAGCCGAAGGTGCTGGGCGATGCCGTCGGCATCAGCGCCCTGGCCGCGCTGATCAGCCTGTATGTCGGGTTCAAGCTCGTCGGCGTCATCGGCGTGTTCCTCGGCCCGCTTGTCGTCATCATTTTCATGGCGGCGCGCAAGGCGGGGCTGTTCCAGATGAAGATACGGCTTTGAACGTGATGCGGAAACATGCAAAGACCCTTGTCCGGATCGGGACGCGCTCCCGCGGACAAGGGTTTTGTTTTTGTGCGTCTGCCTACGCTCCGTGCCGCATACCCTGAATTGGAGCAGCTTCGCGATGCAAGGAGGGAGCAGCGCGTGAACCAGATCCGCACATGGCATCCGTTCGTCGGTCCGTTCGATCCCTGCCCGCCGGTCACCTGCAAGGCGTATCTCGTGCCGCCGAACCTGTTCATACCCTTCCAGCCGCCGAACTGGCCCCAGTTCCCGCCCGCCGAGGCGCTGAAGCACGGCACGCTGTGGCCTGCGCTGTACAGTCCGTACGAATCCCGGATGCTGGAGGGGAGGGCGGAAGGACAATGAGCGCCGCATCCAAGCCGGACGAGACGTACTACCGTCTCCTCACCGAACTGCAGCAGCTCGATTTCGTGCTCGTGGAACTGACGCTCTACCTGGATACGCACCCTCACGACATGCAGGCGGTGCAGCAGTTCAACCAGACCGCGCAGCGCAGATGGCAGGTCGCACAGGCCTTCGAGAGCCGGTACGGGCCGCTGCTGCAATTCGGCCACAGCTTCTCCCGCTATCCCTGGGATTGGTCGAATGCGCCGTGGCCGTGGCAGGTGTGAGGATCGAAGCGCCGCATTACCGGTGAGGGAGGAGGTTTCGGACGATGTGGATCTATGAGAAGAAACTGCAATATCCGGTCCGCGTCAGCAAGTGCGACCCGCGGATGGCGAAGTATCTCATCGAGCAGTACGGCGGCGCGGACGGCGAACTGTCGGCGGCGCTCCGCTACCTGAACCAGCGGTATACGATCCCGGACAAGGTGATCGGCCTGCTGACGGATATCGGCACGGAGGAGTTCGCGCACCTCGAGATGATCGCGACGATGGTCTACAAGCTGACGAAGGACGCGACCGTCGAGCAGCTCGAAGCGGCGGGGCTCGGCCCCCACTACTCGAACCACGACCGGGCGCTGTTCTACAACAACGCGGCCGGCATTCCGTGGACGGCGGCGTACATTCAGGCGAAGGGCGACCCGATCGCCGATCTCTACGAAGACATCGCGGCGGAAGAAAAGGCGCGCGCGACCTACCAGTGGCTCATCGACCAGACGGACGACGTCGACCTCCAGGACAGCCTGAAGTTCCTGCGCGAGCGCGAGATCGTCCACGCGCTGCGGTTCCGCGAGGCGGTCGAACTGCTGAAGGCGGAGCAGGAGACGAAGAAGGTGTTTTGAATCATGATGTTCAGAGAGAGGATGCCGTTCCCGACTTCCGGGTGACGACATCCTTGTTGCATGTTCAAGGAGCCGTATGGTTCCCATTCAATGTAAAATGACCGCCGCCTTCCGCAATCCCGCGCATTGACATCGCCCGATGGCGGGTGATACGTTGTGGATATCCATGAGCGGGAATTCGTACCGAAGAAACCCCACGGGAGTTGACGGCGAATGGACAAGGCGTTCTGGAAGGAAGCGGTCGTCTACCAGATCTATCCCCGCAGCTTCAAGGACAGCGACGGGGACGGCATCGGCGACCTGAGGGGCATCATCGAAAAACTGGATTATCTCAAGGAGCTGGGTGTCGATGTCGTCTGGCTCAGCCCGGTGTACAAGTCACCGAACGACGACAACGGATACGACATCAGCGACTATCAGGCGATCATGGACGAATTCGGCACGATGGCCGACTGGGAGGAGCTCCGGGACGGGCTGCACGCGCGGGGCATCAAGCTGATCATGGACCTCGTCGTGAACCATACCTCCGACGAGCATCCCTGGTTCGAGGCGTCCCGCTCTTCGAAGGACAGTCCGTACCGCGACTACTACTATTGGCGCCCGGGCAAGCCGGACGGCCGGGAACCGAACAACTGGCTGTCGTTCTTCAGCGGCTCCGCCTGGGAATACGACGGGAAGACGGGCGAGTATTACCTGCATCTGTTCTCGCGCAAACAGCCGGACCTGAACTGGGAGAACCCCAGGGTGCGCGAGGAAGTCTACAACATGATGCGCTGGTGGCTGGACCGGGGCGTCGACGGTTTCCGGATGGACGTGATCAACTGCATCTCCAAGACGCCGGGGCTTCCGGACGCGGGCGACGAACGGTACGCCTGGGGCGGCGAACATTTCATGAACGGTCCCCGGGTGCATGAGTTCCTGCAGGAGATGAACCGCGAGGTGCTGAGCCGCTACGACATCATGACCGTCGGCGAGACGCCCGGCGTGACGCTGGAGGAAGCCCGCAACTATACGGACCCCGCGCGGGGCGAACTGAACATGGTGTTCCAGTTCGAGCACATGGGCGTGGACCACGGCCCGGGCGGCAAATGGGACATCCGGCCGTGGAGCCTGACGGAGCTGAAGCGGATTCTGAACAAATGGCAGCTCGGGCTGCGGGGCGCCGGGTGGAACAGCCTGTATCTGAACAACCACGACCAGCCCCGGATGGTCTCCCGCTTCGGCGACGAAGGCAAGTACCGGAAGGAATCGGCCAAAATGCTGGCCACCCTGCTGCACACGATGCAGGGCACCCCGTACATCTACCAGGGCGAGGAAATCGGCATGACCAACGTCCGGTTCCCTTCGATCGACGACTACCGGGACATCGAGACGCTGAACATGTACCGGGAGAAGGTGCTGCAGCAGGGGGAAGACCCCCGCAAGGTGCTGGAGGCGATCCACTACATGGGCCGGGACAACGCCCGGACGCCCATGCAGTGGGACGACGGCCCGCAGGCCGGGTTCACGACGGGCACGCCCTGGATCGGGGTCAATCCGAACTGCCGGGACATCAACGTCAAGCAGGCGATGGCCGATCCGGATTCGATCTTCCATTATTACCGCAGGCTGATCGCCCTGCGCAAGCAGCACGACATCATGGTGTACGGCGAATTCGTGCCGCTGATGGAAGACCACCCGCAGATCTACGCCTATCTGCGGGTGCTCGGCGGGGAACGCTGGCTTGTCTCCTGAACTTCTTCGGGGACGAGTGCGAATTCGCCCTGCCGGAGGAAGCGGCGTTCCGGGAAGCCCGGCTCGTGATCGGCAACTATTCGGACGGCGTCCGCCCGCTCGCCCGGTCCGTGGCGCTCCGTCCGTATGAAGCGTGCGTCTGGGCGCTGGCCTGATCGGGCCGGCGCCCTTCCTGTTCAGATCCCCTCCGTGATCCGCCGCGCCCGCTTCGCCGTCTGCGCCAGCAGCTCCTCCTCGTCGATGGTGAGCAGCCGCCGGCCCCGCATCAGCACCCGGCCGTTCACGATCGTCGTGTCCACGTCCGCACCGACGGCGCCGTACGCGAGCAGGGACGGGAGGTTGTGCACGGGCTGCAGATGCGGTTTTCGCAGATCGATCAAAATGATGTCCGCCTTCTTGCCGGCTTCCAGCGTTCCGACCTCATCCGCGATGCCGAGCAGCTCCGCGCTTCCGACGGTGGCCATCCGCAGCGCCTCCATGGCCGGAAGCGTCGCGGGATCGCCATGGTCCAGCTTCTGCAGCCAGGCGGCGGCCCGGATCTCCGCGAACATGTCGAGGGTCGCCGCGCTGCCCGCGCCGTCCGTGCCGAGCCCGACCGTGATTCCCTGCGCGGCCATGTCCGACACCGGCGCGTGATGCCGCAGCCGAGCTTCAGATTGCTGACCGGATTGTGCGCCACACCGCCCCGCATGCCGCGCAGACGCCCGACGTCCCGCCGGTTCAGATGCACGGCGTGCGCCAGCAGCACATGGGTCCGCTCGAACAGCCCGGCATGGACCAGATATTCGGTCGGCGTCATGCCGTATCGCTCCCGGATGATCGCGACCTCTTCCACCGTTTCCGCGAGATGCGTGTGGATCGGGAGGTTCTCCTGCTCCGCGATCCGGATCACCTCGCGCCAGCGCTCCGGCGGCACCGTGTACGGCGCGTGCGGACCGAGCATCGTCGTGATGCGTCCGTCCGCTTTCCCGTGCCAGCGCCGGATCAGATCGAGCGCTTCCGCCATGCGCCGCCTGCCGTCGTCCTCCGTGAAAACAAGCCCGCGGGTCAGCGAGGCGCGCATCCCGGTCTCCTCCACCGCCGCCGTGATCTCGTTCATGTGGATGTACATGTCGGCGAACGCTGTCGTGCCCGAGCGGATCATTTCGGCCATTGCGAGCTTCGCGCCCCAGTAGATGTCCTCGGGCGTCATCCGCGCTTCGGCGGGCAGCATTTTCCGCTTCAGCCAGTCCATCAGCTTCAGGTCGTCGGAGAACCCGCGGAGCAGGCACATCGGCGTGTGCTGGTGGGCGTTGACCAGCCCCGGCATCGCCGCCATCCCCGCCGCCGGAATCACCTCGTCGACCCCGGCCTCCCCGATATCCGGTCCTATCCGTGCGATTCGGTCTTCTTCGATCAGGATGTCCCCGGCAAACGGCTGTTCGTCCCGCATGGTCAGAATCGCCGCGCCTTTGATCAGCATGTTGTTCATGGTGGAAATCCCCTCCTTCGGAGCCTATACTAGACCTTGACGTTGATGGAAGGTCAAGCGCGGGAAGGAAAAGGGGGCGCGCCGCATGCGGATCAGGGAAGCCGCGGAACGGCTGGGCATCTCGGAGCGGGCGATCCGGTTCTACGAGAAGCAGGGGCTGCTCAAGCCGTCCAGGACGGAGCACAACCTGTACCGGGAGTTCGGCGAGGACGACATCTGGCGGCTGCAGACGATCATCGCGCTGCGGGAAGCGGGCATGCCGATCGCCGACATCCGCGAGGCGCTCGCCGGCATCGACGCGAGGGACGGCAACCGGCTCATGGAGCTGCTTGAGCTCCAGCGATCCGTCATGTTCGCGAAATGGGTGGAAATGAAGCAGGTGATCGAGACGACCGACCGGATGATCGAGACGCTTCGCGACCGCCGGACGCCGGCGCTCGACGATATTTTCCGGTTGGCCGAAGGTTCGCGGAGGCTGCGGGAACAGCGAGCATGGGAAGACCGGTGGGGGTTCGACGGGCTGGCCGGCGACCATGACCGGCTCGTTCGGGAAGACAAGTCGAAGTATCCGGACTACGATGAAGCGCTGCGCCTCGTCGTGAAGCGGGTCGCGCCGGTCCGGGGAGAGCGGGGACTCGACATCGGGACGGGCACGGGCAACCTGGCCGGCCTGTGCCTCGAAGCGGGAGCGGAGATGGCGGCGGTCGACCAGTCGAAGGAGATGCTGAAGGCGTGCCGGCGCAAATTTCCCGATGTGGAGACGAGGCTCGGCAACTTCCTTGCGGTGCCTTACCTTGATGGAAGGTTTGACTTCGTCGTTTCCAGCTTCGCCCTGCGGCATCTGACGGGCGGGCAAATTCCGCTGGCCGTGCAGGAGATGCGGCGGGTGCTGAAGCCGCACGGCCGGATATGCGTCGCGGATTTGATGGCGGGCGGGGAAGACGGCGCAGGGGAAAGCGGAGATCCCGTTCTGCCGCTCCCCGTGCTCATGGACGCGCTGGACTCGCACGGATACATCACCCGGATGGACCGGTGAACGAACGGCTGCATGTCGTGCTGGCCGTTCCGATGCGGCCATATGCGTCGGGATGACGGAGTGTGGACGAGCCGGGATTCGGCCAATTAACGAACCATGTTCCGCTAAAGCCGCGGCGATTGGCGGCCGGACCACGCTTGTGCGGAGCATAGCACCCGGTGTTCGGCGGCCGGACCGAGCCGGTGCGGAATCTGATGCATTTTTTGCAGTATATTATGGCAGTTTCACGGGGGAAAGCTCAATGTAATGCATTTTTTACAGCATATGAGGCGGTTTTCGAATTTTGGTGTTGAATCTACTGCATTTTTGCATTTCAATGCGAGCTGCGGGCATGAAAGCGACAGCCGGAAGGCATTTCTTAAATGTTAGCCAACAGGCTGAGCCGCCAACGGAACCTCGTTCCGATTGGCGGCCTTTCCGATCGTTGTCTACACCCACGGCCGGGATGACGCCGTCATCCCGGCCATTGTTCGTTCGCCGCCGTTCCTTCGCCCGATACATGCGCCTCGGGCAGCAAGGCGGTCCTGCCGGCCGTCCGATCCCGCACTTGCGCCGCCGCGCCGCCCGCCGTGCGTCCGACGGTTCTGCCGGCCGGGCCGCCCGTTCCGCCCGTTCGTCCCGCCGCGCGTCCGACCGTTCTGCCGGCCGCGCGGCCCTCCGTTCTGCCCGTCGTCCCGCCGGCCGTCCGCGAAGGCTGCCGACCCGTCCGGCTTCCGGCCGTCCGGCGGCGGCGCAGCCGGTTCCGGTACAGCCACAGCGCGTATTGGAGCGGCCGGACGAGCGCCAGCCGATACGCCTCCTTCTCGCCGGCCCGGCGGAACACGTCGCGCGCCGGCTTCGGGTTCACCTCGAGCAGCCAGAACCGGCCGTCGCGGTCGATCGCGAGATCGAGCGCCAGCTCGCACAGCGGGCCGTAGCAATTCTCCAAATACCGGGCGACCTCGACGCCGAACCGCCCGATTTCCTCCCGCACCTCCTGCGCCTTCTCCTCGCTCCCGAGCCAGTCGGGCAGCACGGCGGACAGCGTCGCCGCCTGGCCGCCGCCGTGCAGATTGCTCGTCACGCTGCCCGGCGGGCCGATCCGCACGGCGCAGCCGGTCGGCGTCCACTCGCCGCGGCCGTTCTTCTGCACGAGCAGCCGGTAATCGTGCACCCGGCCGTTCGGCAGCCGGATCTGGATGCCCTGCTGCACCAGGTATTTGCGCCCGCGCAGATCCCAGCCGGCGAGCTTGGCCGCCAGCAGGGACGGCCGAATGCGCATCGGGCGGATGATCCGCCGGGATTGGTCGCGCCCCTGGACGATCAGGCTGCCGCCCGAGCGCGGGCGCTGGATGCGCAGGATGCCGCGGCCGCCCGTGCCGCCCGCCGGCTTCAGGTAGAGCAGCGCGTGGCGACGCAGCATCTCGGCCAGATCGCGGCTGCTCTCGTACAGCCGCGTCTGCGGCAGATGGTCGCGGAACCGGGCATCGCGGGCGAGCAGCCGGTACACCGACCATTTGTTGCCGATCGGCTTGTTCAGGTAGAGCTGGTTCGCGTACCGGGCGCGGAACGCCTTGAGCCGCTCGAACCGCGGGCTGTTCTGGATCCGGCACCGGTCATAAATCATGTGCGGGAATCCGGTCCATTCCCGCCGCCAGGTGCCGGATTCGGGCGAATACCGCTGGGCGTGGATCCGGTTGGTCGCGAAATTGACGTCGTCCGGCGTGAACACGATCAGATCAAGGCCGAGCTTGCGCGCGGCGACCGTCATTTTCTGGTAGACGGATCGCTCTTCGAGCAGTCCCCGGTCGTTCAGGTAGAGCGTGAGGATGCCGAGCACAGGTCTTCCCGCCATGTCAGGGTTCTCCCCCCCGTACGGGCTGTTCGGAGGCTTGCCCCGTATCCTCCGTCCGGCCTTCAGCCTTCGGCTCCTGCACGCCCGCCGCCCCCGGCACGCCCGCCGCCCCTGGTACGCCGGCCGGTTCCGACGCACCCGCCAGCCGCACGAAGCCGCCGTCCGCGCCCTCCGGCGCTTCGATCACCGCCATCCCGGCGCGCCGGCACATCGCGACGGCCCGGCTGTCGGCGGCCGGCACGCGGCACTCGAGCGCCCCGATGCGTTCCAGCAGCGCCCGGGTCAGGCGCGTGCCGATGCCGCGTCCGCGCAGGGCGGGATGTACGACGACGGCGAAGGCCTCGCGTCCCCGCCCGGCCGCGAGCGCGACGCCGGCCGTCCCCCCGCCGAGCTTCGCGACGGCGCATGCCGCGCCGGTCCGGTCCGGCCGGCCGAGCAGCACCGGATCGAGCGCGGCCAGCCGGCGCAGCGCATCCCCGTCGACCGCGCCTTCGCCGAACGCCGCCATAAACGCAAGCAGCCGCTTGCGATGGAGGATCCATTTGACCGGTGTCACGAAGCGGATGGTCATCTCCTTCGGATCCTTCGGCTCCATCAGGCTCCGCTCGCTTTCTTCTTTTTCTTCTGCCTGAGCAGGAACTGGCTGTACTGGAAAATGCGCTCGAGCGACTTCTGCCGGATGTGCGGCTCGTCGAACTTCATCGGCTTCGAGTTCGCCTCGAAGAACCAGATGTTCCCCTGCTTGTCGACGCCGAGATCCATCGACATCTCGCCGAGCTCGTGGCCCGACGCCCGCTCGATCTGGCGCGCGATGAGCAGGGCGGCGCTCTTCACCCTGGCGAGAATCTTGCGCGCCTGCTCGGGGCCGAACGCGCCGACGAGCAGCTTCTCGGGCTCCTCGATGCTGCCGCCGCGCGGCACGTGGGTCGTGATGCTCGTCGATCCCGCCACCCGCGCCCCGATGCCGGTGATGTCCCATTGGCCGCGCTGATTTTTCTGGATGAGCACCCGGAGATCGAACTGCCGGTCGGCATAGGCTGCCAGCTCGATGCCCTGCTGCGCGATATACCGCTCGCCCTGGCTCTGCTTCCGGATCCGGTTCCACAGCCCGTCGAACGTGCCGCAGCGGATCGTCTTGCTCCGCCGCTTCTCCTGCAGTTTCAGCCGGTACGGCAACTGCTTCTCCCTGAACAGCCGCACGGACATGATGCCGACGCCCGCCTTGCCGCTCACCGGCTTCAAATACAGGAACGAATGCTGCTTCAGCATGCGCCTCAGGCTCTCGCGACCCGCGAGCCGGCGCGTTACCGGAATGTACGGGCGGGTCGTCTTCGACAGGCTGAGCCACTCGAACAGGCTCCACTTGTTGAAGAACGAAGGGTTGAACAGCCGGATGTTCGGGTGCTTCAGGCAGGCCGAGATCTTGCGCCGCACCTCCGGCAGCATTTCGTCCTCGCGCATCGGCACCCGGTTGTAGACGATGTCGGGAAGGGGGAACCAGCCTTTTTTCCAGGATTGTGTCTCTTCCGAGAACGTGTAGCCGACCACGCGCGGCTTCGACAGCTTGAGCTGGCCCGCCGTCACGACATAGGTCGTGAAGCCGAGCTCCCGGCCGGTGCGGATCAGGTCGGCGAAATTGTTCCGGTTGCCGCGAAAGAGCTGCACGTCGTCCCCGATCGTCAGGATGGCAAACACCGGGCGCTTCGCGTTTGCGTTCGCGATCGTGTCCTCGGCCGGCTGCTGCTGCCGATCATCGGGTTGCTGCATCAGACTCCCTCCTCCTGAAGCGGGCCAGATACAGACAGTGTTCGAGAATCGATTCCAGGGAAGCCCGACCCTGGGCCTTGAGCGCCGGATGCTTGAAGATCGAGCGTCCGGGCTTCGCGTTCGCTTCGAACATCCAGACGTTGCCGTCGCGGTCGATGCCGATGTCGAGTCCGAGCTCGCCGAGCATGTGCGGATAGTTGCGCTCGATCGCCTCGGACAGCTTGACGGCGACCTGCTTCGCGTTCTCCAGCACCTCGCCGGCGCGATCGCCGAACGTCCGGCTGAGCGCCTGTTCGGGCGTCATGAGCGAACCCCCGTTCTTGATGTGCGTCGTCACGCTGCCTCGCCCGGCCTTTTTCGCGCCGATGCCGACGGGCACCCACTTGTTCTCGCCGTTCTTGTGCATGTGGAAGCGGAAGTCGATCGGACATCCGTCAATCTCGACGAGCCGGATGCCCTGCTGGATGACGTAGCGGGAGAGGGCGCTGCCGTGCCGCGCCTGCAGCATGCGCATCAGGGAGCGGAAGTTCGGGAACCGGAGCAGCACGTTGCGTCCGTTCTGGCGGTACCGGGCGAAATAGCCCCGCCTGGGATGGTACGTCAGCCGGTAGATGCCCGCTCCGAGGCTTCCGGCCGTCGGTTTGTAATAGACGAACTGGTGCTTCTCGATCATTTCCTTGATCTTCTCCGGCGTCGGCCCCGACACCGACTCCGGCAGATGCTTCTCGCCGTCCGGATCGCCGTGCAGGAGGTCGTAGACGTCGGACTTGTTGAAGAAGCTCCAGTTGAAAAAAGGGATATTCTTCCGCACGAACCGCTCCCTGAGCCCCGTGATCGACGACGTCGTCTCCGCCCGGCGGCTCGGCAGCCGGTTGTAGACGACGTCGGGCAGCGGCACCCGCTTGCGGATCCATCCGCCCTTCGGACTCAGAAACCAGCCGTTTACCTGCTCGGCCTGCCAGTCGATGTCGCGCGGCGTGAAGGCGAAGAAATACGCCTTCTTTCCGCCGACCGAAAGAAGCTGCCGGATGAACGGCGTGCGGGAGCCGAACGGCATGGAGGCGGTGCGGACGGCTGAATCGGTGAGCACACCGATGAGCGGGCCGATCTGGACCTCGTTGTCCGCATTCCGGATATACACGGTTCCCGCCTTCGGCACGCCCATCAGGCTGCGGATGCCGGCCGACAGATAGAGGTACTTTCCCTCCCGGCGCAGCGGGCGCAGGACGGCCGTCGCCGTCTCCCTGCCGAGCTTGAGCAGGATCCGCTTTTTGCCGGTCAGCTTGAGCTGCCGAAGCAGCGCCCCGGTCGCGTACACGACCCGGTCGGCCTGCTGCGAGAAGCGGACGTTGCAATTCGTCAGATTCATGATGGAACCTCCTGCGTGTCAGCCGTAGAGTGGGCAGTCGTCCCGTTCACGCGGCGCTCCCGGCGCCGGTCCGCCGGGCGCGCCCCGGACCGGCGCGCCCGCCGCCATCAGGCGGAGACCGTAACGAATCGTCCGTTCCGCGGCCAGCCGCTCGCCTTCCGCATCTCCGATCTCCGCGAAAATGGCGCGCCCGGGCTTGCCGTTGAGCTCAAGCAGCCACAGCCGGCCGTCCGGCCCGACGCCGAAATCGGCGCCGATCTCCGCCAGCCGGCCGAACGCGCGCTCCGCTTCGCGGGCGGCGAGCAGCGCGGCGCGCTTCGCCCGCGCGAGCAGCCGTTCGGCCGTGCGGCCGCCCAGCATCGCCGCGAGGAAGGCGCCGGCCGGCCGCGCCGTGCCGCCGCCGTGCAGATTGCTCGCCGCGGTGCCCGGCCGGCCGACCCGGACAGCGGCGCCGGTCACCGCCCATCGGCCGTCTCCGTCCTTCTGCGCGAACAGCCGGAGATCGAACGGTTCGTCCACCGCCGTTCTGAGCGGAAGCAGCGGCTGGACGAGGTAGGCGCGGCCGCGGATCAGCCTCATCGCGGCCTCCGCCAGCCGATCCGCGGGCACGCGCGCCTCGAAGGGGCGGCTTCGCATCGTCCGGCCGGTAATCCGGACGATGTCCCCGCCGGGCTCGGGGCGCAGCGCGGCCGCGCCCCGGCCCTGCATGCCGGCGGCCGGCTTGAGGAACAAGCCGGCCGGATGCGCCCTGAGCAGATCGGGAAGCAGCCGCGGCCTCAAACGCGCCGTCGGCGGCAGCAGCGGCGCAAGGCTCGGGCAGCGTTCGAGCGCCGCGCGCACCCGCGCTTTGTCCGGCAGCGAGCGCCCGAGCGGCATCGAACCGTGCCGCCCAAGGATGCGGACGGCGAGCGCGCCCGCCTCCAGCTCCGACCTGGAACGCGGGAACCGCCGGTCGAAATAGACCTTCGGCACGGGCGCCACGGCCGGCGCCCAATCGCCGCCCGCGAGCGTCCAGCCGCGCACCGTCCCGGAACCGCGCCCCTTCAGGACGCCCTCCGGCGCGAACGCGACGACGCGAACGCCCATGCGGCTTCCGGCCTGCGCCAGCATCCGGCACAGGCGGTCCTCCGGCATCCGGCCGCCGGACGGCTCCCGGCTCATCAGCACGCCGAACAGGCGGCCGTCATCCGGCCCGATGCCGCCGCTTGCGGAGCCGCCGCGGATCCTTCGCTCACAATCCTGCCAGATGACGCGCATAGAGCAGCATGACCCGCACGGACGGCCGGATGCCCGTGCCGGAGAGGGGCGTATTGTCGTTCTTGGACGGCTTGCTGTTCACTTCCAGCAGCCAGACGCGCCCGGACGTGTCGAGCGCGAGATCGATGCCGAGCTCGCCGAAATGGGCCGGAATCTGCGCGTCGACGCCGGAAGCGATCTGCAGGGCGGCGGTGCGCAGCCGGGCGGGGGCGTCCTGCCTGCCGGCCGCCAGGTTCGATTTCGCGATCGCTTCCCGCACCGTGCTGAGCGTGCCGCCCCGGGCGATGTTCGAGACGAAATGCTGGCC
>Ga0207866_1001372_pt1 | contig 24051 bp, 17 predicted proteins | sample HigsolmetaAR203D_FD_184835 | JGI IMG/M metagenome (GOLD analysis project Ga0207866, IMG submission 184835) | Ionic liquid and high solid enriched microbial communities from the Joint BioEnergy Institute, USA - AR20-3-D (SPAdes) (version 2) ...
CCGAAATTCAGGTAGCGTTCGACATAGAGCGCGGTCAGGTCGGGGTTTGCCGGATCGTCGAACCAGGCCTGGCTGCGAAGCCTTGGGCGGGGATTTTCGGACATCGCGCTTTCCTCTCGCTTCTTCCCAAGAGGATAGACGCCGGGGAACCGGAACGGGTTTCGCAACTTTCGAAACGAGACGTCGGGGCAGGGAGGCCGGATGGAGCGAGCAGTGCCGAAAGCCGTGTCGATCGGCGAAGGGATGGTCGAGATCCGGGTGCTGGACCCGGACCGGGCCAGCATCGGTTTCGGCGGCGACACCATGAACGTCGCGATCTATCTCGCGCGCCTGGGCGTGGGCGTGGATTATGCGACCGCGCTGGGCGACGACGCCTACAGCGACGCCATGCTGGATCTCCTGAAGGACGAAGGGGTCGGCACCGGTCTCGTCCGCCGTCTTCCCGGTCGCTTGCCGGGCCTCTATACGATCCGGACGGATGAGAAGGGGGAGCGGACCTTCCATTACTGGCGCGACCGTTCGCCGGCCCGGGAGCTGTTCGACCTTCCCGATGCCGACCGGCTTGCGGGCGACATCTCCGGCTTCGACCTCATCTATTTTTCCGGCATCACCCTCTCGCTCTATGGAGAGGCCGGCCGGCAGCGGCTGCTCTCGGCGCTCGATGCCGCCCGCGCCCGGGGCGCGCGGGTTGCCTTCGACAGCAACTACCGCCCCCGGAACTGGCCCGACGTGACGAAAGCCCGGGCGGTCATCGGCGAAATGCTGGGCCGGACCGACATCGCGCTGCCGACCCTGGACGACGAGCAGGCGCTTTTCGGCGACGCCGACGCCGCGGCCTGCGCCCGCCGACTGCGCGCGGCCGGCGTTGCCGAGGTGGCCGTGAAGCTGGGGGCGGAAGGCGCCTGGGCCGACGGCCCGGACGGCGCATTCCGGGTCCCGATTGCGCGGCGGGTAACGCCGGTCGATACGACGGCGGCCGGCGACAGTTTCAATGCGGGATATCTTCAGGCGCGCCTGGCCGGCGTTTCGCAGGGCCATGCCGTCCGTGCGGCCGAGGCGCTCGCTGCTGAAGTCATCCGCCATAGGGGTGCGGTTATTCCCAGGGACGCCATGCCGGATCTGGGCCGGCGCGAGCCCGGTACGGACAAGACATGACCATGGAAGACTATTTCCGGCGGGCGCCGGTCATCCCTGTCCTGACGATTTCCAGGATCGAGCATGCCGTGCCGCTTGCCCGTGCCCTGGTTTCCGGTGGTCTGCCGGTCCTGGAGGTCACGCTGCGGACGCCGGCGGCGCTCGAAGCCCTCGCAGTGATCCAGCGGGAGGTTCCGGAAGCGGTCGTCGGATTGGGCACGATTCTCGCTCCCGGCGACGTTGCTTCCGCGCTCAAGTCCGGTGCGGCCTTCGGCGTCAGTCCCGGCCTCACGCCGGAACTGGCGCAGGCGGCGCGGGAGGCCAGTCTCCCGTTCCTGCCGGGGGTTGCAACGGCATCGGAGGTGATGCGCGCCCGCGCCTACGGCTTCCGTCATCTGAAATTCTTTCCGGCCGAGGCGGCCGGCGGCCGGGTGGCCGTCGCGTCGCTTTCCGGGCCGTTCCCGGAGATCCGGTTCTGCCCGACCGGCGGCATTCGGGAAGAGACGGCGAGCGCGTGGCTCGCGCTTCCGAACGTCCCTTGCGTCGGCGGCTCCTGGCTCGCGCCGGAGCACGATCTGGAGGCCGGCGCCTGGGACAAGATCGCCGCGCGCGCCCGCCGCGTCTCCCGCAGGTGGTGAGGCCGGCGGCGATGTGCCTGTCCGTCAGTCCTTCAGGAAATACTCGACCGTCGAGACCACCCGGACCGTCTTGTTGATCTGCCGGTTCTCGTCCAGTCCCGGCGTGCCGTCCTGGGCCAGGATCTGGAAGACACCCTGATTGGCAGAGCGGATGCCCCCCACGGCGCTGCCGGAATCCGCCGCGAACTGCTCCGCGCCCTGGCGCGCATTGCGCGTCGCTTCTGCGATCATCTCGGGCTTGATCTCGTTGAGGCCGGTGAAGGTGTAGAAGGGCCCGGCCATGAAGTCGCTGCTGAGCACGACCCCAGCCGAAAGCAGGGCGCCGATGCGCTGGCTGGTGGCGTTGATGCGGTCGACGTCGGTCGACCGGACTAGGATCGTCCGGGCGACGATGAATCGGCTTTCTACGGGGCCCGAGCGGTAGGTCTGGGCCAGGAGATCGGTGACATCCAGCCCCTGGAGCTGGATTTCCTCGTCCGTCGTGCCGTTGTTCCTCAGGAAAGTGACGACGGCGTCCGTGTCCGAATCGATCTTGGCCTGGACTTCGGAGAGGTCGTTGCCCGTCGCGACGAAGCGGATGGGCCAGAGCGCGAGGTCGGCCCTGACCGCCCGTTCGGAGACGCCCTTGACCGTGACGTATCGGTCGCCCGTCCTGGCTTCGATGACGCCGCGGCCGACGAACCAGCCGCCCGCGGCAATGCCTACTGCCAGGAGCAGCGCGCCCAGCGCCAGAACCCATCTGCCATTCACGTCCCTGATCTCCCTGATTACCCGTTTTGAATACGTAACGGGACACATGTGGCGCAAACAAGGCCGGAATCGACGGTCGCGGGGGCGAGGGGCCGTCGGCGGCCCATGCCTGTCAGCCCACCCTGGTCACCAGCGCGTAGCCCGCGAAGGTCGCCAGAAGGGAGCCCGCCACATGCGCCAGCACCGTCGCCGTCGCCCATCCGACTTTGCCGGTCTGGAGCATTGAGACCACCTCGGCCGAGAAGGTCGAGAAGGTGGTGAAACCCCCGCAGAAGCCGGTCACCACCAGAAGGCGCCACGCCGGATCGAGATTCGGAAGCTTCAGGAAGGCCGCCGAGACCGCGCCGATCAGGAAGCCCCCGGCGACGTTCACGAGCAGGGTGCCGAGCGGGAGGTTGGGAAAGGCATCGTTGAGCTTCAGCGAGATCAGCCAGCGGCAGACGGAACCGAACGCACCGCCGATCACGACGCCGAGCAGGGAGACATACATGGGAACTGTTCCGGTGGACGGTCTGGAGCTTTGCGGAAACGTTCACGGGCACCACGTCCGGTCCGCCCGGAGCCGGTCATGGCGATCTGGCGACATTACGGGCTCACTTCGCGGCCGTTTCCCTTCTTCGTCAAGGGTTTGACGAAAGGGGGGGCGGGCAGCCGCCGCCTGACGCCTAATTGTCCATTTGCGGGACCGGTTTCCAGTCCCACGCGAGGGACCATGGGGAGGAGAAAATTCCTCCGGCATGGGAGTCGTCACACGACTGTAACCGCCCTTGGTTAAAGAGACCTGAAAACATCCTTCTGGGCGGGCGGGACATGGCGACGGCAGACCTCCTCATCTTCGATTGTGACGGCGTCCTGATCGACAGCGAGCCGGTCGCCAGCCGCCTGCTTGCGAAGGCGCTCCAGCAGGCCGGCGTCCGGTTGACGGTGTCCGAGGTCCACCGTCGCTTTACCGGCGCGTCGGAGAAGGAAAGCCGGCGCATATGTGCCGAGGAGCTCGGTCTCGTCGACGTGGACGGGCTCTTCCTGGACATGCAGGCGCAGCTCTACGACGAATTCGTGCGCTCGCTGCGTCTGATGCCCGGCATGGAAAGGCTCGTACGGTCCCTGCCTCACCGCAAATGCGTCGCTTCGAACAGCAAGTTCGAGCGGTTGCGCAGGAGTCTCGGGCTTTTTGATCTCTGGGACGAGTTCGCCCCGCATATCTTCAGTGCCGATATGGTCGAGCGTCCGAAGCCGGCGCCCGACCTGTTCGAGCTCTGCGCGCGCACCTTCGGCGTCGAGCCCGAGCGGTGCGTGGTGATCGACGACAGCACCCATGGTATCGCCGGAGCCGTTGCCGCGGGCATGACGGCCATCGGCTTCGTCGACCCCGCCGATCCCCGGGACGGCCGGCATTCGGTCCTGAAACAGGCCGGAGCGTTGCTCGTGGTCGAAGGTGCCGAGGAGCTCGAGACGGTAATCGATGCGCTCTCCTTGCAGGCCGCGGGGAAGGCGTCGGAAGTCCGCGTCGGCGAATGAGCGGCCCCTCTGAGAGGTGAGGCTGCCGGAAGCGGCGAGTCTGCCAGATTCAAGACAAGTCAATATTGCTTGGCGGGGTGCAGTAATTGTGTTCCGTATATTGGATGTTGAAATAGATACTCATGTATAAAACTACTTTTCTCGCATGTAATGAATCTTTCACAAGATCATTACGAAAATGACATGCCCAGTATCCTATGGTGTGGCGCATATGGAGTCCGGTCACATCTTGGCTAGGAAAGGGAATTTCTGGCATGTATTCAATCAATCGACGGCGTGCGCTCGGCCTGCTTGGTGCGACAGCCGGCAGCATCGCCCTGCCGCGCTTCGCGATTGGCCAGGGGCGCCGCCCGTCCGTCACCATTGCGGTGCAGAAGATCACCAACAACAACACGCTCTGCGTCTGGCACGAGCAGTCCAACGTGGGCGAGCGTGTGTTCTTCCCGAATCTCTGGGAAGGCCTGATCCTGCGCGACTGGATGGGCAACCAGGGCCCGGTTCCCGGCCTGGCTACAGAGTGGCGGCGCATTGACGACAAGACGATCGAGCTCAAGCTGCGCCAGGGCGTGAAGTTCCACAACGGCGACGAGCTCACCGCCGACGACGTGGTCTTCAGCTTCTCGGCCGAACGCGTGTTCGGCGACACCCAGCCCGTCGGCGGCCAGACCATTTTTGCAGACGACCACAAGCCGACGACGGTAAAGGAGCTCCCCGCCTCGGTGCCGGGCGTCGGCCGCCGCCTGTGGCCGGCCCTCGCGGGCGTCGAAGCGGTGGACAAGTACACCGTGCGCTTCCACAACGCGACGCCGGACGTGACGCTCGAAGGGCGCCTCTACTCCGCCGGCAGCCAGATCGCCAACCGCCGCGCCTGGGACGAGGCCTCGTCCTACATGGAATGGGCGCGCAAGCCGATCACCACGGGACCCTACATGGTCGGTGAATACCGGCCCGACGTCTCGCTGACGCTGGTGGCCTTCGACGACTACTGGGGCGGGCGCCCGCCCTTGGAGGAGATCCGTTTCGTCGAGGTGCCGGAGGTTTCGTCCCGCGTGAACGGCCTCCTGTCGGGCGAGTACGACTTCGCCTGCGACCTGCCGCCCGACCAGATCGCCGCCGTCCAGTCCGCCCCCGGCTTCGAGGTCCAGAGCTCGACCATCTGGAACCACCGCATCTCGGTCTTCAACATCCAGAACCCGATCCTGGCCGACCCGCTGGTGCGCCGTGCCATGACCCATTCGATCGACCGCCAGGCGATCGTGGAGGCGCTCTGGGGCGGTCAGACGGTCATCCCCGCCGGCCTGCAGTTCGAATCCTTTGGCGAGATGTTCGTCGAGGGGTGGACCGTTCCGGAGTTCAATCCGCAGCTCGCCCGGGATCTGCTGAAGCAGGCCAACTACAAGGGGGATCCGATCCCCTACCGCCTGCTGAACAACTACTACACCAACCAGACGCCCACGGCGCAGATCCTGGTCGAGATGTGGAGGCAGGTCGGCCTCAACGTCGAAATCGAGATGAAGGAGAACTGGGCCCAGATCCACGATCCGGCGGGCGTGAAGGGCGTGCGCGACTGGTCCGCGTCGAACCTCATCAACGACCCGATCACGCCGATGGTCGTGCAGTTCGGCCCGAACGGCGAGGTTCAGCAGAAGAAGGACTGGACCAATGCCGAGGTGAACGAGCTTTCCGTCGTGATGGAGACCTCCACCGACAGGGAGACGCGCAAGAAGGCGTTCGCCCGCATGCTCGAAATCTGCGAGCGCGAGGATCCCGCCTATACGGTTCTCCACCAGAACGCGGTGTTCACGGGCATGAAGTCTTCCCTGAGGTGGAAGGCTGCACCCGCCTTCGCGATGGATTTCCGCGCTTCCAACTGGGCGGGCTAGGCCGCCCCCTTGTCGGGCTCCGGCGGCTCACCCGCCGGAGCCCGATGCTTTTCCAAAGTCCGGCGTCCGGAGGGCGCGTCGATTTGACCCGAAAATCCGCGGAAGAGGCATGAACACCCGGACCTCCAATCTGGTGGAACTGCGTGACCTGAAGGTCGCCTTCGACGGCGTCCAGGTCCTGCACGGCATCGACCTCGATGTAGCGCATGGAGAGGCGCTCGGCCTTGTCGGGGAATCGGGCTGCGGGAAGTCCGTGACCTGGCTCGCCGCGCTTGGCCTGCTGCCCGGAAAGGCTCGCGTCGCCGGTTCCATCCGGCTTGACGGAGAGGAATTGTCCGCCGCGCCGCGGCCCGTGCTCGAGAAGGTGCGCGGCAAGCGGATCGCGATGATCTTCCAGGATCCCTCGAGTTCGCTGAACCCGGTGCTGCGCATCGGCCGCCAGCTCACCGAGGCGCTCGCCATCCATCGCGGCCTGACCGGGGAAGCGGCGAAGGCCGAAGCCCTGCGCCTGATGGACATGGTCGGGATCCCGGATCCCCGCCGCCGTTTCCATCAGTACGCGCACGAATTCTCGGGCGGGCAGTGCCAGAGGCTGATGATCGCCATCGCCCTTGCCGGAGAGCCCGACCTGCTGATCGCCGACGAGCCGACGACGGCGCTGGACGCGACCATCCAGGCCCAGATCCTCGATCTCCTGGTACAGCTGAGGACCGAGACCGGCATGGCGCTGGTCTTCATCAGCCACGATCTCGGCGCGGTCTCCCAGGTCTGCGAGCGGGTCTGCGTCATGTATGCCGGCCGCATCGTCGAGCAGGGCACGGTCGACCAGTTGTTTTCCGAGCCGCGCCACCCTTACACGCGCGGCTTGTTCGATGCCATTCCGCGCCTCGACGGTCCCCGCCAGAGGCTGATCCCGATCCCCGGCACCGTTCCGAACCCGAGCGAACTGCCGCGCGGCTGCTCGTTCTCGCCGCGCTGCGCGCAGGCGACCAGCTTCTGCCGGCACGGGCCGCCGCCATTGCGTCTCCAGCCCGACGGCCGGGCGCTCGCCTGCGTGAACCCGATCGAGCCTGCCGTGCCGGGCGCCGGCGAGACCCGAATCCTCGAAGGCACGATGCGATGAGACCCCTGATCGAGGCCAGAAACCTTGTCCGCATCTACGAGGTGCGGAAGGGACCGTTCAGCCGTCCTCAGCCGGTACGCGCCGTCGACGACATATCCCTCTCGGTCATGCCGGGCGAAACGCTGGGCATCGTAGGCGAATCCGGCTCGGGCAAGTCGACGCTGGGCCGCATGCTCCTCGGCATCGACCCCGTGCAGGGGGGCGAGGTCCTGTTCGAGGGACGCCCCATGCCGCCCCTGCGCAGCGCCGCGTGGCGCGCGCTGCGGGCAAGGATGCAGCTCGTCTACCAGGATCCGCTGGCCGCGCTCGACCGGCGCCTGCCGATCGCGGCCCAGATCGGCGAGCCGCTGGAGATCCACGGGATCGGGGGCAGGGAAGACCGCGCCGCCCGCGTCCGCGAGCTGATGGACGCCGTCGGCCTCCGGCCCGACCAGGCAGGACGCTATCCGCACGAGCTTTCCGGCGGGCAGCGGCAGCGCGCCGTCATCGCGCGGGCGCTGGCGGCGCGTCCGTCGCTCCTGGTCTGCGACGAGCCGGTCTCGGCGCTCGACGTCTCCATCCAGGCGCAGGTGGTCAACATGCTGCGCGACCTCCAGGAGCAGAACGGTATCGCCATGGTCTTCATCAGCCATGACCTGAAGGTCGTCCGCAACATCGCGGACCGCGTGGCCGTGATGTATCTCGGCAAGATCGTCGAGGAAGGGTCCTCCGATACGATCTTCCACTCCCCGCGCCACCCCTATACGCAGGCGCTCGTCTCCAGCATGCCCATCCCCGGCAGGCGGCTCGATAGCCGTGTCATCCTGCAAGGGGAGCCGCCCAATCCGGCAGCCCGCCCGTCGGGCTGCGCCTTCCATCCCCGCTGCCCGCTGGCAACCGAAGCCTGCCGCAGGACGGTGCCGGCCCTCCGCCCCGTCGAGGCGGGCCGCATGGCGGCCTGCCACGTCGTGGCGGCCGAAGCCGCCGCGGCAGCCTGAGGGAGACAGCGATGGTCCAGTTCGTTCTCACGCGGCTTCTCAGGGCGGCCATCACGATCGCCGCCGTCGTCACCTTCGCCTTCGTCGTGCTGCGGATGTCGGGCGATCCGGCCCAGGTGATGCTGGGCCCCGACGTGCCGCAGGAAGCCGTCGACGCCTTCCGCCGCGCCTGGGGGCTCGATCAGCCTCTCTGGGTCCAGTACCTCGCTTATCTCAAATCGATCTTCACCGGTGATTTCGGCGTCTCGATGCGCGACAAGGCGCCGGCCCTCAATCTGGTCCTGGAGCGCGTGCCGGCCACGCTGCAGCTGACGGTCCCGGCCCTGATCCTGAAGCTGCTGATCGGCATCCCGGCCGGCGTCTACGCGGCCCTCCACCGTCAGAGCATGGCCGACCGCGGGGTGATCCTGCTCGCGATCCTCGGCTTCACGATCCCGTCCTTCGTCATGGGGCTGATCCTCGTCCTGATCTTCGCGGTGACGCTCGGCATGCTGCCCTCCGGGGGACAGGACACCTGGATGCACGGCATCCTTCCGACGATCACCATGAGCATCGGCGGCATCGGCATTCTCGCCCGCTTCTCCCGCAGCGCGATGATCGAGGTGATGGGCCAGCCCTTCATCCGGACGGCCTCTGCCAAGGGGCTAAGGTGGCGCGACGTGGTCTGGGGGCATGCCTTGCCCAACGCCGCGATCCCGATCGTGACGATCGTCGGCTTCATGGTCGGATCCCTGATCGCCGGCGCGGTCGTCGTGGAGACGATCTTCTCCTGGCCCGGCATCGGGCGGCTGCTGGTCGTCTCGGTCACCAACCGCGACCTCGCCGTCGTGCAGTGCATCCTGCTCATCATCGCGGCGGCGATGGTCGTGTCGAACCTGGTCGTCGACCTGCTCTACGGCTGGTTCGACCCCCGCCTGCGCTCGCGCCTCGCCCATTAGGATCCCCGGTCAGCAGGAAGGACGCCATGACCTCGGCAAACCTGACAGACACGCAAGTCTGGCCGCGACCAGGCTTCGCCTTCATCACCCGCATCCGGCGACAGGTGCCGGTTTCGGTCGGGTTCGGCATTCTCTGGCTGGCGGCGATGGTGCTGATCGCGATCTTCGCCGACTGGCTGCGCCCCTACGGCATCACCGCCATGGACCTGACCAGCCGCCTCGCGCCGCCGGGAACCCCGGGCCATTGGCTCGGCACGGACGAGCTCGGCCGCGACGTGCTGTCCCGCCTGATCCAGTCGATCCGGGTCTCGCTGGTCATCTCGTTCGGCGCGACCATCATCTCTGCCGTGTTCGGAACGGCGCTCGGCTTCCTGGCCGCCCAGTTCCGCGGCACCGTCGAGCATCTGGTGCTCGTGCTCGCCGATTTTCAGGCGGCCCTGCCGTTCCTCATCATGTCGCTGGCGGTGCTGGCCTTCTTCGGGTCGTCCATGCTGCTGCTCGTCTGCCTGATGGGCTTCTACGGCTGGGAGCGGTACGCGCGCATCGCGCGGGGCCTCGCCATCTCGGCCGGTGCCCAGGGCTATGCCGCCTCGGTCGTCCAGCTCGGCGCCACCCCCGCCCGGGTCTATTTCCGGCACATACTGCCCAACGTCGCCTCGACGCTGATCGTGTCGATGACGCTGACCTTCCCCGAGATCATCCTCATGGAAAGCGGGCTGTCCTTCCTGGGCCTCGGCGTGCAGCCGCCGGAAACCAGCCTCGGCAACATGGTCGGCTTCGGGCGCGAATATCTCACCAACGCGCCGTGGATCATGCTGGCGCCGGCCGCCGTCATCATGCTGACGACGCTCTCCATCTCGCTGGTCGGGGACTGGCTCCGCGACAGGCTTGACCCCACCATCCGCTGAAGAGTTCCCCCATGACCCTGATCACCGGCCATCGCGGCGCCCGCAATCTCTGGCCCGAAAACTCGCCGACCGGCTTCCGGAACACGCTGACCCTCGGCGTCGATGCCGTCGAATTCGACGTGCATCTGACGCGCGCCGGGGAACTGGTCGTCATCCACGACCCGACGCTGGAGCGTACGGCCGAGGGATCCGGTCCCGTGCGGGATCTGACGCCGGCGGCGCGGGCGCGGACGAAGCTGAAGGGGACCGACGAAAGCATCCCGACCCTGTCCGAGGTGCTGGAGATCCTGGCGCCGGCCGAAGGGATCACGCTGCATGTGGAGATCAAGCTCGACGAGACCGGGACGCCCTATCCGGACATCGTCCGGCGGGTGGCGGCGGAGCTCGCCCGGTTCGGCGTCGAGGAACGGGCCTGTCTCACCTCCTTCGATACCTCCGTCCTGGAAGACTGCCGCCGCCATGCGCCCGAGGTCGCGCGCCTCGTCTCCGTCAACGCCGGTTGGGCCGAACGGCAGGGCGGTCTCGCCGCCTTCATCGACCGGGTCGACGGGCTCGTGGAGCTCGTTGCGATCCATCACGAGCTGATGGAGGCCGAATGGACGATGATCCGCGAGCGGCTCCCTCTCGACCGGCTCTGCGTCTGGACCCTCAACGACGAGGCGGGCATCCGCCACTGGCTCGATCGCGGCATCGGCCACCTGACGTCGGACCAGCCCGATCTCGCGCTCGCCCTGCGCGCGGCATCGTGAACCCCCCGCACCCTGGCCATGGTCGGACGTTCCCGACCGACCCTTTCAATCGGAGATCATCAGTGAGCAACATCATCGCGACCGGTTTCAGCTCGGGCTCCGTGGACGGAGAGCTGTTCAGCCTCGAGGCCGATCTTCGCCGCCTGGCCGATATCGGCGTCGACACGGTCGAACTCGGGCTGACCAGCGTCGACCTCGTCAGCGGCGGCCGCGTCATCAGGGAAAGGGCGGAGCGGCTGCAGGCTCTCACCGGCCAGTTTCCCTTCCGCTACACGGTCCACGGGCTCGTCTCCTCCAATTTCATGGATCCCGGGACCGTCCGCTACCAGCTCGACGCGGCCAAGGCCCTGATCGAGATCTGCGACCGGATCGGTGCGCGCGTCATCGTCCAGCACGGCGGACATCTCCGCGCCGACCAGCTCGCCGAGCGTGCGGGCGCCGACCAGCGGGAGCGCGAGGCGCTCCTGGAGCTCGCCGAGTTCGCCCGGCCCTATGACGTGCGTATCGCGCTCGAGAACATCTTCACGACCGAGCCGGGGCAGTACCGGCAGACGCCGGCGGAGGTCGCGGCCACGGTCAGGGCCGTCAACCACCCCAATCTCGTCGCCCTGATCGATTTCAGCCACGCCTATATCGAATCCACCTATCGCGGTCTCGACTTCCGCGGACAGCTGCGCGCCATGGCGCCGGTGGCGGGGCATCTCCACGTCCACGACTCCTTCGGCCGCCCGATCGGCTTCTACCAGCCCTACCACCCGCAGGAAGCGACCGCCCTCGGCCTCGGCGACCTGCACATGCCGCTCGGCTGGGGCGACATCGACTGGGACGGCATCTTCGGCGAGCTGGAGTTCCTGCCCGGCACGGTCATGATGATGGAGATCGGCGCCCGCTACCGCAGCGAGCAGCCGGCGTGCCTGGAGCGGGCCCGGCAGCTGATGACGCTGAACGCCAGCCGCAGGCCGGTTGCCGCGGAGTAACCAGGGACCTCTGAGGGCTTCCCCCGCGCATCCGGCGCGGGGGAGTCCGGAGGGGACGGGCCGGTCCGGGGCCAGGCGAACCGGATCGGTGACGGGAGAGCGCTGGCGGGTCGGTCCCCTTGCGCGAGACGGCAGGCGGTTCCCTCCGCACGCCCTCGCCATAGGTCCATGCTGGAAACGACTGACAGGATGAAGGGCGGAAGTGGAAGCCGTGGCGGGTCCGCTTTGCGGGACGTTGCGGTCGTTCAGGGGCGCCCGTCCGTGAACTCGACCAGATCCCAGAGATTGCCGTAGAGATCCTCGAATACCGCGACTGTGCCGTAATCCGCCTTCCTCGGTTCGCGCACGAAGCTGACGCCGCGCTCCCGATAGGCATTGTAGTCCCGCCAGAAATCATCCGTTCTCAGGAACAGAAAGACCCGTCCCCCCGCCTGGTCGCCGATGAAACGCGCCTGATGTTCCGTCGCCGCCCGCGCAAGCAGAATGGATGAGCCGTTATCTCCCTTCGGCGCGACCACGACCCAGCGCTTGTCCTGCTCCGGCTGACAGGTGTCCTCGACCAGGTCGAAGCCCAGCTTTTCAACGAAGAAGGCGATGGCGTCATCGTAATCGCGGACGATCAGGGCGACATGGGCAAGCGCTTGCGGCATGGGTGCATCCTTCGAGACAGGCAGCCGCCCAACATCGTGCAGACCTGAAGCGGCAGCAACGGGCTCCAGGCGTCGCCCTGAGGGCATGGCCCGCCGGGCGCCGGCCGAGGTCGCGGCCAGGGGCCAAGATTGCAACGATCCCGATCCCGTCGCCCTGATCGGCTTCTACCATCCCTGCCACCCGCGGGAAGCGACCGCTCTCAGGCCCGGCGACCTGAACGCCCTCTCCGCACTGCGGTCACGCTTCTAAACCAAGTTTTAACGGCCGCCCGGTTTTCTCACGAGAATACTTTTGTTTGGCCGGCAGGAGGCCGGTGCAACTTAAGGTGGGTAATGCCTTTCGTACGGCTGGGCCATGTAGGCGCCGTCGTCGCTACGATTGCGTTTGCGGCGGCGGCCAGTGCGGAGCCGGTTCCCGCGCCGGATACCGAGAGCCGGGTCTTCGGCGACTGGACCTATCGCTGCGCCCGGATCCCTGGCGCCGACACGGGCGAGCGGACGCTCTGCGAGGTTGCGCAGGAGATGGCCGTCCAGGAAGACGGCCGGCCGCTGCCCGTCCTGACCCTCGCACTGGCGCCGGGGCCTGACGGGTCGGCGGAGTATCGCCTGACCGCGGTCGCGCCCCTGGGCTTGCGGCTCGCACCCGGTCTCAGCATCGCCGTCGACGGTGGCGAGACGGCCGCCTTCGATTTTCTCTACTGCGATGCTCGCGGCTGCTGGGTCGAGGCCCCGGCGAACGAGGATCTTGTCGCCCGCTTCAAGGCCGGCCGGACCGGTCAGGCCCGTTATGTCCTGCTCGATGGCCGCGGTCTCACCATCGAGTTCTCGCTGGCCGGGTTCACGGCGGCGCTGGCGGCGCTCGACGCCGGGCTGGTTGCCGGGCCCCGGACCGCCACGGAGTAGGGCGGTGACGAGGCCGGGATGGCTGGCCGCCGCTGCGGTGGTCTGCGCGTTCGCCCTGACCGGACGATCCGCAACCGCCGCCGATCCCCTGGAGCACCAGCAGCACCGGGAGGCACGCGAACGCTTCGAGGAGCGCCAGCGCGAGCTCGAGCGGATTGCGCCGCCCGATACCGACCTGGAGATCCGCGAGCCGTTCCGTCCGGCACCGGCGGACGCTGCCTGTCTCGAGGTCGCCCGTGTCACGGTTATGGGCTCGACCCGGCTGTCCGCTGCGGAGCTCGACGGGATTACCGCCCCTTCGCCGGCCGTTGCCTAACGCTGGCCGACCTCGACCGGCTGGTCGACGCCGTCAACGCCGCCTATATCGCGCGGGGCCTGGTCACCTCGCGCGCCTATATCCCGGCGCAGGATCTCTCGGATGGCACCTTGGAGATCGTGGCGATCGAGGGCCGCGTCGAAGGCTTCGAACTGCATGGCCCCGATCCGCGCGGCGAGCTCGGCTTGGCGTTTTCCGGCCTCGAAGGCGAGATCCTCGACCTCCGGGATATCGAGCAGGGGCTCGAGCAGATGAACCGGCTGCCGTCGTGGGATGCGCGCATGCGGATCGAGCCCGGCGCCCGGGCCGGGCTCAGCACGGTGGCTATCGATGCCCCTGTCGGCGACCGCTTGAGAGCCCATGTCGCGGCGAACAACAACGGTGACGTCGCGACGGGGCGTGCGATCGGGCGCATGGCGGTCGAGGTCGACAATCCGCTCGGCCTGCTCGACGCCTGGTCGGCCGACGTCGAACGCAGCTTCCCGTCGGACGACGGCCGGCTGTCCCGCGCCGGATCTTTGCGCCTTTCGATCCCGTACGGCTACTGGACCTTCCTTGCCGGCTTCAGCCATTCCGATTACCGGCTGCCGGTGACCGGGTTGACGGAGACCTTCCGGCTCAGCGGCCGAACCAATCGGCTGACCATCGGCGTCAACCGTGTGCTTCACCGCGGGCAGGTGAGCAAGACATCGCTGGAGGCCGGCTATGGCCTCAAGCGCACCACCTCCTTTCTGGAGGACGTGCGCCTCGAGTCCGGCAGCCGCGGGCTCGCCGTGGCGTCGCTCCGGCTCAGCCATACGGCGCGGATCGGAGGCGGGGCGTGGTACGCAACGCTTGGCTACGAACGCGGCCTCGACGGGTTCGGCACTACGGTCGACGACACGGATCTGCCGGCCGATGCTCCCCACGCCCAATACGACAAGTTCAGCTTCGACCTGGACGGGTTCCAGCCGGTCGGGCTCTGGGGCGCGGACCTCCTGTGGCGCCCCAGCCTGCACGCGGAATACAGCAACGAGACCCTCTACGGCTCCGAGCGGCTGACGATCGGCGGGCTCTACAGCGTACGCGGCTTCCGCGACGGGAGTCTCGTCGGCGATCGGGGACTTTTCCTGCGCAACGAGATCGTCTGGCGGCTGCCGGAGTCGGGTGTGGCCGGCTTCGACCGGTTGTTCGGTCCGATCGAACCTTACGCCGGACTGGACGCGGGCTGGGTGCGGGCGGCGGCCGGGCCGTCGGATTCGGACGGCGCCATCGCCGGCGCCGTGGTCGGGCTGCGCGGCCTCGGGGGTGCTGTCTTCTGGGATGCCTGGGTCGCGCACGCCCTCGTTCGGGGGCCGCTGCGGGATGAGGGCGCGATCGTCGGCGTGACTGTGGGAATCAACTTGTAGCCGGGGGAAGGGAAAAGGGGGGCGAAGGAGATGCGGCGGAAATTCGATCGGACGATCGCCTCGGTACTGGCGACGGTGATGGCGTTCGAGCCGGCTCTCGCGGTGGCGCAGAGCCGCATCGTCGTCGACCCCGGCAGCAGCACGACCGTGGACCAGGCGGCGAACGGCGTGCCCCTCGTCAACATCGCCCGGCCAAGCGGCGCCGGCGTTTCGCACAACCAGTTCCGGGACTTCAACGTCGGTCCCGATGGTCTGATCCTGAACAACGCCACGAAGGCGACGTCGACCCAGCTTGGCGGCATCGTCTACGGCAATGAGCAGCTCGGCGGACGGGCGGCGCGGATCATCCTGAACGAGGTGACCGGCGTCGACGACAGCCGGCTCGAGGGCTTCTCGGAAATCGCCGGCGGCCGGGCCGAATTCGTGCTCGCCAACCCGAACGGCGTCACCTGCGCCGGCTGCGGTTTCATCAACACCTCCCGGGTGACCCTCTCGACCGGCCGACCGGTCATGGAGTTGGGGGCGATCAAGGATCTGCTGGTCGAGGATGGCACGGTGGCGTTCGAAGGCGCGGGGGGCAACTTCCGCGGCGTCCCGGTGCTCGACGTCGTCAGCCGCAAGGTTCGGATCGACGGACCGATCCATGGCGAAACCGTCAACGTGGTCGCCGGCCGCAACGCCTACGACTATGCCGGAGGCACCGCGCGTCCGCTGGCGCCCGGCGGGGCTGGCGCGCGCCCGGAAGCGGCGATTGACAGTTCCGCGCTCGGCGGCATGTACGCAGACCGCATCGCGCTGATCGCCAACGAGAAGGGCGTCGGAGTCCGGCTCGCGGGCGAGCTTGCGGCGAATGCCGGGGAACTGGACATTACGGCCGATGGCCAGCTCGTGCTTCGGGGGCGCGCCGTCGCCTCGGGCGATGTCGGTATCCGCGCGGCCGGCCTCGCCAACGACGGCAGCGTAGAGGCGGGCGGCCACGCCGCGGTCGAGATCCTCGGCGATGTCGCAAACCGGGGACGGCTGGCGGCCGCGGACGGTCTCGATCTTGCGCTGGATGGCCGGCTGGAGAATGCCGGCGAGATCGTGGCGACCGGGGGCGGTCTCACGGTCCGGGGGGCGACCTCCGGCGGGGCCGCCGCCGTCGACAATCAGGGCCGGGTCGGCGCGGTGGCGGGCGCGGTGCGGGTCGAGACCGGCGCGCTCGCCAATGCGGGCGAAATGGTCTCCGGCCGGGACCTTGTCGTCGACGTGGCCGGCGCCGCCCTGAACAGCGGCCGGCTTGCCGCCGCCGACGGGGCGCTTGACCTTGCGGCCGGGAGCCTCGTCAACGACGGCGCGGTCGCCGCGAATGGCCCGGTAACCCTCCGGATCGCCGCCGATGCGATAAACCGCGGGCTGGTCTTCGCCGGCGGTGGCCTCGACATCGGTCTCGCCGGCACGCTCGACAATGCGGGCGGTGAGATCGCCTCGGCCTCCGCCGACCTGGTCATCGCGGGCCTCGCGCCGGGTCACTCGGCCGCCGGGCTGCGGAACGACGGCCGGATCGAGGCGACGCTCGGCAACCTGCTTGTCCAGGCCGGAGAGGCGGAGAACGCCGGCGACATCGTCGCGGGCGGCGGCCTCGCGCTCACCGGCCTGCGGGAATTCGTCCAGATGGGACGGCTCTATGCCGAGGGCGGCCTGCGCCTGGGCGTCGACGGCCGGCTCGAGAACACGGGCACGATGGTCGCCGCGGAAGGCGATCTCGCCATCGGCGGCAATGCCGCCGGCCGGACCGCAACCATCGTAAACGACGGCGGCATCGCCGCCCGGACGGGCGACCTCGCCATCTCCGCGGAAGCGCTGACCAGCACGGGCGAGCTGGTCGCCGGCGGATCCGTCGGGCTTGATCTCACCGGGCTTGCGGCCAACACGGGCCGCATCGCCGCCCTCGACGGCACCCTGGACCTGGCGGCCGCGGAGCTGCGGAACGACGGAGACATGGCGGCCGGCGACGCGCTGCGGCTGGCCGTCGGCGGCGACGTCCGCAACGGCGGCCTCCTGTTCGCGCGCGATGCGCTTCGGCTCGGCGCGGCCGGCGCCATCACCAACGCGGGCGGCGAGATCGTCGCAGCCGACGGCGCTCTGATCGTCGAGGGCCTGACTTCCGGGACGGCGGCGGGCGCGCTGGTCAACCAGGGCGGGCGTATCGAAGCGACCGGGGGCGATCTCTACGCTCGGGCCGCCCGTTTCGACAGCGACGGCGTCGTCATGGCCGGCGGCAGTCTGGCGATCGAGGGCGTTCAGGACTTCATCCAGACCGGCCGGCTCTATGCCGCGGGCGATCTCCGGTTGGGGATCGACGGGCGGCTGGAGAATTCCGGCACGATCGCATCGGCGGCAGGCGACCTGACCGTGGCTGGCAACGCCCCTGGCCGGCACCCCGCGGCCGTCGAAAATGGCGGCGTGATGGAGGCGACGGCCGGCGAGCTGCGGCTGACCGCCGGCGCGCTTGCCAATCCCGGCGAGTTGGTCGCCGGCGGGGCGGTCCGCCTCGCCGTCGACGGTCTCACCGCGAATGAGGGCCGGATCGCTGCGATCTCGGGCGCGCTCGACCTGGATACGGGGCGGATCGCGAACGGCGGCACGCTCGCGGCGGGCGGCGTGCTCACGCTCGACGCGGCCGGCGACGCAGCCAACCAGGGCCTCGTCTATGCGCGCGAGGAGGTTCGCCTCGGCGTGGCTGGTGCGCTGGCGAACGGCGGCCGGATCGTTTCGGCGGGCAGCGTCGAAGTCGCCGGACGGTACGGCGCTGCCCTGGGTGCGCTCCGCAATGCGGGCGGCCGGATCGAGGCGACTGACGGCGATCTCGTGGTCCGGACAGTGGCGGCGGACGGGGAGGGCGCCCTGGCGGCAGGCGGCGGCCTGGCTCTGACGGTCGCGAACGATCTCGTCCACCAGGGAGAGCTCTATGCCGGCGGCGATCTCCGGTTGACCGTCGACGGGCGGCTCGAGAACGCGGGCTCGATCGTGGCGGACGCCGGGGTCGTCCTCGAGGGCGTGGTTGTCGTCAACGACGGTGCCGTTTCGGCCGGAGACGGCCTCGATGCCAGGGCAGCCGGTGATCTCACCAACCGGGGCAGCCTGCTGGCGGGGGAGGGCCTCGGCCTGGTCGCCGGCGGCAGGCTGACCAATGCGGCAGACGCGGGCATTGTCTCCGCCGCAGCCGACGTCGCGCTCCAGGCGGCTGCCCTGATCAACGACGGCGGCGTCGCCGCCGCGCGGGGGCTGTCGGCGGTGATCTCGGGGAGCGCGGTCAATCGCGGCCTCCTGCTCGGCGGCCAGGACCTTCGCCTGGGCGTCGGGGGTACCCTCGACAACGTCAAGGGCGCGATCCTTGCCGACGCCGGCGACCTGGTCATCGAGGGCACGACATCGGGCAGCGCGGCCGCCGCCGTCAACAACCGCTCGGGCCTGATCGAGGCGACCTCGGGCGACGTGACGATCCGCGCGGGTGCGCTGAGGAACACCATCGACGGCGGCGTCGTCCAGCGCACCGTACGCGTCTTCGATGAGAAATATTACTTCCAGGACTACGCGATTGACGAGCTGCCGGACTGGAACGACGCACCCGGGTATCAGGCTCACGAGGGCGGTGCAACCTACTGGCGCCGGGAGAGCAGTGCCCATGTCATCGTTCCCGACCCGTACCTTGGCTATGACTACGCGACCTATTGGACGTCGGCCTATGGCGGCGCCGAGGGCTCCTACGTCCACGTCTATGCCGACGAGGTTCAGTTCGAAACGTCGGGTGCCCAGGCGCTGATCAGCGCCGGCCGCAATCTCACCATCGCTGCCGGGACAATCGTGAACGACGCGAGCCATATCACGGCGCGCGGTGACATGACGCTGACCGGCGGCAGCCTGGAGAACAAGGGCTACGCCTCCTACCGGCAGTTCTACACCGACTGCAGGCACTGGGAATCCTGCCGGAGCTTCGGCGGCCGTGGCGCGGCCTGGAGCATCCGGCCCCAGCGCATGAGCCCAGGTCCGCTGCTGTCCGAGCCGAACCCCTGGTTCCAGGTCGAGGGCGACCGGCTGGCCGGCACGATCCAGGCGGGCGGCGCGCTGCGCGGCAGCTTCCAGGGACAGATCGACAATAAGACGATTATTGCCCATGCGGCGCTCGATACGCTGCCCGGCTATTCCGGCACGCTGCCGCAGGTGCTAACTCCCGATCCCGGCGCCGGCCGCGTCGATGGCATCGGCGCCGACGACCTGCTGACCCCGGGGGCGACCGACCGGCCTGCCGGCGCCGACATCGGCGGCGGCCTCTTCGACGCCGTCCCGGGCGACAGGCCGGCCGGCCCCTCGGTTGGCGATGTCCTCGCCGGCATCCCGGGGGGTGAGGCCCTGTTTGTCCCTAATCCGGCGCCGAATGCCCGCTACGTCATCGAGACGCGGCACAAGTTCGCGACGTTCGAAGGCTTCTACGGGTCCGACTATCTGCTCGACCGGCTGGAGGTCGACCCGGACGAGCTGCCACCCTTCCTGGGCGACGCCTATTTCGATTCGCGCCACGTGCTGCGCCAGGTGCTGGACGAGACCGGGCAGCGCTATCTGGACCCGGCCTATGTCGACGATCGCGCCCAGATGAAGGGCCTGCTCGACAACGCGGCCGAGGTCGCCGGCGATCTCGATCTCCAGCTCGGCGTCGCGCTGACGCCGGAACAGGTGGCGGCGCTCGACCGCGACATCGTCTGGTACGTCCGGACCACCGTCGGCGGCCAGGAGGTGCTGGAGCCGCGGCTCTATTTGGCCGAGGCCGGCCGCGCCGAGGTCGCGTTCGAGGGGGCGACCATCTCCGGCGGCACGGTCGCGCTGGCAGGAGAGCGACTGACCAACAGCGGCACGATCGAGGGCGAGGCGGCGCTGGCGCTGGCGACGCAGGGCGACCTCTCCAATGTCGGGGGCGAGATCAGCTCCGGCGGCGACATGGCCCTGAGCGCCGGAGGCTCGGTCCACAACGTCTCGGTGCAGCGGCAATGGCAGACGCGGGGCGGCCACCAGAGCCAGCTCGACCAGCAGGGCCGAATCGACGCGGCGGGCGACCTCACGATCACGGCCGGCGCCGATGTCACCGGCTTCGGTTCCGTCTTCGAGGCCGGCGGCGACGTGAGCCTCGACGCGGGCGGCGACCTCGTGCTGGCGGCGGTCGGAGTGTCGGCCTATGACGAGTGGCGCTCGGGGAAGTCCTGGACCCTGCTCGACCGGCTCGACCACATCGGCACCAGCCTGACGGCCGGCGGCGGGATGACGCTCCGCTCGGGTGGCGACACGACGCTGAACGCGACCGACGTCACGGCCGGGGACGACCTGACGGTGGCGGCGGACGGGCAGCTCAGCATCGCCTCGGCGATCGATGCCCACCATTCCGCGGCCCGGCACCAGAGCCGCGGCTTCCTCAGCTCGCGGTCCAGCTTCGAGGAGACGGAACGTTTCACCCATCGGGGGTCGAACCTCGCCTCCACCGGCGGCTCGGTCACGCTGTCGGGCGGCGACGGCATCGATCTCCTGGCAAGTCGCGTCTCGGCAGCCGAGGACATCCGGCTTCGCGCCGGAATGCGCCTCGATGCCGACACCGGCGAATACGTCGCGGTGAACCCCGACGCCGACATCCGCATCGCCGGTGCCGCCGATCTGGAGCGGAGCCGGCGCGAGGAGAAGCGCTCGGGTCTGTTCGTCGGCTCGGGCGGTGGCTTCCTGTCCTTCTACGGGGCGGAGGAGAGCTCGGCCGCCGGCTGGCAGGAGTCCAACGTGGGCAGCATGCTCACGGCCGGCGGCGACCTCGAGGTCGAGGCGACGCGCGACGTGCTGGTCCAGGGATCGGACCTGACTGCCGGCGGCGACGCCGAAGTCGTCGCCGGACGGGACCTGGTGCTGGCGGCGGGCCGTGAGGCCGAGGAGCAGACGGAACGGCACAGCTCCTCCGGTTTCGGCTTCGGCTTCTCGGGCGGCAGCGGGGGCTTCGGCGTCTCGGTCGGCCTGCGGAAGGCGGAATCGGGCCGGGACTTCGCCGGCCGCTACACGGCGGGGACGGGCGTATCGGCCGGCGGCGATCTGGCGCTGATCGCCGGCCGCGACGCGACGCTTGCCGGAGCAACGGTGGCGGCCGGCGGCGCTGCGACCATCGCCGGTCGCGACGTCAGCCTGCTGTCGGAGGTCGATCGCGAGACCCTGTCCGGCTTCGAACGGGAGATGTTCGTCGGCATCACGGCAGAGATCGGCCAGAACGTCACCGGTGCGGCCGAGGCGGTCGCCGGTCTGCCGCAGGCGGTCGGGGCGGCCGAGGGCGGCGCCGGGGCGACGCTGATCACCGCGGCAGGCGAGAGCCTGCGGGTGATCGACGCGGTGCGCAGCGCGACCTCGGCGCCGGCCGGTGCCAGCATCGGCTTCGGCGTCAGCGGATGGGAAAGCTCCTGGTCCAGTACCGGCGAGACGGTGGTGCCGACCACGGTCACCGCCTCCGACGTCACCTTGACCGCCGACCGGGATCTGCAGCTCACAGGCGCCCAGGTGGGGGCGTGGGGCGACGTCCTGCTGTCTGGCGAGACGATCCGGCTGGAGGCGGCGGAAGCGCGCAACGCCTCGTCCGCGTCGAGCCGGAGCTTCGATGCCAGCGTGGGCTATTCCTGGAGCGTCGGACCGGACCTGGGCGTAACCGCCGGCTGGAGCGCCAGTGTCGCGGGTTCGCAGAGCGCGAGTTCCGCGTCCGGGACCAACCTGCTCAACACCCATGTGAGCGGCGATTCGGTGATCGTCGCGAGCTCGGGCGACACCACGCTCGAGGGTGCGGTCGTGGCGGGCGACCAGGTGCGGGCGGCGGTCGGCGGCGATCTCCATGTCGAGAGCGTGCCCGAGACCGGCCGGTCGGCATCCTCCTCCGAAAGCTTCAACCTGTCCGCGGGCGGAACGGGGGGCTCCGTCGGCGGCTCGGCAGGGCGCGCGTCGGGAGACCGCAGCTGGATTTCCGAACAGAGCGGCTTCATCGGCAACGACGTCGCGGTCGACGTCGAAGGCGACACCACGCTGGTCGGCGGCATCATCGGCGGCGACCTGGAGACCGGGACGCTGACATACCGGGACGTCGCGGGGCACGAACGGTCGCGGGACGTCCTGGTCGGCGGATCCGTCGGCACCGGCACCCGGCCGGACGGCCAGGACAGTTCGGTCACGGCCGAGGGGCGGTATAAGTCGATCGACCGGGAGCAGGTTGCCCGGGCGACGGTGACCGGCGACGTCACCGTGACCCGGCCGGAGGACCAGGCCCAGGACCTGGTGGCGCTCAACCGCGATTCGGACCGGGCGCTCGAGGTCACACGGGACGAGCGGACTTCCTTCTCCGGCTACGTCTCCGACACCGCGGTCGGAGAGGCCGCCAGCGGCTTCGCCGGGATCCGCAGAAACCTGGAGCAGTGGGCTGCAACCCTCGGCCTCAACCAGGCCGAGGTCCGGCCGATCGTCGACGGGTACGAGCGGGTTGTCGACGCGCTCGTGCAGGATGGCGGACTGACACCGGAACAGGCCGCGGAGGAACTCAGGAAAAACGAGCAGCTTCGGGATCAGGCGGCGGCCTTGGGGCTGGCCGACAGCCTGCCGGAGGACCTGACGCCGGAGCAGCGCGACCATGCGATGGCCCACATCGTCGCCGGCATTCCGGCGGTCCGAGACCCGGAGACCGGAGCCGTGGTCCGTGACGAGGCGGGAAATGTCGTCTTCCATTGGGGGCTGGTCACGGTCGAGCCGTTGCCACCGTTGCCCGGCGAGGGGCCGTCCTCTCTGGACCCGGAGCTGCTCGCCCAAACCCCGCTAGTCCAGGTCGCCGACTTCCTCAATGACGCGGCGACAGTCGTCGTAGACCTCGACCAAAAGTATGGTGCTGCGGCGCGGATCGCCATCGAAGGTTTGATGCTGGCCGCGACCGGGCCGGTCAAATGGTCGGCCGAAAAGGCCGTGGAATTGGCGATCGGAGACCAGGTCGATCAACTGATCGACGCCGGAGTCGAATGGGCGACGGATCAAGGCGCCAAGCAAATACAGGACTTCTATAAGGATCGTTACGGCTACGAGCTGGATCGGGATCGCGCGGTGACGCTGGCGGCTGCCGGGCTCTTCGGCACCACGGTGCTGCTCGGCGCCAAGCAGATGATCGATACGGCCAAGGACCTTGTCTCGAAGGGGCTGCTCGGACGGAAGTCGGTGTCCCCCGGCCCCGTGAGCAACCGTGAAATCAAACTGGTGAACGGCTTTTATCAAGTTGACGGCCTGCCGTTCAAATTCAAGGAATATTATTATGATCGACTTTGGTCAACGGGAACGGGGGCTCCATTCTTGCAAGCTCAGGAAGTTCTAGATACCGCGACTGCCGTTACGCCTGATCGAATGCCCGGGTTCTATCGTTATGAAAATGGGTCAATGGAAATGATATACAATCCGACAACCCAGGAAGTTTGGCATCTAAGACCGTTGTAGGCGGAGAAAAGCCATGTGTGTTGACGCGTTCAAAAAGGCGTATGCAATGTTTGTCGCTAGATGGGGCAGGAGGTTGCCGTCTGTCGAGCAATATTTTCCGGAATTATCGGGAGATCTTGGGGTTACGGAAGACGATATTCGAAATGAGCCATTAATATATCGGAAGCTATTTTCGGACGATTGCCGTGGCTTAATCGAGGAATTCTATAGATCGGCGATATTAAAGATGAGAGGGACTTCGTACGAGGACGCCGCGGATATCCTGGAGGCCCTGGCGTTTATCCAGGAGGTGACTGCAATCGCCCTTTGGCGGTTCGATTGCCCGACGAGCCAAGTCTTGAAGGAATTTGCCAGGGATTTCGACAGGCTGGATGTCCCCGAGGAGCGTTACCGGCTATATCAGTCAGCCCAGACTTAGTTGTGGTGGTGAAATTGTCCTTGCGACACTCTTCGATAAGGCTGAGGTAAGACCTTTTGCAAACGGAGGAAGTCAATGGAGGACATCGAAGAGGAAGTCCGGAGGATATCAAGGATACTGTCAACGCATGGTCTCAGGACTGGCGTCGTAACGACGGGCCCTGGATTTGGCGACTTCTTCGCCGAGTTCTGTTCGGGCATGGTGCTTGTCCGACTGATCAGAGATCGTGGCTGCATGTCTCTGGAAGTTTCTTCTCCTAAGGCGAGAGAG
>Ga0207866_1001391_pt1 | contig 23594 bp, 15 predicted proteins | sample HigsolmetaAR203D_FD_184835 | JGI IMG/M metagenome (GOLD analysis project Ga0207866, IMG submission 184835) | Ionic liquid and high solid enriched microbial communities from the Joint BioEnergy Institute, USA - AR20-3-D (SPAdes) (version 2) ...
ATGTGGTAGACTTCACCTAAAAGGTGCTCCTCTCTTTGGGTGATGTTGTTCGTACAAACACCATTCTACCAAAGATTAGGGGCACTTTTCATGTTTTCAAAGCGCGATACTTTCGAAATTCAGGTTGATATTTCTTTCACTAAATCTGTTGATTTGAAGGTAGCAATTGATAAGGTTACAATATTAAGAAATTTACTAGCTTTCTTCTCAGATTATTACTTACCACTTGAAATAATTACATTTGTAGATGAGTTATCACATAGAATAGATGATGAGCCTTCAAATGTTTGTACATTACTGATGAACTACAAAGAAGACATTGATGTAGTAAAGAGACCATTCTTGATTTCAACCAAAGAGATCAAGGATAACTTCGGTGATATATGGAATAATTGGTCGGAATTTTACACTAGCACTAAATATATAGCAGATCTTTTTTACGAGATTATCTGTAATCGTTCTACTCGAATCAATAGATTTCTAAATTTGACTCAAGCACTTGAAATTTATTCAAGCTACTATAGAGATGATCAAGCTCGAAATCTTGCTAAAGAAAATGGTTTCTCGAACACGCCATTTAAGTTTCGCATAGAAGATATTTTTAGAGCTTTGAATTCCATCTTCAAACTAGATTCCATCAAACTCAGAAAACTTTCAGTAAATATCAGTAACATGAGACATTTCTTTACTCACAACAATCGACATAAATATACTGAGCCATCTATCCACCAGATATTCGCTGCAACTCGAGTACTTCGGTTTGCTTTATTGGCTTTGGTGTATAAAACCATTGGTATATCAGATTCAATTATAGAAAATTGTATGAAGCGAAATGAGTACAAATACCTGTATCAAGATATTGATTTAATTGTTACGGAAAATGAGGAGTGATCCCATGGAATACCACGTATCCGTAACCGGCAACGACCATGCCAAAGGCACCGCCGACCAGCCCTTCCGCACGATCCAGCGCGCGGCGTCGCTGGCCCTGCCCGGCGACACGGTGATCGTGCACGCCGGCGTGTACCGGGAGTGGGTCAATCCGGCCCACGGCGGCACGGAAGAGCACCGCATCGTCTACAAGTCCGCGGGAGACGGCGAAGTCGTCATCACGGGGGCCGAGCGGATCACCGACTGGAAGGACGAGGGCGGCAACGTCTGGAGCACGGAAGTGCCGAACGCCTTGTTCACCATCCGGAATCCCTTCGCGACGGAGCTCGCCGGTGACTGGCTGTTCGACGGCGCGTTCACGGCGCACCTCGGCGACGTCTATCTGAACGGCAAATCCCTGTACGAATGCGGCAGCCCGGACAAGGTGCGCAAGCCCGAAGTGTGGCCCGACGCCAAGTATCCGGAAGACTCGCTGCTCACGTGGTACGCGGAGGCCGGTCCCGCCACGACGAAGATCTGGGCCAACTTCGGCGGCAGAGATCCCCGCAGGGAGAACGTCGAAATCAGCGTCCGCCCCTGGTGCTTCTGGCCCGACAAGCCCGGCATCAACTACATTACCGTAAGCGGATTCACGCTGCGCCAGGCGTCTCCCCAATGGGCGCCGCCGACGGCGGTTCAGGAAGGCCTGATCAGCCCCCACTGGAGCAAGGGCTGGATCATCGAGAACAACCACATCCATGAATCCAAATGCGTCGGCATCAGCCTCGGCACCCCGGTCGGCACGGGCCACGACAAGGTCAGGGGCCGGCACATGAAGGGCGGCACCCAGCGCGAGCAGGAAGTCATCCAGCGGGCGCTTCACTTCGGCGGCTGGCACAAGACCCGGGTGGGCAGCCACATCGTCCGGAACAACGTGATTCACGATTGCGAGCAGGCCGGCATCGTGGGACACATGGGCGGCGCGTTCAGCGCGATCTACGGCAACCGCATCTACAACATCCACCACAAGCGTCTCCGGCACGGCGCCGAAGTGGCGGGCATCAAGCTGCACGCCGCGCTGGACACGCAGATCACCGACAACATCATCTACAGTTGCTACCGCGGACTGTGGCTGGACTGGCAGGCGCAGGGCACCCGCATCAGCCGCAACGTGTTCTTCGACAATTTGGCCGAGGATCTGTTCGTCGAGGTGTGCCACGGCCCGTACACGGTGGACCACAATCTGTTCCTGTCCCGGATGAACTTCCGGAACATGTCGCAGGGCGGCGCGTTCGTCCACAACCTGTTCGCGGGCCGGTTCGTGGTGCATAACGAGCTGACCCGCACGACGCCGTACCATTTTCCGCATGACACCGCCGTGGCCGGCTACTCGAACATCACCGGAGGCGACGACCGGTACTACAACAACATCTTCCTGGGAGACGACGACCCGAACCGGGAGCCCGTTCCGATCACCTTCTTCGAGCATCTGCCGCTCAAGCCCCGGGAGAAGGTCGGGGAAGACGGAAAACCCGTCATGGACGGCGTCCCGGAAGATTCCATCTGCTGGCTGCACCCGGTGGGATTGGGCGGCTACGACAAGCATCCGAATGCGAAGGACAGGCAGTGGTGGGAATATTCCAGGGAAGAGTTCGCCGCGCTCGATGACGCCGTGAAGAGGCAAATCATTACCGGCAATGCCGTTCTGCCGGTGGCCATGGGCGGAAACCTGTATCTGGGCCACGCGGCGCCGAGCCGCCATGAGCCCGACGCGAAGTTCCGCGAGCAGCGCGCGATCTCCGTGGAGACGGATCCCGCGCAAGGCAAGGCGCGCATCCGGATCACCGATCCCGATCTGCTGCGCGGAACCGCTCCCCTGACGGTCACCACCGATCTGCTCGGGAGCACCTATCACGCCGGGATGAAATTCGAGCACCCGAACGGCGCGCCCTACCGCTTCGACACGGACTTCTTCGGAAACAGGCGGCCCGACGCGGATGTGACCGCCGGTCCGTTCGAGCTTGCGGGCGGCCGCGAGGTTGAATTTGCGTTCGGATGAAGCCGAAATGCAACATTTTCCATGGCGCATCCGTCCCATAAAAAGGGGTGATCGCAATGGGAAAACGGTTCATGCTGCTCCTGACGGTCCTGGCAGCCGTCATGGCCGGCTGTTCGCCTGGATCGGGTTCGAACAAGGGCCCCGCCGTGCGCAGCAGCATCGACTGGGTGGATTTTGTCAAGCTTGACGGCCGGATGTACACGGGTCTGTACAACCGGGTCATCCGGGATCCGGAACTGGTGACCAACCGGGTGGCCGGGGAAGTGAAGTTCAGGGTGGCCGACTCGGTGACCGATCCCAGCTACCGAATCAGAAACGGAGACGCAGCTTATCTGGCACCGGGCACGCCGCTGTACCGGGTGGAAGGATTCGGCCCGGACGAGCTCATCGCCGCCAGAGACGAGAGCCGGATCGGCGGATATCGGATTTACGCGGAGGATTCCTTCTTCCGAACCATTCTGCGTCATTATCCGGATATACCGAAAGATCGGGTGGAGCGGATCGAGCTTTTCGAAGCGGGAGCGGTCCGCGCCTTTCGCACCCTGACCGGGGAAGAAAAGGACCGGTTCATCGAACTTCTGGATGGCGGCGAGGACCGACACGACTTTTTCCCCGATCTGACGAACGGAGATCCCGTGTACTACACCATGGTGTTCTACACGGACGAGACTCTCGGATACAGCCATTACATGGAAGACGACGGAACTACCGTGTATTTTCACCCGGACCTTACGCGGGTGGTGGATGACGAAATCCGGAAATTTCTGTCCGCGAATTGACGGCGGCACCGCGCCTTTATCCGGTCCTTTCGGCCGGGTAAACGGCGCTTTACTTTTGATCGGGCCGATCGGACGAAAAAAATAGGCTTTCCGGGCATGCAGGGTTCGACGCCTTTTTCATTTCCCGTTTGCTATTCTCAGGTTGCTAAAACGAAGCAGTCTGAAAGGGGTGATGAACATGGTTTGATATGGTAAAACGTTTTTATTTTTCGGTCGATTATCGAACGCGGTTTTACATTGTAAAACAAAGGGTTGTTGTGTCGTGATGCTTGAACGTGGTTTGACAATGCCAAACAACTAAAGGATGCAAGAACAAGGCAAATGCAAGAAACGGCACGCCAAAGCACGCGCAATTGTAAGCGTATTCACCACACAAAGGAGGGGTTTCCGGTCATGCGCGGCAAAAGGTCGGCAGTAGCTCTCCTCGTTTGTTTCGTTTTGGCTTTCGGTCTCATTCTGCCCGGCTTGGCATCGGCGGAATCGGAACCGGGCGCAACCTGGAGGCCGGTCCATCCCGCCGACATCGTGATCGGCAAAAGCTATCTCATCGTGTCCGAAGGCCACGCGCTGGTCAACGAACAGGCGATCATCAGCACGCCCGGCGACGTCACCGGCGACAGCCAGTTCGGCATGAAGGCCAAATCCGTGACGATTGATGGCGGCCTGATCACATCCGAAGTGACGCCGGACATGATCTGGCAGTTCGGCACGGGTTCGAACACCGCCGCTCCGGCGGGCGGAGTCGGCGAAGGCCCGGGCTATGCGCTGTACAACAGCGCTCCCGGCGAGAACGCGGGCACGCAGCCGCTGCGAAGGGAGTCCAGCTTCAATGCGCAGCATGCGCCGCTCAACACGACGAACGGCTCCGTCAACGGCAACCAGCAGAGCGTCATGCTGCACGTTCTGGACGAAAACGAAGGCACGGCGGCCCTGTACTTCTGGACCGGGAACAATCAGTACAACTTCATCCTGACGCTCACGGAAGACGGCTTCACCGCGAGGAGCCCGGTCTCGGGCAATACGACCGGCGCCCAACTGCTGGAAGCGATGGAGCAGTCCCCGCCGTTCCGGCTGTATGAGCCGAATGTGGACGCCGGCGTTCAACACTATGTCCTCGCGACATCCGGTCCGAACGGCACGATCAGCCCGACTTCCCCGACCGGCCATGTCTGGGTCCGTGACGGCGAGGATGTGACCTTCACGTTCACGCCCGCGTTCGGGTTCGAAGTGGATCAGGTGACGGTGGACGGCGATGAGGTGACGGTTACGGACAACACCTACACCCTGGAGAATGTCACCTCAAGCGGAACACGCATCCATGTGACCTTCAGGCCCGCATCCGATGCGGCGGAACTGCCGTTCATCGTGTATAACGACATCTTCTCCGTCGGCAACATCACGACGGCGGTCATCATCGACCTCGGGCAAGGCAGCGCGGCGAACCTGTCCGACCTGAGCGCCGACATGTTCACGGTATCCGCGACGAACACCCGGCTCGACGGCACGACCGTCATCTTTGACGGCACGCGCAACATCGCCCGGGTCTATGTCAACGACGAACCCGAGCCGCTCGGCTATGTGACGCCCGCGCCGGGATCCGACGATCTGGTCGTCGATACACCGGCAAGCGGACGGTACATCATCATTGAATTCGAGTTCTGGGATCCGACATCGGGCCCCCTGTCGGGCGCCATGGTTTCGGGCGGCCTGCAAAACGCGTTTTCGGCCATTCTCAACTACCGCCTCAACGTGAACCGGGAGCTCAAGCTGTCGGACGGCACGACCTTCACGCCGAAGTTCGTGCAGGCCGATGTGGTGAACCCGGCGCTTGACAAGTTCGTTCCGGACTCGACGAATCCGGGCGGCCCGGGCAACATGGACATCCTGATCTCGATTGACGAGGCTTGGCGAGAGCTCGGTCCTCTCCCGCTGTTCATCTACAACCATGGCGGCGGACGCGGAGGCCCGGCGGGTGACCGTTTCGCGCCGGTCCAGACCGCGAACGGGGCGGCCGTGCTGTCCAAGCTCCAACTGCAGTACCCGGACAAATACCATGCGCACATCATCGCAACGCAGAACCATGCGAGCAATCAGGCGAACAACGAAGCCCTGATGAACTACGTGAAGCATCTGGCCGACCAGGGCATCGTGGATCTCGACCGGATCTACATGTCCGGGTTCTCGATGGGCAGCTTCTACACCGTCGATTTCTTCAACCGCTATCCCGAGTTTCTCGCGGCCATCGTGCCGATTGCGGGCGGCACCCTGCCGAACGCGACCCAGCTTGCCAACAATCCGGAATACGCCAAGACCGGCATTTGGGCGCATGCCCACAAGAATGACGGCGCGGGCACTTCACTGGTCCAATACTTCACGACCGGCGCCGGCACCAGCGACCTGTACGAAGATGCGAACATGAACGTGCTCGACACGAACCAGGCCTTCAATTATCCGTATTTCGGCTATGACTGGACGCCGCACGAAACCGAAGCCCAACTGTTCAGCAACCTGCTCGGCCAATCGAACACGAGCTACCGGTACGGCCCGAGCCAGGAAGCGTACGCGGACAAGAACATCTTCGACTGGATGTTCGCGCATTCCAGGAAGAGCGTTCCCGCCGCCGCCGTGTTGTCCGGTCCGGCCAACGCGCCGTTCGGCGAAACGTTCGAAGTGACGTACGGCCTGGAAGGCTTGAAACAGGACGTGTACGCGCAGGACATCATCATTGAATACGACGCCGGCAGGCTGGAACTGGCCGGAGATCCGGTTTCCCTCCTGGGCGCCGACGAGTTCGCGATCGCGGGCACGGACATTCAGAAAGGCAGCATTCGCATCCTGGCCGCTCATTTCCATGACGGCGCGAGCGATCCGAACCGGACGCTCTTCAAGCTCCGCTTCAAGGCCAAAACCATCGCCGGCGCCGCGGATATCCGGGTTGCGGAAGTCACGGTGGCCGACGGCGAAGGCGTGGAGACGGCAATCGGCGGAGACGGGATTTCGGTCGAGATCGTCAAGCCGGTCATACCGGGCGACGTCAACGACGACAGCCGAGTCAGTGTCGGCGACCTGGCGCTGGTGGCCAAGCATTACGGCATGACTTCGGATCATCCGGATTGGGATCAAGTCAAGCATTACGACATCAACAACGACGGCGTCATCGACATTGAAGATCTCGTCGCGTTGGCACGGCTCATCTTGAATGCCTAATTTCGGGGGTATCGGCGGCGCCCCATGCTGTCGATACCCTTTTCCAATCAGGAGATGATGCGATTGAAAAAGCGTATCGCGCTGCTTGTGCTGTCGACGCTCATGCTGCTTACGATGCTGCCGGCCACGGCATTCGCCGGGGACAAGCCTGTCTTCTCCGTCAGCAGCACCACGGACCATGTGAACATCGGCGAAGACATCCTGATCACGATTGACAGCCCCGACGCGAAGGATGTTTACGGATACGAGCTTCGCCTGTCCTACGATCCGAAGGCCCTGACTTTCCTCGATGCGACCGCTTCCCGGGACGGCTTCACGGTCCCTCCGATCGTCGAAGACGGGAGCATCATTTTCGCGCACACGAAGGTCGGCAGACAGAAGGGCGAGAACGGCCCCATTCGCTTGGCCGACGTGCGGTTCAGGGCGATCGGGCCCGGCGACACCCGGGTTCAGTTGACGCGCGTGAAGCTGGTTGACAGCGAGGTGGTCGGCACAACGGTCGAGCCCGGCGCATTCGTGAAGATCAGCGTTGCCTATCCCGCATCCTATACGGATACGAAAGGCCACTGGGCCGAGGGGGACATCGCGAGGGCGACGGAGATGGGTTGGATCAAGGGGCTTCCGGACGGACGCTTTGCCCCGGATCAGGCGATCACCCGCGCGGAATTCGTCACCATGCTGTCCAGAGCGCTCGGGCTGCAGGCTCCGGCCGGCCAGGCCCGGCTATTCGGGGACCACGCGAGCATTCCGGAATACGCGAAACCTCATGTCGCGCAAGCGGCCGCCGCCGGATGGGTGAAAGGATATCCCGACGGGACGTTCCGACCGCTGCATACGATCACCAACGCCGAGCTTGTCGTCATACTGATGCGCGCGGTGGGCTACGATGACCGGACGGACGCGGGAACGCCGCTGCCCTACGTTGACGCGGACCCAATTCCGAAGTGGGCTTACCCGGCCGTCGCGGCGGCCACGGAACAGGGCATCGTCAAGGGAAAGAGCGGCAACCGGTTCGCTCCCGGCGGCCATGCGACCCGCGCCGAAGCTGTTGCCCTGATTCTGAGGGTGCTGGATCAATGAAGAAGACCCTTCCGGCAGGACCCGCGTCCTCCGGAAGGGCCTTTTTTCAGAGTCGGGCCAGATATTCGATCAGTCTGACGAAGACGGCGGCGGCTTCGGCGCGGGTGGCAGTTCCCTGCGGGTCAAAGAGACCGTCGCCTTTGCCCGTTATGATGCCGATGCCTTGCAACGCCTGAACGGCATCCCGTGCCCAGGAGCTGATCTCGTCCGCATCCGCAAAGGACATTTGCTGACCTTGCGGGATCTCGATGCCCTTGTATTGCAGGTATTGGAACAGGATCACGATCATCTGCTCGCGCGTAATCGGGGCGTCGGGATCGAACCGATCCTCGCTCACACCGCCCACGATGCCGTTTTCGGCCGCCCATCCGACCGCCGCCGTGTACCATTTGCCGTCCGCCACATCGCGGAAACGGGTGCTGGTGTAGCCCGAGCGGTCCACGTTTTCCAGGTTGGCCAGCACCTGCACGAACATGGCGCGCGTCATCGGGACGTTCGGCGAGAACGTCGCGGACGATGTGCCGTCGAACAGACCGAAGGTGTAAGCGGCGTTGACGTGGCCCGCAAACCAGGCATGATCGCTCACATCCCGGAACGGAACGCTTGACATCGCGGTGAAGCCCAGCGGGGCGTCCTCATGGATCACGAGTTCCGCGCCCTCGCGCAGGTTGAGCGAAAGGCCGTTGTCCAGAATGACCGTCGCCCCGCCCGATCCGATCACGACCTTGCCGCCGGCGTCTATCGTCGTACCCGCCCGCGCCTGGATCCGGCTTCCGGACCCGATTTTGATCTCGCCGCCGCCCGGGAGCGTCGTGTTGCCGTCCTCATCCGTGACCGCGGGCTTGTCGGCCGGCGTACTCACGGTGTACGGCGGCTCGGACGAGCCGGTATCGGCATCCTCCTCCTCGGAAGCGCCGCCGCCGATATAACCGCCGCCGGGCCGGATCACTCCCGGATCGGATGACGTTCCCCGCGGCGTCGCCTTCACCCCTGCGGCCGCGCCGGCGCCGTTCTCGTTGACGGCGACGACCTTGAAGGTGTAGGTCTGACCGTTGGTCAGTCCCGTGAAGGTATACGCTTGCGTCGACGCATTCACGGAAACCGGCGTTTCGTTGTCATACCAGACTTTGTAGCCCGTTATCGGTTTGTCGCCGTCGTATGCCGGAGCCGTCCATTTCAGGGTGACGCTTCCGTCGCCGGCGGTTGCGGTCAAGCTTCCCGGAGCAACCGGCAGTCCCGCTTTGCGCTGCGAGTACATCCAATCGAAGACGTCGGTGAAGTCGTCGTTCCATTCCGGCAGATTGGGCGACTGGATGATCGGCGCCATACTCCAGGTTTCCCTGGTGAACGGATTCTCCATCGTGAACCGGTTGTACAGCACCGCGGCCTCGACTTCGTGCGCGATATACCGGACCAGCGGAGGATCGTTCTTCGGATTCGGCCGCTGACTCGGCTGATCGTATTGGTTGTACGGCCAGGTCAGCGCCTCGTTGCTGTCGAAGCGGGAAGCCCTTGCGTTGGTCAGGTTCGCAATATCGTTTCTCAAGTTGTCGACGTTGCTCGCCCCGCTGTCATACGTGTTGACGAACAACCAGAAAGCCAGATCCCGGTTGTCGGGATGCGTCGGCCAGCCGGACGAAATGCCCATCGGCGCGGCGGCCGCGAAGAAGCCCGGGTAAGAGTTGATCAGGTTGGTCGTCACGGCGCCGCCCATGGAGAAGCCTGCCACATAGATGCGGCCGGGATCGGCCAGCCCGCCGGCAATGAGGTCGTCGATGACCGCCTTGATGCTTGTAACTTGCGGAGCATTGCCGTCGCTGTAGGAAATGTTCAGCACATGGCTGGCGTATTTGTCCGGATTCTCCTGCATGCGCTTCATCAGGGCGACTGCGCCGTTGGCGGATTTCATCGACGCTTTCTGGTCGATATGCGCCTGCGTGCCGCCGCGCGAGAAGCCGTGCGTATAGATGTACAGTGGCAGACCGTACACTTCGTTGCCCTCTTCATCCTTGTGGATGTAGAGCGCGTAATTGACAGCCTCGGTCGCGTGCGCCGTGAACTTGTCAAGGATCGGATTGACGGTGCCGGTCTGCTTGAAGACGGCGTTCGTGATCAGTCCGCCTTGCGTGAGCTTGATCTCGCCGTTCAGCTCAATGCTGTAGTTCTGCCTGGTCGAGTTGCTGCCGTCGAGCGTCGTGTTGCCGCCGACTTCCGTGTAGAACTCCAGTTCCACGATGATGTACCGGCCGCTTTCCAGACCTTCCCGATAATCCGGCGAGTTGAACACCTCGCCTTGATAGCCGCGCACCTTCGGCTCGTCGGTGACGTACACTCGAGAAATGTTGCGCGTGCCTTCGAAGACGACCAGCTCGTCGACCAGCGTCGTGTTCCGGGCCGACACGATGAACATGTCCGGACGGAGCTCCGAGCCGACCGCTTCACGGCCTTCGCCCAGGTCGATGATGACGGCCGTCGTGTACTCGCCGCGCGCGAAGTTGTCGTTCCAGACGATGAAGGAAAGCTCCTCGGCGTCCGGGTCATCTTTGAACGTGACGCTGACATGCAGGTCGGCCTGGATGTTGGACAACGTGAACGTATTGCCGCCTTCGACCGTGACCGCTTCGCCATTGACCGTGACGGCATCCACGAGTTTGCCTCGGTTCGGAACGACGGTGAAGGTGACGCTGGAACCGGGATCGACCCTCAGCACATTGCCGGGTACGCTCGGCATCACTTTGCCGCCCGTGCCCGCCGAGACGACGACCGAGTGTCTCGGATCCGGCGCGGCGGCCGGGATGAGCGTAATGCTGTCGCGGAATGCGGCGTCGCTGTTAAAGCCCGAGTCCGGCGTTCCGAAAGCGGTAACGACTTCATAACGGTCCGCGCCGATTTCCGACGAGTTGTTGATTTGGACTTCGAAGGTGAATGCGCCCGGCTGCAACGTCAGGTCGCGCTTCGGGATCCGGATTTCCACGATATACCCGGTATCCGTGATATGCGTCCACGCGGCCCTGTCCGTATGCGATTGACCCGAGTACACGCCCGATGCGCTGACGCGCCATTGGTTGGAACCGCTCGAGCCCGGACCGACGAAGAATTCCACGCTGTCGTACGTGTGGTCGCCGCCGGCTCCTTGATACACATGGCTGTCCTGCACCTCGACGCGGGCGTAGATGTAGTTTTCATCCCACAGGATTCTGACGGTGCCCGTGGCGTGGGGTCTCGGATCGTCCGGCACCGTGCTCCGGTCGATCGGATACGCCCTGGTCTTGCTCCACAGCGGGTCGTCCGCTCCGAGCTGCGGCGTTCCGTACATGGCGGTCGGTCCGTCGTGGAGCTCGCCCGTTTTGCCCTGCGAGAACATCCAGTCGAAAAGATCGGCGTAATCATGGTTCCATTCCGGCAGACCGGGCGACTGCGCGACCGGCGCGATGCTCCAGGTCTCCCCGGTGAGCGGATGGTCCATCGTGATCTTGTTGTACAGAACCGCCGCTTCCACCTCGTGCGCGATATAGTCCTCCATGGGCGGATCGCTGTTCGGATCCGGCCGCTGACTCGGCTGGTCGTATTGATTGTACGGCCAGGTCAGCGCCTCGTTGCTGCCGAAGTGCGAAGCCCTTGCCCTGGTCATGGCCGGCAGGTTGTTGTTGATGAAATTGCTCAGCGTCGACTGATAGATGCCGACGTTATACTGATTGATGAACATCCAGTAAGCCAGGTCCTTGTGCCGTTCGTCGGCGCCCACATCCGGCGCGCCGAAGACCGGAGACAGGGTGGCGGCCGTCGCGAAGAATCCGGGGAAGGCGTTGATCAAGTTGTTCGTATACACGCCGCCCCAGGAAAAGCCCGCCACGTAGATGCGATCGGGATCCACCAGCCCCCTGTCGACCAGATCGTCGATGACTTCCTTCACATCGGCGGTCTCCGGGGTGTTAATGTCGTAGTAGGAAATGTTCAGGATGTGGCTGGCGTATTTGCCCGGATTCTCTTCAATCTTCTTCATCAGGGCGACCGAACCGTTCGCGGACTTCATCGACGCTTTCTGGTCGATGTCCGGCTGGGTGCCGCCGCGCGACCTGCCGTGCGTATAGACGAACAGCGGCAATCCCTGCGCATCGTCGCCGTTTTCGTCCTTGTGAACGTAGAGCGCGTAGTTGAGCGTATTGTGCGTATGCGTCGTGAATTTGTCCAGGATCGGGTTCACGACGCCCGTTTGATTGAAGACGGCTTTGTCGATCGAACCGCCATCCTTAAGCTTGATAGTGCCGTCCAGGATGATGTTGTAGTTTTGCAGGGTCGAGTTGCTGGTTCCGTCCAGCGTCGTGCTGCCGCCGGCTTCCGTGTAGAACTCCAGCTCGACGACAATATAGCGGCCGCTGTCCAGTCCTTCCCGGTAATCCGGCGAAGGGAACACCTGGCCGAGATAGCCGCGCACCTTCGGCTCGTCATTGGCGTATACCCTCGCGATGTTGCGCGCGCCTTCGTAGACCACCGTATCGCCGGACAGGGTCGTGTTCCGCGCCGATACCTTGAACAGCCCCGGATGAAGCTCGGAACCGTCCGCTTCCCGGCCCTCGCCCAGGTCGATGATGACCGCCGTCGTGTACTCGCCGCGGGCGAAGTTGTCGTTCCAGACGATGAACGGAAGCGGCTCGGCGGACGGATCATCCTTGAAGGTTACGCGAATTTCGTGGTTGGCGGAGACGACGGGCAAATAGAGCCGGTTATCCGCCCCTATCTCCACCGGCACGCCGTCGACCGTCACGGTGTCCACGATCTTGCCGTTGTCCGGGGTGATGGTGAACGTATAGCCCAAACCGGGCGGGATCCTCAACACATTGCCGGGCGCGTTCGGCGTGACCTCGCCGCCCGGCCCCGCCAGGACCGTAATGGAGTAGCGGATATCCGGCGTGCTCGCCGGAATGAGCTCAATGCTGTCCCGGAACGCGGCATCGCCGCCGTAACCCGAGTCCGGCGTTCCGAAAGCGGATACAACTTCGTACCGGTCTCCGCCTTTTTCCGTCGAGTTGTTGATGTTGACTTCGAAGGTGAATTTGCCCGGTTCCAGGACGAGATCGCGCTTGGGGATTCTCACTTCAACGATGTAACCGGTGTCCGTGAGCGTCGTCCACGCGGCCCGGTCGGCATGGGACTGTCCGGAAAAGACGCCCGTCGCGCTGACGCGCCACTGGTTGGAACCGCTTGCACCCGGACCGACGAAAAACTCGACGCTGTCGTATGAATGATCCGCGCCGGGGCCCACATAGAGATTGCTGTCCTGCACCACCACGCGGGCGTAGATGAAGTTGTCGTCCCACAGGATGCTGACGGTTCCCGTGGCGTGGGGTCGCGGATCGCCCGGCACCGTGCTCCGGTTGATCGGATACTCCCCGGTCAGCTCCCACAGCGGGTCGTTCGCTCCGAGCTGCGGCGTTCCGAACATGGCGGTCGGGGTTTCGGTTGCCTCCTCGTCCCCGATGTCTTCCGTCCCTTCGGCGAAGACGGCCGGCACGGGGATCAGGGATACCATCAGAACCATGCAACAGAAAAACGAAAGAACACGTCTGAAATGTTTCAGCATGCGGTTTTCTGACCTCCTTTTTCGACTGGATGCATCGGCGGCTGCCCCGCAACGTGACCGGAACCGCTCAACCACCTCCATTCCGGGAAAAATGCCCGATCCGCAGATCGGGACGGGTGAAATCTATGGGGTATATAAACCAAAAACAAGCTTGCTGAAACCTTTCAGCAAGCCGAAGCGGAAAATGAAAAAAGAGGAGCGGCAAACCGCCCCTCGCTTCAATATCTGATTAGCGCAACAGTTGCAACAGACCCTGCCGACTTGCGTTGGCCTGGGCCAGCATGGCCTGGGCCGATTGCGACGCCTTCGATAAACCAGGTCGGAATGCCTCCGCCCAGCGTCGCGGGCAACTCGGTGAATTGCAGCGCGTGCACGATCTCATGGGCGATCAGGGTGTCCACCTGCCCCATCCGCCGTCAAGGACATCCATGACCTGCTCGACTGCGGTCAGATTGATGCGCAGGGTCAGCGTTAGGATGAAAAGCTTGGATGTCCATTATATCTTTGGACTAAGATTTTATGTGAATAATGTAGCGTCAACAAAGGAGATCACGAGACATGCCCGTTCCTCCCTTCACCGAACACCTTCACTGGATCGTCGACCGCCGGATGGCCTCGACATCCTACCGGGAAGACGTCCCGGACGGGAGCATCACCTTCGACGAATGGGCAGAGCGAAACCGGCGGAGCGAAGAGGAAAAACTGCGGAAAAGCATCGAACTCGCGCACGAACTCGGGCTGAGGTGCGACAGCGTCGGCTGGAGCAGCCTCGACCTGAACCGGCCGGACATTGACGCGGTGCTGGAACGCATCGACGCGTTCCGGCTCAGAAATGCGTTCCGATCGCGTTCCCGCCGGAGGACGTCGTCAGGCAACTGAACGCCGAGTATGAGCGGCTGAAGCTGAACCCGAAGCCGGAACGGAAAGTCACCGACAAGGACGCGCTGAAGCTGTTCCGGGACATCCGGAAGCTGCGGCCGGAAGATTTCGGGAAAGCGCTGATCGCGCGATGCGGCGACGGCGACATCGTGGTCCTGTGCAACAACGGTTTGGTGCGGCGCATCAGCCACGAGACGATGGAGGATATCGAGGGCTGGGACACCGCGGCGCAGTTTTTCCATGAAGCGCTGTCCGACGAATAGACGATCCGGGCCCGCGGCGCGATGTCGGGATTTCGGGGGACGAGCATGTCATGTATTGGTCTGAATCGGGGAGTTGAAGCCGCATGACCGCCATCCACAACCTGCCGCCGATTTACGATGAGAACAGCGAAATGCTCATCCTCGGCAGCTTTCCGTCGGTGAAGTCGAGAGAAGCGAAGTTCTACTACGCCACTCCGCAAAACCGCTTCTGGCGCGTCGTCGCGGCCGTGTTCGGAGAGGATGTCCCGCGGACGAGAGAAGAAGGCCTTCCTGCTCCGGAACCGCATCGCCTTGTGGGACGTGATCGCAAGCTGCGAAATCGAGGGCAGTTCGGATCAGACGATTCGGGACGCCGTCCCCAACGACCTGACGCCGATCCTGAGCGCCGCGAATATCCGGCGCATCTTCGTCAACGGCAGGAAGGCGGAGCAACTGTACAACAAGCTGATCCTGCCGAAAATCGGCCGGAGAGCGATCCGCCTGCCCTCCACCTCGCCCGCCAACGCCGCGAAGAGCCTGGAGCAGCTCATCCGGGAGTGGCGCATCATCCGGAGCGAGTAAAAAGGACTCCGCATGTTGCGGAGTCCGAACCCTGCCTTAATTCCCGTATGTGATGCGCACCTCGGCGAGGTCCGGGGACACCTTCCGGTAGTCCACCTGCGCGCCGACCGTTTCGGAAATGAAGCGCAGATTGACGAAGGTCTTCCCGTTCACCGCCGCCGGCGCGACCGACAGTTCCTTCTTCTCGCCGTTGACGTAAGACGTCGTGGAGCCGACCGTCAGTTGGAGGGTCACGCCTTCCTTTTTCGCCGTGACGGTCTTGGTCTGCTGGTTCCAGTCCACGCTCATGTTGAACGCGCCGAACAGATCGCGGAACGGCACCATCGTGCTGCCCTGGATGACGACGGCTTCGAAGTTCAGCCGCTCACCGTTGAGATAGACATGCGTGGCCGGACCGGACGCGGCAGGCTGCCCCGCCGCCGGTTGACCCTGCTGCTGCCCGGCGGACGGCTGGCTCTGCGGCTGCCCGGCTCCCGAATCGTCAGACCCGAAATCCGGCAGCAGCTTCGGCACGGACCACTTGGGCGCCGTGGAGCCGTAGCCCAGTTTGTTGTTGCTGTTGGAACCCCAGGAGTAGACCCCCCCGTTTTCGGTGATCGCAAACACTGTCCCGCCGCGGGCCGCCACTTTCACGATCTTGTGCGGAAGATCCACCTTGATCCATTGGTCGGTCTTCTGCATGCCCGATACGCCGAGCTGGCCTTCCGCATTGCTGCCCCAGGTCCACACCGTTCCGTCGGGCTTCAGGCCGACCAGGGAATGTTGGCCGTACATATAGGTGCTGATCTCGATTTGCGCGAACCCTTGCAATTGCGGCGTGGCGACGGGAACCTCGTTGCGCGGAATCCGGTCCCGGTTATTCCTGTCCATCGGATTCAGCCCCGACTCGTCGAACAGGTCGAATCCCCACTGTTTCCAGGCTCCGCTTGCGTCCTGCGCCCAGTAGAAGCCGTAATCGGCGCGATACTGTCTGACCTGTTCAATGTCCGGGACCTGTTCAAGGAACGGCGCGGATTTTCCGTCAACCACACGCCAGCCCCATCGCCAGATGCGGCCGTTCCGGTCCAGCGCGTGGGAGGCTTCGCCATTGTAAGACACGTCATGCGTCACATAGACAATCCGATCCAGACCTTCCACCATGCGGGGAGAGAGTTTGCCCCGTTCCCGCTCCAGCAGCGTGTCATCCAGATTCGGATCGTTGATCTGGTATGCGCCGCCCCAGGTATAAACCCGGCCCTCATGGTCGACGGCGAACGAGTAGGCATCCTGCGCGAAGACCGACACGATGCCGCTCAGTCCGTTCTTGACGGGAACTTTGGCGTTTCGGTCTTCCGCGATCTCCCTCATGTACGCGTTGCCCTGCCGCAGACGGGTGTAATCGCCGTTTCCGAGCTCGCCGCTGGTGTTGGAGCCCCACACCCACACATTCCCGTCCCTGTCTGCCGCCACGCTGTGGAACTGTGCCGCGGCGATCGATCGGACGGGCGGAAGCGCGTCCATTTTCTTCGGGGTCGGCACATCGGTCAGATCACCCTGACCCAGAGCGCCGATCTCGGATTTCCCCCAGGACCAGACGCCGCCTTCGCTGTCGAGCGCCAGGACATGGCCGGCGCCGATCAAGATATCGACGATTTTCGGCTTCTGCGCGGATGCGGCGGAAGCGACTCCGGCATTCGGAACAAGGCCTGTCACCAGTACTGCCGTCAATGCTGCAGCAACGATTTGGCGAAAAGAGAACCTCAACCCTGCGACCTCCCAGCATTATGCGATACTGGTTCCATTGTCCATGTTGTGCTGAATTTTGTCAATTCTTGACGAAGCACCCTTACTCCGGATGGTTCACGCTCATGCGGCCGATCTCGAACGGCGTCGTCACGCCGACATAGGCCAGGTGCATCGTCATCCCGACGGAGGCATGCTGCAAATTGTGGCAATGGTCCATCCAGATGCCGGGATTGTCCGCGCGGAACGCCACCGTGTAGGTCTCGCCCGGGCCGACGTTCAACGTGTCGGTCAGCCACGGACTGCCGGCGACCGGCCGGCCGTTGCGGCTCAGCACGAGCATGTGGTGCCCGTGCGGGTGCATCGGATGGTGAGCGGCGCTCCGGTTGATGATCGTCACCTCCACGAGGTCGCCTTCCTCCACCATGAACATCGGCGTCTCCGGGAACAGCCGGCCGTTGATCGTGTACGAGAGCGTGAACGCGCCGTCATAGAATCCGAGCCTGCTGTCGATTTCCATCACGAACCGCCGGTCGAACGGACCGTCGGCATCCATCGGCGCCGGCGCCGGACTTCCGTACGACGCGGGATCGAACAGCGGACCTGCAATGATTTCGGGCCTCGGACCATCCCCGCCCAGCAACATCTCCACAGCGCCGCCTTCGAACCCTTCCGCGCGGAGCAGCACCGGCGCATCCGGCATCGTGAACACCACGTCAAACCGCCCGCCGCCCGCCGCCTGAAGCGCGACGTTCTCCAGATCCGTCGGCTCGTTCACGTCGTTCCCGTCGATCGCGGCAACCCGGAACGGTGTTCCCGCCAAGCGGAAGATGACCGGGTCCCCGTCGGTGTTGATGAGCCTTAGCCGCACCCGTTCGCCGGCCGCCGCCTCGCGGCGAACCGGCGTGTCCGCGTCGCCCAGCGCGAAGACGGGCATGCGGCCCCCTTCCGTCCGCCAGTAGTGGGCGGCTACCGTGATGTCGACGGTTTCGGCCGGTTCCGCGTCCCGCGGCTCGACGATCAGCGCGCCGAACAGCCCTTTGCCGACGCCTTCATACGAGTACTGATGCGTATGGTACCAGTACGTGCCCTTCTGCTCCACGCGGAACCGGTAGGTGTACGACTCGCCCGGCATGACGGCGTCCTGCGTGACGCCCGCGACGCCGTCCTCGCGGTTCGGCACATTGAGGCCGTGCCAATGGATCGTCACGCCGTCCGGGATATTTCGGTTGGTCAGCGTCACTTCGACGAGCTCCCCCTGCCGGACGCGAAGTTCGGGACCCGGAATCGTGCCGTTGTACGTCCACGCGCGCACGACCGCCCCGGAAGCGAGCCGCACCTCTTTCACCTCCGCCGTCAAAACAAACCGCCGATCCGGCTCGCCGTCGAGCGGCCCCCGCAAGTCGAGCACGCTGACCGGTTCAATGCCATCCCCCTCGCCGAGTCCGTGATGCGCGCCATGTCCGTTGGCGTATGCGGCGGGGATGACGCCTCCGCCGAAATCCATTTCTCCCGCCATCATGCCGAACCGGTCCGGATGGCGGCTCACCCTTGCGGCCATGACCATCAGCGCCGCAATGCCGGCCGCAACCACCAGCAGCGTGAACGATGCGCGAAGGAACCGGCGCATGCGGCCGGGTTGCATTCCGTCTTCCCGGCCCGCTTCCCTCCACCGCCACCGCTGCCGGAGCGCGAGAATCCCCACGGCGGCCGCGGCCAGCGCGAGGGGGATGACCATTTCCGCCGTCCGCAGGGGCACCGCCGTGAAAAAGACGAAATAGACCATCGTCCCCGCCCCCCACATCGCGGCCTGCACCGGCACGACGAACCGCGGCTCGGATACCCGGCTCCGCACGGCGGCGTCCACTGGACCATCCGGATCCCCAAGCGTCTCCCGAACGATCTTCCACAGCCGCGGGACCGTAAACGTCAGCGCAAGGACGGCCGGAACGGCCAGCAGGGGCACCTGCAGGATCAAGCCGTTGCGCGGCGGCCACCAGCCGTCGGGCCACAGCACCGAGGCCGCCGCGATTTTCGCGGCCGCAAGGAGCGTGCCGGCCATCGCAAGCGCGAGCAGCATGAAGGCATGGCGCCCCAGCCGGCTTTTTTGCGTCGCGGCCGCAAGCCGTCCCATCCGGAACGCCGCCAGCGACCATGCGATGAAGGTGAACACCGCGAGAAGGCCGTTCGGGCCGAACAAATCTCCCGTCATCCGTCCATCACCATTCCATCCAGAATTGACATCCCTCTCCAGAATACCGCGCCTTGCCGCCGGCAAAAACATGCCCGGGACCGGGCGGCAGCCGGACTCGGGTCCAGTTGGATGGCCGCAATAGAAAGCGCGGCGGGCCGAATACTCAGCGCAGGCGGCCTTCTATTGACCTGCGGATGGCGGAAGGGATCCCGCCTTTTCTCATGCAGGAGCAAAAAGATTGAGTCCACGGGGGATTTTCGGGTAAGATTCGGATGACAAGCTGACAGGAGGTCGCCCGATGGACATCCAAGCGAAATGCTTCGATGAGCTGACCCCGAGGGAAGTGTACGAAATCCTGCGGGCAAGGTACCTGGTCTTCCGGGTAGAGCAGAAAATCGATTATTGCGATTTCGACGATATCGATTACCGGAGTCTCCACGTCTTCATGGCGTCCGCCGGCGCGGTGAAGGCATACTTCCGCGCCTTTTACAGGGACGGCGGCAGGCGCACCGTGCAGGTGGGCAGGGTGCTCACCCTGGAACACGGCGTCGGCCACGGCCGGAGGCTGATGGAGGAAGGCATCAAACGGATCCGTGAAAAAATGAACCCCGACGTGATCCTCCTGGATTCCCAGAAGCATGCCGTCGGGTTCTACGAGAAGTTCGGATTTGTCGCGATCTCCGATGAATTCATCGAAGCGGGCATCCCTCACGTCGAGATGGCGCTGACGCTGACGTAGTCTTCCGCGGCTTCCGCCGCTTCCCCGCCGATCCGGATCGTCCGCTCGCAGATCGCGGCCACGTCCTGCCGGTCGTGCGTGACCAGCAGGCAGGTCGTCCCCGTCCGCTTCAAAATCTCCCGCAGCTCCTCCCGGATCGCGGCGCGCAGCCCGGCGTCAAGGTTGCTGAACGGCTCATCCATCAGGAGGAGCTCCGGTCCCGGAGCCAGCGCCCGGGCCAGGGCGACGCGCTGCTGCTGCCCGCCGCTCAGCTCGTGCGGGTAGCGCTCCGCCAGCCCGTCAAGCCGCGCCAGCTCCAGCATCTCCCGCACCCGCTCCGCGCGCTTCGCCCGGGGCAGGCGGTGCAGGCCGAACGCGATGTTCCCGGCCACGGTCAGATGCGGGAACAGCGCGTAATCCTGGAACACCATGCCGATCCCCCGCTTCTCCGGCGGTACGAACACGCCGCGATCGAATACCGTGCGGCCGCCGATCGCGATCCGCCCCGAATCGGGCGTCTCCAGCCCCGCCAGCAGCCGGAGCAGCGTGCTCTTGCCCGATCCGCTCGGGCCGAGAACGCCGACGAGCTCGGATTTCTCCATCGCGACGGACATATCCCGGATGATCGGCGAACGCGCGCCGGGATGGGTGAAGGCGATCCGTTCCACGAGCACGTGGGTCATGTTTTACCACTCCCCGCCAATTGGTTCAGAAGAAACACCGATGCGAGTCCGATGCCGATGATCATAAGCGACGGCGCCGCCGCCTGGTAGATCCGCTCGTCGCCCGCGTACTGATACGCCTTCGTCGCGAGCGTGTCGAAGTTGAACGGCCGAAGCAGCATCGTCAGCGGCAGCTCCTTGACGATCTCGACGAAGGTGAGCGCGGCCCCGCCGAGCAGCGGACCGCGGATCATCGGCAGGTCGACCCGGAAGAATGCGCGTGTCACGCCCACGCCGAGCGTTCGAGACGCCTCCGTGTACTTCATGCCGATCCGCTCGAACCCGGCCTCCACCGCGTTGTACCCCGTCGCCATGAAGCGCACGGCGTAGCCGGCGATCAGCATCGCGAGCGAGAGGCTCAGGACGAGCGGCGAGGCGCCGAGCCCCATGCCGGCGTACAGCGGCGCGAGCAGCCGGTCCAGCGCGACGAACAGCGACAGCACCCCGATCGCGAGTATCGGGCCGGGGATCGCGTAGCCCGCGGTGACCAGACGCGCGAGCGCCGCGCCGAACGCGCCCCGCGACATCCGCACCGTGTTGGCGACGATGACGGAGACGGCCAGGATGATCGCGGTCGCGATCAGCGACGCCTTCAGCGTGTTGGCGGCGAGCCGGCCGAATTCCGACCGGACCGCGGCGGAGTCGTAGGTCCAGCTTGCCCATTGCGCAAGCTGCGCAACCGGGATCAGGAACGCGACGGCCAGCACCAGGAGGCATGCGGCGGTCGCCGATACCGCCTTCGCGCCGGTGAGCCGCACGGCCTTGAGCGGGCTGCCGCGCCCCGTCGTCTCGCTGTATCTTCTCCGCCGGCGCAGCAGCCGCTCGAGCACGACGACGCAGAGGATGCCGGCCAGGAACCACGCGCCGAGCCGCGTTGCCGATTCGAGATCGTACAAGCCGAACCAGGTCTTGAAGATCGCGATCGTCAGCGTCTGGATCCCGTAGTAGTTGACGACGCCGTAATCGCTGAGCGTCTCGTACGCCACGAGCGTCACGCCGCCGGCGAGCGCCGGGCGCGAGATCGGCAGGACGACCCGGAAGAACAATGGCAGTCCGCTCCTGCCCAGAAGTCTCGCGTTCTCCACGTAGCTCCCGCCGCTTTTCTCCAGATAGGTCCGCGTAATGAGGTAGACATACGGGTACAGGAACATCGTGAAAATGAACACCGCGCCCGGCTCGGACATGATGTCGAACCATGCCTGGTTCGCCCGGATCCCCGCGCCCCGCAACGTCTGCTGCACGATCCCGGTGTAGCTGAGCATGTTGGCGTAGGTATAGGCCGCGATGTACGGCGGGATGGCCAGCGGCAGCGCCAGCGCCCAGCGCAGCAGCCGCCGCAGCGGAAAGTCGTGGGCGGCGACGAGCCACGCGAGCGCGGCGCCGAGCAGCGCGGAAGACGCGCCGGTGAAGATCACCAGCCGGATCATGGGCGGCACATGGTCCCACAGCATGTGCTGCCGGATGTGCGCCCAGTTCTCGCCCGCCGGCCGCAGCCCGTGCCAGAAAACGGACAAAATCGGCAGCACGACGCATGCTGCCGAAAGCAGACTGACCGTTGTCCAGCCTTTATGTTGTCTGGCAAATTCCGAAACCCGGAATCTGTCCGGCAAGGACATGTTATTTCCAACCCGCCTCGTTCATGATTTCGACGGCCTTCGCGTTGTTCTCGCCCAGCACGGCGAAGTCGATGTGCTGCGTCTTGAATTCGCCCCACGACTTCAGCAGCTCCGGCAGCTCCGCCTTCGGATTGACCGGGAACTCGAAGTTCGTCGAGGAGAACGTCGCCTGCGACTCCTCGTTCGTCAGGAACTCGACCAGCTTGATCGCGTTTTCCTTGTTCTTGCTGTGCTTGATCAGTCCGGCCCCGCTGATGTTCACGTGCGTGCCGGTGGTCTCCTGGTTCGGGAAGAATACGCCGACGCTTTCCGCGACCTTGACATCCTCGGGATTCTCGGAGGCGGACAGCAGGCCGACGTAGTACGTGTTCATGATCGCGATGTCGCCGACGCCCGCGACGACCGCCTTCGCCTGGTCCCGGTCGCCGCCTTCCGGATCGCGCGCCAGGTTGGCGGCGATGCCCTTCGCCCATTCGCGCGTCTGCTCCTCGCCGTTCAGCGCGATGAGCGAGGCGACAAGCGACTGGTTGTACAGATGCGTCGAGGAGCGGACGAGCAGCTTGCCTTTCCACTTGTCCGACGCCAGGTCCTCATACGTGGAAAGCTGGCTCGGATCGACCCGGTCCTTCGCGTAGACGATGACCCGCGCCCGCGTCGACAGACCGATCCAGTGATTGTCCTTGTCGCGCAGGTGGGACGGCACCTGGCTGTCGATCGTCCCGGATTCGATCGGCTGCAGGATGCCTGCCGTCTTCGCGCTGCTTAAGATCCCGCCGTCGACCGTGATGAACAGGTCGGCCGGCGTGCTCTCGCCTTCGCGCTTGATCCGCTCGATCAGCTCCTGGGCGTTGCCTTCGATCACGTTGACCTGAATGCCGGTTTCCTGTGTGAACTTCTCGTACAGTTGCTTGTCGACGTCGTAGTGGCGCGCCGAGTAGACGTTGACGACCTTCTCGCCGCCCGCGGATCCGGACTTCGCGCCGCCGCCGGCTTCTTCCGACTTCCCGGACCCGCATCCGGTTGCGAATACGGCGGTCAGCGCCGCAACCGCGATCATCTTGAACAGGATGTTCTTTCTCATCTCTCCCACTCCTGTGCCCCTTCGGTAATGATAATCATTATCATTTGATTGACCAGTTGCAAGGATACCATCACCGGATTCCAATGTCAATAGGAATAATCAAATTTTGTCGTTGTTCCGTGATAATGTCACCGCGTAACTGTTCTGAGATAATGTCACCATGGGACAGGAGACAATGACATTGACCAGAGCAGAATGGAAAAAGGCACTTGTGGTGGAAAAGATTCTGGCCGGACAGATGACCAACACGGAAGGAGCGGCG
>Ga0207866_1001407_pt1 | contig 23401 bp, 26 predicted proteins | sample HigsolmetaAR203D_FD_184835 | JGI IMG/M metagenome (GOLD analysis project Ga0207866, IMG submission 184835) | Ionic liquid and high solid enriched microbial communities from the Joint BioEnergy Institute, USA - AR20-3-D (SPAdes) (version 2) ...
TCATATAGAATTCATTTCGATCAGACGTTCAAAATGAATACCGAAAGATTTATAATTGGTTGAAATGAAAATTAAGATCAGCGTTTCAAAATTTTTATTTTGTCTCAATGTAACAAGTATACTTATATTATGAGACAATTTACCCTTAACTTCCTATAATATATATTATGTAAACTAACCAATTCCCCCGAAATTTGAGGGTTTCTTCCCTCAAGTGCCCATAAAATCAATTATTCGGAACTTGTTAACCTAAGTTCCTCATATTTTTTTGCGTCTACGAATTATCATTATTTTTTTACCGATTATCATCGGTCGTTGATTATCAACTGGAGGTGTTTTTTCGTGTTGTTTCGACAAGCCATTGATGAATTTCTTTTGTATTTGCAAATTGAAAAAAACTATTCACTTAACACCGTTGATGGTTATGCTTATGATTTGAATCGACAACGATTTTATGATCGGAATTGATACTCCTAAAACCGATAGTAAATTACCGACTTATATGTCCTTGCTGGAATTGCAAAAGTTGTTTCGTTTTTTAGAACAAGACAATAGCCGAATGGCGATGCGAAACCATCTTCTATTTAAACTGTTAGCCACTACGGGTATGCGAAGATCCGAAATTGTTGAAATAACTTGGGAACAAATTGATTTATCTAACAACACGATACGTATATATGGGAAAGGAAAAAAAGAACGATTACTTCCCCTTCATCCCATGGTTGTCCCTTTAATGAAAAGCTATATGGGAAGTTTAGAAGAATATCAGCTCCATCCTTCTCAACCGGTATTTTTAAATAAAAACGGTAAAAAAATGAACCCGCGTGGTTTACATAAGATATTTAAGGAAATCTTACAAAAAGCAGGTCTGCCACCTCAGCGGTTCTCACTCCATCATTTGCGGCATACATTTGCTACATTATTAATACAAGAAAATAAAGAAAATGTTGATTTGCGAACGGTACAAGAATTACTCGGTCATTAAAGTTTAGTCACGACGCAAGTGTATACGCACATTGACTTTGAGCAAAAGAAAAAAGCGATTGAAACATTTAACATATTTTGAAACCTGCTTAGTACGGAAATAACTACCCTAGCTGGGTAGTTATTTTCCCGTGTGAATATGAGTTGGCGGATACAAAGGCACTGGTGGCGTGAGATCGTACGGCATTGGGTACATTCCATGAGTTTGCTGATGATAAGGCATTGGAGCATGTGGAAAATACCCTTGCTGCGCCATAGCAATTTGGTTATAAAGTTCTGGTGCTTTAAATGTGAAATAATCAGAATGATTATTCCCTGATTCTTTAAGTATTTTTTGCTGTAATGCTGTAAATGCATACTTTACGAGATGTTCTTTAAACAGATTGATGTAATTTTTGTTTTTCAATTGATTTGAGAAGACGTTTGGTAACTCTACGTAAATTTCCTCTAAATTGAGAGTAATATTATAATTTGTCTCAAGTTCCATCGTAGTTTCAAAAAGCGTTTCGATTATTACTTGAGCCGCTCGAATTTCTTTAATGTACTTTGCATCACTTAAAATATAATGTTGTAGAGCACCTAACTCATATTTGGAATGTCCAAGAAGAAACCGGATGGCATCATCTGAGACACCCATTTCATGCAACAAAGTAGAAAGAGTGTATCTCAGTCCATGTGGCGTGAAATACTTCTCACTTTTATGGACTGTTTTGTTTCCTTTTCTTCTTCCTTTCCCTTTTGTATTGTTATGATCTTCATTCTCAGGGTTTTCATATTCTACTTTCACCCATCCCAAATGTTCACATACTTTATCGATTATATAATTCATTTGCTTGTTAATGAGCGATTTCCCTCTTAAACCGTATAACAATGCACCATCTGGTTCCATGCGTTCTGTATATTGGGTGAGTAATTTCATGAGTTTGAACCTTAACTTGATGGCTTTGGGGTCAGCCCCATTTAAACAAAAATTATACCATCTCCTTAAAAGCTTTCTCTTTAATCTTGTTCAAAATTTGCTTGATAATCTCTACGTTTTCTTGAATATATTCAGGATTTAGTAGCTCATCATGTGTTCCAATTCCATTATATTCAATATATGCTTTAGATGTGGTATTTATCCACTTTTTCTTAAGTAACGTCGTTACGGAGTCAACAACTATATTATGAATATTAGCTTCTACTAATCCTGAGTTTGTTAAATTCTCCATGTACATAAGAAACTTAGTACGTTTATTTTGCGCATATGGAGTAGCCGTCCATTCTAAAGCATCTAAATGTGCCAAATTAGCAGCCTCTGCAAGTATTGTGGATGCTATTTCCTGAACTTCTTTGTTCCAAGGTGTAGTATCTAACATGATAATGTCGGATACCTGCATACCTCTTTGTTTCATTGTTTTAGCCACTTCAAACGCTAAATTACCCCCTCCAGAATATCCAAAAAGTATATATGGACCCTCACTCTGTATATTCGTAATTTGGTCTACGTACTCATTTAGCATCTCGTCATGATCATCATAGTCATCAATAAAATCTGTCACATGCACAATGCACTCATTTTCTAACAATTTAGCCATCTCAAAATATATTATTCCAAGGCCTGTAGGAGGTGGGAAGCAGAACACATTTATTTCTCCATTTTGATTTAAAGGAATAAATCTTGTCTTATCTTTTAATCTCGGATTCGCATTCATTAATTGCAATGCCATTAATTCAATCGTAGGTGTATAAAAAATCGTTTGAAAGTTTATCTCAATATCCATTTGATCATTTATACATTGAATTAATTTTAGTATTTTGATTGAATGTCCACCTATATCAAAGAAATTATCTTTCACTCCGACCTGTGCCACACCGAGCACTTCTTGCCAAATTTCAGCTAACTTTGCTTCAATTGTATTTCGTGGAGCCGTATATTCTCTTCTTTTCTGAAATTCTCCTTCAGGTGCTGGAAGAGCCTTGCGGTCAATCTTCCCATTCGGTGTTAGCGGCATTTTCTCAAGCTGTATGAAGTAAGACGGAATCATGTAATTAGGCAGTTGTTTCGACAGTTGTTCTTTCATCTCACTTATGTGATACGGCCGACTTGCCACGAAATAGGCACATAATGCCTTGGCTCCATCTTCACCTTCACGCGCAATGACAATAGCTTCCTGTACCTCACTTATGTTTAACAACGCGGTTTCCACTTCTCCGATTTCAATGCGGTAGCCACGTATTTTCACTTGATGATCGATCCGTCCCAGATACTCAATGTTCCCATCCGGCAACCAGCGAGCCAAATCCCCCGTGCGGTACATCCGCTCTCCTGGAACAAATGGATTGTCCAAGAACTTTTCTGCTGTTAAATCAGGTTGGTTTAAGTATCCGCGTCCCACTCCATCACCAGCTACCATCAACTCTCCCCATACACCGATAGGCTGTAGCTGCATAGAGTGATTCATTATATACGCCTTAGAATTCGCAATAGGTCGTCCTATTGGTACAGAATTTATCTGCTCGCCACTTATTGTGAATGTAGTAGAAAATGTTGTGTTTTCTGTCGGCCCATATCCATTAACCATCTTTAACATCGGACAATTACCTTTTACTTCGTTAACATGTGATACAGACAACACATCTCCACCTATAATTAACGTTTTCAAGTGTTCAAACAAGTGACGATCTTGCTGTGAAAGTTGATTAAATAAAGGGGATGTTAACCACATGGTGTTAATGCTGTACCGCTTAATCAATTGCTTTAAGGTGGTACTATTTAAAATTTTTTCATTTTGTGCCAAATACAATTGACCACCATTTAACAGGGAACCCCAAATTTCAAATGTGGAAGCGTCAAATGCAATATTTCCTGTTTGCAATATACGTGTATCTTCATTTAACTCCACGTAATCCGTCTGTTTGACCAGACGAACCACATTGCGATGTTCTATCATTACACCTTTCGGTTTACCTGTTGTTCCTGACGTATAAATCACATACGCCAAATGAGTTGGTTCCACCGTATTTTCAAGATTTGAGCCATCCTTATGGTAGCTACACTGTTCGTCTAAATAAAACACCTTTCTCCCGTGCGGTACATATTGCTGCAAATGGCTTTGACTCAATAACAGCTTCGCTCCTGCATCGTCCAACATATAACGGATTCGTTCTTCTGGATAATCCGGATCAATCGGTACATAGGCACCGCCTGCCTTGAGAATGCCGAGTATCCCGACAATCATCTCCAGTGAGCGTTCCACCATAATACCCACTAACTGGTCAGGTTCTACCCCTTCTGCTTGCAGTGTGCGAGCTAACCGGTTTGCCCGTTCGTTCAGCTCTCCATATGATAGCTGTTGACCTTCATATACCACCGCCATTTGATCAGGCATACGTGCCGCTTGTTCTTCGAACAACTCATGAATCGTCTTATTCCTCGGATACTCTGTTTTCGTATCGTTAAATTCTTCTAAAATTAATTTTTTTTCATCATCAGTAACTAAAGAAATAAACTTAATCTCTTCATTACTATGTTCCATTATATATTCAGCAATTTGTAGGAAATGTCTAATTATTCTAGTCATTTCATGATCATCAAATACAAATGTTCTATAATCGAAATGAATAATTAAATACGCATCATCTAGCCTTTCTACTATGTGAATTGTTAAATCATTCGCCTCGTCACCACAAAATTGGTCTTCAAACTCAACTTCCATTCCATTTAACTTTAAAGAATTAAACGGTCTATATTCCATCGCAATTCCGAATAGCCGATGTAAGTTTTGAATTTTATGTTTCTCTCTTATTTCTCGGATCAATTCATTATAAGGATACTTTTGATGACGCATATTTTTAGATATTTGTATAAATAAACGTTGTAAAAATGACGTTATTTTTTCTTCTGGATCTACAAACATCCGTGATGCTACCGTACTCGTAAACATTCCTATCGTATCTTTTTCTTTTTTTGTGATTCTGTTTGAATAGTTTGTTCCAATCACAATATCCTGATTATTTGTTGTTTTATATAAGTATATATAGAGGATTGATTGGAAAAATGTAAAAAGACTTATCTTAGATTTTTTACAAAATTCCTTTATCTTCTGGTAAACATCCCCTTCTAATAAAAGGCTTTTCCTGTTTCCAGATGTACTTGTTATAAGAGGATTATACGGCTTAATTTCTATAGTCTCTGGCAAAGTTTGAAATGTACTTAACCAGTAACTTCGATCCATTTCATAACGTTCCGAATTTTTATACTCTTGTTCAGCGTATATATGTTCTATATAGGAGACCGTTCGCTGGTTTTGTTCTAACTGACCTTGCACCAACTGTACATAATTATCATGAATTTGTTTGAACAATTTCTCCATGGACACTCCGTCAGAAATAATATGGTGAATTTTAGCAGTATAACCGTACTCTTCATCATTGATTCTAAACATCACGAATTTATATAATTCTGAATCAAGCAACTCCATAGTCGTTATATTATACTCTTTTAATTGATTGTATGAACGGCACGGGCTTTTAGGGTCATTAAAATCTATAAATTCAAGTTTGCGATACGTGTATTCTTCTACGAATTGTTTAATCTCATTACCGTCTTGAGTTAACTTGATTCGTAGTGCATCATTTTGTTGAATAACCATATTAATGGATTTCTCTAACAAACCTATATTAATAGGACCTTTAATCTTTATGATCCCCGAAAGATAGCATAATGCAGTATTTGGATACAGCATTTCTGTATTCCATATTCTTTGCTGTGCATCAGTTAATGGATACAATTGAATGTCTACTACACTCATCATTTATCACCTTAACTTCATGATTTACACACACGATTCACTTCATACAAAACACTATTTCGTGCTTTTTTAACAAGTTCTAAGTCAGCTGTTTTGAGAGTTGCCATAATAACTCTCAACTTACTCGTTAATTCAACAAATACATACAATGATAAAATTCTTGATTATCAGTAGAAACTAATCAATAAGCATTATTATATGAATTCCTTAACAAGGACTGCGCTCGTTGCTCCAGATAAATTATTTCCAGTTAATAGTGCAGTTCTAATATCATTTAATTCATTCGAAGAACTATTTAATAGCGCATGACCAGCAATTTTTTTGTTTCTTATTGCATGTATGGATGAAACCAATTGAAATAATCCTCCTGCACCACTTGTTTCTCCGATTGTATTTTTTATGCCTAGTATTGGAGTATTAGGGAAACTTTGATTTAATGCATGTAATTCTATACTGTCCTGTTCAGGTAGTCCGTTTGCTCCTGAAATGATCAAATCTATATTTTTGTTATACTCATGACCTTTTTGGATTGCTGTATCCATGCATCTTATACTTCCTCGTATCCTTGATTCACTACTTTCTGTCGGGGTAAAACATGAGTACCAAGACACAAGTTCTCCTAAAATAGTTGCGCCACGTTTAACCGCATCTTCGTATCGTTCCAACACAACAGCTGCAGAACCTTCACCTGGCATTATACCTTTACTTTCAGGATGAAATGCTTTTCCGGATTTCTCAAAATCTTTCTTAGGTAATAACCCTGCATTTTCATAGTACCATTCTATCTCATCGTTCCATTCTTCCGTTCCTCCAACAACTACCGTATCCGCATTTTTCTTTTTTAGCATACTAATTGCATAACCAAGTGCATCCAGCCCTGCACAAAATCCAGATGCTATCGTTGTATTGAATGCTCTAGACTGAATACGTATGGCTAAATAAGAAGCTGGTGAATTAACTACTGTATTAGGTGTTTGCATAGGACTCACAAATTTTGGCCCTTCAGTTATCGATGTTTTATCAAACTTAGAGCTCATTTTTAATCCAATATAATTTGTACTTACAACAATTCCTAATCTGTCCGATTGTACCGATTCTATATCGATAGAAGCATCATTTAGTGCCAATACAGAAGCTACTGACAAATACAATGAAGAATACTGCTTAAATTGCAAACCTTTCTTTCCAAGGAATTCAGTAGCTTCGAATTGGTTTACTCGAACAACCCTGGGAACTTCTTTTGAGTCTACATCTGTTTGCATTGGAGGCAAAACTCCATTCTGAATAGCGGACCATAAAGCTTTATCATCAACACCATAGGAAGAAACAGTTCCCATACCAGTCACAACAATCCGATCCTTGTTTTGATTCATCTAGTTACCCCTTTCAAAACAATCGTAGAAATATTGCCCCCAAAAGCAAAAGCATTGCTTATTGCAACATCGACCGGTTGATGAATAGCTCGGTTAGGTACTATATTTTTTACACATTTTGGATCAAGTTCTGTAACATTCATTGTTGGAGGAATAACTGAGTGGAAAATAGCTAAGGTGCAAGCAACTGCTTCTATGGCACTTGAAGCTCCCATAGCATGACCAAGCATTGATTTAATAGAACTAACAGGAATTGAATCCGTTTGTTCACCAAAAACCGAATAGATTGCTAAGGACTCACTGATATCGTTTGCTTTAGTTCCGGTACCATGAGCACTAATATACGAAATATCTTTTTTTTCTACATGGGCGTCTTCTATTGCTCTTTCCATAGCTAACGCTGCACCCATTCCTTCCGGATGAGGTGCAGTAAGATGGTATGCATCACTAGAAAGTCCGTATCCTGCAAGCTCAGCATAAATGGTAGCTCCGCGTTGTTTCGCTTTTTCCATATCTTCTAACACTAAACTGGCTGCCCCTTCACTAACAATCATACCTTTTCTATCTTTTGTAAACGGTTGACACAATTCCTGAGCCATAGCCCCAAGTCGATGAAACACAGTGTAACAAAACCTGGATATACCATCTGCTCCACCTACAACCACTGCATCTACATCTCCCTCTTGAATTAAATTCATGCCAAGACTAATCGCATTATTGCCAGATGTACAAGCAGTAGAGATAGTTAGGCTCGGCCCTTCGAGTCCTAATTCAATTGAAACAGAGTTGGCAACTGTATCTAAAGAGGAATTCAATATGTAATCCGAAGGGATATTATTTTCTCCGCGTATTTGCATATCATGTACACTTTCTAAAACAGAACTGTTACCAAGTGAACTACCCATACATACGCCAATACGATGTTTCGGATATATATTTGGTGGTAAACTAGCATCGCTCCATGCCATACATGAAGCAGCCACAGCTAATTGAGAGGTTCTTCCCAGCATTTCTGGATTTAATTTTTTTATAAAGGCAGCTGGATCAACATCTGTTACTTCTCCACCACAATTAACATTAAATAATGAAGTATTAAAAGATTTAATCTCGCTCGTACCCACCTCACCAGAAATTAGTGCTTTCCAAAACTGTTCCTGACCAGACCCAATAGGAGAGAGAACACCTAACCCAGTAACGGCTATACGTTTTTTCATTCCTTATCTCCTTGTAAAAAACTACTTATTTTGCATTAATTCTTGCACAACATTATACATTGCATTCACGTCTGTAAACTGAGGGATATAACTTTCCGGTATTGTAACTTTAAATTTTTTTTCTAGACGGACTAAAATCTCAATTATCATCATTGAATCTATGCCTAATTCTTCAATAAATTTAGCATCATCTTCAAAATCATTATCCTCAATAATTTCTGATACAATATTCCTTAATATTTCTTTAGTGTTTTGATCAGTCATATGAATACCTCCAAAATTAAATATGATTGTTTACTCTTTCCTTTCCTAATCACTACGTTTTAAATATTTCTTTATTTCGATAATTCAACGTTTTCAATAAAAACAAGCATATAACCGGCAGTTTAATAAGCCATTTCTATTCAAAAAGATATCACCGATCCATTTAAAGTGATAGTCCTCCATCAATTGTAATCACACTACCAGTTATATAACTTGATCTTAGTAAAAAACAAATTGCCTCAGCCACTTCGGCTGGCTCTCCAGCTCTACCTACAGGAATCTCGTCCAAGAGTTTATCTTTATGACTGTTAGACACTACATCCCACATGTCCGTAGCTATCATCCCTGGAGCAACCGCATTTACCGTCACACCATATTTTGATACTTCCTTAGCTAATGTTTTAACAAAACCAATCTGCCCCGCTTTTGTAGTCGAATAGTTTGTTTGTCCTTCAAAACCTTTCATCGCACTTACTGAACTGACACAAACGATTCTACCGTATTTTTGTTTAATAAAATCAAAAATCGCAGCTCTTGCATAATTATAAGTTCCCTGCAAATTAGTTTGTATTGTAACATCCCAGTCCTCTTCACTCATCATGTAAAAAGGTTTGTTTCTAGCTATCCCTGCATTAATAACTACTCCATGTAAACTATTGAATCGTTCCTTTACCATTTCAACTGTTTTTTTTGCTTGAGCAAAATCTTGAGCATCTGCTTGAACTGCAAAAATGTTATTTTGATGCCCAAGTTCATTGCAAATCTCTTCTGCAAGCTTCCCATTAGATCTGTAAGTAAACGCTACATTTGCTCCTAGCTCAATGAGTGCTTTAACAGTTGCTTTTCCTATTCCACGAGTCCCGCCTGTAATCAAATAGGTTTTGCCTTTTAACACTGAAATCCTCCTCAACAAGTAATGGAGTTCATTAATCCTTCGTTCTACCCATAAGTTCTTTAACAATAAAACGTATTATTTCTATAAGTTCATGAAGATAAATCTTAGTTGTAATAGATTTGGAGAGTTGTCTTCGGAATCATCATTCTTAAATTTTACATGCTCTTCTTAATTACAACGGATTGCTACCTAATCTAATTATTTAAAATGAATCATGTACATTCCTAAACAATAATTTAGTGTTTTAAATGTAAAATAGCTTTCGTTAATTCTCCAGATTGAATTAACTGCACAATAGCTTGTATATCACTATCTAAAGGTCGATCGTAATCTACAAATTGAGTTTTTTCTCGAATTTTATGATATACTACAGCTGTTTGCGGTGACATTTTCTCTTTTCCTCGTAAATCCAAAGCCTGACAAAGGGCAATAAGGTGAATAGCAGTTACCTGCTGCGTAAGTTCTACAATCGTGCGTGCATCTCTTGAAGCGATCGTGCCCATACTTACTTTATCCTGATTGTGAGCTTCTGTAGAACGAGAAAATACACTAACAGGATTACTCATTTTTAACGCTTCTGCTGTTAATGCTGAGCATGTAATTTGCATTCCTTTAAAACCATGATGTAAGCCTAATTCATAGTCATTAGGTTTATACTGTTGAATAAGATTAGGGGTTAAATTTTTATTAAACTTCTCATCTACGATGAGTTGTAATTGACGATCTAAAAGGTCGGCAATATTTGCAACAGCCACTTTTAACGAATCCATTGCCTGTGCTACATGACCACCATAAAAGTTCCCACCATTGTAAACTTCACGTGTATAGTTATCAAATATTGGATTATCATTCGTTGAATTAATCTCAATTTCTAACCACTGTTTCACCCATGTTAATGTGTCATATAATACACCTATAACGTGCGGAGCACAGCGAATCGAATATCTTTCTTGAATACTTTGGGTTAACTCTATATAAGATTGAGATTCAATTTTTTTATTTGTTGCAATGATTTGTGAGTATTCTTTCGATAGTTGTGAACCTTCTAGCAGATCATATATATGCTTCGCACTCTTTATTTGCCCAGGGTGTGGCTTTTGTTCATGAATAAATGAATAGAAATGTCCTCTATTACCAAGTAATACTTCAGAAGCCATAGCAGTACAAATATCCGCCAAAAATGCAATTTCTTCTGCATCTGAATAAGCTAAACAAGCAAATGCTGACATAAAAGAAGTTCCATTTACTAGAGCAAGTCCTTCTTTTGCTTCTAATTTAATTGGTGCTAGCCCTTCTGCTTCCAATGCTTCTCTGACCTCGCATACACGTCCCTGATAAAGTACCTTTCCTTCCCCAGTAATTATGGATGCTAGGTAGCTTAATGGAACTAAATCGCCACTTGCTCCTACTGAACCTCTTTCTGGTATAATAGGCGTAATGCCTCTTTCCAAATATGTTAGCAACTGTTTAATTACATTAAAACGCACTGCAGAATTTCCTTTAATTAAGCAATTCGAACGAATAATCATAGTTGCTCTTGCAACACTAAGTTCCGCATTTGGTCCGACTCCGCAGGAGAGAAACCTGATTAAATTACGTTGTAGGTCCATTGTTTTTTCAGGGGAAATTTGTCTAATTCCACTATCTCCAAATCCTGTTGTCACTCCGTAGATTGGTTTTTTTTTATTTATAATTTCATGTTTTAATTGATTACTTTCTTCTATATTTTTTAGTGCTTCCTCAGATACTTTAAAAGTGATCGATTTATTAACGTTTTTAGCTATCCTCACAACATCTTCAATGGTAAGGCTGTTTCCATCTAATATTATTTCTTGCTCCTGAAATTGTGTTTGGGCTTTTTCCTTTTCTTGCATTATTGTGCGTTTCAAATTATTCGTCTCCTCCTAATCAAGTTATATCTATTGGTTACTTCTATTTCAGTTCCCTGCGACGCACTTTACCGGCTGAAGTTTTCGGTAATGTATCTCTAAATTCAATCTTCCTTGGCATTTTATAATCGGATAATCTTTGATAACAAAATTGAAGAACCTCTTGCTCAGATATCGGTTCCTTTGATACAACAAAAGCAACAGGGATTTCACCTCTTTTGTCATCAGGTTGACCAACTACTACGGCTTCTGCAATGGATGGATGCTTATTAAGAATTTCTTCAACCTCATAAGGATTAACTTTTTTTCCATTTACATTTATAGTGATATTTACTCGTCCGACAATGTTCAACCTATTCTCTTCATCTAAATAGGCCAAATCTCCAGTTCTCCACCACCCATCTTCTAATAAATATGAATGTGTATCCACACCTTCTATGCCTTCTATTTGCAAATAACCTTTGGCAAGAGATGGACTCTTTATAAGTAATTCGCTCGCGTTTTTGCCATCTACCTCAACAACATCGGTTTCATCAAACTTAATCTGTACACCTTCTATAGGTTGTCCGACATTGCTGAATGACTCCTCGACATTATCATTGTGTTGAATGGATATAGCTCCCGCTTCTGAAGAACCATAGATGTTATGAATCTTAAGATTCAACAATTCTTTGCTAGATTGCAAAAGTTCCTTAGGTAAAGGTGAAGTAGATGATAAAGCAAACCGAATTTGGTCAAACGGCTGTTCAATATGCTGAATCAACATTTTATAATGAAAAGGCAACGCCATTATTATCGTAGACGATAAATTGCGAGCCCTATTTTCCAAAGTTGAAGGGAGGACATAAGATCCTATATATGATACAGCTGCCCCCCTTAAGAAAGTTGCAAAACAGCCGCATATCAACCCGAATGCATGATAAACAGGAGCTGCACAAAGTACTCGATCTGACGGAACGATACCAAGCGAGTGTCCGATTCGTTCCCCATCTCCTACGATGCTCTTCACAGTTTTAACTACTGCAGATGGCACTTTAGTAGAACCGGAAGTTAGCAGAACGATGTAACTATGATCTTCTGTTGAACCTATGTATTCATTCCAACAATTTGCAGCCATTCCACTGTTTAATAATAAAAACTCATTACCAAAACAGTTTAATTTCTGAACAACATCTCCTTTATATTCCCCTGCTACTGAACCATTCGTTTCCCGCAACTCAAAACAAGTCTGATACATTTTCATAATTTGGTTCATTTCTGCTTCTTTTAAATTAGGATCTACTAACATGACGGGCACATTCAAGTAACTTGCGGCAACTACAGCTGTCCAAATCACTTCATTTTTGCCAAGTACAATAGCTAGTGGTGTTTCTTGAGTTAAACCACATTTTTTAAACTGGTTTACAAGTTTTTCTACTTCTAATAAAAAATCTTGATAAGAAATTGACTCTTGTTCAGTTAATATCGCTGGGGAATCAGGATTTGTCTCTGATATTTTTTTGATGCGTTCAAATAGCATAAGTGAAATCCACTTCCTCTAAATTGATATTCTGTTTCTTAGCAGGTAGCATAACCGTAAATATACAGTCAAAAGTAATCTTCGTTATTGATACGGCATTGGGAGATAAAGAAATAGTTAAAATCCAAGATAAGACGATAGACACTGACTCTCTTAATCCTTACGGTAAGTTAAGAGTTATTGAAACTCCTATTTCTTGTATTTCTCTTTAAAAGATGTTAAAATACCAAATAAACCCAAGGAAAATATCACAATATAATAGTAACAATTACCAATAATTTGTCAACAAAAATTTTTATATTCGAAATATAATTATTATTCAGAATTTTTTTAATTTCCATAGTGCTTTTTAAAATCGCTAAAAGCTTAGAAATATACGGTTCACCAGTACTGCATATTTCACTTGCCAGGTCATTTATTATTGATAACTTATAATAGGGAGAGCTTATCAATGCAAGTACATCTAATTCGTATAGACAGCTCTCGTAATCTCAATGATTACCAGAGTTTATACCCATTGTTAAATAGAGAGACAAAGAAGAAAATCTCTAGATTTTTAAATGAAAGTGATAAAATTCGCTCACTTCTGAGTCACTTATTCTTAAAATATCTTATCTCACGCGAACTTAGCTGTGATTTAACGGATATTCAACTTGCATACGAAAAATATGGAAAGCCCTACCTACTTTCAAGCAAGGAGCTGTCATTTAATATATCTCATTCTGGTGAATTTATTGCGATTGCTATATCAAATGAAAATGTTGGTATTGATATCCAGGAGTATATTGACTTAGACTATGAAGAACTGGCAATGAGATTTTTTACAAAACAAGAGTATAACTACATAAGTAGTGCCTCTAATGTCAAGGAAAATTTTTTTAGAATATGGACTTTAAAAGAAAGTTATTTAAAAGCAAGAGGTAGCGGACTGCACTCACCTCTAAATTCATTTTATTTTTCATTTAAAAACAATAAAATTCATTTATACACGAAGGTAATAATACAATGTTTTACTTTCACAGTGAGATCATTCATGATAATTATCATATGTCCATATGCTCAACGAAGGAGATTGGAGATTTTGAATTTCATGAATACAATCAAGTAGAATTAGATACTTTATTATTAGGAGGTAATTGAAATTAAAGTTTTTTGCTTAGGATATGCTGGATCTTCAAAAACAGTTTTTAGGGATTGGCTGAAAAATACAAATAAAATTGAATTTATACCGTTAGAATATAAAGGACGTGGTACAAGATTTAATGAAAATAGTTATACTGATATAGTTGAAGCGGTTGATGATATGTATGAATTAATTAAATTTAGCAAAGGGAATGAAAAATACGCTATATTTGGACACAGTATGGGGGCTTATATATCCTATGAATTATATTACAAGCTTAAAAATAGTCAAACTGAAACACCTGAACACCTTTTCTTGAGTGGAATTAATCCGCCAATGTTGAGAAAAAGTATTAAGATATCCCACTTAGATGATGATACGTTTTTAGAGCAAGTTGTTGAACTTGGGGGAATACCAAGCGATTTGCTAAAACATAAAGATGTACTAAATTTCTTTCTTCCTATATTAAGAAATGATTTTAGGATTGTTGAAGAATACAAATATGAATATAAAAGTAAAAAAATAGATTGTGGACTGACAATTATCCTGGGTTCTGAAGATAAGCTTACCCAAAACTATAATAATATTTGGAGAGAAATGGCTGAAAAAGAGGTTGAATTTTATGAACTACAAGGAAATCACTTTTTTTTGCATAATCATACGGAGTTGTTAAAAGATATTATTTATAAAAACTTAATGTTTGAAGATGAAAACAAAAAATAAACACGCAAAATTCATTACGAAATTCTCCGCCTAGTCACTGTAACGATTGGAGGACTAAGTTTTTTTGATTAATATAACTAATATACTTACATCTGTTATGATAGGAATATTTTTTAATCCTCATGACGAGTAGGCAAAAGCATATATTGCAGTGCATTTCCATATAAATTATGAGGCATACGATCTTCACTAATATAATATAATACAGCAATGCCATTTTCTAACGAAAGAATAGTCCATGCCATTTCATTAGGAGTTAGAGTAGACTCATAATTCTCTTTCGACATCAATTTTTCAATAGCTTTGGAAATTTTTTCAACCGATTCAATTATCATGTTAGACCATTTATGACGCACCGTTTCCTCGCGCATCGCATAAAGAAGAAATTCCATGTTAAGCATGTTCCATGTTCGATTTTCCTGCCTAACTGAAAGGAAATATTCATCCATTGTTTCAATAAAATGTGAAAATGAATGCTGTTGTTCTATTACTTGATGGATGTTGTCCACATGTAACTTCATTTGTTGTTCCAATATAGCTAGGAAGAGCTCTTCTTTGGAATGAAAATGTGCATAAACTGCCCCTTTACTAAATCCAGCATTTTCTGCAATTTTATCAACTGAAGCCCCATGAAAGCCTAATTTAGCAAAGATCTCAACAGCTGATTCTAAAAGTAATTGCCGTGTTTCCTTTTTTCGCTCCTCTTGAGTTAATCTTCGTCTGACCATTCTTCTTCCTCCCTCTCTTGACATTCATACCATATAGCATTAACATACCATGTAGTATATAAATTTCTAATCGGTATGTAAAGTTTATTTTTTCTAATTCGGAAGTAACCATCAAAAATGTCACTCTAAATTGGATTATGATAATTATAGATAATCAGTAAAATAGGAAGAGGGGAAGAAGCGAATAATGCGAAGGGAAGAAAACCTTACAATGAAGAAACAAACTTTGTCAAAAATTTTGGCACAAACTATTAAAATCGGGATTATTAAATCAAACCTGATACCGATGTTTGCTGGATTAACATTGGCATTATATACATATCAGATTAGCCTGGTTGAGAAATTACCGGAAATGATATTTGCTTTGATTGGTTCGATTTTAGTAATGGGTGCAGCTGGAGCTTTTAACAACTTATATGATAGAGATATAGATTCTATTATGGAGAGAACGAAAAACAGACCAACTGTGACAGGAGAAATAAAGCCTAAAACAGTATTATGGCTCGGTATCTTTATGTCTATCTTCGGAATCGTAGCTCTTTCATTAGCAACTCCTCTAGCAGCATTCCTAGGGTTTCTAGGTTTGTTTTTTTATATTGTCCCTTATACAATGTGGAGTAAAAGAAGAACAATTTATAATACGGAGATTGGAAGTATTTCTGGAGCAATCCCACCTCTAATAGGATGGGCTGCTATTTATCCAGACGTCACACATCCTGCTATTCTTGGTCTTTTTGTGATTACAATTATCTGGCAAATGCCTCACTTCTATGCCATAGCCATTCGCAAGCACGATGAGTATAAAGCTGCGAAGGTTCCTATGCTTCCAGTAGTCAAAGGTGTTAAAAGAACATATATACAAACCAATATTTATTTAATCATTTTAATTGCTATAAGTTTTCTTTTTGGGTCTTTAAGTCTCGGTCTTATGTTAGTATCCCTCCTTTTAAGTGTTATATGGCTTATCTTAAGTATTTTCGGCTATAAAAAGATGAGCTCAGAGAAATGGGCTAAATCAATGTTTAATTATTCCCTACTTCATATGACAGTATTATTTTCAACTGTAATTATCTATTCTCTTATAGGCATTATTTTCAAATTGTAATATATGCTATCATGTAAGTATTTACTGCTGATGTTGAATTATTGTACGTGAGCGTCCCCGATCTAATCGCCCTTTTGGTTTTAGAACGTGAAATCCTTCTCTACGATAGAGCCATACCCATAAGGCAATGGTTTTAGCTGTGAACTGCTTGGGCCATAACGGGGAAACTCATGTATTTTGACACTAATTTCAGCCAAAAAGGACACGTTCGTATACAATAAGGCGGATGAGGTTGCCGAGAGCACTCGGCGCATCAGACAGACCTCCCCGAATAAGAGTGCCATCTTCCCCTCCATCTACTTGCCTCATTTACTTTTACTCGCCTTCGGCAGTTAGGATTTTGTCTTGTGAATTGCAAACTCATCCAGCGAGCAAATGGCCTCATATGAGGTTCATGTTCTTCAGGCCAGAGGTTTGCTGCCGAATTCCTTCAGATTCGACCTCGTGGCCGACACTCCTGTCTTAAGCTAATGACTACAGCTACCATCGTCATTCGTGACTTGAGCCCTATAGATGACACCCATGCCGGGCACACAACAAGCAAAGGAACGGTTTGAGCCGTTCCTTGCCAAGATGGTCAATCGTTGTATAAGATCACTTTCATCGCTTTTTCTTTGGCAGCATTTCTAAACACCTCGTACGCCTGCATGATCTGGTTCAACGGAAAGCGGTGCGTGATCAATTGTTTTGGTTTGATCTTTCCAGACTGCACTGTCTATAACAACGTCGGTGTCATACTCGTGCTAACCAGCCCAGTCGTGATCTTAACATTGGAAAGCCACAATTATTCCAAGCGTAGAGCGACAAGCTTGCCGTGTACACCAACGTTGGCCATCCGTCCGCCGGGCTTCAGAATTTGCTGACAGATATCAAAGGTCACCGGGAACCCGACGGCCTCAATCGCTACATCACCGCCCTTTCCATCCGTTAATTCCATCATCTGCTCAACCGCATTGCCCTCTGAGCTGTTAACTATCTTGGTGACCCCGAACTTTTTGGACTGCTCTAAGCGATTATCGTCAAGGTCGACCATGATGACCTCCGCCGGCGAATAAAGTTGCGCTGTCATGAGTGCCGACATCCCGACCAGCCCAGCACCGACGATAGCGACCACATCCCCCGGCTGAATACCGCCGTAAATCACCCCAATTTCCAAACTCGTCAGCAAAATATCGCTCAACATGACAAGTGCTTCCTCATCGCTTCCCGGAGGAATGTGATACATACTCGTATCAGCATAAGGGGCTGTCCAAAAAGGTCAGGGTAACTGACTTTTGGAGCCCCTCCTCTATTTTTCAATTTTTCACAAAAAAGTAGACAAAAAAATCGTCCTTTCTAGTAAAATGAAGTTGCCCCACAACATTTTCAGAAAGGACGTGGCACGTGTCGTGGACGAAATGGTGGAGCCGATACCAGATGAGGTATTGTTTTCTCATTATAAAGGCGGCGGCAGAAGCTCCTAACATCCCAAAATGATGCTGAAAATCATTCTGTATGCCTATTCCCAAAAGGTTTATTCCTGCCGTGGGATTGAAAAATTGACGAGAGAAAATATTCCGGCCATGTGGCTTGCCGCGATGCAACAACCCGATTTCCGCACGATCAATGAATTCCGCGGACAACGGATGAAAGCCTTGATGGATGAGTTATTCGAAGCCATGATACAGAAATTGATTGAAGAAAATTACATCACGATGGAACATTACTTTTTGGATGGCACCAAGATCGAAGCCAATGCTAATAAGTATTCTTTTGTGTGGAAAAAATCCACTTTAAAATTTGAAGCCAAATTAAGAGAAAAAATCCACGAAACCCTCCAATACATTCATGAATTAACCGCATTAGAAGCTGGAACTACACAAAAGGAAACGGAACAAAATGCAGAGATTACGGAATAGAATCTAGAGGCAGCCGCTCAAGAACTGGAAGAAAAAGTGGAAACGCTAACGGAGGAAATCGAAAAGGAGGCGAATCCTTCCATCCGTAAAGAGAAACGTCAAGAATGCAGTCAATTACAGAAAACGGTGAAGCAAATTCGTGAAGATTTCTTACCCCTATTGGCGAAATATAAGGAACAGAATGAAATCTTGGGCGACCGTAACAGCTATTCGAAAACAGACAAAGACGCAACCTTTATGCGCATGAAAGAAGATCATATGAAAAATGGCCAGCTTAAGCCGGGTTATAACGTGCAAACGGGAACAGAGAATCCGTTTATCGTGTTTTATACCATTCATCAACGACCTGCCAACACGCGCTGTTAGATTCCTCATATGGAGAAACTGGCGGCTTCTTCTTTGCCCATGCCGACAACCATCATTGCCGATGCAGGATTTGACAGTGAAGAAAATTATGTTTATGCGGTTGGGGATGAGAAAGAGCCTCGGTTTGAATTTCTGATTCCTTATGGAACTTCCGTACAAGAACAGACACGAAAATACAAAAAAGACATCCAAAACGCGAAAAACTGGACCTATTGTGAAGAAGAGGATTGTTTTCTGCAACTAAAAATTTAAGCAAAACGCAAGATTTTTTCAGCACCCCAAGCCTTTTTATAAGTTCATATATGAATGTTTCAGACGATAACTCGTTCCTGTAAAGGTTAGGAGATAACTGTGATGAACAAGGAGGTCAATGATTGCCGTAGTCAATCGTTCATCATGGAATATGCTGTTCCATTTACTGAATTCCAAGAAGGAGCTGCGCTACTTCTCGGCTTACAGGGATGTAGACCCATTCATCACAGATCAGTAAATCGATTTTTTCAAGCTGATTCAACATCTTGTGGAGATTTCCTATATTCTTTGCTTCAATCAGCTCATTGACCAACGCGGCTGTTCGATAAAATTTCACGCTTTTCCCTTGATTACAGGCTTCCACACCAATCGCTGTAGCTAAATGCGTCTTGCCTGTTCCTACACCTCCATACAAAACTAGATTCTCTTTTCGTTCGATAAATTCCGTTGATTTGAGTTCTTACACGGATAACTGCTTTGGAAACTCGATATGATCAAACGTATATCCTTGAAATGTTTTCACCACATCAAAATGGGCCTGTTTGAGTAAGCGATTTTTCCGCGCTACCCGTCGATGTTCTACTTCCAATGCTAACAGTTGTACGAGAAATTCTTCATGGGTATTTTGCTTCAATTGTGGAATAGTACTCGGCAATATGACTCCCTAACTTTAATTCTTTACAATAGGCTTCAATCATCTGTTTCATCGTGAAATGCCTCCTAACATCTAGGTTGACTTCAAATACCACTTTTTGATTCAGTTCCGATGGAACTGAAACCTCGGCTGGTTCCGGGATTTGTCCCGTCAAACGATACCAAGTCGTAAGAATGCTGTCAAGATCATGGCACCCCTTTTGTAACGTTTGCGTCAAGACTTCTGTCGCAGTACTCAGGTCTTCTTCTTGTTTTAACATCTGTGCTAATAAACGGATGGCCTTCTTTCTTTCTGACGTATCAGCCAAATACTCCTTCCATGGATCTGGCAATTCTTTATAAAATGCTAGATTTTGTAATGATTTCGGTCGTCTGTCCATTAATTCTAAATACGGAATCCATTTATAAATGCTAATTTAATAATGGTTCTTACGTTCTTTTGGTGAATGCCTTCCTATCATTCTTATTGGAGGTTTTTATTGTTTTTTCTTAAAATAATAATCAAAGTCTGGATAGGACCCTTTTTTCTAACAAATCTAGTCTAGCACGGCCGTACATCATTCGTTTAATAGTTTTTAACCGGTTTATTTGCCCTTCTAGTACCCCATTGCTGTATGGGAGAAAAAAAGCGTGTTTTACTGCCTGCAAATCGCTGCGCAAGCGTTTCGCATAAGAATAAAATGGCTGTTTTGAATCCGAAAGCTGACCGCGCAGCCAAGCAAGAAAACGATCATAATTTCTTTGATCCTCGGCTTCCTGATATTCTTGTACGATTTCATAGATGGGGCGAACAACTGGATATCTTTCCAGGCATTGTTCCAGATCCATTTTCTCTTTTTCTGAAAGTCGATGATACGGTGACCATATCCAATAAGCCAGCTGTTTTCTTGAGATACGATGTTCCAACGTCGATGAATCACTCCTCTATCGACTCCGTCGAATCGTTCCTACGGCGGTTCGCACAGCCGAAAACTTGCCGGCATATCCTTCTTTGCGAAGAAGGGAATCGATGGATGAGACGGTTTGTCCCTCGGCCTCTAATTCCATGACACGGTCTAAAAAAGGGGAAATCGGTGTTTTTCTTTTTCATCGATGAATCAGTGGCGGGCTGGTCATCTGGAGATATTTTTTCACCGTTTTCCGATCCAGCTCATATTCCCTCGCAAGCCTAGAAATGCTTTTCCCTGATGAATGAGCTGTTTGGATTTCTTGAATGAGTGTCCATTTTTGTTCCTGACGCCGCTTTTTCCTTTTTTCTGCCATTTCGATTTCACGAACAGAGGCGTTAGGTTCACTCCATGTCATCACAGAGGGAACGAGAGATAATAGAAGGAAATCCAGTCTCTTCTTCGCATTCCCGGTAAAATGCCATCGATCATATACATGGATGGAAGGGTTGGCATTCGTAATCCCTTGACGAATTCCTGGAAAGCCATCCCTGCTCATCACTTGTACATGAGAATATGGTTTCAACCATTCGGTCAGTGTTTGTGGCAGTCGATCAGGCAAAAATACAACAGGATGATGATTTTCTAAAATGATGGTTAACAACGTATCATGACTGACAGGAAGATGGGTCGAATGCGCCACTTTTTGGGCAGAGAGGCAGCTGGTAGAAAAAGCAATTTGCCGCAAGGTGTGTTCTGCACGAAGAGTACGGCGGCCATGAGGAGAAAGCCATTCATATCGCTCCGTAAACACTTTAATGGAACAAGCAGGGGAAACACAAAACCATTTTCGAGAAATAAGCAGAAGAGAAACAGGCTGGTCGACGTACCGACTATGCGGACGGGAGGAGACCAAGAAAAGTGAGCCATTGTCATGCACTCCTTTTCTTTTTATTATATCAGTGTAGTTAATAGAAAGTCACCTCCCCAAATTAGCGTAAGAACCATATTCATCTTGACATTTACACTACTTTTATTTTACACTAAACAGCTCATGAGAAATACTAGCGAGAAATTCATTTCTTTCTTTTTTTAAGTATTCTAAATCCCTTGCCAATGTTTGAATGGATTTTCCTAATTCCGCCAATTCAACTTCTCCTTTTACTTGCAAACGAACAGAAAAATCGCCTTTACTCAATTTTTCAGTCGCCTGTTTCATGCGTATGAGAGGAATGGTAATGACTCTTGATAAGAAAGCAATGGTAATAATGGTTAAAAAGACAGAAAGAATTCCAACCATAATAAAATGGTGCTTTAACTTATAAATCATATATTGAATGGAATCGGTATTTTGAAACATATAGACGTATCCTCTTAGTTTGCCGTTGATCCGAATCGGGCTTACTGTTACAATATGCGACTCCTTTTGCCAGTTTTTTTGTACAATCATTCCACCATAGGGAATGTTTTTATTTGTTTTTTTAATGATTCTTTTAGCAACTGGCAAAATATTATTTGAAAAATACAATATAATTCCCCTTGTCATTTGTAATAACGACGTCTGTTTCCGCTTCAGACTCCATCAATGTGACAAGTTCTAACGTAGAAGGATTATAATTTTTTTCTAACACATCGCGGTGACTATTCCCTCTTGCTAATAGCTGCTCAAATTCCTCATTAATACTCAAATATACCAGAGTAACATATAAAGACGCAAATAAAACCGCTTCTACTCCTAATACAAATACAAAAAATAATAGTCCTAATTTAAACGAAATTTTTCTCACTTTTTTCCCTTCCCATTCAGCTCATAGCTATTTCGGATCCTTATAAATTGGACGTTCATTGTTTGAAGATTACCTTAATCTGTTCCTCTCCATTACTCATGAAGTATTTTTATCCTATTATTCCCCAATTTTCCATCAAAGTGAAACGTATAGATACTTATCCAACATTTGTCGAAACTTTGTCTAAAACGCCAATGTCAGATCCAAATTTGCACATCGCATCACAATCACATCGAAGGTCAGAGAATAATATGTAAGAAATTTGGCAAGCATTCGAATGTCGAATAGAAGGCCTTAATAGCTGTGCTTTTATCTCTTTCTCGCGTTTATCTGGAGCAACTAAATAAAACTTAGTTTCGTTTCCATTCATAGTTAAAGCCAAGTCATAGAGTCTTAAAATCCCAGAATAGATAGATGTACTTTTTTCAACCTCAAATGCGCCTACAATTCTTTTTTCTTCGTCTAACCAAATAACATCAATTAGTGCAATGCTTTCCTTTACAGACTGAGGGATATTTGGCAGATTTAAGCGTTTTAAGGAAAATTCTCCTAACTTTTGGTTATTCCATTCTTTCTTATGATCATTTTGGGCAATCCATACATCATAACCAAGTGATTTTCCTAACCTTTTCCACCTTTTAATACAGCTATTATAAAAGGGTTTAATTTTGTCAACACCGATTAAAAATTCCCCAATTTCAACGAAATGAAATTCCCCATTTTGAACGATTAATTCGATAACTGGGCAGGATAAAGACCTGCTTTTTTCTTTTCTCGTAGGCGGTATGAATCTCTTTTAATGTTAAAGGTAATGGCATGGTGTAAAAGACGATCTAAAATGGCTGTAGCTAATACATCATCGCCGAATACTTTTCCCCATTCGAGATAGGATTTATTCGATGTAAGAATCATCGCTCCTTGTTCATATCGTTTCGATATGACTTGAA
>Ga0207866_1001411_pt1 | contig 23341 bp, 28 predicted proteins | sample HigsolmetaAR203D_FD_184835 | JGI IMG/M metagenome (GOLD analysis project Ga0207866, IMG submission 184835) | Ionic liquid and high solid enriched microbial communities from the Joint BioEnergy Institute, USA - AR20-3-D (SPAdes) (version 2) ...
TCCTGAGCGGAAATCACACCCGATCCCAGCGGAATCAGACGCCGATCCTTGATGTTCCCAAGAAACAGCATGGGCACTTGCCGGATTCCAAGTTTCGCCGCCATCCCGTTATCGCGTTGCGGATTCGGGTACTCTGGCAGACCTCCACCGTCCACGCTGACCGGGAGCACCGTGATGCCGTAGGTGTCGCTCAGGAACTTGAGGGTCGGCGCCATACGATGGCAGTAGGGGCAATCCGAGCGAAAGAAGAAGAACAGCCCCCATTCCTTGTTGATCTCATCCAGCGTGCGCTTTTCTGTGGCCTTGCGGATGTTCGTGTAGGTCGCAATGGCAGCGTTGTTCACGGGGCGCTTCAACTCGTAGTTCAGCTCTGGGTTTTGCCACACCACGCGCCGCCAGACATCGGAGAATACGGATGCGCGACTCATCATGGCTTCTTGAGCCGCGATGTAGGCTTTGATGTTTTCCTGGGTTGGCTGCATGATGGCGAGCGCCCTCTTTGCTTCCAATTCCTTGCGGAGCTTCTCGATCTCTTCGAGGGCGATCTCTTCCTGGCTCTTTGCCGCCTTTGGCGGCTGCTGTTGTTTCGTGTCGCCCGGCTTCGCTTCTTCGCCCTGGCAATACCAGTTGAACTTTGCGCTGTAGCCGCACTGCCAGACCGATGGATAGTCCAGCCCGCTCGATGGCGTATTTGCCATCGCTGATGTTGCTGCCGCCAAGGACAGCGCACATACCAGCTTCCGGCTCAACATTCCCATGCTGGGCACCTTACTTCTTTGCTTTCGACAGCAGTTCCCTGACCCTTCCCGTCATGTCCGGGATGCCTGAGGTGTCGCCTGTTTCCGGGAGCCGCACGATCGCCGCCGTGTTGACGACGGCGCAACCGCATTCCTTGGCAACGACATCCAGGGCGTCATTGACTTGGTTGGCGTATTCCGTTGCCGACATGAACAGGGCCTTTTGCTCTTCCTCGGACATGCCGGGTTTGATCCTCGCTGCCAGACTTTGCTTCTGCTCGTCGAGCAGGCTTCCAACATCCACTCGAACCATGCGGGGCGATGGGTGGGTGTATATCCATGCAGCGCCGATGATGCACGCCGAAAGCACGGAGAGAAGCCAGGTCACGACATAGCTGTACAGCCCGCGTCCCGGCTCCACTTCGGCAGCGGATGGGTTTCCCTTTTCTGTCACAGGGCTTTCCAAAGCTCCGTCTTTCAATGCGTCCCTCTCTTCTTCAAGATCGTCTCGATTGCCTCGATCACGGACATACCCTGGTCCGTGAGAGACTTGATCGCCTGAAAGTCCTCTGCCCTGGTCGAGTAGAGGAGCATGGAGAAGGGATCGAGGATGAGCCGCCCGACACCCGACCCCATCGGCCCGTGCACGAAGATTTCCGAGTAGTACCCATGCTCTGTCGAAACGCTGGATAGCTGCCGTTTCATCCATTCATCGACGTGCAGCTTGCCTTCCTTGCCCAGCCGATCGATGGATTCCGGTTTCTGGCGCAGCAGGAACAGCCAGTCGGCGTTTTGGATAGCCGCCTTGGTCGCGTCGTTCTTGTAGTAGTCCTCGACCGACTGCGTGATGGTGCCGAAGGCACCACCATACTTACGTGCCCGCCGGTATCCGGCCTCGATGAACCCGGCGCTCGATCCGCTGCCCATCAAGTCCCACGCCTCGTCGATGATGACGAGCTTCCGCCTGGAGCGGTCGAGATACATTTCCTGGGTGATGCGGTACATCATCAACTGCATGACTACGGCCTGCAGGTCTTTCTTGCTCTTGAGTTCTTCGAGTTCGAGCACAACCAGGTTCTTGTGGAACTGGATGTTGGCCTCCCCTTCGAAGTAGCTTGCGTATACCCCGTACCTGGTGTATGGCTCCAGCGCGGTGGCCAGGCGTGAAAGATCGCGTTCGCGCTCCCCTTCATCGCCCAGCCGTCCAGTCCGCAGCAGTTCGTAGACATCGGTGATGGTGGCTTGACTGCCCTTTTGGTCCCACACCCTCTTGATGGCCGAGGCCAGCGCGGCATAGCCGTAATTGTCAAGCGGCTCCCGCGGACTCGCCATCTGGGCGACCAGTGGCAGCAGCATCTCCATGTCGTTGTTTATGTCCACGACCATCGAGAACGGATTGAGGCAGATTGTGTTACTGCGTTCGTCCGAGAACTCGATGAATTCCCCGTCGAGAAGCTCGCACAGGTTGCGGTATGACCGGCCCACGTCGATGATCCAGACTTTGGTGCCCGTTCCGAGATAACGGAATGCCATCTCATTGACGAGTACCGACTTGCCGGAACCAGACAGCGCCGCGACCGCGAAGTTGTAGTTGCCGCCCTTGTTGTCGAACAGGTCGAATGTCATGATCTGGCCGCGGCGACCGAAGAGCGTCATCACGGGCGTTTCGGTCCCCTTCCACTCCGCAATCAGCGGCGATGTCATGACGGCGTTGTCCGCCGTCTTGGTTCCGGCACGGCCAAACATCCGCAAGTCCTTTTGCAGCGCCGTGGTCAGCGTGCATGGCATGGCCGCCAGCAGAGCCTGATGCTGAAGATAGACATCCTTCGCCAAATCGAAGCCGCGCGCCCGCCATACGGCACGCACTGCATGTTCGCTCCTAGCCACGTCTTCCAGCTTGGAGATCAGGACGATCTGGTGGTACATCTGGACGACATTGCGCCCATTGTCGAAGGCGCGCAGCACCATGTCCCAGTCGCGCTTGCGGTCTTGCAGGTCGGGCTGGAAATGGGCCATGTATGAGCTTGCCGCCTGCGTCGCCCGGGCGGCTTTCATCTGCGCCCTGGTCCGCGCCGACTCATAATCCAGGGTGATCGCCCCCATCGTGATGAGGAACGGGCACGGAATCGACAGCGCCATCTGGTACTGGTCGCCGATCAATGCGCCCATGTTGCCAAGGCGGTAGTACCTGGGGTACTGCCGCACGGAGAAGCATTGCAAGGCAGTTTCTTCCCCGCCCCCCTTGCGGAACTTAATGAAGCTGTCAGCGACACTCGATGCGATCTCCAGATTCGACAGCTGAGAGCGCAGCGGCCTTGACTCGTCGTATTGGATCGGCTCGTCTGCCGCCCTCCCGAATACCCGCTCGTGGTCGAAGAAATCGGCCACGAAATTGAGAAGGTCATTCGGTCCCCAATCCCAACCCGGAAGGTGGGCCGAGCGCAGGGTCGCATGGGCGCTTTCCCGTATGCGGATCGCCTCTTCCACATCCGCCGGGATCGAAGGGTTCAGGGGCGTCGTGATGGAAATCACGCAACGGTAGTTGCGCAGCAGATAAACGTTGTGCGAGAACAGCGACTTACCCGTGCCCTGGAGGTAGTAGTCGATTCTCCTGCGCGCCATTGCGCGGAAGACATTCTTGTTGCGCCTGTCTCCCCATCTCTCGTCTGTCTTGTCGGCATCGACGGGGAGCCTGCTTGCCTGATCGCGCAACACCGGAAGAATGTGTGGACTTGCGTAGAGAGAAATCTGGATGCCCGTGCCTGGGGGGCAGGACATGAACAAGCTCGCCAGCACCCGTTCCATTTCTTCGTTGGCGCCGGTCTGCGGCATGGTTTCGATGCAGAAGCCGATGTTTTGCTCGGGTTTTTCTCCGAACGCGCCCTGGTCAAGAACGAACAGTTTTTCGTCCTGCATCCAGCCCAGATACGGCAGAATCCCAGTAAGCCGTGGGATGGTGGCGATTTGCTCCAGCAGCGAACGCGGAACCGCATCGGCAGGAGCGAACCGCTCGCTGTAGAAGACGGTCTTCAGGGCATCGAGCACGCTCACTCTTGTCCTCCTGCATTCGGTTGCGCAGGTAGAGTCGGTCCATAGCCTTGCGCGCCAGGCAGCACGACGCCGCTACCCGCCTGTTGCGGCACCGAGGTCGATGGCTTTTGTGCCGGATTGCCCTGGCTGGGCTGGATGAAGGTCGGCCGGTAGCGATCGATGATCCGCTTCTGGTTGTGTTCGATCACCCAGCGGCCAGGATTGGCCACGACGTAGATGTACGACTGGTCATGGAGGTCGCCTTCGCTGTCCTCCCAAGGTGCCAGCCAGATGCGCAGAACCTTCGGCTGGCTTCGGATCGGGTCGCCGGATGACGGCGCCCGGCCAATGATGTCGCCCGACTTCGCGGGCGGCTCCGCCTGCGCCTCACCCTTCCCTTCCTTGCGCAAGGCTGGCAGATTGTTGGCAACGGCGTTGGCATAGACGCCGGACAGCGATGCGCAGTTCACACCTTCGGGCGCCTTACAAGCAAATTTGGTCTCTCCGTCCAGCCCCGACATCGTGCTGGCGCAGCCTGCAAGGACGGTCGGCACGATGAGCGCTATAACCGCGTTACGCATTACCGGCCCCCCTCCTTTACTGCCACGCCCGCGGCTGTCCTGGCACCGGCCAACCGACGTTCCAGCTCGGCCGCAGGCAGGAACCCGGGCACCATCGTCCCGTCACCCAGGATGATAGTCGGCGTGCCGTTGATGCCCAGGCTACCGCCTAGCCGGATATTCCGTTCTACCGGGTTGTCGCACCGGGTTGCCTCATTCGGAATCCTGCCGTTTTTCATGAAGTCATCCCACGCCTTTGCGCGGTCCTTGGCACACCAAATGGCCTCCGATTTACGCTTGGCGTCGGGATGGAGCCCCTCCAACGGGTAGAGGAAGGTGTAAACCGTCACGTTATCGAGTTTTGGCATCGTCTCGCGCTCCAGGCGCTGGCAGAACGGGCAATCCGGATCGGAAAACACATAGATCGTCCGAGAGCCGTCGCCTTTGACGGTCTTGATGGCATCCGCCAGCGGCAGCGCAGACACGTCGATTTTGTTGATCTCATCGAGGCGCTGGGCGGTCAGGTCCTTCTGCTCCTTCATGTCGTAGAGGTGGCCAAAGATCATGTACCGTCCGGACTCGTCCGTGTAGGCCACGTTACGTCCCATGACCACCTCGTAGAGACCCTTGATGGCGCTTTCCCGGACCTCGGTGATCTTGGTTGCGGGATACTGCTCCTTGAGGCGTTTTTCCACGTCGCCTGTACCAGCGTACACCGCAGAGGCGGCTGCGAAAGCAATGATCGAAACAACGAGTTTGCGCATAAGGATTACTCCATGGGATTCAATGATTTCTTCATGATTGCGCGACCACGCTTCCAAATCTCAGAGTAGTCGCCTTCATCCACACTCTGGCCGAGATCAAGCGTCACGCCCTTGGTCAGGACGACATCCACCACCCGACCTGCATCGACCTCGATGATCGGGAACATCTTCTCGGCCAGGTCGATGTAGTACTGCGAGAGCCGGTCAAGCGCCCTGCCGACGCCGGCGCCGATTCCTGCCTGGAACTCCTTGCCAGCATCGACGGTACCTACCGTGCCAAGCGCGCTCGTGCTGTAGGACATGGCGGACTGTTGCATGCCCTGTCCGATACCGGAGATGATCCCGGTCATGAGCGCATTGGCCAGCACCTGGCCTTGTTTGCTGATGAGCCGCCCGCGCATACCGGCCTTGCCGTCCTCTCCGACTACGTATCCCTTGGCCGGGGTATCGATGACCTCGCCGTTGTTCAGCACGCAGGATAGCGATTCGAGCCGGAGATATGCCCTCTCGGAGCTGATGTCGCCGTACCCAGAGCCCAGCAGGAAGCACTCCTTGACCTTGGCCCGGAAGCGGTTGGGCAGGAAGGCGTTGTCCTGAACCCGCAGCAGCACCGGCCAAGGGTTGTTCTGGGCCTGACCGCCGGTCGGAGCATCCAGTCCGCCCAGCAGCACCGCGCGCATGAACGAGCCGGATGGGATGTAGGTCTTGCCTTGTTGCTCCTCCTGTGGGGCCTGTACGGCAGCAGCGGCATCGGATACCTCAAAGACGGCAATCCCGGGCTCCTTCGGCTGTGGCGGCGGCAACTGCGGCATTGACGCCTCCGTCCCGCTCGCTGGCGGTTGCGACGCAGGCTGCTGCTGAGAGACGGGCGATGGCGCAGGTGGCGGCGGAACAGGCGGCAGCGGCGGCAGAATGCTTTCCGCCTTCTGCGTAGGCGGCTGGGGCGCATTCTGCTTCTGCTCGACTTCGGCCAGCCGTTGCTTGAGCCCTTGGATGACCGCATCCATCTCCTTCATTTGCTGAGCGGATTGCGCCATCCATACATCGCGCGGATCGACCTGCGAGCCGGGTGCCGCGATGTTCTTGGTGGTGTGCTCTTCTTTGCCGGACTGAGGAATCATCGATGGCTGCTTGTTCCAGAGCGCGACACTGCCAAAGACAAGGCCGAGGAAAGCCGCGCCCAGAGTGCCAAGCACGACATACTGCTTGGCCTTTGGCGATAGGCTCTTGAAACGATCGGCGAGGGTGGTCTTGGCATCCGCTCTCATTCAGACACCTCCGAGATCACGTACACGGCCGTCGTCTCCGCAGGTTTGAGTTCTGGGCGCTCAACTGACACGGCCACCACGCCACGCCGGTAAAGCTCCCGCTCGTCGATCACCATCGGCTTGTCGCTGACGTTCGTGAGCATGTATTTCTCGCCCCTGAACTGTCCGTCGACGACCTTGACGAGAACGAACATGGCTTCTTTCCAAAGAGGCACCAGTTCGTTCGTCGCACGGGATTCCATGTCCGTCTCATCAGGGGATTCAAGGGCCAGCAAGACGCGCTTGATGGCCTGGTTACGCGCCAAGTCGCGTCCCGGCGCCTTGTTGCCGGGTTCCGGTCTGCCCTTGATGATGATGGAGTCGGATGGGCCGTCGGTAACGGACAGCAACAGCTTCCAGGTGCGTCCGGTCTCGTCCGACACAAAGACGCTGAAAGCCTGCTTGTCTGCCGCCGGCTTGATATAGGCCGTGCCCGCGTCTTTATCCGCTGTGACCGTGAAATCCCCTTCGGCTCCGAACACCCGCCGGATGCGATGCCCCTCCACACGGATCATGGTCGGCTCCGACCGCGACACCGTGGCGCTCAAGGTGTCGTCTGACTTCCCGGTGAGGACCTGGGCACTGTGCGCGTCAAGACTGGCTGCCAGCAGGGTTGCCAAAAGGATTTTGGTCGCTTGTTTCTTTGAAATCGCTGACATAGAGCCTTCCGTTTATGAACTTGAATCCCACGAGATAAGTGGCGTTCCGCTCGCCCGCCTTCTTGTCCGAAGTCCAGGTCACAAGCGTTCCGGACAGCGCCACCTTGAGGTCTTTTTCGTTCGTCGTGACATTACGAACGGAGAATTGGGTCGCCGTGTTGTTTTTTTTCAGGAACTCTGCCCGCGCCCCCATTTCGGCCTGCAAGCGTCCGTATTCGGATGGAGCCGCATACTTGAGGAACAGGCTGTTCTGATAATCGGAGACGACTGGCGTGATGTTGAGCGCCAACCCTGCATACCAGTACGCCATCTCTTCCAGGTATTCCTTGGAGACGGCGTTCCCCGACACCCAGAAGCTACGGTTGATTTCAGGGGGAACGAGGACGGTTTTCTCCGCCCCCGCGAGCCTCAACATGGCGCCTGCCTCGATGAGCACCACCACGGTCAGCCCTGCCACGAGGAGGCGCATGAAGCGGATCTCCTGGTTGGCGTTGTCCCGCTCCGAAAGGTATTTCTTGAAGAGCATCTCTTACCCCAGGAAGTAGCGTTGATCCGAAGGCGGGGTGACCCGTGGCTTCACGAACAGACCGCTCGGCAGCCACCAGTAAAGGGCATGGACTGCGAATTTCGGATGCTTGCCCGCTTTCAGGCGGCCGTATTGCCAGGCCGCCAAACCGCCTGCCGCGATGCCCAGGAGCATGGAGCCAGAAATGACTCCCATGCCGATCAGCATGATGGCAATCACCGCCTGGTCCATTTCCCACCACAGGAATCGCTCCTGTGCATCAAGCGATTTCGGGATGTATCCGGTTTCGTCGCCGCCCATACCCAATCCCTCAGATGGTCGCCGTCAGGATGCCGGTGATGATCGTCGGCGTGTATTGCAGGAAGATCGCAAAGCCGACGCCCGCCAGAATGGGAATGGGGTTGACACGGGCAATGGAGAGGATTGCGCCGATGCCAACCGCTGCCACGGCCACCGCGCGACCGAAGTAACCGGTCACCACGTTATTGATCCAGTTGTACAGGTTCTGGAACTCGGTGCCGGTCGTGCCTGCAAAAGCGCTTCCTGCAATCAGAAAAAGAGCAGCCCCAGCCAGGGCGATTTGCGTTTTACGATTCACGTTTAACTCCTTTCGTGTGGTCGATGATGGATTTGATGAGCCAGCCGATGCCGATGCCCAGAGCGATGCCGCCGATATGGGCTTCGAATCCCTTATCCAGCAGCGATCCAGGGAGCAATGCTCCCATCACAATGAACGCTCCGGCGATCAGCGTGTCCCGGACTGCTTCCTTCGATTTCGGAATCACTTGTTGATCTCCTTCGGGGTGATGAAATGGATCTCCGCGCGCCTGTTGGCGGCGCGGCCTGCATCCGTGTCGTTCGATTCCACATAGCAGCACTTGCCTCTGGCCTCGACTTCCATCGGATTCTTGACGCCTCGCGCTTTGAGCCACGACAGCACGAACTCGGCGCGTTGGCGCGCGAGGCGATCGTTGTATTGGGCGCTCCCTACGTTGTCGGTATACGCCTTGATGAGAAGGCTGTCTGATGGCGCCACCTGACTCTCGACGGTCTCCAGCGCGTGCTTCCAGTCACCCACCGGGATCGCTTTTGCGAATTCGAAATGCACTACGACCGGTTCGCGCACGGTTGTCATTTGCGTCGTGCGCGCTTTGTCTGGACTGGTGGGCTGCGCCGTAACCGCCATCGGATGCGCTGAAAATTCAACAGTTTTTGGTGTCGGCTTAGGGCACTCATCATCCCTGCATATCCTCCAATCTTGCTTCACCCAGCCAACACTGTACTTCTGTGGCACTGTAATTTCTTCATGTAGTGCCTGGTTACTTGCGCAGCCAGCCAACACCATTGGCAGCACACATGCCAATACCAACTGTCGATTCAAAGGACTCCCTCCCTTTTCAGGAACGCCGCGACCTTTCTGGCATACGCCATCCTTTTGCTCGGGCTGCGGGCGTTGTAAGCGCCGATCGCTTCCCAGTTGTATCCGAGCCGATGGATGTTTTGGGCCAGAATCCAGGCCCCGACGTAGGTATTGGTGCAGGCGTCGAACAGACTTCGCTCGTCGATACCGTACCGTTTAAGCAGCGGGAGCCACCGGCTGTTGATCTGCATGTGGCCGATGTCGTAGCTGCCGTCTGGATTGCGGTTGATCGCTCGCGGATTGCCTGACGACTCCACCCGGGAGATCGCCATGAGCAGCGACGTGGGAACCCGGTAACGCGCCGCTGCCTCATCAAAGCACGCGGCAAATCCTCCTGTCGGAAGGAACAGAACAAGAATGAGCAGAGCAAAAATCGGCCATGTCTTACGCATGGCCTAGATAATAGGGAATCAGGTCTTAAAAACTTCGTCGAAAAGCAAACAGAACTGCACCGTTTCGCGCTACTTGCGCTTTTCGCCCACGAGCACCCGCTCTGGGACGGAGCACGATACCTCCCGGGAGGCCGGGTCGATAACCTTCTCCCAGTGGCATTCGTCCTGGAGCTTGTTGTAGAACGCCTTCGGGCGTGCCGTCTGCTCTTCGTGAGCAGCCGCGCCGCGCTCTAGCGCCACGTTTGACTGCGCAGGCGCCGCCGATTGCAACGAATCCGCCGCCCTATCCATCCCGGACTCGGTTTCCTGTCCACCTGGCAATCCGCTTTGCCTGACCATCGTCGCAAGATCACGGATCGAGGATTGGAGCTTCTGCACGGTCTGGCTGTCCAGATTCGATACCGCCAACCCGATACCGGCGGCAAGCAGACCGAGTTGCAGGGCCAAGCGCAGCATCGCCTACCGCCCAACCGTCCGCAGACCTTGAACGAAAACCCATCCGTACATGGCAAACGCCAGAAGGTACTCGCGAAAATCCCCCGTAAAAATCCGCAGCGGCGCAACGAACCGCCGCTTGCTCGGCCACAACAGGGGCACGCCGGAGTTGGTCATCCAGTCGCCGGCCAGATGGGACAAGTAGCCAACGGCAATGCCGACAACGAACGGCACGGAATAGCCCGGATGCCAATCGAGATGGTGCAGCGAATACCAGACCAGCGCAGACATGCCGACCACCGCAAGCAGGCTGTGAGTTATGCCTCGATGCCCAAACAGGTCGGCGAGCACCATCGAGATCGGGAGCACCCGGCGCCCGAAGGCGCTCCCTGGATGGTCGATGTCCGGCAACATGCTGCCCAGCACGCCGCCGGCGAGCATCAACACCGCTTGTGGCGCTGGCGCATCGAGCCATTCAGCAGCCAGCAGCGCGGAGGCGGCGCCAAAGGCGATATGGGTAAAGGCCATCATGCGGGGCCTGCTGCAGAACCGGTCGGAATGGGATTCTCTGCCATCTGGTGTCCGGCATTGTCTGCCGCTTGCCGGTCGCACCAAAATCCCTGTATTTCTCTAGCACCAAGCTTTCGCGCCAACTCTGCATGGCGTCCCGTTTCGATGCGCTCGGCGATGATGGGTGTGCCCTTCACCGCGTTACGAATTTCGGCCAGCGCGTGCATGTTATCGACCTTGATGATGTCCGGCCGCAATGCCTTGATGAATTCTCGCTCCAACGCAGTGGGTGTGACATCATCCATTGCGATCAGACATCCTCTAAGGCGTGTCTTGGTGACGGTCTCCGCAACCCAGGAATATATGTCGCTCTTCTCGAATATTTCATGCCGCTCCACCAGTTCGATCACGATGCCTGGCCTGATCCTTTCGCGTATCAACCGCGGCACCCGCACAAGCGTCGAATACTCCATGTTGCAGTGAATGCGGAGACCGGTGCGCTCAAGCAATCCAACCGCGTATTCAAGGGCCGCCACATCCACCTTAATCATTTCCGCTTCGTCATCGAATACCAACGGTCCAGCACTCAGAACTTCCAGTGCGGTGACCTCCAATGTCGCGGCGTCAAGGATCGGCTGGACCCGGTATCGACGCACACCCATTTCCTCCATGCGAGGAATCACAGCCGCTTCTGCAAGTTTCCTACCCATAGCCAGAGCGATAGCGCCATGAAGCACACCACAGCAGGCGCAGCGATGATTGGCATGGGTACTGGCAGAAATAGCCAGAGAACCATCGCGATGCTGACCAGACGAAAGAAGTGGACACCGATCTTGTGGCGAATCGGACTTTGGGATATGAAGGCTGTCTTGCGAATCTCGCGCACGTAGAAGCCATCGACCGATGCCGCCAGAATCAGCGGTATGCCAAGAAGCGCCCACATCATGAGCGCATAGGCGCGATAGACCACCAGATTCGCCCAGAGCAGGCTCGCGTAGATTCGATCCGTCAGCCATTTCTCGATCTGGCTGCCGCCGAGATCATTTGCCGCTTTCGCGGCTTCCCTTGCAGTTCCAGTCATGAACTCTGTGGCCTGCGACATGATCCAGCGGCTGGTTGTTTCACCAGCCCATGCTGCCATCTGGTGCTTTTCTGCCAGCCATGTCTCTTCCAGCACCCTTGATGGAATCAATGCCCATGCCGCAACGAATCCAACGAGCAGGATGGCGGCGATGAATCCGCCCCAAGTGCCCTGTTTTCTTGCTTCCTGACGCATGATCAGTAGCGTTCGCTGTGTGTCTGATGCTTTATCCAGTTGGCAGCAAAGACGTTTGCCAACTCAGGATTGCCGCGCAACACGATGACGTTTTCGGCATTCTTCTCTTCTGCCGCCTTTGTGAAATTGAAACTCCCCGTGATCACCGTATCGCCATCGATCACCATCACCTTGTTGTGGGCGATCGCGTGGGCGGAGTCGATCCACACGGGAACACCGTGGTTGGCGAGATAGGTTGCCGACGTGTAGCGTTCCGATCTCTGGCTCTCGTCGAGAAGCACGCGCACGTCCACACCGCGCTCTTTGGCTTGCGCCAGTGCCCGAGCTATGGGCGCAGACGTGAAGCTGTATGCCTGTACCAGGATGGATTTCCTGGCACCAGCGATCGTTTTCACCACCAGGGCCGTGGCACCGCCGTTTGGCGAGAACGCCACCTCGATCGTTCCTTTTGCGGGAATCGTCGAGCTTGCAACAGCCGCCTGCGTCGCACATAGAAATGCGATAACCAGCAAAACCCGCCGCATCACGATTTACCTCCCAGGATCGGAATCCGCCCCTTGATCGTCCTGCCGCCGGACAATCGGGCGAAGAAATGAAGCGGGGGAAGTTCGCTGAGGATGGCGGGAGGTATCAAGTCGGCCTCTTCCTCGGTCGCCTGTTCCTGGTAGGAGGCGCTGTAGGCGTCATGGATGTTCGAATCGACGTTGTGGCCGTAACGGATCATCATCGACCTTGCCTTGATCTTCGGAATGCCATCGGCGATGTATTTCTGCGTTTCCGCGTCCTGCACACGCAGGGCGATCTTGTTGTTGGTGTTGGCAAGCACCTGGCGGGCCTTGTTCTCGTCGCCAAGACGCGAGGCGAAGTCAGCGAACGTCTGGGTTGCAATGGTCATTCGAAACCCTGCGCCGCGCCCCTTGTTCAGGAGCTGGATGGTCGGGTTGTTGATGACCTCCGCCGCTTCATCCACGAACACGTTGATCGGTTTGATCGAGTCGATGCCGTAGTTGTACCGATCGCCGGCCACTGCGGTCAGGTCGGCAAGCAGGATGGAGCCGATGGCGCTTCCCACCGTGGCATCGGCCAGAGAATCGAGTCCAACGTACAGCACCTTGTCGGCCCGGATGATTCGCGCCATGTCCGTCACCAGCTTGTCGTGTCCTGGCTCGAAGTCCGGAGACAGCAGTTCTGTCAGCGGATCGCTCGTCAGCATTGAAAGGATCGGGATGAGCGATGCCACCATCTTCTGGAAGTGCTCTCTGTTGTGCTCGTAGGTGGAAATCAGACCATCCAGATCGACGGACTGCGCATCATGGATGACCACCTGCTTGTAGAAGCTGATGTAAGCAAGAAGCTGGTTGCCCTTGTACTGCTTCACGAAGCTACTGACCCGGGTCTCCCAGTCTGGCACCCTGCTCTTGAAGTGCAGCCTTAATGCCTTGAGCAGCAGATCGTCTGGACCGCCTTCAATGTAGCGGCGTAACTGCACCAGATTGGGACGCTGTCCCGTTGCGATCAGGCCATTCACGATATCGTTGAGCACCTTCCAGCCGAAGGCCGTGAACGGGTCGGCGCCGGTCTCCGATGGGATCAGCGCAGCGATCCGGCTCGCAAGCTCCGTTTTGCGGTTCCAGTTGCGCAACGGATCGATACAGGCGGATTTTTCGGGATGGGCCGGGTGGAAGTAGACGAAACGGTCGGGCTGGCCAATCGCCTCACAGACCTTCCTGGCGTTCTCGGCAAGGCCGTGGTCGCCCTTGGGGTCGATAATGATGACCGGCTCCCGACGGGCAATGGCCTGGGCGATCAGGAGGTCGAACAGGCGCGTCTTCCCCACGCCAGTTGACCCAACGATTAGCGTGTGCCCTTCGAGCAGGCCGAGATCTGCGTAAACGTCCTCTTCCTTGGATAGCCCATGCAGCCAGTGGGCGCCGTCGCTCACGAACTCTTTGCCGAAGGTCCCTGCCACGCCTTTCCCGATCAGGGCGTGCATCTTGCGCGCCTCGATGTCAGTCCACACGAAACCCTTGCCCAACCAGAACTGGCCGGGCTTCTGTTTCGAGATCAGGTCTTGTGGCGTGACGAACTCCTTTCGGGTTTTATCCAGGGCTCTCGACCTCGCCTTGCTTCGCCCCCAAGCCTGTGTCGCTCGCCAGGCAGCCAATGACAGGCATGCGAGCGACGCCACAACGCCTGCCTTGGTAGGTACTGGCAGGGTTGCCGTCACGGCCAGCGTCATGGCTGATGCGCCCAGCCACGAGATGGCCATGGGCCACTCATGCACCTTGCGCCAGGGCTCCTCGAAATCCACGGATTCGAACATGACGCTACCTTTGCTGCTGTAGATAGAGTCGGCGGAGCTCCTGAATCTGCGGTTCGGCTCGTTGATGGTTGGCGCGCGTCCGCTCGGAAATCATTTGCCGAGCCTGTGCTTCGCGGGCAAGGCAGCGCTGCTGTTCTTCTGGCGTCTTACCAGGCCGATTGCAGGCATAGGCGTCCTGAAGCAGCCTGTCTCGCTCCTGGTCCGAGAAGGTGGCGCGTTGTCTCTGCGGTTGCTGCTGTGCCTGATCCTGGAAGAAGAAGCTGCCATCCGCATGGGCGGTTCCCGCACCAACCAAAGCGAGCAAGGCGAGCGTCAGCGCGTCTAAACGCATGATGTGTGCTACCCCTGTCCTGTGTACTCCCCAGACATGGCGAACACTTCTCGCGCCTTTTCCTTAAACGACTCGACATCCAGCCGATACGCATCCGATTCTTCGTCCTTGTATTCGGCCAACTTGCTCGCGAGCCCGCGCTTGACCGCCTCATAGCGCAGATATGGGCTGGATACCAACACCCGGACGAGATCGGGTAGGCCGAAACGCCTGACGCTGTGGCGCCAGGTAGTGACGTACTTCGCAGGATGGCGAGTCGCCCCCAGCCGTATCGTTCCGTTCGCGAGTTCCAGAGCGACGACATAGCCGCCCTGGACCGGCGATACAGCTCCAACATTGAGGTCGACGTATTCCGGCTCGCCGTCATACAGCCAAGCCGGATGCAGCTTTTTCTGAGTGGTTTCCATCCTTGGTTGCTTTTTCAATTTCTCCCCTCGTTGTCGGGGCATGACTTCTTGTGCGGGAATGATAGCGCCGCGCTCGTTCAGAACACGGGCGAAAAGCGCACCAAACCCACCTGTTTCGCTATCTCTCGCTGGAGGCTTCGCCCTTCAGGGCGAGGATGAAGTGATCCTGGTCGCGATCCCCTGCTTTATTGATCATTTGCGCGGCAGACCCCCGCGTTCATGCCAGGCACGGATAGCGCGGCCATGCGCCGAAAGAATGAGAATCCATTCCTTCAGGTTGGATGGGATGCCAATAAAGATTAGAAAAAGATTAGAAAAAGATTAGAGCGATTGTGGATAACTTTTGTTTGGCTCATTTGTCAATGACTTGGAGAAGTTTTCCACAGGCGCGAGCCTACCCGCTGTCCCGATAGTTCCCTACCCACTGTCCCGATACTTCTCTACCCGCTATCCCGATACCTCCTACCCGCTATCCCGATAGTTTTCGGTGACACCTACCCGCTATCCCGATAGCGCCTACCCACCATCCCGATACGGCATTCATGATTACTCGCGATCTGTGGATAACTTTCCTGTTTTGTCCCTACCCGCTATCCCGATACCCTATCTGGTACGGTGCTTGCTTCCCGTTTGATTACGACGCAGTCGTTTTCGTCTATCGAACACGACCATCCTGTCACAGACGCCAGTTCCTTGAGCGCGCGCCGCAGCATCTGTCGGAACTTCCATAGCTCATTCACTTCGCTGCCACACAAGTTCCGGATGGTTTCGACCTTGTACGGGTGCGGATTGGCGTGGGTCGAGTAGAACGCATGTAGCCATTGGGCCAGCGGGCGCTTGCGCAGCATCTTCCGCTGCGCACCGTTGAGAGCCGTCCAGTTCCCGCCCATGAAGAGCAATGCAAGCCTCTCGTTGACCGAGATCACATACTCGTTCGTCGCTTCGTCCCTGAATCCTTCCTGGATCAAGGTGCCGAAGTACGAGTGACGGCCGTTCGAGATGCGCACCAGGCAGCCCGCAAGGTCGTTGATGGCTTCCTTCAGCCACTCGTAGTCGGATTTGCCTGTCGTGCGCCCGATTGCCGTGAGAAAGGAGTACGCGGAAAATCGAATTTGCTTCCCCGTGCCATGCCTGGCTGCAAGCGCGAGACAGTGCTCCCACACGTCGAGATGAGCTTGCGTCGGTCGGTAGCCGCGTACCATGAAGACTTCGAGCCCTTCCAGGGACGCGATCTTTTCTTCTCGCCGAAATGCTTTCTCTGCCACGCCGAACAGCGCCGACCGAAGAACATCATTGGGTAAAGGCTTGCCGTTGGACGGTACAGGCAGGCCCGCGTCGATTGCATCCTGTTCCCGGCGCTGTCGTATCCGGTCCAGCGCTTGCGCAACCCCGTTGTCAGGAGTCGGATCGTCGGCTTCAGGAAATGGGCTAGGGGCTTGTGGAGGCGTGGAACCCATCCGCTCATTCTATCAGGGCGACGCCGGAAAGCCTTGGCGAAAAGAGCACTTAGAGGTCGCGTTTCGGTATTCCGTCACGAGTCTTGACCGGCTAGCGCGATCCGCCCGAGCCCTGCTGGACATCGCCGAGCGGCCGCAAGCCATCGGCGCAGGCCTGCGCAGCCTGTCGGAGCCGTGGGCGGACACAACCGGCCAGGTCGTCAAGATGGGTCTGACGGCCTTGCCGACATCGCCGAGTTCGATGGTTCGCTGATCGTTGAGAGGCACCTAGCGCAGCAGCGAGTCGGCTTGTCGGCGCGGCGTGCAGTTCGGCCGCAGGCCTGCCCTGACCCCGGCGCAGGTATCCCATGCCCGCGAGCTGCTGGCCGAGGGGCGGGCCGTGCCGGAAGTCGCCACCCTTCTGAACGTGCACCGGGCGACCCTTTACCGGACGCTGGGGCGTAGCGAGGAGGTGAGTCGCGCCGAGGCGAATCGGCGCGGTGCGTTCATCGAGGACGCCATAAACGAGACCGACACCCTGGGGCCGTCCAGGAGGCATAGGGCATGACGCAGGGCGGCCAGGGAGAACCGTTCTTCATCACCCCCCGTAACGGGCTTCTCACCCATGTTCCGTTCCCGTTGTCCGCTCCTCGCTCGCTGCTGCGGCTTTCTTTGCGGCATCCTTGGCGAATCGGATGTATTGCAGCGCCTTGGTGATGTGCCCCCACTCACGCCTGATGGCTTTCAACTTGGTCTCGGTGTCTTCCACCAAGGGCTTCTCCCAGTCTTTGCTGAATCTGGCAAGGGTTTTGAGGTTATAGCCATACCCTTTCCCCTTCTTGATGTAGGCCCTTACCGCCTTCCTCGTTCCCCTCGCCTTGGAGCCGACCCATTTGATCTCCGCCCATTCGAGCTTGATGGCGTTCCCCTCCCTTGTGCATCCCACGCTAAGGCCGCTTCTGTTCTCCCATCCAGGCATTTTCTTCTCTTCAGCCCTCACGGTCTTCCAGTGTGCCTCCACGATCTCGTAGGCACGGTCATACAGCTCATCCAGCCATGCGTGAAGCTGTTCGACCACCATTTCCTGCCGATTCCATTTTTCCATGACGACTCCTTCTCTTATTAGAACTGATTCATCCCTGATGAATCCTCCTGAAAGCCCACATCCCGCTCTCGGGCGCATCAATCCACGCTAATGCGTGGATTCACCATGATGAATCCTCTGTATGCGCGTCTGGCGACCATCATCCCGGCCTCGCCCCGCTTTGGCGCACCAATCCACGCGAATGCGTGGATTCATCCATGATGAATCCTCCTGAAAGCCCACATCCCGCTCTCTGGCGCATCAATCATCATAACTAAGCGGATTCATAACACAGCCCCAGGATCATAACAAACCGCTTTCCGAAAACATCTTCTAATTAGTGCGCTTTGGTGCGCTTTTTGCTATCGTTTCCCGTGAGCGATCTGGTAAGTTCTCTGACAGTTCGCTAGCGGTATCGCTTTCGGCTTGGCAGCGCTCCATGTCACTAGCGGTGTGCTTCAGGTATACTGACCAGCATCGCATTGCTGATGACTCGCTGTTTACCACTAGCGGTGCACTGACGGTTCATTTATCGGTCAATCGGAGGTTTTGTGAACATTCTCGGCATCGACATCGGTTACTCGAATCTGAAGCTCGCCTTCGGCCCCAAAGGCGAGTCCCCGAAAACCCACCTGCGCCCGGCCGGCGCTGCTCCCGCAGACCGCTTCGGTTCGCGCTTCGACGGCAGGGCCCAGGACGAATTCCTGCATGTACTCGTCGATGGGCAGGAGTTCGTAGCCGGCGTCTCACCTGACCGCGCCGAAATGTGGAGCCGTTCCCTCCACGCGGATTACCCCTCCAGCGCGTCTTACAAGGCGTTGTTTCACGCTGGACTCCTCCTCTCGGAGATGGACAGGATCGACATGCTCGTCACCGGGCTGCCGGTGTCCCAGTATCTGGACGAAGCCCGCAAGAAAGCCGTGGCCGAGCAAATGCAGGGAACGCATCAAGTCACCCCCAAGCGAACCGTCACCGTCGAGAAGGTCAAGGTCATCCCGCAACCGGTTGGCGGGCTTCTCGATTACATCTCCCAGGAAGATGCCGATATAGAGGACGCGCGGGTTCTCGTGGTCGATCCCGGATTCTTTTCGGTCGATTGGGTTGTGATTGCCAACAAAGACCTGCATCGCCAGTCGTCTGGCACCAGCCTCAACGCCTCATCGGTCGTTCTCGAAGAGGCTTCCAGGCTGATTGCCAAGGATTACGGCTCGGCGATCAATACCGAAACCCTCGAAAACGCCATCCGGGCTGGCAAGCCCACCGTGCTCGTGCTTGGCCAGCGCGTGGAGCTGGCTACCTACATCGAGCAGGCCGTGAAGACGGTCGGTCCGGTCGTCGTCGAATCCATCCAGAAGTCGCTGCGCACGGAAAGCAAAATGCCCGACATCGTGGTTCTTGTGGGCGGCGGTGCCGTGTTCTTCCGCGAGGCCGTGCAGAACGCGTTCCCACGGCTGACCGTGGTCACGCCAAAGGACCCTGTGTACTCCAACGCTCGTGGATTCTGGTTGATGGGGGCAGCCTTGTGAGCGGTATCCGGATCGTTCTCACCATTACTACCCAGGCCAGCCCGGAGCTTTTTGCGGCATTGCAAGAGGTGCCAGCCAGGCTACGGGCTGAACGTGTCCGGACGCTCGCAACGCTCGGGCTCGCCGCCGTTCGTGGCGGGATCGGCAGTCCGGCCATAGGTCCGGTCACCGAGGGGGCTCCACAGAATGCAGGGGCTCCGAATAGGGCGCTGAGCTTCGCCAAGTCGTTGGGAGTATGAACTACGGAGTTACGGGACGGACCTGCAAGTCGAGCCGTCGCATCTCCAGTCCCGAGGACGACCATGCCTTGCGATGATCGAAAAATTGGCCGCCACCACCTCGCCTTTTACCGGGGGTGGCTCCAAGGCCTCGATCTCAAGTCGTTGGCCGACCGCTACCTCGAAACGGGGCTCGACCTGCGGCTGGCCAAAGCGACACTCGCCTGGCTGCGCGATACTCTGAGCCAGGCGGCGCTTCGGCAGGGCAGACGCGGCGAGGCGCGCCTGCTCCGCCTCCACCTTGCCACCGGCCAGGCACCCACCATCCCGACGCTGGACGAGTTCCGTGAAGAACACGATCCTGACGGGTTTTACCGGGAAGAGGAGCTGATCCGGCTGTACCTGGAAAGGTATCCTCAGGCCGCCGACAGGAAAATCCGCCAGCGTCAACGCCTCATCGAGCGTCAACTGAAAGCGCTTGATGTGATTGAGCACCTCCTTGCAACCGAACCCGTGCCGTCCGATCCGGTCTCCGCATGGTTCGACAAGCCGGTTGCCGATCGAATGGTTCTTGCCGGCATCCCGACAATCGGCGCCCTTCTGGATCGCATCCGGAATCGCGGATACCGCTGGTGGACCACCGTGCCCAAACTCGGCGAGAAAGGCGCCGCCCGGATCGTCGCTTGGCTGCGTGGATACGAGTCCTCACTGGGTCCGTTGCCGGACCACGCTCTTGCGCCTGTTCGTAGCCTACCCACTCCTTTGCTCGTCCAGACCCGCAGCCGGGAAACCGCCATCGTTCCGATGGATGCGCTTGCGGTGCCAGAGGAGCTGTCCGGGCGGCACGGATCGAACCGTCACCACGACCGACCAAGGATCGAGGCGGAGCACGACCACGAGGCCATTCTGTCTTGGCTTTCCGCCAAGGCGGGTAGTCCGCATACGTTCCGTGCTTACCGCAAGGAAGCTGAACGGCTCCTTCTCTGGGCCGTGATCGAGCGCGGCAAGGCGTTGTCCGATCTCACGGTCGAGGACTGCGCGGCCTACCGGGACTGGCTGTCCCTCCTTGGGCGGACGAACCCGGAGCAGTGGCCGTTCCGGATTCCCCAAAGCGAATGGATCGGCAAGCGCAACACCCCGCGGTTCAGCCCGAACTGGAGACCGTTCGACGGCCCTCTGTCAGCCACGAGCGTCCGGCAGGCGTTGACAATCCTGTCGAGCCTGTTCGAGTGGCTGGTGCGTGTCCAGTATTGCGCTTTCAACCCATGGGACGCCGTGGGACGTAAATTGGCCGGCAGCCAGGACGCCCCCGAGGACGTGGAGCTGACGCGGGTGTTCTCGACCGGCCAATGGGACTACCTGATGGCCTTCCTCGACACCTTGCCTGCGGGCGAGTCGGCCTCCCGGCTGCGCTTCGTGTTGCCCTTCGCACAGGCCACTGGCCTGCGCCTATCGGAGCTCGTGGATGCGAGCATCGGGCGGCTCTACACCATGCCGCTCAAGGATGGCCTTGGTGTGCGCTGGATGCTCAAAGTGCTGGGCAAGGGAGGCAAGTGGCGGGCCGTACCCATGCCCAGCCGAGTCATAAATCTCCTCCGGGAATACCTGATTCACCGAGGGCTCGATCCCGACCCGCTCGCCAATCCGCCCGAGACGCCTTTGATTTCCCGGCTTGGAAGCCAGGAGCCGATGACCGGCAGCGCCTTGTACAAGGCGCTGCGGACGGTATTCCATCAGGCAGCGGAAAGCCTGGCTGCGGATGGCAAAGACCAGGAAGCCAAGGCCTTCCGCCGTGCCACCGTCCATTGGCTGCGGCATACCTGCGGCGCGCATCTTGCGTCGAGCGGGGTGCCGGTGAATCTGGTCCAAAAACTTCTGGGTCACGCAAGTCTGGCGACCACCAGCATCTACACGGAGACAGACGATGAGCAACTGTGGGCTGAACTGGAATCGCGAGTTTGATTGCAGGCTCTGCCCTAGGCTTTCCGCATCGCGGACCCAGATCGTTTCCCCGACGCCATGCCCCCGCGCCGGACTGCTCGCCATCGGGGAGGCACCGGGTGCAGAGGAGGACGAGCTGGGCGAGGGCTTTGTCGGCCAGGCCGGCCGCACGCTCGATGCCCTGCTGGTCCGTCACGGACTGGAGCGAAACCGCGACTACGGCGTGGCGAACATCGTCCGGTGCCGCCCGGATGGTAACCGGAAGCCCGACAAGTCCGAGATCGACAACTGCCTGCCGTGGCTTGCCGATTTTCTCGAAAAGACGCGCCCAAAAGTGCTGTTGCTGGTCGGGGCTACGGCGACTGAAGTGTTCCTCGGCCCGGGGGCGCTCCACTGGCAGATCGAGCGATCCAGAAAATCCCCGGTGCTGCTTGCCAAGGATGCGCACCCGATCCTTCAGCCGGTAATCCGGGGGCTGCATGGCGCTGTGGGTGCCATGTTCGCCATCCCAATGCCGCACACCTCCGGCATGGCGTGGAACCGCAAGGCACCCACCGGAAAGGCGTGGCGCGAGATTGGGGAAGAGCAGGTCGAACTGGCCGTCGAATGCCTGGAGCTTTCGCATGTTACTTGAGTACAGGACCGACCAGCGCGGCTACACCATGTGGCTGGATCGTGATTTGTTCGGGGCCTTCGTGCTGTATCGGCGCTGGTATGGCTTGCACAACCGGCGGGGCGGGATGAAACGCCAGGTGTTCGAGCGCGAACAGGATGCCCTGAGAGAAGTGCGCCGGATCGTGTGCGTGCGGGAAAGGCACGGCTATGTGCAGGTCGGCCATTAGCAGAAGGCATTCCAGCCCACGGCGCCGCCTTGCCAGCGACGAAGAATCGTTGCACAGGGCCTGCGTCGAGTTGCTTTCGTGGCTTGCCGTCCGCCATCCCATTCTGCAATGGATGCTGCATGTCCCCAATGGCGGGAAGCGTCCGAAGGGGGAAGCGGGGCGGCTAAAGGCGCTGGGGGTCAAGCCCGGCGTGCCGGATCTCCTGCTGCCAATTCCCAACGGCGACTGGTCTGGCCTAGCGGTGGAACTGAAGTCTCTTGCCGGGCGCCTCTCCCCGGCTCAGGCCGCTTGGCTCGACCGGCTGGATCGCTCTGGCTACCTGGTTGCCGTGTGCCGGTCATTCGAGGAATTCAGGGCTGTCGTCGATCGTTTTCTGCTCGGCCGGAAGCCATCTGGCGCAACAGATCATGTAGGCGCTGGTTTTCCTGCCGCAACTCCTCGATCCGCGCCTCGTTCTCCCTCACCTGCTCCTTGAGGGTGAGCACAATGGCTTCGGTCTCGGCGTGACGACGAACCAAGTCCGTAAACGCCGCGCGATCCTCTTCTGCCTTGGCTTGACACTCCTCCAGTGCCGTCGCCAGGTCTTCGGCCACCGCTTCCAGCTCCTGCCGTTCGCGGTCCCATTCTTTCCTGGCCTCGGCGAACTCGTGCGCAAGCCTCACCACCTCCGCCTTGGCGATCTCCGTCGCTTTCGCCCAGACTTCCTGAGCGAAGCGGTGGACGGCCTCGTCCAAGTCGGGTGGTACGGGGCCGGCTTCCTGCGCCTTGTCCGTCTTCTCCTTCCGTCGCTGACGCCACTCGCGCATGGCTTCGGAGATCGTCGTGAAACTTCCGCTGCCAAGCGCTTTACGAACGGCTGCCAGGGTCGGCGCCTTCCCTTCTGCGTCGAGCCGGTCAGCGACCGCCCAAATGTCGTCCCTGGTCAGCGCCATGGCGACCACCCCTCGTGCTGATGCGTGAGCACGTTTAGCATCACGAAAGCACCCCATGCAGCCGCCGCCCACTCCCACAGATCGTTGCCAGCGACCAGGATCAGGGCGGCGCACACAGGAAGCGACCCCAATAGCAAGGCTGATGCGATGCGATAGCTGATCTTCCCCTCCACCCGAGAGGATGCCCAAACCACGAACAACCAAGCGGCCGGAGCGATGAGCATGCCGGCGATGCCGTGGCCGCGCGCCAATTGCTCGCCAGCGACGAATGCCGCTGACAAGGCAGCTAACCACGTGGCAAAGCCCTTCGATTCCGGAAGATCAGACCTTACAGACCGAAACGTCGCGATTTCGAAAGCTCGCACGATGGTCTCGCGCATGAGAAGAAGAAACTCTTTCATATCCGATCCTCTCTGTATTGCTACAATCATACTACAACATACAGCATTATTCAAGTCAACATGGGTCGGTTTGTGTGGCATGCGTTGCGTAGTGCTGACGGTTCTCTAACGGTGCACTGGCTGACGGTCGCTCAGGGAGAATGGCCACGCTTCGGTTGCTGGCGGTGCGCTCGCGGTTTACTGGGTGTCTTCCTGGAGGTAACCAGACGCCGTTTGCTACTAACGGTGCACTGGCGGTTTACTGTGCGCCGTGTCGCTTGGACGATGGAGGGGAGGGGGAGGTG
>Ga0207866_1001412_pt1 | contig 23341 bp, 24 predicted proteins | sample HigsolmetaAR203D_FD_184835 | JGI IMG/M metagenome (GOLD analysis project Ga0207866, IMG submission 184835) | Ionic liquid and high solid enriched microbial communities from the Joint BioEnergy Institute, USA - AR20-3-D (SPAdes) (version 2) ...
TGAAGGCGAAAAACGCACCAATTTTACTGATGTGTTAAGAGAATTTTCCATCCCGGTTCAACTTGTCAAACAAGTCCGCCTGGTTGGTAAAGACTTGGAAGAAGTAAAGAAAAGCAATGAAGTTGTCAACTACTTAGTTGAATGGAATATCCCGGAAGATATTACGATGGATCAATACCTTGCCAGAAAACAGAAAAACTCTGTACATTATCAAGAAGTGCCGGAAGTGAAATTCTCAAGAACTTATGTATGCGAAGATATGACAAAATGCTTATGCTTCTACGATGCGCCGGATGAAGAAGCTGTAAAACGCGCCCGTAAAGCCGTTCAAACACCGATCGATTCCATTACAGAAATTTTGCCTAATGAGTAAATGTTTTGCCCATCCTTTCCAAGTAGCAAACCAATCAATGGTTTTGCTACTTTTTTTAATTTTCAGTTGTTTTTTTATACAAGGTATAATAAAATAACTTTAAACTTACTAAACTAGTCTGAATTATTTGTTTTATTATAATTTATTTTACCTTCAATGGAAAGGGTTGTAGAGGTGAAAGCCATTGACGAAAAGCTTAGCGGAAAAACCGTTGCTGGAAAGCATCATCGAACAAAAGTTGAAACCATTTGTAAAGAAAATTGATACGGAAGCCTATTACGCGAGGGATTATTTGCTGGAGCTCGGAAAAGAAGGATTTTTCCGGTCGGAAGGCAAAACGGAAACAGAATACCTTCTAAAAGAAATGAAGTTGGTGGAAGAAACGGCGAAAGTTTGTATGACTACGGCATTTTGCCTTTGGTGTCACCTTGCCGGATTGACGTATATACGGAATACAAACAATTCGACCATCAAAAACCGTTTACTGCCTTTATTTGAAAATGGGGAACTTTTGGCTGCCACAGGCTTATCCAATCCAATGAAATATTATGCCGGGCTCGAAAAATTGCATTTATGTGCTGAGGAAACGGACGGAGGCTACATTCTTTCCGGCGTTCTTCCGGCTGTTTCAAATTTGGAGGAGAGCCATTGGTTTGGCACCATCGCGAGCGTCAGTGAAAGTAAACGGGTGATGTTTCTTGTTCCATGCAATGCCAAAGGGCTAACACTCAAAGAAAAGGCTGGTTATTTAGGCGTAAATGGAAGCGCCACTTATGCTTGTCAATTCGATCAAGTATTTATTCAAAATGAGTATGTGCTTGCGGAAAATGCCGACGAGTTTGTCGAGCTGATTCGTCCGAAATTCATTCTATACCAAATCCCATTGGGCATCGGTATCATGAAAGCTTCTACTGATTCCATTCATAAAGTGAAATCAAGACAAAATGGGTGCAATCAATTCTTGCCGACACAAGCAAGTGATATTGAAGAAACCATCCATCAAATTGAAGAGAAACTCGAGCAATTACTGAAAAAAGAGTCTTTTCACTGGAAAGAAATCGCAAAAATTCGCTTGGAAACGGCCTATTCAACATTGGAAGCCACACAAGCAAGCATGCTTCATAACGGAAGCGCCGGGTATTTGCAAGGTTGCGACCCTTCCCGCCGATTGCGCGAAGCCTATTTCTTTGCAAATTTGACACCAACCATCAAACACCTGGAAAAAGTTCTTTCCAACTAATACTAAATTGTAAAAGCTGTCCGAAACATTTACATCGGACAGCTTTTTAATTGATTAAAATCAATGATGCGATCGCTAATTCGTTCCAGCAGGGAAATGTGATGGCTGATGGCCAATACTCCGATATTCCGCTCTTTTACAAGCCGAATGAGGGCATGCCATATTTGCGCCTGTGTAATGGCGTCGAACATGCTGGTAATTTCATCGGCAATAATATACCGGGTATCGGGATGAAAGGCGCGGGCAATGCAAAACCTTTGCAGCTCGCCGCCGGAGAGTTCATGGGGCCTGCGATTGAACCACTCTCTTTTTATACCAAGGATATCAATGATTTCTTTATCCAGCTCCTCCACTTCCTCGATTGTTTCCGACAGCTTCCATTTTGGGTTGATGGCTTGTTCAGGATGCTGCCAAATCAACTGCACCGGATAAACTTTTGGAAAAACGCTCTTTTCTCCGTCAATAATGACTTCCCCTTCAGCAGGGGAAAGGTAGTTCGCCATGATTTTCGCAAGGGTCGTCTTTCCAGAACCGCTTTTGCCGAACATGCCGACGATTTCGCCCCGTTCCAACGCAAAATTAACGTTTCGAAACAGCCATGTTGAACGATTGTACTGGAAACTGATATTTTTGCACTTAAGCATAAAAGCACCTTACCATCTCGTATTTTCCGATCTTTTGTAATTCAGGCTTTTCCGCCCTGCATCTTCTCGTCGCGATTGGACAACGATCTGCAAAGGAACAGCCTGCCAGCTCTTCTGCAGGGGAAGGCTGTGAACCTTCAATAGGAATAAACCCGTTTTGCGGCAATGCATTCCAAAGCGCCCTTGAATAAGGATGACGGAATTTCCCGCCCTTCTTCAAATGTTTTCTGTCCACAATTTCAACCGTTTCCCCCGCATAGAACACCGCAATTTTATCTGCGATTTTCATTGCCGCTTCCAAATCGTGGGTAATCATGACCACACCCCGATGATCCCTTGCCAACATTTTTAATTGGAATAACAATTCGTCAAGCGCTTCCGCATCTAATCCATTGGTTGGTTCATCCGCAATAATCAGCTTCGCTTCACTTGCCAATGCCATGGCGATAAAAATTCTGCGAATCATCCCGCCTGAACATGCGGAAGGAATTTGGTGATATATCTCCGGATCCAATCCCACCTTCCGGAATATTTCTTCCACCGTTTTTTGCTTATTTTTCTGTTTCACCAATGCTTTTACTTGCTTTCCAATTTTCATCAACGGATCCAAAGCATTGGTCATTTGCGGAATAAGCATGATGTCATTGCCGCGCAGCCGTTTTTTCCTTTTCTCGGTCAGCGGTTGATTTTCGTAATTCACCGAACCTTCAATCACAGAATTTTTTGGCTGAATCCCCAAAATGGCATCCGCCAACAAACTTTTGCCTGACCCGCTCGCCCCAACAACGGCCACCACTTCTCCATGTTGAATCTGTAAATGAAAATCCCTTATGGCATACAAACATTCACGGGCAAACCCTTTATTAAACCGTTCAATCGTTAAAGACATGTTTTTTATTTCCAGCAAAAAATGGGTTTGCACTTTCTCTATCTCTTCATTTGTTTCATGTTTCAGTTCATAAACTATGTTCATTGATTAAATCCTTTCCTCAATTCGGATTCAATAATTTTCGCAGGTTATTTCCCAACACATCAAACATGGCAACCATTGAAATCAATGATAATCCGGGAAACAGCACAAGCCACCACATGCCGGTCGTCAAATATTTCATTGATTCCGATAAAATAATGCCAATGGCCGGCTGTTCAGGCGATAAGCCAAATCCTAAAAAGGTGACGGCCGATTCATGCAATATGGCATGTGGAAACAATAATATAAATCCTACAAATAATTGGGGCATCAATTGCGGTAAGAAATGCCGCCTGATGATCCACATACGGGATTTTCCTAATTTCTTAGATATTTGTACATATTCGGCCGATTTGATTTGCATCAGTTCCGCACGCAACACCCGTGTCAGCGAAGGCCAATGGGTAAGAGCGATGCCAACCACAACGCCTTTTACTCCTCCACCTAATACAAAGGCAATTAAAATCAAAGCCACAAGGTGGGGGATGCTTAAAAACAAATCGATAAGACCTGTTACAATTGCATCGAAAAATTTGTTTATAGAAGATAACAAACTGAAGATAAGGGCTATTAATGTACTGATCGTTGCCGCCAGCAAGCCGACTTGCAAACTTAAATGAAGACCTAAAAATGTGCGGTAAAACATATCCCTTCCTAACCAATCCGTTCCAAAAAGGTGTTCGACGGAAGGGCTAAGATTTTTTTCACTCATATTCGCCTCGATCTGCTCATCTCCGATCAAAAACCCGCTAAAAGCAATGATCAGAAATAACAATGCGGTTACGGTTAATTTCATCAACACCCGTTTGCGGTGGACCGTATTTCCAAGTCCAATTGTAATGGAATGATTTTTCATATCGCTTCACCATTTTTCATCCGTACATCGATGAGGTAATACAACAAATCGGCCAATAAATTGCCGATAAACACAAACAACGTACTAAATACAACGATTCCCAGCAACAGGGGAACATCACTATTCATTCCTGCTTGGACGATGGCTTGTCCCAAACCCGGATAAGAAAATACTTGTTCAGCTAAAATGGCCCCTCCAAACAATTCTCCAAATGAGGCAAAGTGCACAGAAATGGCAGGGAATAACGTATTTCGCAAACCATGTCTGGCAAAAAGCCGGAAACCTTCTTCCCCCTTTGCCCGTGCGAATCGTATAAATTCGGTGTTAAAAACGTCCATCACTTTTTGCCTTGTATGAAGGGTGATATTGGAAACGCCAATGATACTTAATGTCAAAGCAGGGAGCACCATATGCTTTATTTGATCCAGCCAGGTCACTTCATCTGATAGCATCCCAATCGGGGTCCCCAAACCAATCGGAAACAAGCCGAGCCACATGGAAAAGACAATCAGCAATAATATCCCTATCCAAAAGGCCGGGGTGGAAGCGAGGATGAAACAATAAGATTTGATTGCCCGGTCCATCCAAGATCCTTCGTTCATCCCCGCAATCACACCTAATGCGTAGCCAAAAATGCCGGAGATAATCCAGGAAATGGCCATCAGCATAAAGGAGGCGAGAAACCTTTCTTGAATGATGGACAACACCTCTTGCCGGTACAATAGGGAAGTGCCTAAATCCCCATGCAAAAACATATTCAACCAATTAAGAAATTGCTGTGTTTTTGATTCATCGACACCAAAATATTCAGCAAGTTGTTCCTTTTGCTCTTCGCTGACCACCATCATCTCCGCCCCGAGATAGGATTGGATGGGATCGACAGGCGAGAAGCTGACGAGTATGAAAGAGAACAAGACAACGGCAAATAGCAATATGGCAAATTTCAATGTGCGCAATAGAATAAATTTTCCTATATTCAAGAGTTGCAATGCCCTCTACCTTCTTTCCATACTCACTCTTCCCATGTCCAATCTGCAATAAATTCCGTTATCGGCCATCCGTGTCCATGGGGTTGTATCTTCTGTTCGCCTATATTCAAATGTTCATTCACAAAATATAAGTGCTGAAGATTCACCAACCAAACCCATGGAGCATCGCCCAGCGCGGAAAAGCCCGTTTCTCCATCCCATTGGGCCTTCTTCCAATATTCATTCGCCACTTCCTGGGATGTGGCGTGAATCGCCTGATCCATATATTGGTCTACTTTTTCGTTGGAGTAATAGTTTGCATTCGAATAACCTTGACCGCGAAACTTGCTGTGGAAAAGATGATACATTTCAATCGGGTCATGGCTTCCCCAGCCCATAACGACTGGCGTTGAATGCATGACTTCCTCGATTTCACTCCAGCTTTTGCCTTCCGTGTTGACCTCAATGCCGATTTCTTTGGCCATTTGTTTAAATGCAATGGCCAACGATTGGCGCGTTTGGTCACTGGCGGGATATACCAATGTAAAACTTGCCTTCTCTCCGTCTTTTTCAAAAATTCCATCCACGTTTTTCCGCCATCCGGCATCCATTAAAATTTGTTCTGCCGCTTCTATATCCCCATCTTCAAAAACGGTCTCTTCATTCCACCATGGCAGTTTATCCGCTACCGAAAAAGCAGGAGTGCCAAATCCTTCAAGAACATCTTCCACTAGCTTGTCCCTGTCAATGCCGATATTCAGCGCTTTTCGAATGGCCAGATCCGATGTAACCTCATGCCCAATTTCAATTCCTTTTTCAGCATCGTATCCCGGTTTTACGAAAGGCAGCATAATCCCCCGGTTATCTACACTATCCAGGGCGATTAACTTCATTCCAGAAATGGATTCTTTCGCTAAGTTTGGCGGAACGGATACAATATCCACCTGTCCCGCTTTTGCCGCTAAAAATGCGGCATCCTGGGATAAAAAGAGGAATGTTAATTTTTTAAAAGGAGATTTTTTTCCGTAATAATAAGGATTCTCCTCGACAATTAGCTGCTGCCCTTTATCCCATTGCACTAACTTATATGGTCCAGAGCCAATTGGATTTTCCCGATAGTTTTCAGAATAGGCATGTTTCGGCACAATTCCTAGCATTGTTAATGTGTATAAAAAGGTCGATTGGGGTCTTTCTAAAACAAATTTCACTGTTTGGGCATCAAGTTTTTCAATCTTTTTTAAGTTTTGTAAGTCCACCACTGATTGGCTGTTTTTGGCCGTTTCAAAGGTAAATATCACATCCTCGATTGTCAGCGGCTCACCGTCGGAAAACTTCACATCATCGCGAATTTTTACAGTCCACTCCAATCCATCTTCACTCACGCTATAGTCCACGGCCAAATCCGGCTGCACATTGAAATTTCGGTCCAGTGTAAGCAAGGTGCTTTGAAACAATGGGGAACCGTACCTGCCCCAACCTGTCGTCGGATCGAATCCATCGGTCGGTTCTGAGCCGATTGCCAATACTAAACTATCTTTTTTCTTGCCAGTTTCTGAGTCAGAAGCTTGGGATGTGCATGCAACCAGCAGGAAACATGCAAAAATCAGCACTGACATAAGTAGGAATCGATTATTAACCTTCATAGCGCTCACCTTTATTCAATGATTGTTGCTGAAAGAATGGCTGCTTGCCCTAAGCTGATGCAATTGTCGCCCAATGGAACTTCATCATCATATAAAATTTCAATCTTTGAACCTTCCAATAAATCGAAAATGTCGGAAACCAGCAGACTATTATGGAACACCCCGCCGGACAATACGGCGTAATTCGTATCATACTCTTCACAAAGGGACTGAATCACATCCACAACCGCCTGGGCCAAACTGCGATGGAATCCCCTTGCAATCACTGATGGCGATTGGCCTTTCAGCTTTGATTGAATCATTTCTTCAAATAATGGGCGATAATCCAACTCTTCCCCTGTCCATGGGAATGTGTACACTTCTTCCACTTGTGATTGGCTCGCCAAGTATTCCAAACCTATCGCCGCTTCCCCTTCAAAGGAGTTGTCCAGGTGGAAACCTAATAACGCGGCCACCGCATCATACAATCTTCCCACGGATGTTGTCGGGAATGTGCGAATATTTTTTTCCTTGATTTTCAATGCCTTATGGAATGAATCCGGAAGCTGCAAACGATCCAGCAGCTCTTTGTCAAAGTCACCTATAAAACCTGCCAAAGCTTGAAGCGGAAACGTTGCTGCCGCATCTCCGCCAATCAAAGACGCTTTTCTTAAATGGCCGCGCCGCGTAAATCCTTCCTGTACACTTCCTACAAAAATTTCGCCGCCCCAAATTTCGCCGTCCTCACCGTATCCGGCACCGTCAAAAACAATGCCGACAACCCGTTCCGACAGTTTATTTTTCACCGCCAATATGGAGGCAAGATGGGCTTTATGATGTTGCACAGCGACATGTTGACAGCCTTCCAATGTTTGGGCGAATTTCGTTGTAAAGTATTCCGGATGCAAATCATAACCGATAATGGTTTCGCTCAAGTCCACCCCATGGATGGCCAAATAATCCTTCACTGTCCGTTCAAACTTCAACTGTGTGCCATATTTCGTCATGTCGCCAAGATGGTGGCTCATAACGACTTTCTGGTCTTTTACCAGTGTAATGGTGCTCTTTAAATCTGCGCCGACCGTTAAAATCGGGCGGGAAGAAGGCAACGCGATATCCAGCAAGTTGTTATAGCCCCTGGATCTTCTGAAAGGCACCGCTCCGAGTTTCGTCACTTTCAATACCGTGTCGTCAACGCTCCGCTCGATTTCACGTTCACCGATCAAAGCCGCACATTGGAAATCTTCCATCAATCCCGTTAATTGGTCATCTTTATGAATCGTCGGTTCTCCGGGATAGTTGGCGCTCGTCATCACGATGTAACGCGGCGCGCCAAAGTGGAACAAAAGATGCTGCAATCCTGTATAAGGCACCATGAGGCCGATGTCTGTATTGTTCGGCGCAACGATGGAGCTCAATTCTTCATTCTTTGATTTGGCAAGCAAAATTGGACGTCTTTTCGATAGTAAAATCTCTTCTTCCTTTTCAGATAAATGAACAATTTCTTTTGCTGCCTCCAAATCTTTTACCATGATGGCAAAGGCTTTTCGTGGGCGGCCCAATTTATTTCTCATGACTTGAACCGCTTTGCCATTAAAGGCATCACATACTAAATGGTAGCCGCCATTGTTTTTCACAAGAAGGGTTTCCCCGGCATTCAACAGTTCGGCTACCCGCCGGAACATCTCTTCACCTTCAACACGTTGTCCATTTTCAAACAGATAATAGTTTGGACCGCATTGCGGACAGCAGTTTAATTCCGCATGATATCGGCGGTTCTGCGGATTTTCATATTCCTCTTTGCAGGATGGGCACATTTCCCAATCCGTCATGGTTGTATTTTGGCGTTCAAATGGGACATTTTTCATTAACGCATATCTTGGTCCGCAATTAGGGCAGCCGATATATGGATATAAATAACGTTTACTTTCCGGGTCAAACAATTCTTTTAAACAATCATCGCAAATGGCCGTATCAGGTAAAAAAGTATAGGTCGTCATCGTACGATAAGGCGTTGTCATTCAATCACTCTCTTTCCATATAATTTACAGATGATCAACAAATCCGTGGAAGGGGATCACCGACCAACATATCAATCGCCCTCGTTCCACCATAAGAAGAGCGGGAAAGGACAATATGGCGATCGCTTTCAAACACTTCCCCAATAATGGCCGCCTGTTCTCCTCCAGGGACTTGCTGTATGGCTTTTAATGCATCTTGCGCATATTCCTCTGAAACAACCGCGATAAATTGCCCTTCATTCGCGATATGCATCGGATCAAGCCCCAATATTTCACAAGCGCCGCGTACTTCCGGATGCACTTTGATGGCTTCTTCTTCAAGCATGATCGCCACTTGGGCATCCCTTGCCAATTCGTTTAATGCGGTTGCCATTCCACCACGGGTTGGATCGCGCATCCATTTTAGCCCCGGTGCTGCCGCATTAATCAGTTTGGAAACAAACGGCCAAACTGAGCGTGTGTCGGATTTGATATCCGCTTCCAGATCGAGATCTCCCCGGGCGAAAAGGATGGTGATGCCATGGTCACCAATGGGTCCGGAAAGGATGATTTTATCTCCCTTTTTGACTCTGCTTGCTGATAAATTGACTCTTGGGTCCACAAGCCCGATGCCTGCTGTCGTAATAAACAGCTTGTCCGCCTTTTGATGTTCGACCACTTTTGTATCGCCGCCGACAATGGCCACATTCGCTTTTTCCGCCGCTTCATGCATGGCTTTTATTTCCGCTTCCAATATTTCCGTTTCAAGGCCTGCTTCTATGATCAAAGTTGTAACTATGGCCAGCGGTTTCGCACCGCCCATGGCAATGTCATTGACCGTTCCGTTGATTGCCAATTCCCCGATGGATCCCCCAGGGAATCTCAAAGGATTTACGACAAAGCTGTCCGCTGTAAAGGCGATTTTTGTTTGATCCGCTTGTACATAGGCCGCATCGTTCAATTCTTTTACATTTAAATACGGCACCAGAAGCCCCTCAATTAATCTCCGGCTTGCCTTCCCGCCGGCTCCATGGGCAAGTTGAATGGTTGGTTCTCTAAAAGCGACCTTCTCTTTCAGCATGGCAACTACTCCTTCTCGACATTTTTCAAATATTGTTTTTAAGAACTCATTGTAGAATACAGGTGGTTATAATAAGTTGCACACGCCCCTTCAGAAGAAACCATGAGAGCGCCGACAGGATTGTCAGGAGTGCACACTTTTCCGAACAATTTGCATTGATTCGGCTTCAGCATTCCCTTCAATATTTCCCCGCATTGGGCATCTTTGTTTTCTTCAATGTGGATTTTTTCGACATTGAAATGAACTTCCGCATCCCATTTGGCGAATTCCGGTTTCAGCTTCAATGCGGAATTTTGGATTGCCCCTAATCCGCGCCATTCAAATGCAGGGCGATCTTCAAACACTTGATCGATGATTTCTAATGCGGAAACATTTCCCTCTTCCATTACAACCCGTTTATACTGGATTTCCACTTTGGATTCTCCGCTTTTCAGCTGTTTGATCAGCATCAAAATGGACTGCAAAATGTCCAATGGTTCAAAACCTGAAATCACGACCGGCTTTTTATATTCCTTGGCAATGATTTCATAAGGATGGGCACCGATGATAACCGATGCATGCCCCGGCCCGATGAATCCGTCAATTCTCATATTCGGCTGGTCCAAAATGGATTTTAAAACCGGTATGATTTTTACATGATTGGAATAGACGAAAAAGTTGTCGATATCCAATTCTTTCGCTTTTAGAACCGTGATGGCTGTGGAAGGGGCCGTCGTTTCAAAACCGATGGCAAATAATATCACTTTTTTATCCGGATTTTTGATCGCAATGTTTAATGCATCCAAGGGTGAATAAATCATCCGTACATCCGTCCCCATCGCTTTATGGTTTAATGGGGAACCTTTTTTTCCTGGAACGCGCATCACATCCCCAAACGCTGTAAAAATCACTTCGGAATTTTTGGATGCAATCTCCAATCCTTCATCGACACGCCCTGGGGGAAGAACACATACGGGACATCCTGGCCCGTGAATAAATTCAATATTTTTTGGCAACAGTTCTTGAAGGCCGAAATGGAAAATCGAATACGTATGCCCTCCGCATGCCTCCATTATTCGAAAATGGTCATCCGGCTCAACGATACGCTCAATTTCTTCCAAAGTTTTCTTAATCAAATCAGGATTACGAAATTCATCAATATAACGCATCTTCATTTAAATCCCCCCAAAAAATATCAGAAAAATTTAGTACCACTTATTCAAACTGATACCCTCTCACTTCCTCCATCGCTTCCTTGTCTTCTCCTATTTCCTGCAATAGTTGTAATTGCTCTTTCGCCTGCTCTTCGCTGATTTTATTCATTGCGAATCCGACGTGAATCAACACCCAATCGTTTTCATTCACATTTTCATGTTTGATCAAACTGATGTTCACTTTGCGTTTCACACCGGAAACATCAATCATCGCATATTGATTTTGATCATCCAGCAACTCGACAATTTTTCCTGGAATCGCCAAGCACATTTTTATCCCCCCAACATTTCGTTAATTCCCGGTCCTGATCCACACTTGCTTATTTTCAATTCGCACAGGAAACGGCTCCAATTGGATATGCGGGACAGTAACGCATTCCCCATTTGTCAAATCAAAGCGAAGTGTATTGTCATGTCCGATTAAAACCATATGATCTTCCTGTTCCACCGTCTCCTGTGTAAATGGTATTCCCCGATGTGGACAGCGGTTCCGATAGGCCATGATCTTGTTGTCTATGATGATTAACAGCACGTCCACTTCATCGATGGTGAGGTAGTATGGCTTGTTTTCTTCTAATTCGTCGACATTCGGGCCTTCTCTCCACCCCGAATTCATTAAATCCCCTTCATCGACGTTCCGTTTGTAAGGCATATACCCTGGAGATAAATCGTTGACCATCTCGACTCTTTCGACTTCCGGAACCCGTGCTTTGATGGCTTCTTCAACGCCGTTTTTCAATGTCACTGCCGATAAAGAGCAGCCTGAACAAGCCCCTTGCATCCGCACATAGACCACATTGCCATCGATTTTTTCCAATTCAATATCCCCGCCATGGGAATTTAAATAAGGCCGAATCTCTTCCATGACCGCAGCGACTTTTGTATACAGGTTTTGCTTTATGATTCCATGCAATAAAAGCATCGCATAGACAGAAGGATCCTCTATGGCCTCCAACATCAACTGTTTTCCTTCATCCGTTGAGCGGACAATTTTTACAAGCTTTCTAAGGGCATCTTCATGAAACGCTTCAATGGCTTTCTTTAACTCCATGATTTTTTTCAATTGGTAGTCAGTAAAATCCATTTCCCGTATCTCTCTTAACACTTGATCAATCCGCTCTGTCAACTGTTCCACACTTTTTGATTGTGTGCCCAATCGGCTTCACCCCCCAAAAGCTGCATGCTGTTCAAGCACTTCTTCAGCTTTTTGTTTTAACAGCTCTTCAAATACTCCCTTTGCCATTTTTTCTACAATCGCTTCCACCGTTACTTCTTGTTGCAGAACTTGTTCCGGATCATAACGCCGTTTTGAGAGCGCTTGTAGAATAAAACATGAACCTGCAGGATTATCGAGCAAAAATTCTTCAAAAAAAGCATCAACGAATTTATCCAGCCATACCCCATTGCCATAAGGATCCGTGCGCAAAAGGTGCAACGCATTTTCCACCCCTTCCGAACGTTGGACGGCCCGCTCTACAAACCGCTCTGTGGCAATTTGCAACAGCGTATTGAAATATTGCTTTTCGTAATCGTTCACCGGTTTCCCTCCACTACTTTTTGGAAAGTTCTTCTTGTTTCAACTTGATTTCCTGTAACAAGTCCTCTACCACTTTTGCCGATTCACGATCGCCCAGTTCTTCAAAGATTTGTTTCGCTTCAGTCAATTTTGGCACCGCACTGGAGAATGCGCCTAGATGAGAGAGGGCTGTACCTTGATTCGCAACGAGCCGCGCATAGCCATGAGGATCTGTTTCCTTTTTACGCACCTTCAGTACATCTTCATAAAGGGCGACAGCTTCCCACAAGTTGTCTTCAATATGGGAAGACTTTGCATATTGCAGGGCATTGGCCAAATTGATCGTTGCACTGCACCATAAGTCGGTATGGTTTTCTTTATCCAAATAACGCAATGCTTCCCTGAGCGATTGAATGGCCATCGCATTTTTCAAGTGGTAGTTATGGGCATTGGGCGGCATGGCTATATAAGACAACGCCAAATTCATATGGATCATGGCATAGTTTTCAGGATACGTTTCTTTCCGATATGTTTTCAAAGCCGTGTTGTAACATTTGATGGCCTCTAAATAATAGGTTTTATTGCCGCTGTCCGCTATTTCCTGGTAGGCTGTCCCCATCTGGAAGGTCAGCTCTGCCCGCATAACGTCAAAGGGTGAACGTTCGATCAGCGATAAAGCGGTTTTATATAATTCAACCAATTGATTGTCGACCATTCCCAATGATTGTTTCGTTGCGGCGACTTCACTTAAGAGCCGCGCCGAAAAGATGGGCGAAATTTCATTGACAATTTGAGCGGCTTCTTCCAGCAATTGAATCCCTTTCGTCCAGCTGTTATTCTGAAACGCTTCATAAGCATGTGTAGCCATAATGAATGCCCGGATCTCGTCAGCCGTATCTTCGTCATATCGGGGAGGTTCCTGCTTCATATTCAAACGCCAGGCTACCGCATCCAAAAGCAGTCTCAAGTCTCCGCCCAACATGGATTTCGCTTTTTCGTAATGGGATTTTTCAGGATATAAAATGAATCGATTAAAGTGGCCTTCTTTGGTGTCAGGCAACAACTCATCAACCCGCTCCACAGGTTCCCCCTGAATGGCGGCTAAAAAAAATTGCCATTCTTTTGGACAAGGTTCAGGAATAAAACCTTGCAATAAAGAAGGCATGATGGTGTCCGCATTTTTGATCGGCGGCAATAAAAAGAATCCGGCTGTACCTGGAAATACTCCAATTGGCTGACGTTTCAACATGTTCATCTCCCCCCTAAAATCAATTACCCTCTGAAACGGCTACAAAACTTCTCATTGGTTTAAATATAGTGGAATCCGAAGTGCCAATGCCTCTTCATCCCATTGGACATCTCTTGGTCCAAAGTCCACATCATCCGGCAAAAATTCAGATATGAAAACAGAACGATCCCCTCTGGCATTGCGGTATTTTAAAATCAATCCTCCGGCTCCTACATAATTCACCGGCATGATGAGCAAATCTTGTCCTTGCAGAATGGCAATGATCGCGCCAGTAGGGAAATAGTGTTGAGCGATTTCCGCGGGAATTTGCAAATAGCCTGTTTCAGTTATTTGACACTTCAATTTCTTCACCTGATACTTTTTTGATTATTTTTTTCGCCAACTTCATCACGCTTTCTTCCACTTCCGGTGTAAGCCCCGTACCGTATGATAAATCTTGGGCTTCAACCAAATAGACCGTTACTTTTTTTGGAAACTCATTTTTCAATAACCATCGCCCCATGGCAATGGCGTGATCCCAACGGAAATCATGCATATTGATGTTTTCTAACGGAATGGCTTCCACTTCTTCCCCCGGGATTTCAAAGACCGTCCCCGGTTCCGCTCCCGTCGTGCAAGCATCAATAATGATCAATTCTTCAGCTTTTCCGATTTGAAATACGACATCCATTCCTGCCGTTCCGCCATCCGCCAAACGCACATTTGAAGGAACGCCTAAATCCCATAACTTTCGTATCAAAATAGGGCCGGCACCATCATCTTTCCGGATCAAATTCCCACAGCCAATAATTGTGATCATGTTGTCCTCCATCTATAAAACTTTTATGAATAAATTAGAGGGCTTTATGATAAAATTGCCCTCTAATTATTTTTCTTCTAATAGATTTTAAGTTTCTTTGAAATTGTCCATTTCTGTGTAATCAGAAGTTTGTCACCCGATATTTGGCCAATTGCTTGTTTGTTTTGCCGTCATATGCATGAACTGTACATACGAGACAGGAGTCGTAACTTTGCGCAATATGTGCCAATTCCACCGGATCTTCCGGATTTTTGATTGGCGTACCGATCAGTGCTGTTTCAATCGGACCTCTTTGGCCAAAGCGGTCACGTGGTCCAATATTCCATGCAGTTGGTGTAATGATTTGGTACTTTTCGATTTTTCCGTCTTTCACTTGGATCCAATCCGCCAAGAATCCCCGGGCTGCTTCCGTAGCTCCGAAACCGCGTCCTTCAATCAATTCGCCAGGATTCACATAGAATTTTTCATTCAAGTCAATTTGTTTTAACCAATTTTGCACATAACGGATATATTTTGGCGCTTCATGGAATCGTGCCAACACGCGAACCATAGCGCTCGGTCCAATTTCTTTTACAATGTTGGAAATCAACGGATCATAATCTTGCCAATCTTCCGCACCTTCTCGTCCTGCAATCATTTGGCGGGCAAGCGGTCCGACCTCCAGCGGTGTTTCGCCGCTATCCAATAAATAGCGCGGAGCTTTTGCGAATGTATATTTTCCTTGTTTTACCCCTTCTTCAGGATCAAGCGGATTTGTAAATCCTTCAAACGGATGATATGAACCTGTTCCTTCATAGAAGGAATGCGTATGGTCTTCCCGGATACGGGCTTGGTCAAAATCATGGTAGTTCTCGCCGTCATATACGCCTGAACGGGCGATCAACGCACCGTTTCTCGAGTCGATTGTAGGGTGAGTATATTTCTCAGGATTTGGGAAACTTCCTGCAGCCAAGTACTTGCCAGGACCAGCCCCATATTTGTCCAATCCAATATCCATACTGTATCGGATAAATAATCCCAAATCCGATTCATAGTGCTCTTCTTTTTCTTCCAACCATTCAAGCACATCGGACCATGTTTTGTTCTCGAGCCATCTTTCCATTGAACAGCCGAGTAAAATATCCTCCAGCCAGTTTTTCCGGAAATGTTCCATAATGGATATCGAACGGGTAACGTCCGAGAGGGTTGGCGCACACATGACGCCGCCTGGAATCATGAAACTTGAGTGCGGCCATTGTCCGCCAAAAATCGCATAGATTTCCACCGGTTTGGCGGAAAGCGTTACGCCTTTTTCATAGTTCACACCGACAAATGGCGCCCATCTTCTATTCACTTCTTCATATAAAGGCGATGATTGATAGTTTTTATGTGTCAGCCCTATGGCAAATAGCGCATAGAACCAACGAGGGATACTTTGAATCGTTTCCACCGCTTGCGCGATATTTCTCACCAAAGTGGCATTTGGCGGCACTTCAGTGTGAAACGCGGTATCGAGTGCATAGGCGGACTTTGTTAAGTGGCTGCCACCACAAATACCGCAGATCCTTGGGGTCATGATGAGACCCGCTTGCGGATCTTTGCCAACCAATATTTTTTCAAATCCCCGGAACATCGTCGCTTCCGTCCAGGCATCAACTACTACACCATTTTCAATCGTAACTTTGACATCTAAATCCCCTTCTACACGTCCTAAAGAAGGGACTTTAATCGTTTGCTGTGCCAAATTCTCCCCTCCTTAATTCTTTCAAAAATTTCCAATTATCATGGTACAAACAGATCTTCTTTTGCCCATTTAGGAGCCACTGTACGAGCTACGGCAGCATGTGCTGAGTAGCTTAATGAATCCATGCCTGTTGGCACTTCTTTCGGAATAGTTCCCAAGATTTTTTGCGTTTTGAATACTGTTCCTGGTGCCAAGTCAAAGAATGGGAATTGTGGTTCTGTACATCCGATACATGGCATACCTGCTCTTGTTTTGGAAGATTGACGGTTCCATAAAATACGGTTGCAGGATGAACGGGTCATCGGTCCGCGGCAGCCTTGCTCATAGAATAGGCAGCCTTTTCTCGTTCCTTGTCCAAACTCTTCCACCGGTTCTTTATATTCATAATATTGAACGCGTGTACAACCTGTTTGAGTGAATGTTTTAAAGAACGTTTCAGGGCGGTGATATTCATCCAATGTAATATCTGAAGTTCTGCCTGTCGCAATGGCTACAAGGATTTGCGTCACCCAGTCCGGATGGGCAGGGCACCCTGGAATGTTGATCACCGGTAAACCGGCTTGTGAGCGGAATTCCGTTGATAAAAATCCGCCAGGTTTATCCTTGAAGAATTGCAATCCTGTTGATTCGGATGGATTCGGACTTGTTGCAGGAATTCCACCCCAACATGCACAATCCCCGATAGCCACAACAAATTTTGCTTTATGGGCCAAATCATAAATCCAATCTTTTTTAGGACGTTCAAACAATGTATCGAAGCGCCCCGTTCCATTCGGGCCTTGAATGACTGTTCCTTCGACAACCAAGATGTCCAATTCGGTACGGTCTTCAAGGATGTCGTCCAAAATCCCTTTCACTTGATAGCCAAATTCCATGGAGACCGAATGGTGGTAAAGAATATTAATTCCAAAATCCGTCACTAAATCAATCACGGTAGGTTCATCTGCATTCAGAAACGATTGAGTATTTCCATTGCAGGCTCCACCATGAATCCAAAACACATTTACCATTTACCTCTCACACCTCCAAAATCGCGTATATTTTTATTACTAACAAACCCATTAAAACGCTTTCATTTTTTCTTCTATTAAGAAATCAATCCATTCATCAATCCCCATATCTTTTTTTGCTGATACTTCAAAAACTTTCATATTAGGTCTTGAATGATAGATTGCTTGGTAAAACATCTCTTTGTCAAAATCCACCGCTTCCGCCAAATCCATTTTTGTAATGATGGCTACATCTGCGCTGTTGACGATGGTCGGATATTTTTCCGGTTTATCTTCCCCTTCCGTTGTTGAAAATAAGACAACCCGCATATTTTCGCCCAGATCATAGCTGGAAGGGCAAACTAAATTACCGACATTTTCGATGAATAAAAAATCCAGCTCATTTAAATTCCAATGTCGGAGCGAATCTTCTATCATTTGGGCTTCAAGATGACAAACCGTCCCAGTTGTGATTTGTTTCACCATTGCTCCGCTCTGTTCCAGCCGGTGTGCATCGTTTTCTGTTGCCAAATCGCCTACCAGTGCCGCTACGCTATATTTTTGGCTGAGGCGCCTCAGCACTTCCGTAAGCAATGTTGTTTTTCCGGAGCCGGGGCTGGAAACAATGTTCACCACGTATACTTCGTGGTCATGAAAACGCTTTCTTAAATCTCTGGCCAGGATGTCATTTTTCTTCAAAACATTCTCTCTTATTTTGACGATACGTGGCTGTTCAATTGCTTGGCTCAATATTAACCCCCACCTATTAGTTCATATAATTCAATTTCTTTCCCTTCTAAAATCTGATCAGTGCCTGAGTTGCATTCCGGGCATTTGATTGGAACCGGATTTTGCAACACATACTCTTTTTCACATTGCGGGCAAAAAATTTTTAACGGAATTTCTTCGATTATCAAACGTGCTCCTTCGAGCATTGTTCCTTCTGTTGCAATGTCAAAGGAAAATTCCAATGCTTCCTTTACAACACCAGAAAATACTCCCAACCTTAATCTAAGTGCATCCACCTTGTTCAAATTATTTTGTTCCGCAGTTTCTGCCGCCAATTGGACCAGGCTGAATGCAATAGACAGTTCATGCATTTTTAAGCTCCTTTGAAAGTACTTTTGCGAAATTCAAAACAAATTGAATGGCAGGCTGAATTTCCGGGTTTGTCAGTTCTTTCATCAATCCAAAAATGCCGGAGCTGCCTGAACCTTTGTAATCCTTTTGCGAAGCTGCTTCTGACGCAGAGTCGCATAAATTGCTTAAAAACTTGAGTGTTCTTTCATTCAAGAATGTTTCTTCAATTTTCTTGAATTCTTCGGAGTTGATTAAATTTTGGAAACGCGTTAATGTTTCGATGCTTTTTTGCATATTGCTGATGAAGTTGTTCCTTGGCAATTCTTCCCGCAAAGCCACAACCATTCTGTTGACGGAATCCGCCATTTCTGGACTGCGTGAAATAAACTGCTCAATGGCTGCAAACAGTACGTTGAATTTCTCCAAATTATCAAGCAAGGTGATCAATTGGGAAATTGTTCCCGGCTCTGTCAACTTGTTCATTAAGACTGCTTCACTATTAATGCTAACCACATTGTTTTGGCTGCTCAATTTTACACCTCCTTTTGCCGGAATTGTGAATCTATGAAAATAATATTATAGTGAAAACATAAATTACCCTGAAATAATATAAGATTTGCGTATTGAAAGGGAAGTAAACATTATATTAGAATAAATAATTATCCGAATCTTCTGATAATTAAATGTAACTAATTAATATCATAATTTTCACAGTTTTGTCAAACACATTTTCCATAACATTTCCTGAGTTCTTTATTGATCCGTCGCCGAAACCACCTGATTTCTTACACTTACAATATATAAAGGAAGCCTTTTTTTCATGAATACAAATCGTTCCTTTCATCAGGCATTTTTTCCGTCTTCGCCAATTTTTTTATCATTTTTTGGGAAATAGAATATTTTTGACGAAAAATTATTAATCAGTAAGATAAAATGGCTACCCTATAAATGCTTTGCATTTTAACGAAACAGGAAAAAAGACTTTCAATCAACGAGAGCATGATTTGTTACGAATGGAATGGATGTAATGGGAATGAATTCTCTTGTCCCGTTTTCAGTGCAGACCAATCGGCCACATAACAAATGAAAATTTTTCCTACCTATAGAATTTGCATTGATTGATCCATTCCAAAAAAATAGGTTCTTTGTCAAATAGTGTTGGTGAAAAAATTTTGTGACTTTCCTGGTATATGCAACCGCACAACTTAGAGGAACTTCGATTCCTCTAAGCTTTTTTCATTGTCATTAAATTTTGGGTGATCAGAATCCGAGTTTTAAAATGTCGGAAACAGCGATAGCCGAAAGAAATACGCTTTATCACCTTAATTTTGTTATTAATCCCTTCTAAAATACCGTTGTTATAATCGTATTTCATTGTATTCTCCACGTAATTTATGTATTTGTTTATGGTCTTGATGGCGGTTCTCATATAGCTGGAAACGCTGTTCCACTTATTCTTCAAGGTTTTTTTCAAGTGCTCAAAGTCTTTTGTTTTGATGTAATGTCGAACGTATTGGTATAACTCATAGGACTCCTTTAATTCAGAATCTAGGTTCATGATGTAGTGTAGAATATCCACCTCACACATGAGTTTTTTAAAGCAGCGATGATATGTATAGTTTTTATAATCGAGTTTTGTTTGATCTTTCAGAAGGAGTTTCCAGTATTTTTTCAACTTATTGTAATTCTTTTTATCCCGCTTCATGACGTTGATGCGGGTTTTATTTAAAGCTCTGCTAAATAGTTGGAGGATATGGAATTTGTCGATGATGATTTTCGCTTTAGGGAACACTTCGTGAATTAAGGAAATATAAGGACTATACATGTCGATGACAATCGTTTTTACCGCGTTTCTCGCCTTCTTGGAATACCGCAAGAAATACTCTTTGAGGACATGCAATCTCCGATCCTCTACGATATCCACAATCTCTCCCGTTTCAGCGTTGCAGAAAATAAAGGACATCGCTCCAGCTGCAGATTTAACGGATTTAAACTCGTCAAAACACAAATGCTTTGGAAGGTAGTGAACATTCGGTTGATAGTAGCTATAAAAGCTATCAATGACACGACTGACAGTGGCATGAGAAACATGATGTTTCAAGGCAATATCTTTTTCGGAGATTTTATCTTTGGCGTCTAAAGCAATCGATACTTTGGTATGGTTGGAAATACAACAGTTTTTAGCCACAATGTCGGTTTGTAAAGTAAAAGTGGAATGGCAATGTTTACAGTAATAGCGTTGTTTACGGAGCTTCAAATACGTAGGATAACCGAAAACACTCGGCATTTTGATAAGGGTCGTTTTAAATCCGTGTTTAATGATTTGATCATCAAAGACATGGCCACAGGCATCACAAGCTTTAGGTTGATACGTTAACGTGCCATGAAAGACTTTCGCTTTTACGTGTTTGATTGTTTCGATAGAACAAAAATTTTCATCATCGAAGATGATATTTTTGTCTTTTATATTGAGTAGATTTCGTATAGAATGTTGGTGAGACATGTGACACAACTCCTTTGGTAAACCCGAATTCAAACGACGCATTTCAACCAATCGCACCTCCCTGTAAGATAGAGTTATCGATTACAGAGGAGGTGTTTTTGTTTGGCAATTGAAAAACTAAATATCGTACCTGTCAAATTGGAATCTGATTCCGATTCAACTTCAACCTCAACGAGTCGTGGTCCTCTCAGACCTGTATGTGTTATTCAAGCAACGGATTTGAAAATCTCCTTTTACCCCGGGGTAAAACCTCACATCATCCAAACGGTCATCAAGGAGTTGAATCGCAGTGATTCATGATTTTACTAAATGTAAAAATATCTATATTATCTGTGGACGAACGGATATGAGAAAAGGAATTGATGGTTTGGCAACGTTAATCCAAGATTCTTTCGAACTTGATCCATATAGTGACGCCATTTTCTTATTTTGTGGACGGAAGAAAGACCGGTATAAATGTTTATATTTTGATGGGGATGGCTTCGCCATGTTATACAAACGAATCGATAACGGCAAACTCCAATGGCCAAGAAACAAAAATGAAGTTCGAAATCTGACTCAACAGGAGCTTCGATGGTTGCTGGAAGGACTCTCAATTCAACAACCGAAAGCCATCCAAAAATCGAAAAAAGGTATCTTCTAGTTACCAATTTAATGATATAATCAATTCAATATGAAATCTGTACGGAAATGTGGTGAATCGTTTGGGCGACACTTCAATGCCGACTGAAAAAGTCATTCAACTTCTTGAAGAACAGTTAACATATATGAAGAAACAAAATGATCAGTTAACCAATCAAAACAAGGAGCTATCCAAACAAATTGAAGTGTTGACTGAGCAAGTTCGCTATCTCACGAAACTTCTTTATGGTTCAAAATCCGAAAAATCAAAGTACCAAGCTCCAGATGGACAGTGTTCTTTGTTTGATGACGACCCTTTTTTTAAGGAACCTGAGCACACAGGAGAACAAAGCACGGACACCGTGACTTACACCGTTGTTCGTAAACGACATAACAAGAAAAAACGAAATGATTCTTTTATAGATGGTTTAGAAATTGAAGAAATACATCATCATCCGGAAAATCTACAATGCGAGTGTTGTCAATCACTTATGACAGAGATTGGCAGTACGGTTGTACGGGAAGAAGCGAAATTCATACCAGCTACGATGAAGCGTGTTCAGCATATTGAACACGCTTATGAGTGTAGGTCCTGTAAAAAAGATTTACATAAAAACTCACAAATCAAGCGAGGTAAAGCACCACAACCTGCCATTCAGCGAAGTATTGCAGGACCAACGGTCTTAGCAAAACTGATTTATGACAAGTTTGTCCTCTATTTGCCTTTACATCGGCAAGTAAAGGAATGGCATCGTTATGGTTTACTAACCAATGATAAAAACCTATCAAACTGGGTGATTCGCACGGCAGAAGATTGGCTTCTTCCATTATATAATCGAATGAAAGAAACCCTCATGAAAAAATCAATTCTTCATGTCGATGAAACCTATGCCCAAGTATTGAACCGCTCAGATGGAAAGCCAGCTCAATCTAAAGCTTACAACTGGGTGTTCCGTAGCGTTGCTTCCCAAGGACCGGCAATTGTTCTGTTCCATAGTGCTTTATCCCGTAGTCGGGAAATTTTGACTGACTTTATGAAAGGCTTTAAAGGGACGATTATCTGCGATGGATATTCTGCATACCATGATGTACCAAATATTCATTTTGCCAACTGCTGGGCTCATGTTCGTCGATACTGGTTAAAAGCCGAAAGTAAAAATGGACGGATTGGTGTCGATTATTGTGATCGACTTTACCGCCTAGAACGGAAATTTAAGAAACTTCGGCCGAGCGAACGGAGAAAAGCTAGACAAAAAGAGTCCAAACCTATTGTCGAGGCATTTTTCAAATGGATTGAAGAATCTCCTTTCTATGGGAAGAATGCCCTTGCCAAAGCTGCGGAGTATACATTGAAGCACGCCGAAGGTCTAAAAGCTTTTCTGTATGATGGGCGCATTGAAATGGATAACAATCCAGCTGAAAATGCGATTCGCCCAAATGTCATTGGACGTAAAAATTGGCTGTTTTCCGTCAGTGAATCGGGAGCCGATGCGAATACCATCTGTTTAAGCTTGGCTGAAACGGCAAAAGCGAATGGCATTGATTTTTATCAATACCTAGCGAAAGTATTGTCGGAACTCCCAAGTTTACCAATCCATCAACAGCCAAAAATATTAGATTGCTATTTACCATGGTCGAAAACCATTCGTGAATCATGTGCAATAGCAAAATAGCCCTCAATCCGAAAAACTTGGGATTGTAGGGCTATTCGTTGTGCGTACCAGAAGGGTGCGCATTTTTTATTTATCTCCTATATTTCGGGCTTACCTCCTTTGGGAAATGTGGTTTGGCGATTACATTTTACCAGAGTTTGTCACATGTCTCATTTTTTTGCGTAAAAAATTGGTGTTGGTTGTATCCACCAACACCAAATATTATAGAGCCTTCTTTTTCTAATTTCTGTATGGGAATGTT
>Ga0207866_1001413_pt1 | contig 23310 bp, 18 predicted proteins | sample HigsolmetaAR203D_FD_184835 | JGI IMG/M metagenome (GOLD analysis project Ga0207866, IMG submission 184835) | Ionic liquid and high solid enriched microbial communities from the Joint BioEnergy Institute, USA - AR20-3-D (SPAdes) (version 2) ...
AGAGACTGAATATTCAGTCTCTTGTGTGAAGGAAACCGGTTCCCTATCCATTCCAAATCCATTTCAGAGATACCCTATCTATCTTACATTACACAAAATTCTTGACGGTACCACTACTGCCATTTTGTTTTCTGTTACTATTAATTTTTGCCTCATAATTTCTAAATCAGAAATATCCCTCTGATTAACCACTACATAGATGAGTTCATTGTTTTCATCATATATCGGTTTTCCTGTAATTAACATTTCTACTCCATCTTTTGCCTTTCCAATGGAACTAATAATCTTGTTTTCCCTTCGAACATGAGGTGAAGTAGAATTTTTAAATATACCTTTTGCTTCTAAATCATCCACATAATGGCCGACAACATCTTCATATTTAAGACCTGACATTTTTGTATACGCTTCATTAACGTAAAGAATTTTACATTCGTTGTCTGTAATGAAAACACCATCGTATAAATGATCTAATGCTATTTTGTAAACACATTCATGCTGTAGCATATGTTGATTATTCATTGGAAACCGATTGATATGTTTAAGGTCTGGAACCATTTACATCCCCCACTTTTAATCAATGTATTCTAATGTGCATTCTCTTGAACAATATTATATCATTTATTTTAGTAATAATATTAATTTTCTCAATATTATAACCATTATTTATATCCCCCTGGTGCTAGTGGAGCGTTAACACTCAACTAACCGAAGAACAACAAAGGAGTAAGCCAGTAAAATCCCATCTAGTGCCGTTTCAAATCTCGAAATCGAGTTCGCTCGAATCTCGATGAGCCAATACAAATCGCTGAAAATCGAAAACACGGTTTCAATCACTTTGCATTTTCATTTCATCCGCTGTTTCCATGAGATGGATTGGCGAATTCGCTCATTTTTTCGAACGGGCATTCAAAAAGCAACTCGATGCTCTTTGTACAGCTCCTTTTGTAGTTTTTGGCTGATGTACTCTTTGTCCACCTAGGTTTATGGATGTAGAATTTGCACTATGATGGTTTCAGCGGCACCCGATCATACACAAGATGCTTCATTGATGGCGTATCCCATCGGAACTCCTTAATTGGTGATCTGCGGATAAAGTTTGAAAACGATCTTTTTCGAAGCACAATAGCCAATATCCGCTTCTCTACGAAACCGTTTGGTGCGATCCATTCGGAATGGATGACATAGCTTAAGCGGCAAACTGTCCACGATCGCATACACACGGTGTTGTCCACGCTTGGCCAGCTGGTGCTGCCCCACTTGATGGCAAAGTCAAGTGCTCGACAACGACAGTTGTGTCAAGAACATTCAGGGAACAAGCCCTTGGAAAACTAATTCCTGATCACAAACTGGTGCCAAACCTGTTCGGAAGTGAAGCCTAACAACTTTCCAAGTGCACGAATCGTGATGATAACTTCTTCTTTCTGTTTCAACAAATGGAGAAAATGAATTTGATTGAGGTAATTTTTAAGAAGGTTTTTAAACACTGATATATCAAGTGAGATGAAACAATTGAGTTCTACTCGCGTTAATGCGCAAAAAAAGCTCCGAAATGCCGATGCATTTCGGAGCTTTTTTGTTTAAGCGTAGCGGATTAAATAATACTTCTTCTTGCCGCGGCGGATCACGGTAAACCGCCCTTCCAAACGGTGTTCGGCCGTTAAGACAGCGCCGACATCTTGGATGCGCTCGCCGTTGACATAAATCGCACCGTTTTGAACATCTTCGCGCGCCTGCCGCTTCGATGGCGAGATGCCGGCAGCTACGAGCAGCTCGACGAGCGGGACGTCGCCTCCTTCATGGACAAACGACGGCACGTTTTTAAACCCTTGCTCGATTTCCGCAGCCGTCAGTTCGGCAATGTCGCCGCTAAAGAGTGCTTCTGAAATACGAATCGCTTGATTGAGCGCCTCTTCGCCATGCACGAGCTTCGTCACTTCGGAAGCAAGCGTTTTTTGCGCCACCCGCTTCTCCGGCGCTTCGCGCAGCTCTTGTTCAAGCGCGTCGATCTCTTCTTTTGTCAAGAACGTGAAATATTTTAAGTAACGGATCACATCGCGGTCATCGGTGTTGATCCAGAACTGGTAAAACTCATACGGCGACGTTTTTTCCGGATCGAGCCAAACCGCGCCGCTTTCCGTTTTTCCGAACTTCGTCCCATCGGCTTTCGTCACAAGCGGAACCGTCAAACCAAATGCTTTCGCCTCACCTTTCGTTCTGCGGATGAGCTCAAGCCCCGCCGTGATGTTGCCCCATTGGTCACTGCCGCCGATTTGCAGTCGGCAACCTTCCGTTTCGTACAAGTTGAGGAAGTCGTACGCCTGCAGCATCATATAGCTGAACTCGGTAAACGAAATGCCCATTTCAATGCGCGACTGCACCGATTCTTTCGCAAGCATGTAATTGACGCTGAAATGCTTGCCGATGTCACGCAAAAACGAAATGACATCAAGCGGCCCGATCCAGTCGTAGTTGTTTTTGATTTTCGCTGGATTGCTCTCAGCCTCAAAATCAAGAAACCGCTCGAGTTGCGCTTTGATTCGGGCGCTCCACGTCTCGACCGTCTCCTTGGCGTTGAGCGTGCGCTCGCTTTTTCTGCCACTCGGATCGCCGATCAAACCGGTGGCGCCGCCGACTAAGGCGATCGGTTGATGCCCCGCCTGTTGGAAGCGACGCAAGGTCATGATCGTGACCAAATGGCCGATATGCAAGCTGTCTGCTGTCGGGTCAAACCCGCAATAAAGCGTCACCTTCTCCTCATTCAGGAGCTTTCGAAGCCCATCCTCATCTGTCGTTTGATTGACAAGTCCGCGCCATTGCAGTTCTTCAAGCAGGTTCATGTTTTTCTCACCTCTTTAATGAATGTCGTCAAAAAAGAAAACACCCGCCCTGCATGAAGGGGCGAGTGTTCGTCGCGGTACCACCCTACTTAGAAAGCATGTTGCTTTCTCGCTCATTTCGGTAACGGCGCATGCCGGCAGACGGCTACTAGGCGACAAAGCCGTTCACCATCGCTGCTCGGGGAGGTAATTCACGTTTGCCTATGGACTGGCTCGCACCACCCGCCAGCTCTCTGCACCAGGGAGACAACCGCTACTTGTTCCCGTCATCGCTTTGTCGGTATGAATATATACATTCTTTTACCATACCAGCACACTCACTGTCAACTCCGGCTTTTTTCGCCACAAATGGCGAAAAAGCGACAAAATCCCGCAACAGAACATGCGAGTATGCTATACTTTATATATATGATTTGCCATTATAGGGGGCCCGATATGGAACAAAAACGGTTTCGAGCTTCTTTACAAAAAGTGTGGTACTATTTTTCCCTTACATATGACGTCGTCTGGAATGTCATCCTTATTTTGCTCATCGCCACACTCTGTCTTGTTTGTTTTGCCGTGGGCATCGGTGCCGGCTATTTTGCCTTTTTGGTGAAAGATATGGAGGTTCCGTCCCATGACCAACTGAAAAATGAGATTTACAGCTATGAAGAAACGAGCCATATGTATTTTGCTGACGGCATCTATTTAGGCCAATTCCGATCTGATCTCGACCGCGAGTCGGTGCGCCTTGCCGACGTCTCCCCGTACGTTGTGCAGGCGGTGATCGCCACGGAAGATGAGCATTTTTACGAGCATGACGGCGTCGTTCCCAAGGCTGTCATTCGCGCTATATTTCAAGAAGTGACCAATTCACCGATCAAAAGCGGCGGCAGTACACTTACGCAGCAACTCGTCAAAAACCAGCTGCTGACCAGTGAAGTGTCGTTTGAACGCAAGGCGAAGGAAATGTTATTGGCGATGCGCTTGGAACGGTTTTTTTCCAAGGAAGAAATTTTAGAGGCCTACTTAAACGTTGTTCCGTTCGGCCGCAGTTCATCGGGCCGCAACATCGCCGGCATCCAAGCCGCCGCCCAAGGAGTGTTTGGCGTTGACGCCAAAGAACTCAATCTCGCCCAAGCGGCGTTTTTAGCCGGCTTGCCGCAAAACCCGTTCGTCTATACACCGTTTACCGCTGATGGGAGCCGCAAACAAGATATATCGGCCGGATTGGAACGGATGAAAACAGTGCTCTACCGGATGAAGCGCGCTGGTTATATTTCTGATAAGCAGTATAAAGAAGCGCTCGCCTACGATGTGACGAAGCATTTCGCCGCTCCGAAACCGACACCGTTTGAGCGCTATCCGTTTTTAACAATGGAAATCGAAAGACGAGCCAAAGACGTGCTTGCGGAAACGTTCGCTAAACGCGATGGCCACAAGCCGGAAGAGCTGAAACGCGATGCTGCTTTATACAGCCGCTATGTCGGTGAAGCGGAAAAAATGTTGCGGCAAGGAGGCTTGCACATCCATACGACGATCGACAAAGCGATTTATGAGCAAATGCAGCGTGTGGCCGCCAACTACCCGTATTACGGCAACGAGCGGTTGTATTATGTGACAGACACAAAAACAGGGAAACGGATCGCCAAGCGCCAGCCGGTCGAAGTCGGGGCGATGCTCATCGAAAACAAAACCGGCAAAATCATCAGCTTTGTCGGCGGCCGTGATTACAAGCGCGAGCAGTTAAATCACGCCACCCAGGCGTACCGTTCGAACGGTTCAACGATGAAGCCGCTTTTAGTGTACGCACCGGCGATGGAGATGGGCGTCATTCAGCCCGGCTCGATCATTCCTGATCTTCCGCTTTCGATCGGTTCGTATAAGCCAAAAAATGCGGATGGAAAAACGCACGGCCTTGTCACAGCGCGGCGCGCGCTTCAACATTCGTACAACATCCCGGCTGTTCGGGTCTATACGAAAATCCAAAACCGCCATCCGGTCGACTATTTGCACAAAATGGGGATTACCAGCGTCGCTAAGGAAGAAGAAAAACATCCGGCTTTAGCGATCGGCGGGACGAATATCGGTGTCACCGTCGAAGAAAACGTGAATGCGTATGCGACGTTTGCCAATTACGGCTCATTTGTCGATGCGTATATGATCGAAAAGATTACCGACAAAGACGGAAAAGTCATTTATCAACATACAAGCAAACCGGTTCGCGTCTTTTCTCCGCAAACATCGTATTTAATGATCGATATGATGCGTGACGTGCTGCGCGGTGGAACCGCCTCTTCAGTGCGGCGTTACTTGACGTTTTCTGCTGACTGGGCCGGCAAGACGGGAACATCGCAAGACAATCGCGATTCATGGTTTGTTGCCACTAATCCGAACGTCACGTTCGGCGTTTGGATCGGTTACGATCGTCCAGCGTCGCTTGAGTCGCGCTACAAAGGGTTTTCCTACGGCCAACGCACTCAGCTGTTATGGGCGCAATTGATGAATGCCGCCCATCGTGTGAAACCGAAACTCATCAATCCGTCGGAACGGTTTTTAATGCCAGGCGGCATCGTTCGCCGCGCGTATTGTGCCACGAGTGGATTCAGCCCGTCATCGGCATGTAAAAAAGCTGGACTCGTTCGCTATGATTTATACAATACAAAGTTTACGCCGCGGCAAGGAAGCGATGACTATTTGATCGAGGGTCGGGTTGTCGTCATTGGCGAGCATCGGTATGCAGCGCTCGAGACGACGCCGGAAGAGTTTGTCACCCGCGAGGTCGTTGTCAATCCAAAATTGCTCGATCAGTGGGGAATCAATAGAAAGACATCGGTCGGCGATGCGTTCGTTGTTTCCACCTTAAAAGACAATGGACGCGTGCCCGCCCCACCGGCCGCCCGCCTGAATGACAATCAGCTCGTCTGGGCTCGCCACGGAGAGCGCGATGTCATCGGCTACCGCGTCTATCAGGTAAGCGAAACCGGAAAGCGGCAAATCGTCGCCATCATCAAAGCGGGGGAAACGACTTCCTTTTCCGATCTCAAACCGGGAGCAACATATTACGTCACCGCTGTCGATATTGCTGGCCGGGAATCAGCACCATCAAGCAAAGTCGCACTGCCGGCCGCCCAGTCCTCCCCGCCGGCCAATTCGCCCGCTAGTGCGGACAACGCGGAAAATAGCGAGGCTCCCCCATCTTCTTCTAGATAAATATTATGAGGCTTTCCAACCAAACAGTTGGAAAGCCTTTTTTTATGAGCGGGCACCTATTTTTCGACCGGCAGGAGAACCTCCTTTCGCCGCCTATATACTCGTGGTCGTTCGTTCCACTTCCTCTCGCTCGTCTTTTATGCCTTGTCATCCCACTTTTTCAACCGTTACGTCTCCCGTTATCTTTTTCCGTCACGGAGTTGTATGAATGGCGAACAACTGACGGAGCATTGCATCATCTGACGCTATAAGAAAAAGCGCCCGGAAAGCGCAACATTCCGGGCGCCTATGTTCGTGTTTAGTCTTCCATGGTCGATAAGTCGCCGGTCGGCAAGTTGAGCTCCCACGCTTTTAAGACGCGGCGCATAATTTTTCCGCTTCGCGTTTTCGGCAGTTTGTCGCGGAACTCGATCTCGCGCGGCGCGGCATGGGCAGCAAGCCCTTTTTTCACAAACTGGCGAATGTCTTCTTTCAGCTCTTCTGACGGCGCGTATCCTTCACGGAGCGCGATGAACGCCTTGATGATTTCTCCGCGCACCGGGTCCGGCTTGCCGATGACGCCGGCTTCAGCAACAGCCGGGTGCTCGACGAGCTTGCTTTCGACTTCAAACGGGCCGACGCGCTCGCCCGATGTATTGATCACATCGTCCACGCGCCCTTGGAACCAGAAATAGCCGTCTTCGTCCATGTAAGCCGAGTCGCCGGACACATACCAATCGCCGATAAAGTACGATTCGTATTTTTGCGGGTTGTTCCAAATCGTTTTCATCATCGACGGCCAACCTTTTTTGATGGCTAAGTTGCCCATCCGATACGGCGGCAGGACGTTCCCTTGATCATCGATGATTGCTGCCTGCACGCCTGGAATGGGTTTCCCCATCGAACCAGGCTTAATTTCCATGCACGGGTAGTTGCAAATGAGATGACCACCTGTTTCCGTCATCCACCACGTATCATGAATGCGGCGGCCGAACACTTTCAGTCCCCAGCGGATGACTTCCGGGTTGAGCGGCTCACCGACGCTTAACACATGGCGGAGCGAGCTTAAGTCGTATTTTTTCACCACTTCATCGCCCGCGCCCATCAGCATGCGGAACGCCGTCGGTGCGCTGTACCAGACGGTGACACCGAAGTCTTGAATCGTTTGATACCAAGCGTCCGGGCTGAAGCGGCCTCCGACGATCACACTCGATGCTCCGCACAGCCACGGACCGAAAATGCCGTATGACGTCCCGGTCACCCAACCCGGATCGGCTGTGCACCAATAAATGTCATCTTCTTTTAAATCAAGCACCCATTTCGCTGTTTGATAGTGTTGGATCATCGCATTATGGACGTGCAAAACGCCTTTCGGCTTGCCGGTCGAGCCGGACGTATAGTGCAAAATCAGGCCGTCTTGACGATCCACCCATTGGATGTCAAAGTGTTTGCTCGCCTCATTCATCCGCTTTTTCAAATCGATGTACGGCCCTTCTTCAACAATATCGTCACCAACTAAAAAGACGTACTTCAGTTCCGGAAGGTCGCCGACCGGCACACGCGGCAACAGCTCCGGCGTCGTGACGATCGCTTTCGCTCCGCTATCTTCTAGACGGTCGCGTACCGCTCCTTCCATAAACGCTTCAAACAGCGGTCCGACGATGGCGCCGGTTTTAATGATGCCAAGCACCGTAAAATACAGTTCCGGCAAACGCGGCATAAACACAAACACGCGGTCGCCTTTTTCAATGTCGGCCACCTGCTTTAAGACGTTGGCAACTTTGTTGGACAGCTCCTTCATTTCTTTGAACGTATATTTCTCGTTCCGCACAGCGTCACGGTAGTAAAGTGCCACCTTATTTTTTCGGAACGACTCGGCATGGCGGTCGATCGCTTCGTACGCCATGTTGACTCGTCCAGTTTCATACCAAGAAAACGCCTTTTCCGTTTCCGTCCATTCAAATTGTTCGTATGCTTCCTCGTAGTTTTTCAAGTTGTAATCCCCTTGTACGACGGGTAGCAGTTCCGTTTTCATTCTCCGATCCCCCTTATGTAAGTGGTTACATTACTTATTATAGTAGATAATAATTGATTTCTCAATTTTTAAAATATTCCCGTCGCCTATTTTTTTGAAATTTTTTTGAACTGCGATTACTAAGGCCATTTTTATGTATAATGAAAGAAGATTGAGTGATTCAGGTGGTGACCGAATGGAACATAAAAAAACGTATAACGCCAAAGAGCTGAAAACACCGAAAGGAACGCTTCTCATCGAAGGACCGGTAACACCGGAAGCATTGGCCAGCTACGAATTTCACCCTGACTTAACTTCATTCCGCCAGCCCTCCAAACAACACGAAGCATTAATCGAGATCGCCAAGCTGCCGGAAGGGCGGATCATTATCGCCCGTCGCGGTGGAACCATCGTCGGTTATGTCACGTTTTTATATCCAGATCCGCTTGAACGTTGGTCCGAAGGAAAGATGGAAAATTTAATCGAGCTCGGTGCCATTGAAGTAATCCCTGAATTTCGTGGTTTTGGTGTTGGAAAAAATTTATTGATCGTCTCCATGATGGACGATGCGATGGAAGATTATATTATCATTACAACTGAGTATTACTGGCATTGGGATTTAAAAGGAACCGGGCTAAACGTATGGGAATACCGAAAAGTAATGGAGAAAATGATGAACGCCGGCGGGCTCGTCTGGTACGCGACCGACGACCCGGAAATTTGTTCTCATCCGGCGAACTGCCTAATGGTCCGCATCGGCAAACGAGTCGATCCGGAATCGATTCAACGGTTTGACCGGCTTCGCTTTATGAACCGGTATATGTACTAAACACGCGATACACAAAGGGGAGGGGAGACATATGATTGTTGAACAAGTCATGAAAACATCGGTGATCACGCTCCGTGCCACGAATACGATCGCCGAAGCGCTGCAGTTGCTTCGCCATCATCGCATCCGCCATCTCCCGGTCATCGACGAGGAAGGACATTTAATCGGCCTTGTGACAGACCGCGATTTGCGCGACGCCAGCCCATCGATTTTTCATCTTCACCAACATCTTGAAGACTTGCAAAAACCGGTTAGCACCATTATGAAAACAGACATCATCGTCGGCCACCCGCTCGATTTCGTCGAAGAAGTCGCCGCACTCTTTTACGAGCACCGGATCGGCTGCCTGCCGATCGTCAACGGGGGTAAGCTCGTTGGCATTATAACCGAAACAGATTTATTGCACACGCTCATTCAGCTGACCGGCGCCCACCAGCCTGGGTCGCAAATCGAAATCAAAGTGCCGAACGAAGCCGGCATGTTGAGCAAGGCGGCAAGCATCATCTCCAACCGCCACGTCAATATCGCCAGCGTCCTTCTTTATCCAGACAGCGACCCTAACTATAAAATCTTAGTGTTTCGCGTGCAAACGATGAACCCGATCAACTTAATCCATGATTTGAAAAAGGCTGGTTATACGGTGTTATGGCCGAACTTGCCGGGGGTTACATCATGAGCGACAAGTGCGTATTTGTTTATAGCGAACAATTTCTCCGTTATAAGTTTCATGATGACCACCCGTTTAACCAGCTGCGGGTCAAGCTGACCTACGATTTATTGCGAACCATCGGCGCGTTGGACGACCGTCACGTCGTCCCTCCGCGCATGGCGACGGATGAGGAGCTGACCCTCATCCACGATCGGGCATACATCGAAGCGGTCAAGGCAGCCGGGCGCGGCGAGCTTTCGGAAACCGCCGCGGCAAACTACGGCCTCGGCACCGAGGACACGCCGATATTTCCGAACATGCATGAGGCGAGCGCCCTCCTTGTTGGCAGCACGCTGACGGCTGTGGATTACGTCTTATCTGGACAGGCCGACCATGCGCTCAACCTTGGCGGCGGCTTACATCATGGATTCCGTGGCAAGGCGTCGGGCTTTTGCGTCTACAATGACAGCGCGGTCGCCATTCAATACATTCGCGAAAAATACGGATTGCGCGTCTTGTATGTCGACACCGACGCCCACCATGGCGATGGGGTGCAATGGGCGTTTTATGACGATCCAAACGTCTGCACGTTCTCCATTCATGAGACAGGCCGCTACTTGTTTCCGGGGACAGGAAACGTCAATGAACGCGGCCATGGAGCGGGTTACGGCTATTCGTTCAACATTCCGGTCGACGCCTTTACAGAAGACGAGTCATGGCTTTATGCCTACACGATGGCACTCCGGGAAATCGCTGACTTTTTCCGCCCCGATGTCATCGTGACGCAAAATGGGGTGGATGCCCATTATTACGATCCGCTTACCCATTTGTCGGTAACGATGAAAACGTATCGCGCCATTCCGAAGCTCGCCCACCAAATCGCCCATGAATATTGCGGCGGACGCTGGATCGCCGTCGGCGGCGGTGGCTACGACATTTGGCGCGTTGTCCCACGGGCATGGGCGCTTCTTTGGTTAGAAATGACGGAACAATCCGATATTTCTGGCCCTCTGCCGGCCGCTTGGCGCGAGCGATGGCAGCCACTTTCCCCGGTCTCCTTGCCGCTCGAATGGGACGATCCGGACAATTTGTATGCACCGATCCCACGCAAAGCGGAAATTAGCGAAAAAAATGCCCAGACGGTGGAAAAAGCGTTGTATTTCATCCGCAGCCAGCGGCGCGCGGGCACTTGATCCTTACTTCCTGCTACAGACGTGCGGGGATTCGCGGTTTCCATTGGCCAAACAAGAGGCGGTGCAGAGAAAGCACCTCCTCTTATTTTGCTTCAAGAAGTGGACACATAGCCCAATGCCATGTGTTTTCAAACCGAGAAACTTCACAATCGTTCATCTCGTCTTCCCGCCAGCCTCATCTTTGCCTACTGTGCTCGTGGAGCAGCTTCATGATGTGGCAGTTTTTCACCCGTTTTTTCTGCTCACAAGACAATTAAAAAAGCGCCCATCCGGGCGCTTTTTCTTGTTGTTTATTTCGTCGACTCGCGCACTTCCAACCGATGCGGCAAGACGACGATATGGTTGTCGACGTGTTCCTTGTTCATATATTTCGTCAGCAACCGCATCGCCACCGCGCCGATGTCATACATCGGCTGCACGACGGTCGTCAGCCGCGGCCGCACCATCGTCGCCAGCCTTGTGTTGTCAAAGCCGACGACTTCGAGCTCATCCGGCACACGCACCCCTTGATCTTGGGCGCTATGGATGATGCCGAGCGCCATTTCGTCCGTGCCGGCAAATACCGCCGTCGGCCGCTCGGCGAGCTCAGCAATTTTTTCATATGCTTCTAAACCGGAATCATATGAGTTGTCGCCTTCAACAACGAGTTCTTCGTCGTACGGCACTCCGTGCTCCTCAAGCGCACGACGATAGCCGGCCAGTTTCCGCTGGTTGATCGGATCGTCGGTCGGACCGGTGACATACGCCACGCGACGATTTCCTCTTTCGAGCAAATACGTCACGGCTTCAAACGCCGCCTGCTCGTAGTCAATGTTGACTGATGGAATCGTCTCGTTTGGCTCTATCGTTGCGGCAAGCACGATCGGCACAGACGATTTTTGAAACTCGGCGACGTGCTCCTCGGTGATCGTCCCACCCATAAACAAAATGCCGTCTACTTGCTTTGCAAGCATCGTATTAAGCAAATGCAGCTCTTTGTCTTTGTTTTGGTCGGAGTTGCTTAAAATAATGTTGTATTTATACATTGTCGCAATATCTTCAATGCCGCGTGCCAACTCAGCAAAGAAGATGCTCGAAATATCCGGGATGATCACCCCGACCGTCGTTGTTTTTTTGCTAGCGAGGCCGCGCGCGACTGCATTCGGACGATAGCCGAGCCGCTCAATCGCTTCCAATACTTTTTTTCTTGTTGACGGCTTGACGTTCGGGTTGCCGTTCACAACGCGCGAGACCGTCGCCATCGAGACGTTCGCCTCTCGCGCCACATCATAAATCGTTACGGTCATTCCGTTCACTCCTTTTTACTCAATCCGGTAACCTACCAGAGTTCCGATATATATATGTACAACTATCATACGATACATTATCTCCAACTCGCAACGAAATGGCAATGATTTTGCTGTTTTGTTCACAAACCGTTCATGGATAGTTTACCCAAAAAGCGTTTGAACAATCTCGATAAAAAGCAAATTTCATCGCAAAAATGAAAGAAAAGCGAGCACGTCTCAGCCGCCCATGTGTTCACACACAAAACGGGGGCTGCTTTTCGACTGCCCCGCTTCTAATCGACGTTTCTGTTGAGCATGCACGCATCTTGAGTTGTCGCTTTTATGCCCCAAACCGCTGCGATATTCACACCTCTTCTCCACGATGCGCATCAGACGCTAGGCAATAGCCCCTCCCCTAACGCTGCCCCCTTCACCGCCACACAGCAGACGATAAAAATCCCCTTCGGCCGAAACCAAAGGGGAGGCTGATTTACGCTTGAACAAACTGGCGTTGGAAAGCGCGAACTTCTTCCATGAATTCGTTGAATTGGGCAATATCCATTTGTTGAGCGGAGTCGGACAAAGCGACGGCCGGATCCGGATGCACTTCGGCCATGACGCCGTCAGCGCCGATCGCCAACGCCGCTTTGGCGCACGGAATGAGAAGATCACGACGCCCGGTCGAATGGGTGACATCGACAAACACCGGCAAGTGCGTTTCTTTCTTTAAGATCGGCACCGCTGAAATGTCGAGCGTATTGCGCGTCGCCCGTTCATACGTGCGGATGCCGCGCTCACACAAAATGATTTGCCCATTGCCTTGCGACATAATGTATTCAGCAGCGTTAATGAATTCTTCAATCGTCGCTGCTAAACCGCGCTTCAGCAAAACTGGCTTATTCACTTGACCAGCCGCTTTCAGCAGCTCAAAGTTTTGCATGTTGCGCGCACCAATTTGAATCACATCAATATAATCCAAGGCGGTCTCAATATCCGCCGGAGTGACGATTTCGCTAATGACCGCCAAATCAAATTCATCGGCGATCCGTTTCAAAATTTTCAGTCCTTCGACGCCAAGCCCTTGGAAGTCATATGGCGAAGTACGCGGTTTGTACGCGCCGCCACGCAGCAACTTCACGCCTTGTTTTTTCACCGCTTCGGCGACCGCAGCCACCTGTTCGTAGCTTTCTACCGCACAAGGTCCCATGACGAAATATTGATTGCCGTCGCCGATCCGTTCGCCTTTCACTTCGACGATCGTGTTTTCCGGATGTTTTTTCCGTGAGACGAGCAGCGCTTTCCGGTGATCATCTTCTTGCAGCTCAAGCGCCGCTTTAAAAATTTCCTTGAAAATATGCTGCAGCGTCGACGTTTCAAACGGTCCATCGTTATGCTCGGAAATCAAATCAAGCATTTTCCGCTCGCGCACCGGGTCGTAGCGATGCGTTCCTTGCGCTTCTTTAATTTTCCCGATCTCTTGGACGAGCCGTCCCCGTTCATTGATCAGTTTCAACAGTTGCAAGTTGATTTCGTCGACTCTCGCCCGCAGCTCATCTAATCTCTCGTTGCTCATGCTTCCCCCATCCTTTCGCCAAATATCGTGCGATGTTTCGTTCTCCTAGTCTCGCCTACAGGACGATGGCAAGCCGCACGTCAGGCGCTTCCCCTCATCCGGAGACAGAACGGTTAAGTTTTGTAATTAGTCTTTATTATAATGGATGAAACCCCAGTTGTCACGAAAAAAATGCTTTTTTGATTAAACGCTTTTAAGCGATAAAGCGAGAAGGTTGGCAAAAACCGCCCGCTAGGCAGGCGGTTATGCGGTGACCGTGTGCGCTTTTAACGCATCGTACGTAATCTTCCAATGGGATGTATGCCAAACCACTTGGCCGTTTTCAAACAGCAGCACTTGCGGCGACTCATGCTTAACGCCCGTTCGCTCCGCGATATAGTTGGAAAGCGGGCGCGCCTCTTGAACGTATAGGCAATAGACGGCCAGCTCCGGATGGTCGGCGGCAAACTTCTCACACTCACGGAACGCCGCTTGACTAATCGGACATGTTAAGCTATGTTTGACGAATAAAAAGCGATCCATTTCTTGCATAACGCGATCAAACTGTTCGATCGCCTCCAGTTTCTCCATTCCCACCATCTTCACTCCATTTCTCTTCGGTATGACATGTTTTGCTCAGCATCATCCAGCGCTGCTTCCGCTTCTTCAAGCAGCTTTTGGAGCGTTTCGCGGTCTGTCTCATCTGCCGATGGTGGAATCGGGATCGTCGTTTCTTCGATGTTTTCCCCGCCAGCTGGCGCTTCAGCCGTTTTCAGCGGGATGAAGTTGGCGATTTCCTTCGTTTTCTCTTTGGCCGTCTCGAACCATTCGGTAGCTGTCGTTTTCACCGGCTCCCATGTCTCGTTGTTGTTCAAGTCGTTCAGCCACTTCCGCCCTTTTTCACTCGTCAAAAACATCGCAGCAGCCGCGCCGGCGATGCCGCCGACAAGCGCTCCAAGCAAAAATCCGCCATTATTTTTGGCCATTTCGTATACCCTCCTTTTCTCGCAGTTGTTCTCTTTCTCTCCATTTTTCCCATATATCAAGCAAAACATTTGCCCAGCGCAGCGCTTTCGCCCACTTTTCTTGCCCTTGGCTCGCCCTCGCCGACAGCGCAGCTGCCGTCTGCTGAAGTGCGCGGTTTAGCGATCGGACGGTGCCGCCGATTTCATTCACCGCCTCGATCGTATTGTTTAACTTTTCTGCCTTGTTTTGCATATCACCGGCGATGCTATTAGCCGTATGGAGAAGCTGGGTCACTTCTTTCCCAACCGTCTGCACTTGTTCATCGGCATGGTTGACTGCTGCTGTCAGCCGGCGCAGCGTCTCCTGCAAAACAATGAGCGTTCTCGCTATGTAAACCGCAAGAAGCAAAAAAGCGACAGCGATGAGCGCGGCGCTCGCATACAAAAGCCATTCCACCTTGTTTCCCCCTTGCCTGTTGAAGCATTTCGTCCTTCTTTATACCCGTTCTGCTCCGTTTTCAAACTTCGACATCCCATCCTCTGTTTCCTGCCCAGCCCTTCATCTTTCCCGACGAATTCACGGCAGAGAATGAGAAATTTTGCTGACCTTCTCTAGTGAAGACGAACCGCATTTCTCATTCCGTTTGCTTCGTTTACGAGTAAACGTCTTCCCATAAAAAACAGGCCGTCTTGATCACGGCCTGCTTCCTGTCGGCCGTCAGGCGGAGAGAACGGCCTGTTCGTATGCATGTTGAAACTTTTGAATGTCGCCGGCACCCATAAACACAAGCACTGCATCGCGATGCTGCTTCAACACCGACACGTTTTGCTCCTCAAGCAGCTGCGAGCGCGGGATTTTCTCCTGTAAGTCCCGAATAGACAGCTTGCCATGATGTTCGCGCGCCGAGCCGAAAATGTCGCACAAATAAACATAGTCGGCCTGCTGCAAGCTTTCGGCAAACTCACTCAAAAATGTTTGCGTCCGCGTATACGTGTGCGGCTGAAAAATAGCGACGACTTCGCGCCCCGGGTATTTTTGTCTAGCTGCTTCCAATGTCGCCATAATTTCGCGCGGATGATGCGCATAATCGTCAATTAACACTTGGCGCCCGACCGTTTTTTCGCTAAAGCGGCGCTTCACTCCTTGGAACGTTTGCAGCCGCGCAGCGATCGTGCCAGCGTCAATTCCCTCGTAATGACAAAGGGCGATGACCGCGAGCGCATTCAGCACGTTATGAGTGCCGAAGCGCGGAATGGTAAACGAGGCGAAAAACGTGTTGCGCACAAATACGTCAAACGCCGTTCCTTCTGTCGTTTTCACGATGTTGCGCGCCTGAAAATCATTTTCTTCGCCAAGCCCATAAAACAAGATCGGCACTTTGGCTTGAATATTTTGCAAATACGGATCGTCCCCACAAGCGACAATCCCTTTTTTCACTTGTTGCGCCATCTGCTGGAAAGCAGAAAAGACGTCGTCGATATTGGCAAAATAATCTGGGTGGTCGAAGTCAATGTTCGTGATAATTGCATAATCTGGAAAATAGGAGAGAAAGTGTCTTCGGTATTCACACGCTTCAAATACAAAGTATTTGCTCCCCGGCTCCCCTTTTCCCGTTCCATCTCCGATTAAATACGACGTTGGATGCGCCCCTTGCATCACATGAGCGAGCAGCCCCGTCGTCGTCGTCTTTCCGTGCGAGCCGGTCACCGCTATACTCGTAAACTTGCTTGCCAACTCACCTAAAAAGCGATGGTACCGAATGACAGGAACACTGAGCTGACGAGCGGCTTCGATTTCCTCGTGCGTGTCCGGAAATGCATTGCCGGCAATGACCGTATAACCCGGGTGAACATTATCTTTTGAAAAAGGCAAAACCGGGATTCCCCGCTCTTCAAGTGCCTTTTGTGTAAAAAACCATTTTTCTACGTCCGATCCTTGCACTGTATAGCCGAGATCATAAAGCACTTGCGCGAGCGCGCTCATCCCCGTGCCTTTAATGCCAACAAAATGGTAAACTGTCATCGCTAAGCCCTCCAACCATCGTCTCTCTGTAAGACAGTATATGATATTTATCTATTTTTGCCATTTATTTCATCCTACTGTACCAACTGTCTCATTTCCCCATTATAGCACGCCGGTCGGCAAAACACTACTGTTCGGAAGAGGAAAAACCATCCGTCTGCAACGCGCCTCTCTCCCGCCAACGCGTCCATTCTTCTTCACTCATTAGTACGTCACGCGGTTTGCTGCCGCGCGCTTCGGAAATCAGTCCTTGCTCCTCCATCATCTCGATAAGCCGGGCGGCGCGGTTGTAGCCGATGCGGAAATGGCGCTGTAAACTCGATGTGGATGCCCCACCTTGCGCAATGACAAACCGACACGCTTCGTCAAATAATTCATCATCTTCCTCACTAAACGCCGCCGTCTGCCGAAACTCGTCCGGGCTGAACATGTAGGAAGGGCCTTGTTGCGCCTTCACATACGCCGTCACCCGTTCAATTTCCTCATCAGAAATAAAACAGCCTTGCAGCCGCACCGACTTCGCCGAGCCGTTTTCCAAAAAGAGCATATCGCCGCGACCAAGCAGCCGCTCGGCTCCATTCGCATCCAAAATCGTACGCGAATCAATTTGAGAAGAGACGGAAAAAGCAATGCGCGTTGGAATGTTCGCCTTGATCAAACCGGTGATGACATCAACCGACGGCCGCTGGGTAGCGATCAATAAGTGAATGCCACATGCCCGTGCTTTTTGTGCCAACCGGCAAATCGATTCTTCGACATCGGCTGGGGCGGCCATCATTAAATCGGCCAACTCATCAATGACAATCACGATGTATGGAAGGATCGGTTCACCGCTGCCTTGGGCACGGAGATAAGCATTATACTTTTCAATGTCACGCACGCCCGCATGAACAAATAGCTCATACCGCCGCTCCATTTCGCGAACCGCCCATTTGAGCGCCCCGGCGGCCGCCTTCGCCTCCGTAATGACCGGGCTGAGCAAATGCGGCAAGCCGTTGTACGGTGCCAATTCGACCATTTTCGGGTCGATAAGCAGCCATTTTACCTCATGCGGAGCGGCTTTATACAACATGCTGACGAGCATTGCGTTCATGCACACGCTTTTCCCTGACCCGGTCGCTCCAGCGATGAGTCCATGCGGCATTTTTTTGATGTCCGTCACAACCGGCGCTCCGCTAATATCAAGACCGAGTGCGACCGTGAGCGGAGAACAGTGCTCGCGAAACGCGCTGCTGTCTAAAATCTCCCGCAGCTGCACCGGGCGGCTCGACGGGTTGGGCACTTCGATACCGATCGTTCGTTTTCCCGGAATCGGCGCTTCAATCCGAATATCTCTCGCCGCCAAGCTTAGTTTGATATCATCCGTCAAACTTGTAATCTTGCTCACTTTCACCCCTAAATCGGGCTGCACTTCAAACTGCGTGACTGTCGGGCCTTGTGTGGCGTGAACGACTTTAGCGCCAATATGGAAACTTTCAAACGTCTGATCCAAACGGGCGCATTGTTCGTGAATCCATTGTTCATCGCAGGCCGCTGCCTCCCCCGGCGGCTGAAGGAGCGACAACGGCGGCAGCGAATAGCCGCTCGAGCGACGGGCCGCTCTTTCTTCCAGCTTGCGCCGATCTTGCTTTAGCATCATGACGTTGTACGGAATGCGCATTCGTTCCGGACGATGGCGATCAGCCGCCCGTCTGTTTTCACTAGCCGGTGCCGAAGAGGAAAGCGGTCTTCTCTCAGCCTCTTTAGAAGTCCCCCGTGCATTCCTGTTGCCGCTCTCCGTCGGCAGCTCTTGCATTTCCTTTTGTCCATCGTCGCGGTCATCCGGTTGAGTTAATCTGTTTTCATGCACTCGCGTCGCTGACCGTCCGTTTTCATGTTCATCTCCGCCTTCACGGGAGCCGCTCTCGGGTTCAACGACGGATGCGGCCTGACAAAGCGACGCATGCGCCTGTTCCTCTTTCATTTCAGCAGCCGCCGGTTCACCGATCGTCGGCACGGCCGCAGACATCGCCTCCGGGACTTCCTTTTCTTCCGAGACGGGCGCTTCTGTCCATGTCGTCCCTTTCATTGCTGCCTGCCCCGCTTCTGCTTTCCCTTCGCAATCGTCATCCCCTGCCGAAATGCCTTCTATCTGCTCTTCTGCTTCTTTTGCTATTTCAGTGAATGCCGATTCGCCAAGAGCAGGGGCTTCCTCGACAAGTTCAACGGACGGATCCTTCGCTTCCGCTGCCGTCTCCGTGAATGATGGTTCGTCGAGCACGGACTCTTCCGCGATAGGATCAGCCGATGGCTCCTTCGCTTCTACTGCCGTTTGGGTGAATGCCGGTTCACCAAGGACGAGCGATTCTTCGACAAGCTCAACAGGCTGCTCCTCTGCTTCTGCCGCTGTCTCTGTCAATATCGGCTCGCCAAGGGCGAGCTCTCCCTCATCAGACTCAACGGATGGCCCCTTCGCTTCCGCCTCTGTTTCCATCAATGCCGATTCGTCAAGGACAGGCGTGCCCTCGGCAGGCTCAATGGACGGTTTCTCTGCTTCTGCCGCTGTCTGCGCCAATGCCGATTCGTCAAGGACAGATGATTCCTCGACAGCCTCAACAGGCAGCCTCTCTGCTTCTGCCGCTGTCTCGGTGAACGGCGCTTTGCGAAGCTCATTTTCTCCCTCGCTGATTTCATTCATCCGTTTTTCTGCGCCCGGCGTTGCGATCTGTACGGTTGCGGCATCGACTTGAGTCTCTTTTTCTGTCTGCCGGTCGGCCGCTGCTCCCCCCTTCGCGCTGTGAGTCGTTTGTTCCAACGTCCCTTGCGGCGCCGCGGTATTAATGAAATCAGATGAGCGAGACGACAGAGCTTGTTCACTTGGCAAGCTGCTCGCTTGTCCATCGGCGGACAAGCCCTCAGGACGTTGCTTCGCTTTTTCTGCCGTTCGCCTAGCGGCAATGATTCCTTGTTCTGTCAGTCGTTGCCGCTGTTCCCTATTGTTATGGTACCCAAAAATAGGAGACGGCACGTCGGACGGACGGAACGGCTTTTTTTCTGACGTTTCTCTCACTGTATCGACAGATGGGCGACGTGGGGGCTTCAGCCTGCTTTCCTCGTCGACTATTTGCCTTGTCGTCTTCTTAGTCTCTAAGGAATGGTCATCTGGAATGAGCGGAAACCGGAAACGGCCTTGCGGGTACTGGTACACGACTTTCGCCTCGGCGCGTTCCGGCCTGTGGTCTAGTCGTTCTCTGTTGGTTGGTCGTTCGTGTTCCTCCTCATCTGTAAAAAAACGAAGCCATCGTTTCCAAAATTTCATTGATCGTTCCACTCTTTCTATTCATTCAGTGTCGGAAAAAACGTCACTGGAGTCAGTTCCAGTGACGTTCAAGCTGAATATCGCCCAGCTCTCCCATATTGACTCGTTAAAACGTGAACGGTTGTCCCACTTCATATTCATCGGAGAGCACAAGAATCCCTTTTTCTTGCGGGGCGTTTGGCAATCCGAGTTCGCGTGCCGAGCAAATCATGCCGCGCGAGGTGACGCCGCGCAGCTCACTTTCTTGAATGACGAGCCCGCTTGGCATGACCGCGCCGATTTTCGCGACAACGACTTTTTGCCCTGCAGCAACGTTCGGCGCCCCGCAGACGATTTGCAACACTTCGTTGCCGACATCGACTTGACAGATACTCAGTTTATCGGCGTTCGGGTGTTTTTCCTTTTCCTTTACATATCCAACAACGAATTTTGGCGACAAATCGGCTTCAATCCGCTCTTCATAGCCGTTTTTCGCCAAAATGTCATTCACGACATTGACCAGTTCTTCATTCACTTCAAGAGGACCGCTGCCAGAAAACGGATAATACGAAGAAGCGGAAAAAATATTATAGCCGACCGTCTCGCCTGTCCGTTCAGAAATGATGCGGACAACATCCCCTTGCTTTGTAAACACTCGCTCCTCAGCCGCCACCGGCTTTAGCGATACTAGCAATACATCACCGAGCCCTTCCCGATTGTAAAACACGTTCATCGCTTAACTCCTCCTTGTGCGCTACGTTCTCCGTTTTTTTCCTAAAATGAAGATCGGTTCAAGTTTGCCGTTTTCATATAAAAAGGACAATGCCGTAATCGGCACGCGGCCATTGGCAAAAAAGCTCATCGTCATTTGCGCCAACACATCATAGCCAATGTCATTGCGCAAATCAGCAAGAATGAGCACGTCTTGATGAGGAACGGCTATCGCCATCGTTCCTTCCATGCGTGTATGCATTTCGGCCAAAAACGCATCGTTTAAAATTCGGCTCGCATCATAGCCGTCGTTCGTGTTGACAAAATAAAACACGTTGTCGGCAACGCGGTCTTCTTTCACCGGCGTCGGCAGCGAACGGACGTTAAAGCGGGCGATTTCCTTCACCCGCTCGCGGTTCCATTTTTCCTTTTCCATCATTTGTTCATCAATCAAGCGATAGGTTTTACCTAAATCAAGCGCGTAGTAAATGCGCGTTTCGGCCGTATGATCATCGTGCAAAAGCGGAACGCCTTCTTTCGTTTCAGTCGGAAACGACGTCGACCGGATCACGGGATAAATGTTCCGTTCGTTTCCGGAAAGCGTTGCTGTTTCTTCCATTGTTTTCAGTGTCTCTTCTACGTAATAAATAATTTCGCGCACCGCTTCGTCTTTTTGTTCGTGCCACTTGGCGATCACGCCGGGAAGCGAGATCGTAACCCCTTTTTTCGTGCGGTGATCTTCGATTCGCATCGTATCATGTTTGGCATCAAAGTGAAACGTCCAATGCGGATGGGCGTTGAGACGTTCCTTGATCGTCTCATACATTTGCCGGCTGTTCATCAATCTGCCTCCTTGTTTTTATGGCGTCGCCAGCTGTCCTCCTTTATCATACCGTGAACGGGCCATTTTGACAAAACAATTCGTATTGGCCGACCAACAGCTGAACGATGTGGGAAAACATCGCTGCACGGTCGATGCGCCCGTTCGTAAACACACCGACCGCCCCCTCTTTGGTGCGGATGTTCCGCCGCCCTGTATATTCCTCCATTAGTTCACCGAGCTCGCGACCCGCCTCAAGCCCGGCGCCGATGTCTGGCGGCAAGGCGAGACGCGCACCACCGGCAGCGACAGTAATGCCGTTTCGGTCAACGAGCGCTCCCCAGTTACAAAGCCACCATTGCCCGTCCATGTTCATGACGCCGCCCTCAAGCCCGATGCCGATCTCCGCCTCGGCGGCTTCAAGCGCCCGCTTGGCGCGCTGAATCGCCCCACGCCGCGTTTCCTCGTCCGAAAGCGGCTGAGCGGAGACGCCTGATGGCACATCAATCGGAACAATGCGCCATTGCGATCCTCCGAACACCGCACGAACGGCGGCCACTTTCGCTTCGTTTTTTGTTCCGACTGCGATTGTCTTCATTGCTCATCCTCCTTGGCATGGAAAAGGAGAAGCTACCGCTTCTCCCCTTATCTTGTTCAGCTTTCGCCATCGTGTTGCTTCTTTGCCGCCATTCGCTTTTGATCAGCTGTTGGCGCGAATCGCTTCGACCGTCGCCCGGTCGCATCGTTTCACAAGCTCGACGATCAATTGTTTGGCCGCCGCATAATCGTCGACATGAATGATCGACGCATGCGTATGAATATAGCGAGCGCAAAGGCCAATCACTGCCGACGGCACACCGCGGTTCGCGATATGGACTCTGCCGGCGTCCGTTCCTCCGGCTGGAGAAATGAAAAATTGATATGGCACACCAAGCGATTCCGCCGTATCGAGCACGAACTCGCGCATGCCGCGGTGCGTCACCATCGTCCGGTCGTACAAACGGAGGAGCGCCCCTTTGCCGATATGGCCAAACGCCTGTTTATCGCCAGACATATCGTTCGCCGGACTTGCTTCAAGGGCGAAAAAGATATCCGGATTAATCATCGTTGCCGCCGTCTGCGCCCCGCGCAGCCCGACTTCCTCTTGGACCGTCGCTCCGGCATACAACACGTTTGGCACGGTTTCGTCTTTCAGCTCTTTTAACAGCTCAATGGCAAGACCGCAGCCAAACCGGTTGTCCCACGCTTTGGCCATCACCGTTTTCCCGTTTGCAAGCGGAGTGAACGGGCTGACCGGCACGATCGGCTGGCCTGGACGAATACCGATCCGTTCAGCGTCCTCACGGCTTTCCGCGCCGATGTCAATGAGCATATGTTTGAGTTCCATCGGTTTGTTGCGCTGCTCCTCATTGAGCAAATGCGGCGGAGTCGAGCCGATGACGCCAATGACCGGCCCGTCGTCCGTGATAATTTGCACGCGCTGGGCGAGCAGGACTTGATTCCACCAGCTACCGAGCGTTTGAAAGCGAATCATGCCGTTATCGGTAATCGCCGTTACCATAAATCCGACCTCGTCCATATGGCCAGCGACCATCACCGTTGGACCTGTCTCATCGCCACGCTTGACGCCGAAAATGCTGCCGAGACGGTCTTGCACGATCTCATCGGCGTATTTGGCGAGCTCTTTGCGCATAAACTGCCGCACCGCGTGCTCATGGCCTGGCGCCCCTGGCAGTTCGGTCAACGTTTGAAACAGTTGCAGCGTTTCTACGTTCATCACGGTTCTCCCTTTCTTTTCATTCATTGCCTTCTGTTTTTCCGCTCTGCTTACATCTTCCGTCAAAATCGGCTATACTAATCCGTATCAAGGCAAAAGGAGGAACAAACGCATGGCTTGGAAAAAATGGCTTGTTGGCGTTGCCGTCGGTGCCGCTGCTGTCTGCGCCATCCGCGCCGCGTCACGGCCCGCACTTCTCCCCCCGGAAAAAGCGCTGGCGA
>Ga0207866_1001414_pt1 | contig 23296 bp, 16 predicted proteins | sample HigsolmetaAR203D_FD_184835 | JGI IMG/M metagenome (GOLD analysis project Ga0207866, IMG submission 184835) | Ionic liquid and high solid enriched microbial communities from the Joint BioEnergy Institute, USA - AR20-3-D (SPAdes) (version 2) ...
GCTCGATCCGCGCCCACTGCTCATCTGAAAACCAGAAGAAATCCGCCATCGATGGTGCCTCCTCGCCAAAGGCAGGTGAATCACATCGCGGCAACCATGTGAATCCTGTTTATGGGTCCGGACCCTAATTTTCACTATCATAACGATAGTTCGGCGATTTATCGATTTATCACATAGTACAGTTTTCCGTTACGCGCACAATCATTAACCAGTATTCTTTAAGAACTATAACATTTGTTATACATCTCTCTCGTTAATGCAGTCCGTAATTATACTATTCGAGGGATTCTGCGGGCCGCTGGCAACTCGCGTTTTGCTTTCGTACAAATGTACTGGAAATATTTTCGCGAAGTTTTTCGGCGTTGTTGGACATTCGTATGAATGTGTTGCCGAAATGTGTCAGTCCCCCGCAACGTGACCGGAAGATCGCTGCACATCGGAGCCGATGCGCTGAGAATCGTCGGCAAGGGCTGACACTTGGCACTGGTTGGCCTAGGGTTCGGCGCTAGAATGTCAAGCGCGGCCCCGTCCACGGCAGTTCGCTGTCGACCAGGCTGCGCAACAGCATGAGGGAAGCGAATCATGTCAGTTCTGGGCCTCGCGCAGAAACATGCGGAGGAAGTTGTTTCGCACCTGGGAGTCGAGGGCGAAGCGAAGGCGGATTTACAGAGGTTTACCAGCGCGTTCTTCCGGGATGCCTTGCCCGAGGAGCTGCGCGGCCTCGATGCGGCGGACATGGCGGGCATCGCCCGGTTTGCGTGGGAGGCGGCGCGGGAGCGCCAGCCCGGCCGGCCGGGCATCCGGCTCGAGTCCCACAAGATGGACACGGACGCGCCGGGGTCGCGGCGCACCATTCTGTGCATCGTCAACGACGATATGCCTTTTCTTGTCGACTCCGTGGCGGCCACGCTCGCCTCGCGCGGGTTGACCGTTGACCGCATCATCCACCCGGTGCTGGACGTGCGCCGCGACGGCGCGGGGGTGCGGGTGGAGACCGTCGGTCCCCGCCAGGGGGCCTCGCCCGCCGACGGGCTGGTGCGCGAGTCCGTGCTCTACATCGAGCTGGAGCGCGTCGGCGCCAAGGATCGCCAGGAGCTGCTGACCGCCCTTGAGGCCGTGCTGGCCGACGTGCGCGCGGCGGTGGAGGACTGGAAGCCCATGCTGGGCGCGCTCAGGACCGCCACCGACGGCCTGCGCAACGACCCGCCGCCGGTGAGCGCGGACGAGCAGGCCGAGGCCGTCGCCTTCCTCGAATGGCTGGCGAAGGACAACTTCACCTTCCTCGGCTACCGCTACTACAGCTACGAGGGCGACCTCGGCGACGAAACCCTGGAGCCGAAGTCGGACCTCGGCCTTGGCTACCTGCGCGACCCGGACTTCCCCGTCTGGCGCGGCCCGGAGGGCTACACCCAGGTGTCGCCGCAGCTGCGCGAATTCCTGATGACGCCGGAGCCGATTCTCGTCACCAAGTCCAACGCCCTCTCGACCGTCCACCGCCGCGTGCACATGGATTACGTCGGCGTGAAGGCGTTCCGGGACGGCCGGGTGGTGGGCGAGCACCGCTTCATCGGCCTGTTCACCTCCGCCTCCTACGCGGTCAGCCCGCGCAGCATCCCCATGCTCCGCCGCAAGGTGGACAAGGTGCTGGAAGCCTGCGGGTTCGACCCGAAGGGCCACGCCGGCAAGGCGCTGCTGCACGTGCTGGAGAACTTCCCGCGCGACGAGATGGTGCAGATCGACCCCGACCAGCTCACCCAGGTGGCGCTCGGCCTGCTCTCCCTCATCGACCGGCCCCGGCCCAAGCTGTTCCTGCGCCGCGACCGGTTCGAGCGCTATGTCTCGGTGCTGTGCTGCATCCCGCGCGACCTCTACCGCAGCGACATCCGGGTGACGGTGGGCCGTATGCTCTCCGCCGCCTTCCAGGCGCGGGTGTCCCTGTTCTCGGTGGAGCTGCGGGATGACCCGGTGGCCCGCATCCACTTCATCCTCGGCACCACCCCCGGCTCGGTGCCGCAGGTGGACGAGCATGATCTGGACCGCCGCCTGCGCGCCCTCGTGCTCGGCTGGGACGACCAGCTGGAGACCGCGCTCGCCGAAATCCTCGGCGAGGCCCGCGCCGCGCGCCTGCGCCTCAGCCACGGCCGCATGCTCTCCGCCTCCTACCGCGCCCAGTACTCGCCGGAGGAAGCGGCGACGGACATCGAGCGCCTCATCGCCCTGCGCGACGAGAACGACCGCGATGTTCTCATCTACCGCCGCAATGACGACGCCCCGCACCGCATCCGCCTGAAGATCTTCCGCCTCGGGCAGATCATCCCGCTCTCCGAGTGCGTGCCGGTGCTGGAGCATCTGGGCCTGCGGGTGATCGAGGAATATCCGTTCGATCTGGCCGAGGGCCGCCTCGGCTGGATTCACGACTTCCTGCTGGAGGACCCCAACGGCCAGCCGCTCGACCTCGACTGGCTGAAGCCGACGCTGGAGCCGGCGCTGCGCGCCATCCTCGGCGGCGAGCAGGAGGACGACGGCTTCAACGCCCTTGTCATCAAGGTCAACCTCAGCGTCGAGCAGGCCGGCCTGTTCCGCGCCTACTTCCGCTACATGCGCCAGATCGGCCTGCCCTACGGCCAGGACACGGTGCAGGCGGCGCTTGTCGCCTATCCGCAGCTGACGGCGGCGCTGGCCGACCTGTTCGCTGCCCGCTTCGACCCCGACCGGGCCGATCCCAAGCTGGAGGAAGCCGTCCTTGCCCGCATCGGCGAGGCGCTGGCCAAGGTCGAGGCGCTGGCGGACGACCGCATCCTCCGGCTCTACCGCTCGGTGATCCTGGCGACGGTGCGCACCAACGCCTACCAGCCGGAGCGCGAGGCGCTGGCGTTCAAGATCAACTCCTCCCAGGTGCCGGGCCTGCCCCTGCCCGTTCCCTTCCGCGAGATCTTCGTCTACTCGCCGCGGGTGGAGGGCATCCACCTGCGCGGCGGCAAGGTGGCGCGCGGCGGCCTGCGCTGGTCCGACCGGCGCGACGACTTCCGCACCGAGGTGCTCAGCCTCCTGAAGGCGCAGATGGTCAAGAATGCGGTCATCGTGCCGGTGGGCGCCAAGGGCGGCTTCTATCCCAAGCAGCTGCCCCCCGCCTCCGACCGCGAGGCCTGGCTGGCCGAGGGCAAGGCGGCGTACCAGATCTTCATCCGCGCCCTGCTGTCGGTGACCGACAACCTGGTGGAGGGCGAGGTGGTGCCGCCGGTGCGCGTGGTGCGCCACGACGACGACGATCCCTACCTGGTGGTGGCGGCCGACAAGGGCACGGCCACCTTCTCCGACATCGCCAACGCCATCTCGCTGGAGCGCGGCCACTGGCTGGGCGACGCCTTCGCCTCGGGCGGCAGCCACGGCTATGACCACAAGGCGATGGGCATCACCGCCAAGGGCGCGTGGATTTCCGTGGAGCGGCACTTCCGCGAAATGGGCATCAACGTGGCCACCGACCCGGTGCGGGTGGTGGGCGTGGGCGACATGTCCGGCGACGTGTTCGGCAACGGCATGCTCCGCAGCCGGGCGATCAAGCTGGTGGCGGCGTTCGACCACCGCCACATCTTCCTCGACCCGAACCCGGACCCGGAGGCCAGCTTCCGCGAGCGCGAGCGCCTGTTCAACCTGCCGCGCTCGTCGTGGGCGGACTATGACCCGGCGCTCATCTCGCCGGGCGGCGGCGTCTTCCCGCGCACGGCCAAGTCCATCGACCTGACGCCGGAGATCCAGGCCATGCTCGGCGTTGCCGAGTCCAGCCTCACCCCGGTGGAGCTGATCCGCGCCATCCTGAAGATGGAGGCGGACCTGCTGTGGATGGGCGGCATCGGCACCTACGTGAAGGCCGCCAGCGAGCCCCATTCGGCCGCCGGCGACAAGGCCAACGATCCGGTCCGCATCGACGCGGAGGAGCTGCGCGTCAAGGTGGTGGGCGAAGGCGCCAACCTGGGCTTCACCCAGGCGGCGCGCATCGCCTTCGCCCGCAAGGGCGGCCGCGTCAACGCCGACTTCATCGACAACTCGGCGGGCGTGGACTGCTCGGACAACGAGGTGAACATCAAGATTCTCCTCAACCCGATCGTGGCCAGCGGCCGCCTGCCCATGGCAGAGCGCGACAAGCTGCTGGAGGAGATGACCGACAACGTCTCCGCCCTCGTGCTGCGCGACAACTACCTCCAGACCCAGGCGCTCTCGGTCGCCGAGGTGGGCGGGGCGCACGCCGTGCCCGCCTATGCCCGGCTCATCCAGACGCTGGAAGCCTCGGGCCACCTCAACCGCGCGGTGGAGGGCCTGCCGTCCGACGAGGAGCTGGAGCGCCGCATCGCCGCGGGCGAAGGTCTCACCCGGCCCGAGCTGGCGGTGCTGCTGGCGTATGCCAAGCTGCGGCTCTACGAGGCGCTGCTGGATTCGGCCATCCTCGATGATCCGGTGATGGAGCAGGATCTCATCCAGGCCTTCCCGGAGCAGCTGCAACAGCGGTTCGCGGCGGAAATCCGCAACCACCCGCTGCGGCGGGAGCTGATCGCCACCAAGCTGTCCAACGCCGTGGTCAACCGGGGCGGCATCACCCTCGCCTTCGAGCTGGCGGAGGAAACCGGCGCCGGGCTCGACCAGGTGGTGGGCGCCTTCGTGGTGGCCCGCGAGGTGTTCGACACCCGCGCCCTGTGGCGTCTCATCGACAGCTACGACTACCGCATCGCGGCGGACCTCCAGATCCGCCTGCACCGGGAAGCGGCGGGCGCGCTCAAGCGGCAGATCGAGGACGTGCTGCGCTTCTCCGGCGAGAGCCTGTCGCCCAGCACCATGATCGTGCGCCTGCGGCCGGGCATCGACCGGCTGATCCCGCAGGTGAACGAGCTGCTGCGGCCGGAGCCGCGCGCCATGGTCGAGCAGTACCGGCAGACGCTGGTGGAACGCGGCACGCCGCCGGACGTGCAGGAGGCCCTCCTGCTGCTGGTGGTGCTCAACGGCGTCGTCGGCGTCGCGCTGCTGGCGGAGGAACTGGGCGCGGACGAAGCGGACGTGGCCCACGCCTACACCCTGCTCGGCGACCGGCTGGGCCTGGACTGGGCGGCCGGCATGGCCTCCAGCCTCATGCCCGCCGATCCGTGGGAGCGCCTGCTGCTGGCCGGCACCGCCCACGACTTCGAGCGGGTGCGCCTCGAGCTGATCCGCCGCCTCGTCCAGACGGCAGGCGGCGGCTCGGCCCAGGCGGCGGTCGAGCGGTGGCTGGCGGAGCAGGAGCCCTGCGCCGACCGCATCCGCGCGCTCGTCGCCAACGTCCGGGCCTCCAAGCCCGCCACCACCGCCAAGCTCACCCATCTCGCCTCGCAGGTGCGCCAGCAGCTGTCGCGGTAACGGGAGACCGGATGGGGATTTGATTGCAGGAGGGGCCCCGTGCGCGGAGGCGCACATTCAAGGGCCCCGTGCGCGGAGGCGCACATTCAAGGGTCTCGTGCGCGAAGGCGCACATTCAAGGGTCTCCCCTCCTGCACCTCCCGTTCGTTTAAAAGGGCCGTGCTCCGGCAACCGGAGTGCGGCCCTTGCCGTTTTCAGGCGATTGCCTGCAGGTGCCAGCGGGAGTTCACCGACTCTTCCGTCGCCCAGCGCAGCAGGATGGCGTTTTCCACGATCCATTCCCCCAGCCTGCGCGTGCCAAGCACCCGGCAGCCAAGACCTTCCAGCCGGTACAGGTCATTCAGCGCCGGAACCAGGGAATGGCTCTCGGGGAGCACCCGGACGATGACGGGTGACAGGCCCAGGCGCATCTCCAGAAACTGTTCGCGGTGATGCCTGAGCGCTTCGTAGACCCGGCGGTCGAAGCTGCGGGCGTCCACGTTTCGCGCCGGCAGCACCCACAGCTCCCAGCGGGCCGCACAGGAATTGTATTCCAGCAGGGCCCCGCGCGGCGCGGCCTCGGTTTGGTCCAGAAGGCGCAGAAGCGTATGGCTGTCGGCTACCAATACTCTCTTATCCATGTGAGAATCCCCTTCTCAGGATCGGAGACCGCGCGAACCATTGTTATCTGCTGTCATCTGCGCCAACGCCTTCTGCTTCTCGCAGTTTCTCGAAATTAATGTCTAAAAAATGGAGTAGTATCCCAGAACGATGCATGATGTGAGCATAAAACTACACCAGGGGGTCGAAGTATATGTATTAAAAACCAAAATAATTAGATTTAAAATATCGATTGTTTAAGGAAAATGTTTGGCATAACGAGGGGTTTGTGTAATTTCAAGATAAATGAATAATAAAATGATAATAATTTCCGGTTTGAATTGTGTTGCGTTCACATCAGTAATCTGTATGTCTTGAAAAGTTGAGGGCCGAAACATTGGGTCGTTTCGGCCCAACTGTATTCAATAATTGGACTATTTGGAATAATTAAGTGTGTGGTCTAATTTCAATTTAATGTCTTGACATATGTTTTCAATGTCTGGAAAAAGCGACCTTCGAGTTATATTTAGTTTTTCAAGCTGCCTTATTATGTTAATTTTTTCTGTTGATGGCACGATGATCTCAAGCTCAACTGGCGATTTTATTCTGGTCTGTATGCCTGACGCTATAAAAGCGCCGGACTGGGCAATTATTCTCCTATTATTTTTAGGAGGGTGTATAAAATAGTATCTATTTAAATCTAGTATTTTGAGTTTGTTTTCAAAATATGGTTTTTCTGTTCTTATAAAACTTAAAAGTCTTTCAGTCGCTTTTAACGATGTAAATAGGTCTTTTGATCTTTCGTTTACTTTTCTGTATGATTCTTTTGATGCGATGGACTCGAAATATAAGTATAAAAAATAACTATTTATTTCTTCTTTCTCTTCATAATTTAGTAACGCCATATTGCATATTATGCTAATTGTGTCGCTATTGGGAAATTTTGAATCTGTTCTGTTGAATTTAAATACTGCAACCTTGCCATCTTTGCCGTTTTCCTCGCTGCATGCGAAATATAATGCCACAAGGGGATTCATTGTGACGTCAAGAAGTCTTGTTGGTAGGCCGTAGTGCTGAGCTCTTACTAATCTTTGATATGCAGTTTTATCTGTTGAGAATTCGTCTGGTATTTCTGTGAAAAGTTCAATTAATATCTTGTCCTCAAATTCAGAATATCCATTTCGGTATATACTGGGTATGAACGGCCATATATGGGACGATTGTCCTCGGTAGCATCTTAGGGTGTCGTGACCGTATTGTATTTTTTCTATTACATTTACAAACTCGGATATGTTTTTGATATGTATTTTTTCTACGTTCTCTTCTTCCATAAGCTTTTTGCTCTGTCGACTGCTTGCCCGAGAGCTTAAAGATATAAATTTTACAATGTATTACAAAACGAAAACGCCGCCCTGCCCGGGGGCAGGACGGCGTAACCTTTGGAGCGGTTCGCACTTACCTTCTCGTTCCCGGGCTGCGCCTTTGATCGCGCGCGCGTCCCTGTAACGACAAGGGAGGTTGCCAGGAGGGTCATAGACCCTCCTGCAAATCGAAAGACAGAACGCTCCGGCGCCAGATCAGCCGTTGAGGATTTCCAGCACGGCGTCGCGCTCTTCGATCAGCTCCTGCACGGAGCGGTCGATCTTGGCGCGCTGGAATTCGTTCAGCTCCAGGCCCTTCACGCGCTCGAAGGTGCCGCCGGCGGTGGTGATCACCGGCACCGAGCACATCAGGCCCTCGGGGATGCCGTAGGAGCCGTCGGACGGAATGGCCATGGACACCCAGTTGCCGTTGGAGCCGAGGAACCAGTCGCGCATGTGGTCGATGGCGGCGTTGGCAGCCGAGGCGGCCGAGGAGGCGCCGCGGGCTTCGATGATGGCGGTGCCGCGCTGGGCGACCGTCGGGATGAAGGTGTCCTTGTACCAGGCTTCGTCATTCACCAGCGCCGGCAGGGCCTTGCCGCCCGAGGAGGCCTGGAAGTAGTCGGCGAACATGGTGGGCGAGTGGTTGCCCCAGATCACGAACTTCTCGATCGAGTCGACGGAGACGCCGGTCTTGGCCGACAGCTGGGCGAGGGCGCGGTTGTGGTCGAGGCGGGTCATCGCCGAGATGTTCTCGGCCGGGAAGTCCGGCGCGTTGTGGGCCAGAATCCAGGCGTTGGTGTTGGCCGGGTTGCCGACCACGATCACCTTGGCGGTCTTCTTGGCCACGGTGTTGAGAGCCGCACCCTGCACCTTGAAGATGGCGGCGTTGGCGGCGAGCAGGTCGCGGCGCTCCATGCCCTTCGAGCGCGGACGCGCGCCCACGAGGAAGGCGGCGTCGATGTCCTTGAAGGCCTCGTTCGCGTCGTCGGAAACGGTGACGCCGGCCAGCAGCGGGAAGGCGCAATCCTCAAGCTCCATCACCACGCCCTTCACGGCGTTGAGGGACTGCGGAATGTCGAGAAGCTGGAGGATAACCGGCTGGTCCTTGCCGAAGACATCGCCATTCGCGATGCGGAACAGCAGCGAGTAGCAGATCTGCCCGGCGGCGCCCGTGACGGCTACGCGGAGAGGGGATTTGGCCATTTCATCATCCTTTCATACGACTCGAGAACTTCGGTCTGCATTGTCCGGCGCTAGAACGTGGGGGCTTCGCAGCTGGTTCGCCCCGGGGCACTGCTATACCTCTTTTTGCAAAAGGGGGAGGGTGGGATGCGTCTTTTTTTGGCCAAGGCTATTTTTTCAGCTAGGCCCGACAAGGGGGATCCTGCCGCCGGCCCGCCCGTCACGACAGAAGACGACAGAAAGTGCCGCCCATGACAACACTTCGCCCGTCCGCGCCCGCCGACGTGCCGCACCTGCACTCCCTCTGGCGCCGGTCGGTGCGCGCCACCCACCACTTCCTCGCCGAGGCGGACTTCCGCGAGATCGACAGGGTCGTCGGCTCCCTCTACCTGCCCCACGCCCAACTGGTTGTCGCCGTAGACGACAGCGACCACCCGCTCGGGTTCATGGGGTTGAACGGCAGCCATATCGACAGCCTGTTCATCGACCCGGACCACCGCGGCGCGGGGCTCGGCAGGATGCTGGTGGAACACGCCGCCCGCCTCTGCGGCGTGGTGACGGTGGACGTGAACGAGCAGAACGACCAGGCCGTCGGCTTCTACCGGAAGATGGGCTTCACCGAGACCGGCCGCTCCCCCACGGACGACGACGGCCGCCCCTACCCCCTCCTGCACATGGTGCGGACGCAAGAGCTCGTTCCTTCGCGATAAGTGATGATTGTTCTTCGGTTTTTTGCAGGAGGGTCTCGGACCCTCCTGGCAACCTCCCTTTCGTAACCGGGACGTGCGCGTGGACAGGGGCGCGGCCCGATAAATCAGATTTTCAAACGGCCGCGTTTCCAGGGAATGCCGGAACCACGGCCCCGAAAAACGAAAGGGGTGCAGGGGTCCAGGACCCCTGCAACTCAAATCCAGTTTACAATCCCCGATCCCCTCAACGCTCGCTGAGGGCCAGCCGCACGGCCAGTCCGCCCATGATGCTGGCGGTTGCCCAGCGGATAGCCTGGCCGAGGCGGGCGCTGCCCTTGAGCCGGGCGGCGGCGCGGGCGGCGACGAGGGCGACGGCGAAGTTCACCAGTGTGCCGCTGGTGGTGAACCACAGGCCGAGCGCGGCGATCTGTATCGTCTGATGCCCGTGGGCCGGGTCGATGAACTGGGGCAGGAAGGCGAGGAAGAACAGCCCCACCTTGGGATTGGTCACGTTCACCAGCGCGCCCTGCCGGAAGGCGCGCCGGGCATCCGCCGGAGCCTGGGGTATGTGGGCGGTATCGGGAGCCTCGCCCGGATCGGCTTTGGCCGGGGCCGACCGGATCAGCCCCCAGGCGAGGTAGAGAAGGTAGGCGGCGCCTGCCCACTTGAGCACGGTGAAGGCGGTCTGGGAGGCGGCGATCAGTGCCGAAAGCCCCGCCACCGCGAACAGGATGTGGACGCAGCAGCCGGCGGCCACCCCCAGCGCGGCGGCGAACCCGGCGCGCACGCCGCTCCGCGCGGCGGAGATGCCCACAAGGGTCATGTCCGCGCCCGGCGTCACGTTGAGCGCCAGCGCCGCCACGGCGAAGGTTGCAAGCTGGGGTAAGGGCGGAAGCACGTCGTTCGGGAGAAGGTCAAAGCCTGTCATGGGCAGTCCCCTGTCCTGGCTCGAGGGATCGACAGCGGCCGGATATTAGGGCGTGTCCTGTTTGCGTACCACATTTTTTGTAATTGCAGGTATGTCGGGTTTGCAGCTGGACTTTTTGCAGGGGTCTCGGATCCCTGCACCCCATTCGTTTGGCGGGCCGTGTTTCCGGCATTCCCTGGAAACACGGCCGTTTGAAAAGCTGATTTATCGGGCCGCGCACCTGTCCGCGCACGTCCCGAAAATCGAATGGGAGTGCAGAGGGGCAAGCCCCTCTGCAACCCTCTGAAAGAGCGTTCGGACAAGGTTGACTATGGTCGCGGCGTCTGTGCTGCCTGGCGGTCCATATCGACCCTGCTTTGGTTGACAGTGGGGCGGGACCTGCGTAACCATCTGGTCTGTACAGGCTCTCAGAGGTGGGAACGGCCTCCCCACACACCACCGGCGCTGTGGCGCAGGTGGTACAGTAGCTCTGACAGAGTACAGTTGCTCTGGCAGAGTGAAGAGATCCGGGCGTGGGCACCCCGGCTAGAGCCATCGTCAAGGGGCTCCCGACCTAACAGGCCAGGGAGCCTTTTCCTTTCATGACGTGACGTTTCATGACATGAGCGCTGACAAGGTGATTCTTGGCGCGCCGGGCCTCCACCTTTTTCGCAGAGATCGGGTAGATGCTGGTTACGTTGTAGCGCCCCGAGGCGTCTCGAATGATCGCAACCGCCACCAGAAGGTGCTCGTTCCAGCCCGGGGGTCTTCCCACAATCTCGATCTTGCCCTTGTTGCGAAAGTCATCCCCGAAATAGAGGGGATTGGCGATGACACTGGCAACGTGGGGAAGTGCGCGGGAAAAGTCTTCGCCATGCCGTCGGCTGGCATGCCGTTGGGCATGGCCAGACATAACGGCCTCGCCAGGTTCCAATTCCAGCTGCAACGCCAGATTGATTTGCAAGACAGGCAGATCGCCAAAATATAATGGCGCTGGCAGGCAGCTGTTCTTTCGGGCCATGGCGCGGGTTTTTAAATCGGTATTATGATTTCTATTCCGGGAGCGCCGGGATTGCCGTCGCTTCCATGCAAAAATAATTCAATGAGATTTTAAATATCTGGACGATAAAAATGAATTGTTAACTTATATTTATATTTTGGAAAAGACATTTCTGATTTTATTTATATTTAATTAATCTCAATTGTTTTTATGGCCCATTGTATTGCGAATTTCGAACCAGCGATGGTCTGTCTGGTCGGGGGCTGGCGCACAAGTAAAGTGCGGGGGAAACACGTCCCGAAAATCGAATGGCCCGAAAATCGAAAGGGAGTGCAGAGGGGCAAGCCCCTCTGCAAGGAAAGCCCCACAAAACCAAAAAGGGCGGAGCCGTGAGGCCCCGCCCTTCTGTCTGGTCATAAAGACCGAACCGCTTAGTGGCGGAAGTGGCGCTTGCCGGTGAACACCATGGCGAGGCCCTTCTCGTCGGCGGCGGCGATGACTTCGTCGTCGCGGATGGAGCCGCCCGGCTGGATGACGGCGGTGGCGCCGGCTTCAGCGGCGGCGAGCAGGCCGTCGGCGAAGGGGAAGAAGGCGTCCGAGGCCACCACCGAGCCGATGGTGAGCGGCTGGGCCTCACCGGCCTTCTCGGCGGCTTCCTTCGACTTCCAGGCGGCGATGCGGGCGCTGTCCACGCGGCTCATCTGCCCGGCGCCGACGCCCACGGTGGCGCCGTTCTTCGCGTACACGATGGCGTTCGACTTCACGTGCTTGGCGACGCGGAAGGCGAACAGCAGGTCCGCCATTTCCTGGGGCGTCGGGGCGCGCTTGGTGACGACCTTGAGGTCGGCTTCCGTGGTGACGCCGTTGTCGCGGCCCTGCACCAGATAGCCGCCGGCGATCGAGCGGATGTTGTAGCCGGCGCGGGCCGGGTTCGGCAGTCCCTTGGTGAGCAGCAGGCGCAGGTTCTTCTTGGCGGCGAAGAGGGCGATGGCTTCCTCGTCCGCGTCCGGCGCGACAACCACTTCGGTGAAGATCTCGGTGATCGCGCGTGCCGTCGCGCCGTCGAGCGGGCGGTTGGCGGCGATGATGCCGCCAAAGGCCGAGACCGGGTCGCACAGCAGCGCCTTGCGGTAGGCTTCCTCCAGCGACGCGCCGGTGGCGACGCCGCAGGGGTTGGCGTGCTTGATGATGGCGATGGCCGGGGTTGCGGGGTCGAACTCGCCGATCAGCTCAAGGGCGGCGTCGGTATCGTTCAGGTTGTTGAACGACAGCTCCTTGCCCTGGAGCTGGCGGGCATTGACCACGCCCGGCTCGTCCGAGGTGCGGTAGAAGGCGGCGGTCTGGTGCGGGTTCTCGCCGTAGCGCAGCTCGCTCACCTTCCGGGCGGAGAGCGTCAGCGTCTCGGGGAAGGTCTCGCCGTGCACGGTGCCCGAGAACCAGGACGCAATGGCGGCGTCGTAGGCGGCGGTGCGGGCGTAGGCCTTGCCGGCGAGGCGGCGGCGCAGCTCAAGGGTGGTGGCGCCGTCGTGGGCTTCCAGCTCGGCCAGCACGGCGTCGTAGTCGGCCGGGTCGGTGACGATGGTCACGTAGCCGTGGTTCTTGGCGGCGGAGCGCACCATGGAGGGGCCGCCGATGTCGATGTTCTCGATGCAGGTCTCGAAGTCCGCGCCCTTGGCGATGGTCGCCTCGAACGGGTAGAGGTTCACCACCACCATGTCGATGGGCGGGATGTTGTGGTCCGCCATTGCCTTGGCGTGCTCGGGGTTGTCGCGCAGCGCCAGCAGGCCGCCGTGGATCATCGGGTGCAGGGTCTTGACCCGGCCGTCCATCATCTCGGGGAAGCCGGTGTGCTCGGAGACGTCCTTGACGGCAAGGCCGGCCTCGCGCAGGGCGCGGGCGGTGCCGCCGGTCGACAGCAGCTCGACGCCGCGCGCGGCCAGCGCCCTGGCGAAGGGCACCAGACCCGACTTGTCGGAAACGGAAAGAAGCGCGCGGGTGACGCGCACCAGCGGATCGGCCATGACGTGTTCTCCGAAACTATCCTGAACGCTAGAACGTGGTGAGTGTGGACGGGGTTTTCTGCTCGCGGGATCTACTGCTTGGCGGAACGCTTGAACGACCAGTTGACCACCGCACCTTCCGCGGTTGCCTCGCCGCTCAGCACAAGCTGCTCCGTCTTCCGGCGGCGCCCTTGTGCATCAATCCACAGGGACGGTGCAATGGACAAGCTCGCCCCGCGCGCCTTGAACTGCCACACGGTGCCGCCCGGCAGCTTCAGCAGCGCGCCCTGGTTGTCGGCGGTGGCGGTGGCCTCGATGCCCAGCCCCAGGTGGAAGCGGATGTCGAAGGGCACGTTGCCCGAGCCGCGCAGGCTGAGGCCGCGCCGCCGGGCGGGGACCAGCCGGTCCTCGCCGCGGAAGTCCATGCCGTCTCCCGAGAGGTAGAGGCGGCGGCGGTGCTGGAAGCCGAAGCGGCGCACATAGCCGTCGTGGACGGCATCGACCACCACGCCTTCCTCGCTTTCCTGCCGCACCGCGACCACTTCGCTCACGCCCTTGCCGAGCGTGCCGTCGTCGCGGATGCGGGTGGAGTTGGTGTCGTCGATGATGAGGGTGGAGTGGGCGGCCGACGCCCGCAGCACCTGCTGGAGATCGGGGATCAGCGCCAGCGCCGTGCCGCGCCCGCCGCCGCAGTTGACGACCACGCGGTTGAGGCCGTCGGAGAACTCGAACGCCAGCGTGCCGGCGTGGGCGGTCTGGCTCACCCGGCCCGGCGGGGGCGGCCCGGCGTCCAGCACCACGATGCTGCGGCCGCCTTCCAGCCGCTGGAAGCCGCTGTAGATGCCGTTCTTCAGCGGCTTGGCGGAGACGCCGGAGAGCTTGAGCGCGTGCTCCAGCACGTTCTTGTCCGCCAGCCCGCCGCCGTGGACGGCGGAGAGGTGGTTGTCGCCCAGCACCATGCCGCGCAGGCTCGGCACCAGCCGGTCGATGGCGCGGGTAAGGCCCGCCGGCTCCTCCGCCTGGCGCTCCGTGACGACGGAGCGGACGGTGAGCAGCAGCTTGAGGATTTCCAGCTGTTCCTCCGGGCAGCGGGAGGCGACGCCGCCGTCCGCCAGGATGAACAGGTCGAGCGCCCGCTCCAGCGCCTGCGCGCCCTTGTGGGCGCGGGATTCGCCGCCGGGCAGCAGCAGGCCGTTGATCATGAGCCCGGCGGTTGCCTTGATGCGGGCGAGGCCCTCGGGCGTCTTCTCCGCCGTCTGGGCGAGGTGGCGGCCCTGCCGCGCCAGAGCGTTGAGCACGGACGAGCGGTAGACGTGATCCTCCGACGAGAGGATGTAGGGCGCGTGGGTCATCCACTGCATCAGCCGCTCGCCGAGGATATCGGCGCGCCAGGCCAGCTCGTCGAACTTGGTGTATTCGCTCAGCCAGCGCTGCACCAGCGGCTCGACGAACGCCGCGCCCTTCTTGTGGTCCGCCTCGGCGGCGAGGTCGCGCAGCCAGCGGAAGCTGTGCAGCCACTCCAGCCAGGCGGCGGGCGCGCGGATGGCGGAGAAGCGCATGCCGTGGGTGGTGATGGAAATGCCCATGTATTCCAGCCGCCCTTCCATCAGGGCGCGGCCCACGGCCGGGTCGCCCGGCCACAGGTCCGGCGGGGCGGCCAGCAGCTTGAGCGGGAACCGCCCGCGCAGGCGCAGGCCGTGCAGGAACGAGCGGTACTGGAGCCGGCGCAGGCGGTGGCCGATCTTCTCCGTCAGCGACAGGCCGCGGTCCTCGCCGTAGCGCACCAGCCGGTGAGCCGGGGTCTGGGGTGATGCGGCCTTGTCTGCCTTGTCGCTCACGCGTTGCTCCCGCCCGTATCCTTGCGCGCCGCGTCCTTCAGCGCCGTGATGTTGGCGGCATAGGCGTCCGGCCCGCCCTTGAAGCTGGCGGTGCCTGCCACCAGCACGTCGGCCCCGGCGGCGACGGCCGCGCCGATGGTTGCGGTGGTGATGCCCCCGTCCACCTCGAGGTCGATCTGCTTGCCGAGCTTGTCGATCATGCGGCGGATGCGGGCGATCTTCTCGATCTGGCTGTCGATGAACGACTGGCCGCCGAAGCCCGGGTTGACCGACATGACCAGCACCAGATCCAGATCCGGCAGAATATAATCCAGAACCTCGACCGGGGTTGCCGGGTTCAGCGACACGCCCGCCTTCTTGCCCAGCGATTTGATCTTCTGGACGGTGCGGTGCAGGTGCGGCCCCGATTCCGGGTGCACGGTGATGATGTCCGCGCCCGCCTCGGCAAACGCCTCGATGTAGGGATCGACCGGCGCGATCATCAGGTGCACGTCGAACGGCTTGGCGGTGTGCGGGCGCAGGGCCTTCACCACGCTCGGGCCGATGGTGATGTTGGGCACGAAGTGGCCGTCCATCACGTCGATGTGGATGTAGTCGGCGCCGGCGGCGTCGATGGCGCGCACCTCTTCGCCCAGCTTGGCGAAGTCGGCGGACAGGATCGACGGGGCGATGCGAACGGGTTGCTGTGGCATGAATTTGGCTCTTAGCAGGTTGAGCGGGAAGGAGCAATTCAGGGAAGGCGTCAGACCGTCCGGCGCAGCAGGCGGGCCATGAAGAAGCCGTCCAGCCCCCCCTTCCCGGCCATCATGCCGGGCAGGGTGCGGACCCAGCCCCGGGGGTCGAACAGCGCCTCGATGCCGGCGATCTCCTCCGGCGCGACGGGGTCGAGCGCCACGTCGGCGCGGCGCGCCAGGAGGGCCTCGATCTGGCGCTCGCCTTCCTCCGGCTCCAGCGAGCAGACGGCATAGACCATCCGCCCGCCGGGCCTCAGCTGGTCCAGCGCGTGGTCGAGCAGCTCGGCCTGCAGGTCGAGGAGCGGCGTCAGGGTGCGCGCGCCCTTCAGGTGCAGCACGTCCGGGTGGCGGCGCAGGGTGCCGGTGGCGGAGCACGGCGCGTCGAGCACAAGGGCATCCAGCGGTGCCGGGGCCTTCCACTTGCGGGCGTCGCGGGCGATGGTCTCGGCTGCAAGGCCGGTGCGCTCCAGGTTCTCCGTCACCCGGCGCAGGCGCGCCTCGGACACGTCCACCGCCGTCACCCGCGCGCCGGCCGCCGCCAGTTGCAGCGTCTTGCCGCCGGGGGCGGCGCACAGGTCGGCAACCGTCTCGCCCGCCGCCACCTGCAGCAGGCGGGCGGGAAGCTGGGCCGCCAGATCCTGCACCCACCACGCGCCCTCGCCGTAGCCGGGCAGCGCCTCCACCTCCTGCCAGTCGGTCAGGCGCACCGTGCCGGGGGCAAGGCGCTCGCCGCCCAGCGCGGGGGCCCAGCGGGCCTCGTCCTCGGGGCTGCGGAACACGATGTCCAGCGGCGCTTCCGCAACGGCCGCCTGCGCAATCGCCGCCACCGCGTCGGCGCCGTAGGCCTCCCGCCAGCGGTCCGCATAGGGCGCGGGCAGCCGGGGCACGGCGGGCAGCGCATGATCTTCCCGAATGAGACGCCCCAGCACGCCATGGACCAGACGGCGCGGTCCCGCCTCCACCAGCGGCAGCGCGGTCGAGACCACCGCATGGGCCGGCGTCTTCAGCACCCACAACTGGGCCAGCGCCATGCGCAGCACCAGCCGCGCCCGGGCATCGTGCGGCAGCGGCTTGCGCGTGCAGGCGTCGATCGCCTGGTCGAAATCCACCATCCAGCGCAGCGTCTGGCTGGCAATGGCGCGGGCCAGTGCGCGGTCCGGCCCCTCCAGCCCCGACAGCGCACGGTCCAGCGCCATGTCGAGCGGGCGATGCTGCCACAGCACGGCAGCAAGCAACTTGAAGGCGCCCCGGCGGGCGGCAAGGCCTGGGATGTTCTCGGTCATTGGGGGGCTTTAGCGCATCGGCCCGGGAGTCGTAAGCCGAATTTCAGGCAAACCAGCCATGCAGGGCGGGGAAAGGGGTGAGCGGGTCTGTGATTTGATTTTATGCAGGAGGGTCGCGGACCCTCCTGCACCTCCCTGACGATTCATCGGGCCGCACCCGGTCATGCCGGACGCGGCCCTTTCAGATCGTCCTTGTGGCAGGGCGCGGGAAACACGGCCCGATCAAACGAAAGGGGGTGTGGGGGTCACAGACCCCCACAATAAAACCATTCCTGAAATGACCCGGACGCCCTCACCCCCACGGCCCGCGCTGCGATCGGTCGGTGGTGCCCAGCGGGTCGAGGGCGGAGCGGCTGCCCTGCGGCCGCGTTTCGTGCTGCCGGGCGGCGGCGGCGGACCAGGCCGCGCGGTCGCCCATGGTTCCGGCCATGGCCTGGAGTGCGGCGATGCGGTTGGCGGTGTTGGGGTGGGTGGAGAACAGGTTGTCCATGCCCCGCTTGGTGAGCGGGTTGATGATGAACAGGTGGGCGGTTGCCGGGTTGGCTTCGGCGGCCGGGTTGGGAATGCGGCTGGCGCCGTGCTGGATCTTGTTCAGCGCCGAGGCCAGCGCGTGCGGGTTGCCGCAGATTTGCGCGCCCATGCGGTCCGCCGCGTATTCGCGGGTGCGGGAGATGGCCATCTGCACCAGCATGGCGGCCAGCGGCGCAAGGATCATCAGCGCCAGCATGGCGATGGGGTTGGGCCGGTCCTCGCCGTCGCGGCTGCCGCCGAACAGGAAGGCGAAGTTGGCCAGCATGGAGATTGCGCCCGCGATGGTGGCGGTGATGGTCATGATGAGCGTGTCGCGGTTCTTGATGTGGCCCAGTTCGTGGGCCATCACGCCCGCCAGCTCCTCGCGGGTGAGCATCTGCATGATGCCGGTGGTGGCGGCGACGGCCGCGTTTTCCGGGTTGCGGCCGGTGGCAAAGGCGTTGGGCTGGGGCGTATCGATGATATAGACCTTGGGCATGGGCATGTTCGCCCGCTGCGCCAGCTCGCGCACCAGCTGGTAGAACTCGGGCGCGCTGCGCTCGTCCACGGGCCGCGCGCCGTGCATCTTCAGCACCATCTTGTCGGCGTTCCAGTAGGCGAAGGCGTTCATGCCCGCCGCGAACAGCAGCGCGATGAAGGCCCCCTGCCCGCCGCCGATCATGAAGCCCGCGGCCATGAACAGGGCCGTCATGGCCGCCAGAAGCATCGCGGTCTTGAAATAGTTCATCGCGTTTTACCCAACCTGAAGTGACGTTTCAGATGTGGCCCAGCTGCCGGATTGGATCAAGGGGCGGCGCGGGAGCTCCGGCCCGCCGCCGGGGCAGTCCGGCGAGCGCCGGGGTTTTGGGCGCGGGTGCGGCATGGTAAGGGGGGCGCACATCAGGGTTGAGGAGAGTGCCATGACCGACAAGCCGCGCGAACAGGAGACCACCCCGCCGCGCCCGGACGGCAGCGAGGCCAGCGAGGCGAAGCCGGAGGCGGTGTTGCCCAGGGAGATCGGCGGGCGCAAGGGGCCCGAGCCCACCCGCTATGGCGACTGGGAGAAGGGCGGCATCTGCACCGACTTCTGACGCCCCGTCTCTGACGCCTGAACGCAACCGGCCCGCGCCAGGGCGCGGGCCGGGGCAAGACGCAACAGGGGAAACGCCGGTCAGGCGCGGCGGCGCCGGCCGAGGCCAAGGCCCAGCAGGCCGAGGCCGAACAGGCCGAGCGTCGCCGGGGCGGGCACCTTGTGCGGGAAGATGAGGCGTTCCATCAGCCAGTCGTAGAAGAAGGCGATGCTGGTATCGCCGGCGATTTCACCGAACGAGGAGTCGCCGCCGCAGGTGACGTCCACCGGATTGACGATCTCCGGGTTGGAGGGGCTGGCGATGCCGTCGCACCAGAGGGTGCTGAGGGTCACGCCGAAGGAGTGCACGCCTGCCAGCAGGCCGTCGATGAAGGCGCCGCCGCCGGAATCGCCGCCGGCGATCAGCACCTCGTCGAGGCCGAGGCCAAGGTCCGGCGCCAGGCCCTGGTCCACCAGAATCTGGTAGAGGCCGTTGCCCAGATAGATTTCAGGGCTCAGCCACCAGGCGAAGGCGTTGTGCTCCGGCGTGCCGTCGTCGAAGTCGTACAGCAGGTGTGCGCCCGCGAGGCCGACGCCGAACAGGGTCTCCAGATCGAACTCGTACAGGTTCTTGCCGATGCGGCCGTTGGTCAGGTTGTCGAGGCCGAAGGTGTCGTTGGTGCCGTCGCCGTTGCCGGTGGTGCCGTAGCTGATGTGGGTGGCCACCTGGCCGATGGCGTTGCCGTTGTAGAGGCCGTAGATCTTGGTTCCCGCCGGCACCGGCTCGCTCAGGGTGATGATGGCGATGTCGCCGGTGGCGAAGGCGCCTTGCGCGGGCGATCCCACCACCGGGTCGAAGTAGAGCGGGTGGATTTCATAGCTGGCGGCGGTGATCGGTGATCCGCCAAAGCCGCCCAGATAGACCCGGGTCGGGTCCGTGGTGCCGTATTCGCCGCTGCGCGGATCATGGGTGTCCACGCAGTGGGCGGCGGTGATGATCTGGGTCGGCGAGACCACCGTGCCCGAACAGTAGTAGGCGAGGCTGGAGTCCTTGAGCGGGGTTTGCAGCACCACCGTGCCGTTGCGCTCGGCGGAACTGGGGAGATAGCGCGGATCAAGGTAATTGCCGGCCGTCTTGAGCAGCGGCTTGGCGCTGGCGGCGGCCAGCGGAAGCGCCTGGGCCTCGGGTGTGGAAACAACGGTGCTGCCGGCAATGGCGACAACACCCAGACTGACGCCAACGCAAAGGGAAGCGAGAACGTTTTTCATGAAAAACCCCCTGCGAAAGGAAACAGGCAGGCGGGCCTGCCCGGGAGGACCGCACCCCTGCGGCCTCTTCTGCAGGAAGGAATTCAAGAATCGCGCCAAAATTTAAGATTTTGTAATGAAACAATATATGGAGTCATGATTTCCGAGTCTGTAAGTAATCTCGACGTATATTCGGGATATATTCTATATCTGTTTTATAGATTTCATGTTCTTTAAATGGATTATATCTTGCCTGTGGCAATTTGTTCTGTGGATTGCGGTGTCCTTTCTTGATCTCCGGGGGCTGAAAAAGATCGCCGCTTCCGGGGGAGGAAGCGGCGGCCATCGAGGCGAAGCCGGAGGCGGTGTTGCCCAAGGCGATCGGCGGGCGCAAGGGGCCCGAGCCCACCCGCTATAGCGACTGGGAGAGGGGCGGCATCTGCACCGATTTCTGACGCCCCGTCTCTGACGCCTGAACGCAACCGGCCCGCGCCAGGGCGTGGGCCGGGGCAAGACGCAACAGGGGAAACGCCGGTCAGGCGCGGCGGCGCCGGCCGAGGCCAAGGCCCAGCAGGCCGAAGCCGATCAGGCCGAGCGTGGCCGGAGCCGGGATCTCCACGGGGAAGATCAGCCGGGCCATCAGCCAGTCGTAGAAGAAGGCGATGCTGGTATCGCCGGCGAGCTCACCGAACGAGGAGTCGAGAGCGCAGGTCATGTCGGGCGCGTTGACGTATTCACCGTTCCTGGGGTCTCCGTCGCACCACTGTTCGGCCAGAGAGATGCCGAAGGAGTGAACGCCGGCGAGCAACCCGTCGATGAAGGCGCCGCCGCCGGAATCGTTGTGGGCCATCATCACCTCGTCGAGGCCGAAGCCGAGGTCCGGCGCCAGGCTCTGATCCACGATCACCTCGTAGAGACCGCCGCCAAGAGATCGCTCGAGCGGGCTCAGCCACCAGGCCAAGGCGTTGTGCTCCGGTGTGCCGTCATCGAAGTCATAGATCAGATGCGCGCCTTCGAGGCCGAACTCGAAGGCGTTGTACAGGTCGATCTCGTAGAGGTTCTGGCCGATGCGGCCCCGTGTCAGGCTGTCCTCGGGGGTGAAGCTTTCCTCGGTGCCGTCACCGTTGCCGGTGGTGCCATAGCTGATGTGCGTGGCTACCTTGCCGATGGGGTCGCCGTTGTAGAGGCCGTAGATCTTCGTGCCGGCGGGCACCGGTTCGCTCAGGGTGACGATGGCGATGTCGCCGGCGGCGAATGCACCCAACTTCGGAGTGCCGATTTCCGGGTCGAAGTAAAACGGGTGGATCTCGTAGCTCGCGGCCGTGATCATCTGGCCGCCGAGACCACCCAGATAGACGCGGGTGGTGCCCGTGAGGCCATAGTCGGGGCTGCGGGGATCCTGGCTTTCCACGCAGTGGGCTGCGGTGACGATCTGGGTCGGCGAGACCACAGTGCCTGAGCAATAGTGGGCCAGATCGGTGCCCAGGATGGGCGATTGCAGCACCACCGTGCCGTTGCGCTGCTGCTCGGTCGGAATGTAACGCGCGTCCTGATAGTGTCCCGCCGTCTTCAGAAGGAGCCGCGCGTTGGCGGCGCTGAGTGGAACTGCGTTCGCCTCGGACGTAAACACAACCGTACTGCCTGCGATGGCGGCAAGACCAAGGCTTGCTCCAGTGCAAAGGGAAACGAGAAGCTTCTTCATGTTCAATTTTCCCCTCCCCAGCTGTTCGGTGTTCCACATTTCCGGGCCGGGAGAGGCTGTCAGGCCTGATCAGCCGAACCGCATCTGCAGCGGCCCGCAGGGAGGGATTCAAGAATCGGACCAAAATTACATCATTAGAATTAAACGAAAAAATATAGAATGAATATCTAAAATGTAGGAAATTCCGACAATCCGGACGCAAATGAAGACCGCCGCCCGGAGTGCGGGCGGCGGTCCTGTGCGACGCAGATATGTGTCCTGTGCGACGCACGTCTGTGTCTTGTGAACGCGGTTTCCGGCCCGTCGTCAGGCGGCGGACGATCGTTTCCGGTCCGCCACCAGCGTGTCCACCACGCCGGGGTCGGCCAGCGTCGAGGTGTCGCCCAGGTTGGAGAGGTCATTCTCCGCGATCTTGCGCAGGATGCGGCGCATGATCTTGCCCGAGCGGGTCTTGGGCAGGCCGGGGGCGAACTGGAGCTGGTCGGGAACGGCAATGGCGCCGATCTCGCGGCGCACGTGGGCCTTGAGGTCGGCCAGCAGGGCGTCGGACGGCTCGACCCCCGCCACCAGCGTCACGTAGGCGTAGATGCCCTGGCCCTTGATGTCGTGCGGGAAGCCCACCACTGCCGCCTCCGCCACCTTGGGGTGGCTGACCAGGGCGGATTCGATCTCCGCCGTGCCCATGCGGTGGCCGGAGACATTGAGCACGTCATCGACGCGCCCGGTGATCCAGTAGTAGCCGTCCTCGTCGCGGCGGCAGCCGTCGCCGGTGAAGTAGACGCCCTTGTAGGTGCTGAAATAGGTCTGCTCGAAGCGGGCGTGGTCGCCATAGACCGTGCGCATCTGGCCGGGCCAGCTGTCGGTGAGGATGAGGTTGCCCGACACCGCCCCTTCCAGCACCTTGCCCTCTCCGTCCACCAGCGCGGGCTTCACGCCGAAGAAGGGCTTGGTCGCCGAGCCGGGCTTGAGCGCCATGGCGCCCGGCAGCGGCGTGATCATGGCGCCGCCGGTTTCGGTCTGCCACCAGGTATCGACGATGGGCAGCCGCCCCTCGCCCACCACGCGGTGGTACCACAGCCAGGCCTCCGGGTTGATGGGCTCGCCCACCGTGCCCAGCAGGCGCAGGGACTTGCGGCTGTGCCGCTTCACCGGCTCCTCTCCTTCGCGCATCAGGGCGCGAATGGCGGTGGGGGCGGTGTAGAAGATGTTGACCTTGTGCTTGTCCACCACCTGCCAGAAGCGGTCGCAGTCGGGATAGTTGGGCACACCCTCGAACATGAGCGTGGTCGCGCCGTTGGCGAGCGGCCCGTAGACCACGTAGCTGTGGCCGGTCACCCAGCCCACGTCCGCCGTGCACCAGAAGATCTCGCCCTCCCGGTAGTCGAACACGTAGAGGTGGGTCATGGCGGCCCACAGCAGATAGCCGCCCGTGGTGTGCAGCACGCCCTTCGGCTTGCCGGTGGAGCCGGAGGTGTAGAGGATGAACAGCGGGTCCTCCGCGTTCATCGGCTCGGGCGCGCAGGTGGCGGGCACGGTCTCGGCCATGTCGTGGAACCAGCGGTCCCGGGTCGTGTTCCAGGGGATCTGCCCGCCGGTGCGGCGCACCACCAGCACGTTCTTGACCTGCGGGCAGTGCTCCAGCGCCTTGTCCACATTGGCCTTGAGCGGGATCACCTTGCCGCTGCGCAGGCCTTCGTCCGCGGTGATGACAAGCTGGGAGTCGCAATCCTGGATGCGCCCGGCCAGCGCCTCGGGCGAGAAGCCGCCGAACACCACCGAGTGGATGGCCCCGATGCGGGCGCAGGCCAG
>Ga0207866_1001415_pt1 | contig 23292 bp, 16 predicted proteins | sample HigsolmetaAR203D_FD_184835 | JGI IMG/M metagenome (GOLD analysis project Ga0207866, IMG submission 184835) | Ionic liquid and high solid enriched microbial communities from the Joint BioEnergy Institute, USA - AR20-3-D (SPAdes) (version 2) ...
AGATTCGCAGGGGCGAGATCGAGTTTTCGATCGCGGATGAAGACATCCACATGAACATCGAGAAGCATCTCATCGGGGAGATCGGGCCGGTCGGCGGCAAGCTGCACACCGGGCGCAGCCGGAACGACCAGGTGGCGACCGACATGCACCTGTACCTGCGCCGCCGGGTCGTCGAGATCGTCGATCTGCTGCACAAGCTGCAGACGGCGCTCCTCGAGCAGGCGAAGGCGAACACCGACACGATCGTGCCGGGCTACACCCATCTGCAGCGGGCGCAGCCGATCCTGTTCGCCCATCATCTGATGGCGTACGTGTCGATGTTCGGCCGCGACGCGGAGCGGCTGATGGACAGCTTCAAGCGGATCAACGTGCTGCCGCTCGGCGCGGGGGCGCTCGCCGGGACGACGTTCCCGATCGACCGCCACTTCGTCGCGGAGCAGCTCGGGTTCGACCGGGTCTACGAGAACAGTCTCGACGCGGTCAGCGACCGCGACTTCATCGTCGAGTTTCTCGCGCACGCTTCGCTCATCATGATGCATCTGTCGCGGCTCAGCGAGGAGTTGATCCTCTGGTCGAGCACGGAGTTCCGGTTCATCGAGCTCGACGACGCGTTCTGCACGGGCAGCAGCATCATGCCGCAGAAGAAGAATCCGGACGTGCCGGAGCTGGTGCGCGGCAAGACCGGCCGTGTCTACGGCCACCTGATCGGCCTGCTGACCGTGCTGAAGTCGCTGCCGCTCGCGTACAACAAGGACATGCAGGAAGACAAGGAAGGCATGTTCGACACGGTGCGCACGCTGCAGGGCGCGCTGCAGTTGTTCGAGCGGATGATCGCGACGATGACGGTGAACAAGGACCGGATGCGCGAAGCGGTGAACCGGGACTTCTCCAACGCGACCGACATCGCCGACTTCCTCGTCGGCAAGGGCATGCCGTTCCGCCAGGCGCACGAAGTGATCGGCAAGACCGTGCTCTATTGCATTCAGAACGGCAAGTTCCTGCTTGATCTGACGCTGGACGAGTTCCGGCAGTTCTCGCCGCTGTTCGACGAGCGCATCTACGACGTGCTGAAACCGGAGTCGGTCGTGAACGCGCGCGACGTCTACGGCGGCACGGCGAAGCCGCAGGTGCTCGCGGCCATCGAACGCGCCGGGCGGGAGCTCGAGCGGACCGCGGCCTGGGTGGCCGAGCACAGCGAGCGCGAATCGTAAAGCATTGCCGTCCCCTGCCCTTCCATCCTCCGATGGCCGAGACGCACGAGATGATGGTTGGCCGCGGGGGTTTTTTTATGCCGTCGGGTCAACGCGCGCCGTACAGCCCGGCCAGTCCCCACACGACCGTGAAGAGGAGCAGCAGGCCGAATGCCGCGATCAGCCAGAAGTGCAATCTTCGCATCAGGGAATTCACCTCGCGTGCGGGGATATCCACCATGCATATGCGGCGCCGGCCCGTTTCATGACCGTTTCCGCCCCCGCGCTTCGACGGCGAACGCTGCCGATTGTCCCGTCGATGCCGTCGCAAATCCGAAAAATGAGAAATCTTACATCATGGAAATTGCGCTTTCCTAAAGGAATTCGGCCGTTTCTGTCGAAATGAACTTTTTAGCCATCTACAGGAAGTGATACCGTGATCGAAATGCAGGACGTCTGGAAGACCTATCCCGACGGCAGCCATGCGCTCCGGGGCGTCTCGGTCCTCATCGAACGCAACGAATTCGTCTACCTTGTCGGTCCGTCCGGTGCCGGCAAATCGACGTTCATGAAGCTGATCTACCGCGAAGAAGTGCCGACCAAAGGCCAGATCTCGGTGAACGGCTTCAATATCGGAAAACTGAAACCGCGGAAGATTCCGTTCATCCGGCGCAACATCGGCGTCGTGTTCCAGGATTTCCGTCTCCTGCCCAAGATGACGGTCTATGAAAACGTCGCCTTCGCGATGGAGGTCATCGAAGCGCCGCGGCGGCTCATCCGCAAGCGGACGATGGAAGTGCTCGAGCTCGTCGGGCTGAAGTCGAAGGCGAACAGCCTGCCCGCGCAGCTTTCCGGCGGCGAGCAGCAGCGCGTCGCGATCGCCCGGGCGATCGTGAACAATCCCGCCGTCATCGTGGCGGACGAGCCCACCGGAAACCTCGATCCCGAAACGTCGTGGGGCATCATGAACCTGCTGGAAGAAATCAATTTCCGGGGCGCGACGATCGTCATGGCCACGCACAACAAGGAGATCGTCAACACGCTCCGCAAGCGCGTCATCGCGATCGAGAAAGGCGTTATCGTGCGCGACGAGCCCAGAGGGGAGTACGGATATGAGATTTAGCACGCTCCTCCGGCATTTGCGCGAGGGCTCGCTCAGTGTTGTCCGGAACGGATGGATGTCGTTCGCGTCGGTCAGCTCGATCGCGATTTCGCTGTTCATCCTCGGGGTGTTCCTGCTGCTGTCGCTCAACGTGAACAACCTGACAAAGCAGATCGAGAACCAGGTCCAGATCCGGGTGTTCCTCGATCTCGACATCAGCCAGTCGAAGATCGACGCGATCGGACGCTCGATCGGCGCACTGCCGGAAGTGAGCCGGATCCGGTTCGTCCCGAAGGCGGAAGGGCTCGAAATGCTGCGCCGGAATCTGGGCGAGGACGGGGACATTCTCGACGATTACGACGACACGAACAACCCGCTGCCGGACTCGTACACGGTCGAGGTGTCCGATCCGGAGCGGATCGCCGATGTCGCCGCCAAGATCAAGGCGATCGGCGACGCCGACCCGGAGAAGCCGATCCGGAGCGTCCGGTACGGCCAGGGCACCGTCGAACTGCTGTTCAAAGTCACGAACGCCGTGCGCAACATCGGGCTCATCATCGTGCTCGGCCTGGCATTCACGGCGACGCTGCTCATCTCCAACACGATCCGGATCACGATCTTCGCCCGCAGGCGGGAGATCGGCATCATGAAGCTCGTCGGCGCGACCAACAGCTTCATCCGCTGGCCGTTCTTCGTCGAAGGGGCGCTCATCGGCTTCATCGGATCGGCGGTCACAACGGGCGTGCTGCTCGCGGCCTACAATTGGCTTGTCAACTCGCTGCAACTGGAATTCGGTCTGATGATGATCCGGCTCGTCACCGTGCAGGAATCCGGCTTGCTGGTCGGCGGCGTGCTGATCGGGCTCGGCACCCTGATCGGCATCTGGGGCAGCGCGATTTCCGTACGCAAGTATCTGAAAGTGTAGGTGATCCTTGCCGTGAAGCGAACGCTTGCCTTTCTGATCGGCATCTTTCTGGTCTTCGCCGTTTCCCAGCCCTACCGCACCGAAGCTGCGACCGAGCTCGAGAAGATCCGCGCGGAAATCAAGCGGCTGCAGCAGAAGATGCACGACGTCGAAGCGAACATGAAGAAGGTCGAGCAGGACAAGCAGTACGTGCTCCATCAGAAGGAAGTGACGATGGAGCAGATCAACGAGCTGGCCGCCCAGATCCGTTCGCTCGAGGAAGAGCTGCAGCTTGTGGATCTGAGAATCTCCGAGACGGAGGCGGCGCTCGTTCAGGCGGGGCAGGAGCTGGAGGATGCGAAGGCGCGCATCGAAGAGCGCGGCGAGCTGCTGGACGCCCGCGTCCGGCTGATGTACACGAACGGGTTCGTCTCCTACCTGGACGTGCTGCTGAGCGCGACGAGCTTCTCCGATTTCCTCGACCGCTTCGACTCGCTGCAGTCGATCCTGTCGCAGGACAAAGCGATTCTCGAAGCGCACCGGGCGGACAAGGCGCTCATCGAGGAGAAGAAGGCGCACATCGAGGAAGAGCTTGCGGGGCTGCAGGAGCTTTACAGCAAGAAGGAAGATTATTACAATCTTCTTGTCGACAAGGAAAAAGAAAAAGAAGTCATGATTCTGCAGTACAACAAGCGGATCGAGGAACTGGAGCAGCGGGCGGAAGAGCTTGAGACGATCTCCGAAGAGCAGGAGAAGATGATGATGGAGCTCGCCCGCAAGGAGAAGGCCGCGATCGAAGCCGAGAAGAAGAAGAAGAACACCGTTTACTATACCGGCGGCAAGCTGGGCATGCCGATCAAGGATTACAAGTACGTCAGTTCAAAATTCGGTCCGCGCACGCATCCGATCACCGGCGAGAAAGGCAAGCAGCACAACGGCATCGACTTCGCGGCGGATTCCGGCACGCCGATCTACGCGGCGGAATCGGGCACGGTCATCGTGGCGCAATGGATGAGCGGCTACGGCAACACCGTCATCCTCGACCACGGCAACGGCCTGTGGACCCTGTACGGACATATCCGCAACGGCGGAATCAAGGTGAAATCCGGCGATGTCGTCAAGAAAGGGCAGAAGATCGCCGAAGTCGGAAGCACCGGCAATTCCACCGGTCCGCATCTCCATTTCGAGGTGCGGCTGAACGAGAAACCCGTCGATCCTGACAAATACCTGCGCTGACGGCGTCCGCCGCGCGCAAGACCCGGACCGCCACCCGATGCGATCCCGCGGAGGTTGGCGGTCTTTCTCCTCCGCCGGAGGCCGGGCTTGCCGTTCGGCGCGCGGTATTCCGGCGCGGAACGCGAAGCGCCGCCGGACGGCGGCGCCGGCGGCTGACGGGGCTTGCGGCGGGACTTGGAGGGACGTTTCATGCTGTTTCGTGGCCGAACGGTGACCGCCATGCTGATTCTCACGGCGCTCGCGTCCGTGCTTGTGACGCTCACGGCCGCGGAGCGGTGGCTCCTCGCGGATACGGGCGCGGAGGCGCCGTCCGGAGCGGCGCCGTCCGGAAGCGAGGGGCTGACCGAGCGGGAAGCCGCCCGATTGGGCGAAGTGCTGAACATGATCGAGCAAAAATATTATGTCCCGGTCGACCGGGAGAAGCTGCTGGACGGCGCGATCCGCGGCATGTTCGACACGCTGGACGATCCGTATTCGGACTACCTGGATCAGCGCGAGGCGGAACAGCTGGAGGACTCGATCGAAGGCACGTTCTCGGGCATCGGCGCCCTCCTCCAGGTGCGGGACGGCAAGGTGATTGTCGAATCGGCGCTCAAGGATTCGCCGGCCGAGCGGGCGGGACTGCACCCGCGCGACGTCATTCTGGAGGTCAATGGACGTTCGCTGGTCGGCGTCGATCTGAACGAAGCCGTGAATTTGATCCGGGGACCGAAGGGAACGAAGGCGAAGCTGATCGTGCAGCGCGAAGGCGTGGCGGAGCCGTTCCAGCTCATTCTCGTGCGGGACGAGATCGATCTGGAGTCGATCTTCTCGCGGATGACGCCCGACGGCATCGGCATCATCGAAATCCGCCAGTTCGCGCTGAACACGCTGGACAAATTCAGGCAGACGCTCGACGAGCTCGAGGCGGACGGCATGAAGGCGCTCGTCATCGACGTGCGGAACAACCCCGGCGGTCCGTTGCCGACCGTCGTCTCGATCGCGCAACTGTTCATCCCGAAGGGGGAGCCGATCGTGCAGATCGAGAACCGGCAGGGAGGACGGGAGGTTACGGTATCGCAAGGTTCGGAAAAGCCGTATCCGGTCGCGGTGCTCATCAACCGGGGAAGCGCGAGCGCGGCCGAGGTGCTGGCGGCCGCGATGCGGGAGTCGGCGGACGCGCTGCTCGTCGGAGAGACGACCTTCGGCAAGGGCACGGTGCAGGTCAGCTATGACAGCGAGGCCTCGCCGGGCAGCCAGGTCAAGCTGACGATCGCGAAATGGCTGACGCCGAGCGGGCAATGGGTGCACGATGCGGGCGTGAGTCCGGACATCGCCGTCGAGCAGCCGGAATACTTCCGGGTCGCGCGCCTGTCCCGGGAACGTTCGCTCGCCCGGGACATGACCGCGGAAGAAGTGAAGAGCCTGCAGATCATGCTGAAGGCGACCGGATACCATGCCGGCCGGACGGACGGCTATTTCGACGAGGCGACCGAGGAGGCGCTGACGGCTTTCCAGCGGGAAGCGGGACTGACCGCGACCGGCCGAACCGACCGGGAGACGGTCGACCGGCTGGAGATGCGGGTCCGGGACATGATCACGGATCCCGCGAACGACCGGCAACTGAATCGCGCGCTGGACGCGCTGCGCGCGCGGATCGGGGCGGCGAAGGCGTTCGGCGGCGCCGCGGACAAGGGCGGCACGGCCGGCCAGGCCGGGACGGACGGCAAGACCGAAGCGGATGAGGAGTGAAGGCGATGGATTGGATGCTGGAATGGCTGAGACAGGCGGGATACGGCATTGCCGCGGCGCTCATCCGGCCGTTCGGGTACATCGCCGTGCTGCTGGTCCTGCTGCTGGCGTTCCGGCAAATCCGCGCGGAGCGCAGGCTGTTCCACGCGCGGCTGACGGCGTGGCCCGGCCGGCTGCTCGCGGCGCTGCCCGCGGGGATCGCCGCCGGCGTCGTCGCATCGGCGGCCGTCCAATTCCTCGGCGTGAACCTGAGCGCGGACGCGGTGATTTGGCTCTGGTGCGCGTCGCTGCTGCTCGGGCTGGCGCGGCTGCGCTTCGCGGCGGCCGCGTACGGCGCGGGCCTCGTCGCGTTGTTGCAGTGGGCGGCGGGCTGGTTCGACTGGTCGGGCGCGCCCGTCATCTTCGGGCAAATGGCGGCTTCGCTCGCCTCGTTCGACGCGGCGGGCCTGCTGCTCGTCGCCGGCCTGCTGCTGCCGGTTGAAGCGCTGCTCCTGTGGCGGTTCAGCCGCCGTCTGGCCGGTCCGGTCATCGTGGACGGCAAGCGCGGCAAGCCGATCGGCGGCTGGCGCATCGACGCCGTCTGGCCGGTGCCGCTGCTGCTGTTGGTGCCGGCCGCCGGGACGAACGCGGAATTGCCATGGACGCCGCTGCTCTGGAGCGGGGACGGGCCGGCGGGCTGGGCTCTGCTCGGCCTGCCGGTCGTGATCGGCTCCGTCTGGAACACGACGACGCTGCTGCCGGCGGCGAAGGCCGCGCGGGCGGCGAAGGCGCTGCTCTGGACCGGGTGGATCGCCGCCGCCGCGGGCGTGGCCGCGGCCCGCTGGGAGCTGCTGCTGCCGGTCGCGGCCGTCGCCGTGCCGGCGCTGCGCGAGCTCGCGGCGTTCATCGAGCGGAGCCGGGAGGAGGCGGCCGGTCCGCTGTACGCCCATGAAGGGAGCGGGCTGCGGGTGCTCGCGGTGCTGCCCGGCTCGTCAGGCGCGCAGCTTGGCATCGAGCCCGGCGAAATCGTGAGCAAGGTGAACGGCATCGCCGTCCGCTCGCCGCAGGATCTGTACGACGGCCTGCTGGCGAATCCGGCGTTCTGCAAGATCGAGCTGCTCAACCATGAAGGGCATGTCCGATTTGCGCAGCGCGCCCGTTATGAGAACGAGCACCATCAGCTCGGCCTCGTGCTGGCGCCGTTCGAAGACGCCGCCTGGACCGTGAGCGGCGCTTCCCGGTCGCTGGCCGGGCTGCTGCCGTGGAGCCGCCCCTACCGCCGCAGGAGCGCGGCGCCGCCTGCGCCCGGCGTTCATGCCGCCGCGGCCGGGCAGCCGGATTCCGGGCAAGCGGAAGCGGACGCGGCCGCTTCCGATCCGGGCGTCGTCCCGCCGGATCCCGCAGGCGCCGCGCCGGCGAAAGATTGATGCAAGTTCACCAGGGTGCTTGTCCGCACCTCTTGCTTGTCCGGACATATACTGCAAGCAGACCTTCGGGATCGCCGGCCTGCTGCACCGGACAGGACCTTCGCGCATCCCGATCGGTCCGGCAACGCCGGACGGGACGGCCGTGCCGCCGCGGCGTTGCCGCATCGCGGGCCCGCCTCCCGGCCCTCCCTTTTCTTCCCGGCTTGTCCGGTCTCTTCCGTCCCCGCGCCGCATTCGCGGCCGGGGCGGTTCTTTTTGCGCGCCGGGCCTTTTCCGCGATTGCGCGCCGGAGGGAGAACGGGTATAATCGAATGGGAACATTTATTCTCATTCGGCTGGCGACAGAGGAAAGGATTGGTCCATCCGGCGTCTGCAAGCCCGCCGCATGGGGCATACCGATAATGGCGGACGGTCCGGAGAGACCCGGGCGGCGACTGCCGCCGATTCGCCGCCGGAAGCGGGCAGCCGGAAGGAGCGGGAGCAAAAGCGATGCGAGAATCGATAGCCATTCTGGACAGGCCGTTCGAGCTTGTCTCCGACTACAAGCCTCACGGTGACCAACCCCAGGCGATCGCGAAGCTGGTGGAGGGCGTCCGGCAGGGCAAGAAGCACCAGACGCTGCTCGGCGCGACGGGCACGGGCAAGACCTTCACGATCGCGAACGTCATCAAGGAACTGAACCGCCCGACGCTCGTCATCGCGCACAACAAGACGCTGGCGGCGCAACTGTGCAGCGAATTCCAGGCTTTCTTCCCGAACAACGCGGTCTCCTATTTCGTCAGTTACTACGACTATTATCAGCCGGAAGCCTACATTCCGCAGACGGACACCTATATCGAAAAAGACTCCAGCATCAACGACGAGATCGACAAGCTGCGGCACTCCGCGACCAGCTCGCTGTTCGAGCGGCGCGACGTCATCATCGTGGCGAGCGTCTCGTGCATCTACGGCCTCGGCTCGCCGGACGAGTACCGCGATCTCGTCCTGTCGCTGCGCGTCGGCATGGAGAAGCCGCGCAACGCGATCCTGCGCAAGCTGGTCGACATCCAGTACCAGCGGAACGACGTCAACTTCGTCCGCGGCACGTTCCGCGTGCGGGGCGACACGATCGAGATTTTCCCGGCGGGCAGCCACGAGCGGGCGATCCGCGTCGAGATGTTCGGCGACGAGATCGAGCGGATCACCGAGATCGACACGCTGACGGGCGAGATCATCGGGGAACGGAACCACGCGGCGATCTTCCCGGCGTCCCACTTCGTCACCCACGAAGAGAAAATGAAGATCGCCCTGAAGAACATCGAGCGCGAACTGGAGGAGCGGCTGGAGGAGCTCCGTTCGCAGGGCAAGCTGCTCGAGGCGCAGCGCCTGGAGCAGCGGACGCGCTACGACCTCGAGATGATGGCGGAGATGGGATTCTGCTCCGGCATCGAGAACTACTCGGGTCCGCTCACGTTCCGCGAGCGCGGCTCGACGCCGTACACGCTGCTCGACTATTTCCCGGACGACTTCCTGATCGTCATCGACGAGTCGCACGTCACGCTGCCGCAGATCCGCGCGATGTACAACGGCGACCGGTCCCGCAAGGAAGTGCTCGTCGAGCACGGGTTCCGGCTGCCGTCCGCGCTGGACAACCGGCCGCTCCGGTTCGAGGAGTTCGAGGCGAAGGCGAAGCAGCTCATCTATGTGTCCGCGACGCCCGGACCGTACGAGCTGGAGCATTGCGATGAGATCGTCGAGCAGATCATCCGGCCGACGGGGCTCGTCGATCCGGTCGTCGAGGTGCGGCCGACGAAGGGGCAGATCGACGATCTGGTCGGCGAGATCCGCGCGCGGATCGCGAAGGACGAGCGCGTGCTCGTGACGACGCTGACGAAGAAGATGGCGGAAGACCTGACCGACTACCTGAAAGATGTCGGCATCAAGGTCCGCTATCTGCACTCGGACATCAAGACGCTCGAGCGGATGGCGATCCTGCGCGATTTGCGCCTCGGCGTATTTCACGTGCTCGTCGGCATCAACCTGCTGCGGGAAGGGCTCGATCTGCCGGAGGTGTCGCTCGTCGCGATTCTGGACGCGGACAAGGAGGGCTTCCTCCGCTCCGAGACGTCGCTCATCCAGACGATCGGCCGGGCGGCGCGCAACGCGGAGGGCCGCGTCATCATGTACGCCGACACGATTACGGATTCGATGAGCCGGGCGATCCGCGAGACGGAGCGCCGCCGGGCGATCCAGATCGCGTTCAACGAGAAGCACGGCATCGTGCCGCAGACGATCCGCAAGAAGGTGCACGACGTCATCGAGGCGGTGAAGGTCGCCGAAACGAAGGCCGAATACGGAACGGACGCCTTCGGCAAGATGTCGAAGAAGGAAAAGATGAAGCTGATCCAGCGGCTCGAGGCCGAGATGAAGGAAGCGGCGAAGCAACTGCAATTCGAGCGCGCGGCCGAGCTGCGCGACGCGCTGCTCGAGCTGAAGGCCGAGCTGGAGCAATAACCGCTGTCCGCAGGCAGCGGCATGGACCGGGAGGTACCGCGAGTGGCCAGTGACCGCATCATCATCAAAGGGGCGCGAGCCCACAATCTGAAAAATATCGACGTTGAAATTCCGCGCGACAAGTTCGTCGTTCTGACCGGCCTCAGCGGCTCCGGGAAGTCGTCGCTCGCGTTCGACACGATATATGCCGAAGGCCAGCGGCGGTACGTCGAATCGCTGTCGGCCTACGCCCGGCAGTTCCTCGGCCAGATGGAGAAGCCGGACGTCGACTCGATCGACGGCTTGTCGCCGGCCATCTCGATCGACCAGAAGACGACGAGCCGCAACCCGCGCTCGACCGTCGGCACGGTGACGGAGATCTACGACTACCTGCGCCTGCTCTACGCGCGCATCGGAAGGCCGCATTGTCCGGAGCACGGCATTCCGATCGCGGCCCAGACGGTCGAGCAGATGGTCGACCGGATCATGGAGTATCCGGAACGGACGCGGCTGCAGATTCTGGCTCCGGTCGTCTCCGGACGCAAGGGCGAGCACGCGAAGCTGCTGCAGGACATCCAGAAGCAGGGCTTCGTGCGCGTGCGGGTCAACGGCGAAATCCGCGACCTGAGCGAGAAGATCGAGCTCGAGAAGAACAAGAAGCACAGCATCGAGGTCGTCGTCGACCGGATCGTCGTGAAGGAAGACGTGGCGGCGCGGCTCGCGGACTCCCTGGAGACGGCGCTGAACCTGGCGGACGGCCGGGTCATCGTCGACGTCATCGGGCAGGAGGAACTGCTGTTCAACGCGAAGCTCGCCTGCCCGGAATGCGGCTTCAGCATCGACGAGCTGTCGCCGCGGATGTTCTCGTTCAACAGCCCGTTCGGCGCCTGCCCCGAGTGCGACGGCCTCGGCGTGAAGATGATCGTCGACCCCGATCTGATCGTCAGCAATCCGCAGCTCACGATCGACGAGGGCGCGTTCGAGGCGTGGGCGGGCAGCACGTCGAACTACTACCCGCAGTTTCTGCGCGCGGTGTGCGAGCATTACGGCATCCCGACGAATGTTCCGGTCGCGGAGCTGACCCCCGAGCAGATGAAGAAGCTGCTGTACGGCACGGGCGGCGAGAAAGTCCGCTTCCGCTATGAGAACGATTTCGGCCATACGCGCGATGCGTACGTGCCGTTCGAGGGGATCGTGCACAATCTGGAGCGCCGCTACCGGGAGACCGCGTCCGACGGCATCCGGGAGTTCATCGAGCAGTTCATGAGCGCGAAGCCGTGCGGCACCTGCAAGGGCCACCGGCTGAAGAAGGAGAGCCTCGCCGTGACGGTCGGAGGCAAGAACATCGCGCACGTGACGTCGCTGTCGATCGGCGAAGCGCAGAAGTTTTTCGCCGGACTCGAGCTGAACGAGAAGGAGCGCACGATCGCCCGCCTCATCCTGAAGGAGATCGACAGCCGGCTCGGCTTCCTCGCGGCGGTCGGGCTCGACTACCTGACGCTCAGCCGTTCGGCCGGCACGCTGTCCGGCGGCGAGGCGCAGCGCATCCGGCTCGCGACGCAGATCGGCTCGAGCCTGATGGGCGTCCTGTACATCCTCGACGAGCCGAGCATCGGCCTGCACCAGCGGGACAACGACCGGCTGATCCAGGCGCTGCGCAAGATGCGCGACCTCGGCAACACGCTGATCGTCGTCGAGCACGACGAGGACACGATGCTGGCGGCCGACTACATCATCGACATCGGGCCGGGCGCCGGCATCCACGGCGGCCGGGTCGTCGCGCAGGGGACGCCCGAGGAAGTGATGAACCATCCGAACTCGCTGACGGGGCAATACCTGAGCGGCAAGAAGTTCATTCCGGTGCCGGCGGAGCGCCGGAAGCCGAACGGCCGCTGGCTCGAAGTGCGCGGCGCGAAGGAGAACAACCTGAAGAACCTGAACGTGAAGATTCCGATCGGCCTGTTCACGGCCGTCACCGGCGTTTCCGGCTCCGGCAAGTCGACGCTCGTGAACGAGATCCTGTACAAGGCGCTCGCGCGCGACTTGAACCGCGCGAAGACACGGCCCGGCGAGCACAAGGAGATCCGCGGGCTCGAGCATCTCGACAAGGTGATCGACATCGACCAGTCGCCGATCGGCCGGACGCCGCGCTCGAACCCGGCGACCTACACCGGCGTGTTCGACGACATCCGCGACGTGTTCGCGAACACGAGCGAAGCGAAGGTGCGCGGCTACAAGAAGGGCCGCTTCAGCTTCAACGTGAAGGGCGGCCGGTGCGAGGCGTGCAGCGGCGACGGCATCATCAAGATCGAGATGCACTTCCTGCCGGACGTCTACGTGCCGTGCGAAGTGTGCAAGGGCAAGCGGTACAACCGCGAGACGCTCGAAGTGAAGTACAAGGGCAAGAACATCGCGGACGTGCTTGAAATGACCGTCGAGGACGCGGTCGAGTTTTTCAAGAACATTCCGCGGATTCACCGCCGGCTGCAGACGCTGCTCGACGTCGGCCTCGGCTACATCAAGCTCGGCCAGCCCGCGACGACGCTGTCCGGCGGGGAAGCCCAGCGCGTGAAGCTCGCGTCCGAGCTGTACCGCCGCAGCAACGGGCGGACGCTCTACATCCTCGACGAGCCGACGACCGGCCTGCATGTGGACGACATCAGCCGGCTGCTGCAGGTGCTGCACCGGCTGGTCGACGCGGGGGACACGGTGCTCGTCATCGAGCACAACCTCGACGTCATCAAGACGGCGGACTACATCATCGACCTCGGGCCGGAGGGCGGCAGCGGCGGCGGCACCGTTATCGCGACCGGCACGCCCGAGGAAGTGACCGAATCGCCGGTATCCTACACCGGTCGCTACCTGAAGCCGATTCTCGAGCGTGACCGGAAGCGCACCGAGGCGCGGCGGGGCGCCGAGATCGCGGCGGCCGAAGCGAAATAGACCATGGCAGAAAGACCGGCCTTGCATGAGCGGGCCGGTCTTTCTTCATTCACGGTCCCCGGGGGGTTGGCATCGCCATCCGAAGCGCGAGGCGGGGACGACCGTCTGGTCGGCACCGACCGGATGGGCGATCGGGTCGCGGCAGCCGTGCTCGGCAAGGATATTCCGTAACGGCGTAACGGGTCGTGCCCGATTTTGGGCATGCTAACGGGGGAGAGAACCCGGGACGTGACAAAGTTGTTAACAGTTCGAAGAAAGGCTTGCAACCGGAGCCGCTACAGGCTAACATAGAACGGAGACAGTGTTTACCTTCGGTTGACGATTCAGGAGGAGGTCCCCCCACCATGTGGCTTCTTGCAGAAGAGAGCGCATCCGCGAGCAGCTTCGATCCGTTTGATATCATCATGCTGCTGTTCACTATTGTCATCGCAATCGGCCTGATCCGGCTGCTGATGGAGCGGCCGCGCAAGAACTACTTTGCGATCGGCTTTGCGCTGGTGTCCCTCGCGGTGTTCCTGTTCATCGACTACGTGATGATTTTCGAGGTCTGGCTGGGCTGATCGGACCGCCGGCCGGAGAAGCGCGCATACCTAGAGCCTCCTCGCCCATGACGGCGGGGAGGCTCTTGTTGTTGTGCCGGTTATCCGTTGCGCCGGATCGCGTCGATGATCCACCGGAACAGGACGAGGTCCTGCCTCGCGTCCTCCGGCGTCGTCTTCGGCGCGATCCCGCGGGTCACCGCGTCGTGGAAAGTCTCGATCTCGACGGTGTACGGATCTTTGAAGGTCGGCCGGGTCTCCGACGAGGCGAAGGCGTCCCCGTCCGTCTCGTCGACCAGCAGCACGGTCGGCAGATGGCGGATGTAGGGGGTGTTGTACCGGACCTTCACGGCCTTCGTGTCCGAATACACCTCGAGATGCGCGTCGAAGCGGCCGATCCGGTGGATGCCGGTCTCGAACGTCGCGTTGAAACCGTCGAATTCGAACAGCGCGTGGATGAACGAACCGTTGTGCCATTGGGCGGCGGAGATGACGCGGTTCGGCATGCCGATCAACTCGCGCATCGCCGACAGATCGTGGCTGTTCAGCCCGTTCAGCAGCCGGTACGCCCTGACGAGATCGGGCGGAGCGTCGCCGATCGCCTCGGCGGCCTGGACCGCCGCGAGGCGCTTCCGCTCCTCCAGCGCTTCCGGCGGGATGTCATTCGGCCGGAAGACGCGGCTCGACTGGCCGATGAAGTAGGCGTTCGGCCCGATCAGATCCCGGACGCGCGCGTAGCGGATCGGTCCCATCCCGCGGACAAGCCGGACCGCCTCGGTGAAGGCGGGCGCGTAGCGCCGCATGTAGCCGATCATCACGTGCGTGCCCGCCTCGTCCCGGGCGCGGATGATCGCGTCCGCGTCGGCAAGCGTCAGGCACATCGGCTTTTCCAACAGGACGTGCTTCCGGTGGCGCAGCGCGGCCAGCGTCGCGGCGGTATGGTATTCGTCGCTGTTCAGCACGAAGACGGCGTCGAGCTCCCGCACCGCGCAGAGCGCTTCCATGTCCGTGAAGCGCATCGGTTCGGGAACGCGGTACCGCTCGCCGATGTACGCCAGCAGGCTCGGCGAGATGTCGCATATGGCGGCGATCTCGAACCGGTCTTCCATCGAGGCGAGAATCGGCAAATGGATGATCTGCGCGACTTCGCCGAGTCCGATGATCCCGACTTTTACCCGTTCCATGGCGGCGACGGCCCCCGTTACACCCACCACATTTCGCCGAGCGGTTCGCGGATCAGCACTTGCTGCAGGTTCTGGACCGCCTTCGTGAAGCCTTCTTCGACGGACATCAGGCCGTCTTCATGCTCGATGCTGACGACGTAGTCGTAGCCGACCAGCCGCAGGGCGCTGATGATGTCGGCCCAATTCTTCAGATCGTGGCCGAAGCCGACGGTGCGGAACTGCCATGCGCGCTCGAGCATGTTCGTATACGGCTGCATGTCGGTCAGGCCGTAGCGGTTGACGTTGATCGGATCGATCGCCGTGTCCTTCGCATGGAAATGGTGAATCGCGCCGGCGCGGCCGAGCATGTGCACGGCCTGCACCGGATCGATGCCCTGCCACCACATGTGGCTCGGGTCGAGGTTGGCGCCGATCGCTTCGCCGGCCGCCTCGCGCAGCCGGAGAAGCGTCGCCGGCGTATGGACGGAGAAGCCGCCGTGCAGCTCGAGTCCGATCTTGACGCCGCGCTCGGTTGCGTATTTCGCGATCTCGCTCCAGTACGGGATCACCTTGTTCTTCCACTGCCAGTCGAGAATTTCCTGGTAATCGTTCGGCCACGGGGATACCGGCCAGTTCGGATATTTCGCGTCTTCGCTGTCGCCGGGACAGCCGGAGAACGTGTTGACGACCGGCACGCCGAGCTTCGAGGCCAGATCGATCGTCTCGCGGATGATCCGGTCATGTTCGCTTGAGATCGCTTTCTGCGGATGGAGCGGATTGGCATGGCAGCTCAGCGCGCTGATGATCAGCCCGCGGGACTCGACCGCCTTCAGATAAGCCTTCCGCTTGCTTTCGTCGGCGAGCAGTTCCTGCCGGTTGCAGTGCGCGTCGCCGGGATAACCGCCCGTGCCGATCTCGACCGCCTCGAGTCCCTTCGATGCGACGTAATCGAGCATTTCCTCGAACGGTTTCTGGCCGAAAAGCACGGTGAAAATGCCAAGTTTCATGTGCCGTGAGCATCCTCCTTTGATTTCCCGAACGGGATTGTTATCGCTTTCCCGTTCATTATAGCATGCCCTATTTTCGCGTTGAACGGCGCACCCGCAGAATGCCAATTTCGGAGAGGAACAGGCCAAACAGGCGGCAGACCGGACCCTGACATTCCCGGCGTTCCCTCGTCATGCTATTGGAATCGCGGTCGCGCGGTGTTACACTGGTTAGCAGAAATTCGCGCATGCGAAGCCATGCGAAGCGTGAGCGGACAACCCGGAGGATGGAAGCATAGATGATGCGCAAAGAATTGAGACGCGAAGACATCGAACTGCTGGCGCCGGCCGGCAACTGGGACTGCCTGCGGGCGGCCGCGGCGAACGGCGCGGACGCGGCGTACTTCGGCGTCGAACATTTCAACGCGCGGGCGCGGGCGCACAATTTCCGGACCGAAGAGCTGCCGGAAATCATGGCATTCCTGCGCCGCTACGGCATGAAGGGGTATCTGACGTTCAATATTCTGATCTTCGAGGACGAGCTGGAGTCGGCGAAGCGTCTGGTCGAGGCGTGCGCGGATGCCGGCGTCGACGCGGTCATCGTGCAGGATCTGGGCCTCGTGCGCATGATCCGCGAGATTTCGCCGGATCTGCCGATCCACGGATCGACGCAGATGACGATCACGTCGCCGGAGGCGGTCGAGTTCGCGGCGAGCCTCGGCATCGAGCGGGTCGTGCTCGGGCGGGAAAACAATCTGAAGCAGATCCGGACGATCGCCGCCCGGACGGATGTGCCGCTCGAGGTGTTCGTCCACGGCGCGCTGTGCGTCTCCTACTCGGGCCAATGCCTGACGAGCGAAATGTGGGGCGGCCGGTCGGCGAACCGCGGCGAATGCGCGCAGGCGTGCCGCCTGCCCTACGATCTGATGGTCGACGGCGTGCAGAAGCCGATGGGCGACGTCGCCTATCTGCTCTCGCCGAAGGATCTGGCCGCGATCGGCCTCGTGCCGGATCTCATCGAGGCGGGCGTCATTTCGTTCAAGATCGAAGGCCGGCTGAAGAGCCCGGAATATGTCGCGAACGTGACAAGCAAGTATCGCGCCGCGATTGACCGGTATTTCGCGGGAGACAAGGCGGAACCTTCGAAGGAGGAGATCCGGGAGCTGCAGCAGAGCTTCTCGCGCGGGTTCACGCCGGGTTTCCTGCTCGGCACGAACAACAAGCAGCTCGTGGAGGGCACGTTCCCGAAGAGCCGCGGCGTCTATCTCGGCCGGGTCGAGCGCATCACCCGGAACGGGGTCGTCTGCCGGCTCGAGGCGCCGCTCAAGCGCGGCGACGGCATCGTGTTCGACGCGGGCGATCCGGAGAAGCCGGAGGAGGGCGGCCGCGTCTGGGACATCCGCTTGATGAACGGCGCCGCGGTGGAAGGCGAAGCGCCGGAAGGCGGAACATACGAGATCGTGCCCGGCCGCAACGATGTCGACCTGCGGCGCGTGCACCCGGGCGACCGGATCTGGAAGACGAGCGACCCGGCGCTCGACCGGCGGCTCAGGCAGACGTTCGAGACGGACAAGCCGTACCGCGTGTTCCCGGTCCGCGTGTCGGTCAGCGGCCGCGCGGGCGAGCCGCTTCGCACGGTATGGACCGATATCCGCGCGGGCGTCAGCGTGGCGGTCGACAGCGCGATTCCGCTGGACGTCGCGCAGAAGCGGCCGATGGACCGGTCCCTGCTGACGGAGCAACTGGGGCGGCTCGGCGGGACGATTTTCCGGCTGGAGGAACTGGAGGTCGGCCTGGACGGGCCCGTCATCCTGCCGGTCAGCGAGCTGAACCGGCTCCGCCGGGAGGCGGCGGCGAAGCTCGAGCGCGAGCGGATGAAGCCGCGGCCTTATGCGAAGCGGAGCATCGATCCGTACGCGGACGTCCGGCAGGCGGCGCCCTTCGGGGGCGAGCCCGGGCTGACCGCGCTGTGCCGCAGCATGGAGCAGGTCGAAGCGGCGTTCGCCGCGGGCATCGGTCTCGTCTACGCCGATTTCGAATTCATCCGGCAGTACCCGGAGGCCGTTGAGGCGGCGCGCCGGGCGGGCAAGCGGATCGCGCTGGCGGCGCCGCGCATCCACATGCCCGGGGAGAACGGCTATCACAACATGATCCTGAAGCTTCGGCCAGACGCCGTGCTGGTCCGGAACACGGGCGCGCTTCAGTTCTATTTGCGGAAGCGGGAGGAGCTGGAAGCGGCGGGCGAGGCAGAAAGCTTCCCCGAGCTGATCGGCGATTTCTCGCTCAACATCGCCAACCACAAGGCGGCCAACCTGATGCTCGATCTGGGCCTGAAACGGGTCACGCTCTCCTATGACCTGAACGCGCAGCAGATGGCGGACCTGCTCCGGCGGATGGACGGCTCGCGGGCCGAGATCGTCATTCACCAACATCTGCCGATGTTCCATACCGAGCATTGCGTCTATTGCACGTTCCTGAGCGACGGAACGGATTACACGAACTGCGGCCGGCCCTGCGAGAAGCACCGCGTGTCGCTCCGGGACCGGATCGGCATGTCGCACCCCGTCCGCGTCGACGACGGCTGCCGCAATACGGTGTACAACGCGATCGAGCAGTCGGGCGCCGAATATTTGCGCAGCTTCATCGAACTCGGGGCCGGCACGTTCCGGATCGAGTTCCTGGAGGAACCGGCGGAGAAAGTGGAGGAGGTCGTCCGGCTCTACACCGACGCAATCCGGGGCAGGATCGGCGGGACCGAAGTGTGGCGCACCCTCAAGGCGATCAACCAGCTCGGCGTCACGCGCGGGCAACTGGTCAAGTGACAGGCGGAGGAAAAAACTGGAAACGGCACATGCGGCAAAACCGCGTGCCGTTTTTCGTTGTCTTGGCGCCGGCGCGGAAGGATTTTGTAAGGTTATATCGTATTTTGAAAGGTAAGTATTCCATTATTCCTAAACAAATAGTACCATTAACCTACATTCCATGGAAATGGAGATTTGCGCCCATGCGTCACACCGGAAACACTGGCGACATGGACAATTACAGAGAAATCGTGCTGGCGCTCGAGCAGGCCGTGCAGAGCGGCCGGCTTCCGGACGTCGACGAGCTGGGCCGGCTGCCCGAGTCCGTCCTGATCCGCTCTCCGTTTCTGCTGCGCGCGGGAGCCGTGAAGCTGATGCTGGACGGCCGGCTGCGGGAAGCGAGGGACTGGGCGCAGGCGGCCGTGAAGGCCTACGCGGAGCTGGCGGACCATCGGGAGATGCTGTCGATGATCGGCCTGCTGTCGCTGATCCATGTGCGGATCGGCGACTTTGCGGACAACGAGGCGATGCTGAAGCACCTGGATGCGGAAGCCGGCCGGGATCCGGAGCGGTGCGGCGGCTATGTCTGGTGGGCGCTGGCACGGGGAAAATGCTGGTCCCGGACGACCGCTTTTCTTGCGCCGAGGCTGATCGACGACGACTTCGCGCGGGCGGCCGACCGGTTCCGGGAGGACGGCGACGCGATCGGCTTCGCCTATGTGCTGCTCGACCGCTGGATGTATGATCCGTCCGGCATGAAGAAGGGCGCCTGGGTCGCGCTGATCGCCGAACTCGGCCGGTGGGCCGCGCTCAGGCCGGAATGCGCGCCGGTGCATGAAGCGCTGACCGCCGGGACGGACACCGGTCTGCCGGCCCGCTACGCCTACATGCTCCGCACGCTGCAGCCCGAATCGGCAGCCGGGGTCGGCGGACCGGAGGGCGAGCTGCGATACGACGTGGAAGTGCAGATGTTCGCCAGCCGGCTGCACGTGGAGCGTTCGCTCGCGAAGGGCGTGCGGACGGACGCGGCGGCGGCGCTGCGGCAGATGGAGCTGCTCCATGCGGAAATGTCGACGCCGCGCGCGCTGGCCTGGCTCGCGGAATACAAGGGCAAGCTCGGGCTTGCGGCGGTTCAGGCGTCGATCGCGCGCGTCGTGCCGGGAGAGCCGCGGGAGAATGACGTGGAGGAGCGGACGCGCCGGATGCGGATCCAACTGATGTCCGGCATCCGCATCGTTCTCCCGGACGGCACGCCGCTGCAACCGAAATGGAGGCGCCGCAAGTCGCGCGAGCTGTTCGTCTATTTGCTGCTGCAGCAGGATTACCGCGCGCTCCGCAACCAGGTGATGGCGGAGCTGTTCGGCGACGCGGATTCCGCCCGCGTGGCAAACCATCTGTATGTCTCGCTGCACGAGCTGCGCAGCGCGCTGGCCGGCATCGGCTTCGGCGACGCGATCGAAGTCCGGGGCGGACTGGTCGGATTCCGGGAATCGGTCGTCGACATGGTCGACGTCGAGCAATATGTGACGCAATCGCGGGTCGGCGACCAACTGTGGGCGACGGACCGCGACGCGGCCGTCACGCTCTATATGGACGCCGTGCGGCAATACGGGCTGCTCGGATCGGACATGCCGGCATCGGACTGGCTGGAGCGGTGGCGGAGCCAGTTGCTTGAACGGCAGACGGCGATGCTGCGCAGGCTGGCAGAGTATTACATCGGGTTGGGCGAGGACGGCCATGCGGAGCAGTGGCTGACCGCCTGGATCGATCTGCGGCCCGACCAGGAGGAGGCCTACCAGGCGATGATCCGGTTCTGGAAAGAGCGCGGCCGCCACGCCGATGCGGTCGGCTGGTACAGGCGGCTTGAGCGCGTTTTCCGCGAAGAGTACGGCGTGGAGCCGCTTGAGGAGACGAAACGGCTGGTATGGGAAGATTGAAGCGCGAAGTGCGGCTTGTTGCGGCCGCCCTCGTCCTGCTGACGGCCGGCGCAGCGGCGGGCTGGATTGCGGCGGCCTTCCTGCCGCATGACGCCTTGGCGGCGTTCGCCGCGGCGGTGCTCGCGGCCGCGGCCGGGGCCGCGGGCTGGGCGGCGCGCTCCGTCTTCCGGCGGGGGGAGCGGCGGCGCGAAGAAGGGATCTTGCCCGCGGATGCCGGCACGGAAGGGGCGGGCGGCCACATGCCGGGCGGACGCGAATCGACGGCGGCGGAACTGCGGCTCGCGATCGAGATGCAGCGCAAGTGGCAGCCGCCCGTCGACCTGCAGCTCGGCGCCTGCCGCGTGACGGCCCGCAGCCGTCAGGCCACGGAAGTCGGCGGCGATCTGTTCGACGCGGTCGTGCTCGACGACGCGTTCGTCGCCGTGCTCGTCGGCGACGTGCCCGGCAAGGGGCTGCAGGCCGCCTTCATGGTGCCGGCGCTGCTCATGCTGTTCCGCTCCGAGGTGAAGCGGGGCGGCGGTCCGGCGGAGCTGCTCGGGCGGATGAACCGCGTGCTTGCCGGCCTGGGGGCGGGAAGCGGCGTCACGCTGGGCATCGGCCTGCTGGACGCCAAGGCGGGCGAAATGCGCTACGCCGGGGCCGGGCACCCCGCGCCGTATCTGGTCAAGCCGGGAGCATCGCCGCGGCAGCTCGACAGCTCGTCGCTGCCGCTCGGCATGAGCGCGGACGAGGCCTACGGGGAGACGGTGTTCCGCCTCGCGCCGGGCGAGCGGTTCGTGCTCTATACGGACGGCGTCATCGAGGACGCCGGTCCGGGCGGCGAAATGTACGGCTTTGACCGGTTCGAGGCGGATATGGCCGGCTGGGAGGCTGGCGTGACGGCGGCGGACTGGATGGAGCGGCTGCTGGACGGACAGGAGAGCCGCCGGGCGCACCGCCGCGACGACCGGACGCTGCTGGTCGTCGAGTACAACGGGGGCAAGGCCGGCCGCCGCGCCGAGCTCCTCGAACGGACCTGGCGCGTGGCTTCGGCGCCGGGCTGCGAGCGGGCCATTGTCGCGGAGCTGACGGCCCTGCTGCGGACGGAATGGGCCGAATCCGGCAGGACCGACGACATCATCTCCTGCGTCGCCGAGGCGGTGATGAACGCGGCCGAGCACGGCAACGGCTTCGACGCGGGGAAAGAGGTCGCCGTGCAGGCGCATTTCGGCCATGCGATCATGGTCTGCCGGGTGCGCGACGAAGGCGGCGGGTTCGATCCGGAAGCGTTCCGCGCGGCGAAAGCGCAGGCCGGCCGCACGGAGGACGATGCCGGGTACGGGCGCGGATGGGGACTCCGGCTGATCGACGAGTTGACCGATTACTGGATTGCGACGCGGGATCAGAACGGATTTTGCGTGGAAATGTATTTTCTGTCGCATATGAGGAAATCGTGACCCGGGAGGAGGGATTCTTGATGGATTCGGTTCTGGAGTTGAACATCGTGCCGTTCGATGCCGGATTGTCCGTCACGCTCAAGGGGGATCTGGACCATCAGGCGGAGGGGAAGCTCCGGTCGGTGCTGGATTGGGAGCAAGGGCTCGGCGAAGGCCGGCGGTACCTCATCCTGAATCTGCACGAGGTGAACTTCATCAACAGCGCGGGCATGGCGCTGCTGATCCGCATCGCCAGAACCGGGCGGAAGCAGAATTACCACACGTTCATTTGCGGCGCCTCGGCGCATTACCAGAAGCTGTTCCGGATGGTCGGGCTCACCGAGTATGCCATGCTGTATCCGGACGATTACGCGGCGATGCAGCGGATCGAGGCGCTCGAAAGCGGTGTGTGAGCGGCGGACGGGCGAAGCGCGGGCGGCAAGCGGGTCGCGCCGGCCGTACGCGCCCATTTGACACCCGGTTGCGGGCCCGCGTAGACTGGGTGTGAAGGCAATCGGAAGCGAGCGGGGTGGATAACGTGGACGGTCGGGGCGCGGAACGTATGCTGCGGGAATGGCGCCATCTTTTCAAGCTGGATCCCGACCGGGACATTTCCGACGAGGCACTGGACGCCGTATGCCGGTCCGGAACGGATGCTGTCGTCGTCGGCGGATCGACCGGCGTGACGTACGACAACACGACCGATCTGCTGGCCCGCATCCGGCGCTACGAAGTGCCGTGCGTGCTGGAGTTGTCGTCGGCGGACGCGGCCGTGCCCGGGTTCGACGCGTACCTGGTGCCGATCGTGCTGAACGCCGGTTCGGCGGAATGGATTGCCGGACGGCAGGCGGAGGCGATCGCCGCCTACGGGTCGATGATTCCCTGGGACCTCGCCGTCGGCGAGGGATACATCATCCTGAACGGCGAGTCGACGGCCGCGAAGCTGACCGGCGCCCGCGCGGAGATCGGCGAGCGCGGCGTGCTGGCCTACGCCCGCCTGGCGGACCGCCTGATGCGGCTGCCTGCCGTCTATCTTGAATACAGCGGCCGGTTCGGCGACATGCGGCTGGTGGAGCGGGTGCGGGCCGACCTGCGGGGCGCGCGGCTGATTTACGGCGGCGGCATCGCGGGCGCGGAGCAGGCGCGGCTGGCGGCCGCGGCGGCGCACACGGTGGTCGTCGGCAATGCGATCTACGAGCGGCTGGACGACGCGCTCGCGACCGTGGCCGCGGTCAAGGATACGCCCGTTCCGGCGTGACGCCCGCGCAAGGGCTGCCGCTATCCCCCTGATATCGACAGGCCGCCGCCGGCCGTCACCCGCAGTCATGACCCGACCTTCGGCCTCTCAAGCCTGATTAAGTGCTTTGGAAACACTTCATTAAATAACTTCTCCCAGTAGCTCAGTTGGATAGAGCACGCGCCTTCTAAGCGCGGTGTCGGGGGTTCGAATCCCTCCTGGGAGGCCAT
>Ga0207866_1001416_pt1 | contig 23274 bp, 18 predicted proteins | sample HigsolmetaAR203D_FD_184835 | JGI IMG/M metagenome (GOLD analysis project Ga0207866, IMG submission 184835) | Ionic liquid and high solid enriched microbial communities from the Joint BioEnergy Institute, USA - AR20-3-D (SPAdes) (version 2) ...
AGTCCCACTCCTTAGCATATGTCTCCCCTCTGAAGCTATTAGCCGTATCTTCAAAGGGAGAATATTCTACAGGGGTGGGTCATTTTCTTTTCGGCGCTCCTGGGTCAATTATATTCCGGCGGTGACAGAGACTCCATTTTTACACAATTATACGGACTCAACTGATTTTACACCACTTGACGGGACGCTACCTAAAGTATCTGTTTCCAAGTAAATAAAAACGCCGTCCAACACGCAATATAATTGCATTTTGGACGGCGTTTTAATTTTATTCATAATGATCATTAAACCTGATGATATTCGGCCGAGATTAGATGCTTGAAAAAGGTTGCACAGAAGCCAGAGTAAACAACCGGCTCCAAATGCATTTCTCCAGTTCTTCAACTTCCTGGCGAAGCGTCAGAGCGATTTGATGCGCCACCTGTTCCCAAGGCAATTCGTCTCAGACGAGAGACCAGTTCAGCATCTTCAGCGGTCAGGTCATCATCATCCCAAGTGTCACTTAAAGAAATACGGAGCGTAAGCGAGTAAGGGTTTCACATCCTATAAATTTTTGATTCAGAACTGACTTTGGTGAAAGCTCTACATTCTTACTCTCGTATTAAATTTGTTACTGTTGTTAGTTCTTCACTCGTTAAGTATGGAACTTGAGCATAAATTAAACTAGGCTCACCCTGAAGTCTTGCTAATAGATGACCTTTACCCAACAATTTCTCTGCCCCCTTTTCTCCAAGGGCAATTTCCGATGTACCTGGGCTTTCCACTCTTAGAATTAACCTATTTCCCAAGTTATCTCTTAGTTGAACCGGCAATACATTGGCATCTGGACGTTGGGCAGCAAAAATCAAGTGAATACCTGCCGCTCTCGCTTTAACCCCTAAACGTTGCACCATGGAAGATACCGCACTTTTATATTGATCAACGAGCATCCATTCAGCAAACTCATCATGGATAAGGAATAATAACGGCAGTTTATCGTGTTCAGTAACTTTTGTATTGTAATCCCTCAGGTTGTTGACCTTAACTTCTCTAAATTTTTGATATCTACGATCCATCTCTTTGACGAGCTCTTCTAGTACTTCAGTTGCTCTTTGTTGGTTATCGATTATTCCTTCTACTAAGTGAGGCAAATTCTCAATCTGCTGATAATCAACTCCGTATTTCGGATCAATTAAATAAATATGTGCCATTTTTTTATCGTTGGTAGCGCAAATATCTAAAATCAAGTTTTGCAACAATACTGACTTACCACTACCTGTTGCCCCAGCAATTAATGTGTGAGGAGCGTGTTGCGACAATCCTTCGAATTCACCACCTAAATTTAGGTATAAGAGATCACCGTCAATTTCCTTTACTCCGATGACAAAACTTAAATTCATTCTTGATTCATTATTTTGCACTTTACGCCGTTTCCAAACCTCAGTTAAAGAAATCGTTTTTCGCTGTGGACGTGCCAATGATACTATAATTTCTCCTGGATGGGCGATTATGCTGATTACATCAAGTGCATGCGTTGTCAGAAGTAAAGATTTTCGCTTCTCTATATCCTCTAATTTAATCTGGTCCGTCCCTTTTAAGCGAACCACAATAGCGTTCGGGGTCAGACGATATCCCAAAACTTTTGCCTGGAGATTATAGCTGATCAAAGCCATTCTTAATTTATTTACGGTTTCGTTCACCCAAGATTGTTCTTCTGAATTCGATTCTACAGGCATACTGTATTTTCTAATCCATGAAGACAGCATGGGATTTGCCCAATTAAAGTATGATTGATCTGACGAAGAAAAATCTATTACTTGAACTATAGAAGATGATTCTTCTTGCACATCCAATTCATCATTATTACCATTAAGTTCCGTGGCATTATCCATTTCTGCTACTTCAGCAGCCTCATAAACGGACATCTTATTAAGTTGCTCGTTACTTGAAGCTTGAACAAAATTAACTCTTTCCGCTGGTAGCATTGCTTGAAAACTATTCCATGGCTTATCAATATCTAGTTTTTCTCTAATTGGAATTAATGATTCACCTTTATGGAAAGCTATTACCAACTCTCTGACTCTTTCTCTTGTATACAATTCTTGGTAGCAATTTTTTACATTCGGAACTGGTACTCTTTCGCTTTCTAGTGAAATATCAGGCAAACTAGAAAGAAAAACATGAGAGTAGCCTCTAATTTCTATAGGGATAGCCCCATTGCGAATGTCCTCTCTCCATCTTTCTACTGAAAAAGAAGAACCTGGGGAAGATTCAATCCCATCATTGAGCATATCACTTATTCGAGATAGCCACAAATCTCTGTCTAACCTACCTGGATTACCAAAGATAGCATTATACATTCTGGATACAGTGTCTCGAAGTTGTTTTTGAGATGTCTTTCTTGCCTCAGTTACGGCTTTTGCATCGATATATTTTGCTTCAGAAATCAAAACTTGTAAACAAGGCTCTCCGTTTTTTATAACGGGACATAGTGCCAAAATATCTGCAATCTGTTCTTCATTTTGACCAAGCCATGCTGCATAGTCATCAAGGAAAAACCAACCAATATTAGGTGAAGGTCCCATATCTGATTGCAATATTGCTTTACTTAAAACGACACCAATTAATTCCCCTGCAAATATCCCTCTTTTGGCCGCCCGTAAAACGATGTCACCCGAAATACTATTGGCTTCTTCAATAAATTTTTCAGCAAGTATGATAATTTCTGAATCTGTTAAATCGAGGTTTAACGCAGCTAAGCGCCTTTTTACCAACACCTGAAGTAAGTTCAGATGTGATTTTGATGAAACAATTAAGTTTGAACCTTGAGATCGATTATGTTGATATTTGATAACTTTTACACCCAAATTTTTCAACTGTCTGCGCTCCAAAAGTTCATCATAATTAACCACCCATTCTCCTAGTTTGTGTGCCTCATCAAAAATCGATCTTACTTTTTCATTTTGAAAAGAAATTTGTCTGGCTGGTAAATAAAATCTGTCAGCATCGGGGTCTTTTCCTGTAACAATTGAATAAACAAATGCTAGATAAGACCAACCGACAGAAGGTTGGCTTGGGCAAGTTAGGTATACTGTTGATTTAAGTTCATCTCTAGCTATGGACCGTCTTTTTGCCCACCTTGGGGGAAAATGTTCGAGCAATTTCGGCATTTGCTTAAATTGCACCTGGTCCCATACAATTTCAGCTTGCCTAGAAATGACGTCCTGTAAAAAAACAATATCTGCGAACTTTCCATCCTTCGGGTCAGTAATTGGCGCAGCATCTGCCATTACTCCAACACGAAGTCTGGCCATAAAATCACGAGTCACTTCACTAGCCACAAACGAATCCGGATCGTCATCAGTACTCTCAACCATCTTCGTATAAAGATCTCCAAGTTTTCTATTATCACGATGCCTTAGTATAACTTGGCAACGGACTTCCTCTTCTGTATCATGCAGGGAAGATAAAGCATCCACGATCGCTTCCGGTAATCGTGTTGAATCACAATTAAATAAAACAAGACTTAGGTTGGTTTTTTCATGCGGTTGCAACTGCAAATAACGCTCAACCAGACCTAACAATTTGCTACTTGCTTCTTTCGGATCTTCGTTAGTTTCTAATTCCTGTTCGTCGCGAATCGGGTATTCCATTAAACTATAATCATTATGCGAGTCAGAAACAGATAACAGAAACGGTTGTTGCCCTTTAAATCCGATTGCTACTTCCGGATAATAGGGATGTAACATTTCCGTTTTTAAATCTGAAAAAAACAATCTTGAATCGCCGAAATCTACTCTGTCAGATGTAAGTATATAATTGATTAAGCCTGCTACTTGACGGGCTTTGACTGCTTTGGCAGCCATTCTCATCGGGTGCCAAGGCGTAATAATGGAAATCGGTTGATTTCCTTCGACTTGAATGTTTCCTATATTCATAATTGGATGCCAAATTTGAATCCGGTTCATATCCCCTAAGGCAAGCTTAGCCAAGACCTGAAGTAATTCATCGTAGGCCTCACATTGAACAATGAGCGATTCCGCGCACAACCCTTCATTAACCCAATCTTGGATTGCACGATGATATGCATTTGCAAAATCATTCCATTTTGCTATGATTGTGTCATAGTTTTGTTTAGTTAATCTTCCAGCTTCCAATGCAGAATTTATATTATCAAGTATAATATTTTGCAGATCAGTTGCTTTATCATATGCTCCTACGAAAGACCCTCTATCTCTCCCATAAACAGCTTGCAACGTTCCTACATCTCTTAACGAAAGGCCTTGGAGTTTCCCTTTTTTACTCACAGGATTTTTGGATACTTTGGAATAAGAGAAAGGATGCTCGCATAATCTCTGCAAATCATCATAAAGTTCTGACCCTATTGCGTTAGGATCTCCATGCCATATCAATTTTACATCGTTTTTTTGACGATTTCCCTGTGAATCGAGGTAACTTAATTCAATATAGAACCCAATTTGCACAGCAGATTTTGCAGTTGATGTGTTTTTTCTCTCGCCATTTTTTTGTCTCCATTCAACTAACTTATCGTACTTGAAGAGCCAATGCGTATCCCATTCAATTGTTGAATTTGTCAACCGCTCGAGTCCCCTATATGCACAGCAAAAATACATTCCAACTTCCTCATTAAGCTCCATCCATGATTTTTTGCTGCCGGTTTTTTGTGTTCTGATTTTCAGCCTTTTTTCTCCAAATACGTTATCACATTGACTAAACAATCGTTCACACGCCTCAAGAAGTCCAACTAAAAAATCTTCGCATTCAATCGCTTTTCCATATACAAATCGATCCCATTCGGATTTTAAAAGTCTATTATTTTCTAACTCTTGCCTGTGCCTCTCATAAAACTCCTTATCTTCTTCGGTTGCTTCACTAATTTTTCTTTTATTTATAATTTCGCTTAAATTTGTTAAATAAGATACTTCTTCTTCGGTTAGCGTATCTGGATATTCATCTTCATAAAACTGTTTTGTTTTTTCGGCTAAATTCACTTTCATTGGACGAATTTCTGAAAACAACAAATTAACTTTATCAGACTCCCATTCTAATTCGGCCAAGCCTTCAGAAGCAGATGTCCATCCAATTGCTGCATCGATATATGATTGGATGATAGGCCAATTACTGGGATCAATCTGGCTTTTCACTTTGTCAAAAGAAGCTTGAATATCGGAATTCTCGATAATTTGCCGGTTAGGATACTGTTTATACAAATAACATCCTCGTTTAGTAAACGCTTCCTGATACATCTTCTTCCAACGATGAGCATGTCCGAGGGCCTTTTGCGGAATGGAATCAAAATAATATGAATCCCTAGGAATACGCAATGCCGGAAATGCCCATCCCAATGCACGCGGTAATGGCACACCATGCTCATTAATAATTTCACGAACCATTACGATATATTGACTAAATTGCTCTAAACTACATTCACTTGCACTCTGTAATCCTTTTAAAGCTTGCTGCCAATATTTCTTTTGTTCATCAGTAAGGGGCAGGCCTTTACTGGCAACATGAACCCATATATCCGGTTGACTTTTTAAATCCCCGGCACCAATAGTGGTAATATCTTTTAACGATTGGCCCTGATCATCATTCGTATTGGCAAAAATAATAGCTAGCTTATCACAAGATGTATTTCTCCAAAATGTTGTTTTTTCATCAGTAATAATCTCCTCAGGTAAACCGAATCCGTCAACCAGTCGCCGCGGCACTTTAATGGCAACATTAGAGTAAAGATAACCGTCTTCAAGAATTTTCTTACAAATGGCAGCTACCTGTTCCCCAGTCAGTCTATCCAACAAAAAGCGGGCAATCCCTTCTTCTAAATGGTCAATACGCAGATGTCGTTTCAGATATTCAGTAGCTACCCATCCAATCAATTCCAATTGATTCATTATGAAATATCCTCCCGAACCGCAAAAGGATTCTCAACATAAGCACAAGCATCAGACAGTCTTTTCAGAAGTCCCATACTCGCTAGTCGTTGCTCAAGACGTTTCGCATTATCCGAAAACGCTTCTTGATCAGCCCGTCCAGACTGAATATATGCTTCCGCCTGTTTGTCGCCAATAATGAAACCATACTTGTCATACAATGTTTGCAGAAACTCCTGGTATTCCATCCTTGTTGGAACAACGCAAAGAACCAATGTCTTCATTAACAAATCTTGAGGTGCATATCTTAACCTTTGGGTGCCTCGACTCGAAGATAAACCAATCTCTTTGCCCCATACTCCGTGGAATTTCTCCCCATGTTGTTTATGTCTGTTGATCGCAGCAGAAATGAATATTTCTAATAAATCATCTGCTGAAGAAGCAGATTCAATTTCATGCTCTTTATTTTCTTTCGGCCAAGCGAACCAATTCCTTAATATTGCTAATGCTTCGGATAAATCTGTTGTTTTTCTAGCGTTTTGCCATTCCTCGGTTGCTACCACTTTTCGAATGTAAGCCTCAACTGCAAGTCTGGAAAGACTATTATTTTCGTTAAAGGAATCGGAAGAAAGATCTCTGACAATCGTTTTTTTGGGTGAAACAATTTCCAAAGTAAACGTTACTTTATTTGTTTGACCTAACACTTCTTTAGCCCGATTTAAGAAATAAATTATAAGATGCAAGCCAGTAATATTCACTAGATGAGGGATAACATCATATTTTGGGATTTTGCATTCGAACAATGAAATCCAATCTTCCGCAAGTGCAGTATATTCAGGTAGTCTAAGATACGGTAAATATGCACCAGCTCGGACTGACGACGCCGATAATTGTTCATCCGGTTCTAGCGAAGCCACCAAACGGTTATATTTATTATTTTGATCTAGAACACTTTCGGTAAGATACTTCAGTATTTGCTGACCTTTGCCGCTTCTTGAAAGCATCAAATATAATAATTCCCCTGTTCGTGCAAAAAACCTTCGATCGTTGGTATAGCTATTGCTATTTTCTTTCACGTTTAAATCTTCATATAGACAATCTGGACCATATGGAAAAATGAATTGAGAACTCCATCTCTTATTATTTTCACCCTCAATTGTTGTAGAACGAAGAAATTTTACGACTTCAGTAAAATCCTCAAACCTTGAAAACCGCTTTTGTAAGTACGAAAAGTCTGGATTTATAATACCTGCTTGATCTTTTGTCATAGTTTCGATCCAGTACTTCCATCTAGATCTATCGTCATTTTCATATTCTCTTTCTATTACTGACATTCTAGGGTTATTAAACAATATGTTTCTCAGATACAATCTTGATTTTGGGGTGTATGCTAAAGTATTAGGTGAAAATTCCTGAAAGGCGCGTCCCATTTCTAATTCGGCTTGAACTACGTTCAAAAATTCCATAAAACAGAGCCATGGGGTTTGCTCATCATATAAACGATGCCCCCATATGGCTTCGTTAACCCACATATCTGATTCAATTTTCGTCGGACGCGGAAGTCGATCTTTCATCAAATGTTTACCTCCACGATTCTTTTCTCAATTATTCCTTCTAGATTTAGACGTAAAATGTTAAGCATCATACTGTCTTCTTCATCCTGGTTATCCTGCTCAATACTTCGACGCTTTTCGATTTGTTTAAGTAAGCGACTTTTATAAGCCAAAATGTCCTCGTAACATTCCCGAGAGAAACTCCCTGGCAGTGCTCCTTCAGCTACACGGGACAGAAATTCAAATCGAATTAATTGTAAAGGAAGCTCCACAGGTTGTATGGATGGATTGGAGGACAAGCTAACTTCTATAACTAGCTTGCCCACTGAATTTAATTTAATCTGTACGCTTTCGCCACGTTTTCTTAACACGGAAACCGTATCTTCATAAATTCTGCTTACTTTTGCTTGCGAATGACTTCCAGAAGTAGCCAAAATTAATTCATCTTGAGTATTTGTTAGTAAGCCCGTAAATATTCGGTTTAGACCTCGAACGATACGTGCTGTAATTAACGACGATACTTTTTCCCCTTTTAAAGCCACTCTATAAACTTGATTGAGAAACTCACCAGCATATCGAAATGTCGTTAATTCCCATAACTTTAATTCATCGGCTTTTTCGGGTGGAATCGCAAAAAATAGCCGTTGCCTTTGGGAACGAAGCAAGGATAAGAACAATTCTCCGCCATCATCCGGAGTTTCTTCTAAGTATTCCTTTTGAGCTGCTTTAAAAGATTCGTCTGCACCGTAAAATAAATCAGATAAAACCAATTCTTTATAATATGGGTAGAGCTCTGGATCATCTTCACCAAAAATTAAAATATTATCTATCATATTGCTTGTCTCGTTACCAATTCCAAATCTACTAAGCGTCGAGAAAATCTCAGTTGATTCACGGCGGCGTTCCGAAAGATTTTCTCCAAAAATATTTCTATATATGCTTGCTTTTGAAACAGTACGATTATCTAATATTTTCTTGACTTCCCTACAGTTTAAAAGGCCATCTTTCGCTTCAGGATGCCCTAATATCATGTTAGATACTAGGAGAAGCAATTGACGTATTGGTAAATGGATTCCATTTAGTTCGCATAACTCCAATAGGTCAATCAAACGTAACTGTATGGTCTGATTATCATCATGCCCTTCTAATCTTTTTCGGTTTTCCCAAATGGGGCAACGTTGAGATAAATCTTCGTGATCGCGAAGTGAGCAATTTTTACACTCATTCCAACCCGGATGCTGAAGAACTGATGTAACGAGTGGCTGGAAAATCTTTGCCGCATTAACTTGGCTTAAATTATAGAGCTTAATGTGGTATCCTTCTTTTTCTCGAACTTCATTTACGAGTAAATCTTCTACACACTGTTTCACTGATTCAGTATATAGATCTGAATGTACATATTTCCACGTTTCAATTAGCTGTCCATCATTGGCTGCTATTAAAAAAACATCATTATTTTCCAATGCCATGACTGCGCGTACAAATTTCTTTAAAATATCATTTTTTTCTTCATCTCTCAATTCACTTAAATCCTTAATCACGTTCAGTTTTTTTTGATTCCACAATGTCAGTTCTTTTATTTTATCGCTGTTCTCCCACGCATCACGAGTTCCACCTAAGGCGAACCAAACTTCACGGCAATGGTATGTTTTACCGTCCCCTGCAGTTCCGGTCAAAATAATCGACTTAGGATTGTTTGATTGGAAATTTTCTACCAGTTCTTTTATGTAAGGAGACTCAATCTTTATCTGTTGAATGCTTTTACGTTGGACCACACGTTGTATTGCTTCATCGTACATATTGTCGTTACGTGGAATAGGGCCATATTGACGAAGGAAATTAATCCAGGGTGACTCTACTATAGACATTTAGAACTACCCCTCACACTGCATTTAATAGTTTTGTACTATTTCGATTTCAAACTCCCTTTTCCCTCTTTTTCCCCAACAAAAAATCCGGTCTATATAACCGGATTGAGGAATGTAAGAGTATTTTTTACGTATAAACACAGACGCAGGGGATTACGTTTTCTTCATCAATATTATAGTCGCTACTAACTTGATTTTCTTCCATCTCTAAGCGATACTGTTCCAAAGTCAATGGCTGTCCATTCCGTTTTAAAATCGTAACATTTCCCAAGTGCTCCCGCAGCCTTTTCTCCATTCGCTCTTGCTCCAAATACTTCTCAGGCCACACTTTATATAAATGGCGATAGTGACTCAAACCGCCGCGCACACATCTGCCTCCACAATTCGCGTGTGCAAACCCTAATTCATACATAATAGGCAACTTAATTTTCCATTCATTTTCGATAATTGACTTGATATCTATATCTTTTAAATTCGCTTCAATAAGTGGAAATCTCGTTTCAACTGGTTCCAACGGTTGATGCGAATAAAATTCTTTCAAATTATCTCGCCTATGGATCTCGTGGGGCCCAATACCGAAATATAATATCGGCTCAAACCCTTGATCACGCAACTCCTCTATAAAGATAACAGTCTGCCTAACTTTCAATTCTGAAGAACATTTGGCTAACCTCGAGTTTCCTAAAAACCTTGTTTCTAAAAATACTTCTTCTGGTGTCCGTCCATCTCTTCGTTTTATTATTTCTAGTCCTAAATAGTCCGCAACTTCGTTCATAAATCTAAAATTGTCCTTATGCTCCCATAAGGTATCCGTAAAAAACAACTTACAATTCTCTTTCCCATATTTATTTACCATCAAATACGCAACATAAGCACTAGCAGCGCCGCCGCTAAACATCGCTATATGTACAGGCTTACGTGTCACATTGCATCCCTCCTATCAACTTGCATCATGAAGAAATTCCTTTAAAAGACGAAGCAATAGTGACTGAATTTCTTCTTTGGGTACAGTTCTACTCATCGATTTAATGTCTTCTTTTAAATTATTTAAAATAAGCTGGGATTTTTCCGACAACTCTACTTGTGGAACAGCAAGTATCTCTTCTCCAATACGAACTTCCAAATATGATGAATGGAAAGATTCATCTGTTAATTTATTTAAATAGTGATTAAGCTGAGTCATGAATATCTGATCTGTGGCATCTGACCAGTTTTCACGTTTTACTCCAATGATCTTTTCGCATAAATTATCTACCCAGTTTTCTTCCGTAGACATTAATATCGATTTTATTAGTAAGTTGTTTGCCTTTACAACTGATGTCTGATTATTCGCCCATTGCTTTAGTTCTTGGTACGAATCGATATTTGTTGAATTATAGATATTTGTACAAATCTTTTCACCATGTATAAAATAAAATTGTTCACACACTTGTTTTACTTGGGATAAAAATTGTGAGACATTTCTTTTGTCTTTAGTTGAAAGTTTATAAAGTTTTTTTAGTGCTTCGTCTGGCTCAATTTCCCCCGATCGTATGAGTTGTTTAAATGTCACCACTTCTTCGGGCATCATATTTGTATTTTGGGCGATGCGCGGCAAAGATCTCAACCATTTTAGTAATATTTGGTTTGCGTAGACCGCGGGGTGTAAAGAACGATCAGCTGTTTCCACAAACTCTGAAAATACTTGTTCGATGTTGTGAATAATTTCCTGATATTTTTTTTCAAAAGGATAAAAAGAAAACGTGTAGTTCTCTGGGTGCTCTATCATGTAATACAACAGCTCGCCATCAACTTTTGAAGTGTAAATTCCGCTGTTATAAAACATAATATATTTCCATTCATTTTTTAATAAAGAAACTAGGAGCAATGGTATAAGTGGTTCCCGGATTCCAAATGGTTTGTTAATGAAAATGTTTAATAATTCGACTAGTTTGCCGTTCTTTTTATTCAATACATTAAGTAAAGATTGTCTCAATCTTAAAATGGATGGATTTTTCGTTAAATCAGGATTTTTTAAATTAATGCCATTATTCTTTATGACAGTTGCATAAATGAGATAGTCTGGTCCGAATCCTTGTATTTGGATATCGGCTTCTCCACTACTCTGCAATATTTTATTTACAACACCAATTGCCGCATTCTTTTGAACTTTGGTTATGTTCCTCCTGTTGAATGCTTCATTACGAAACTCTGGAGTATCGTAATAAACATTTTCCATCATACGAGAAAGTTGCTCACTTAAATCCATGTCACTATGAATATATAGCAATTCACCCCTGCTGAACCATAAGCTGTCTTGATACTTGGTGATTGGCTCCATCAGTCTATTAATTGAAAATATTAGATCAGTATGAATCTTGTCCAACTCATCTGAGATGTAAGGATCTTCACTAAGGAAATACTTATCTTGTTGCAACATTTTCACAATAACCAATTTTTCTATTTGGTCATTGATTTCGATTGGCACAAGCGGAATCGCATATATAGTATGCTCTTCCATTTTGCTATGTTCAATGATGAAGTCTTTAACAAAATCCGATTGGCCAATATCGTCGAGAACGTAGAGGATGGCAGCGTCAGATTTTTTATCTAGTTTCAATTCTTCCGCCGTCACCTCATTGTTCATTAACTCTGAAATATAAACCGGATGTATGTAAGCAAATCGAGTCATGCTTTTTTCGTCGTTATAGCGCTTCGAAAGTACATACCTGTTATTTAGAACAGAACCTAGAACTTCCATTCTCTGACGTTTACTCAGCGTAAGATTTTCTTGCCTTTTTTGAATCTCCAGATCAACATCAACGTTACTTCCTTCAAACAAATCCCAATACTCATCTCTGTGGTTAAACCTTATTACTTTTTTCTCATGTAACAAACGAATGATTTGCTCAACTTTTTCCAAGTTCCACGAAAAAGCGAAACTAATTAACTCTGCATTCGGAAGTTGTATCGAATGAAGGTTAGTAATATTCCAAAGTGTGAGTAGTTTTAGAATTTTAAGTGCATCTTCTCTAAAATCTGATGAAATTAATTTTCGCTGCAATCGGCAATACAGTAGATAATATTGCCCAATTAAAGAATCTTTCTCAAATTCACTTATTGCAGGTTCAAAATAATCAAACAGTGTATCTATCCTGTACCAGTCTCGATGTTCAGCATAATAATGTGGAAGGCTATATGGTTCATCATTTTCTAAAAATGTAAATAACGTCCGCTCATTTTGTGCAACCAAGTTTGCTAGATGAGTCATTAAGCACAACGTAACAGGATGAATGGGGTATGATCCCTTGATGACAAGTGTATCAATTTCAGAATGATTTAGTTCTGGGAATAGATTAAAAATTCGTAATTCCTTCACGTATTCTTTAAAAGTGGTTTGTTTGCGATATTCCTCAGTAATTAAGCTTGCTAAACGAACAAATGTGGAATGATCTGTTCTTGTATAGTAGACGTTAAATCGTTCCTCAATCTTCTTAAATTCTTTTTGAAGTTCATCGTTTTGAAACTTTAAAGCATACTGTCTCATGTTTCGATGCGAAATCAACAAAACATGAAGATTTCGAAACTCGCTATGATTCGCCATTTCTGCTAAATCTTGAAGATCATGCATTGTTTCATGAGTTTCTGTTGAGCTTAAAGACTGTAAGAAACGGCCAAACTCATCATAAATCAAAAAGATCCCTAGACTTCTTCCGTGCAACTCTTTTAAAACAAAATTTAATTGATTGACCATATCCTTATCGTAGGCAAGTGAAAGTCTTGACCCGGATGTTAGTTGCGGATAAATCGATTTGAACCATTCGATGGCATGAATATCAAAGCTTTTTATATCTTTCAGCCAGTCATTATATTCCCAACGTCTTTCTTTCAACTTCAACAAAAACTCATTATAGGTTGATATAAACTCCGTTTTCCATATATCTATAATCTTTAGTATTTCAAGTACGATACTAGGTAACGAAAGATCTAAACCGTATTCTTGTAATGTTCTATATAATGAAATCATCAAGTTTCTTCGGAAATTCCCTTGATTCCCATTAAGAACTACAGGAATATATTTTGTCTCTAAGTTGTATACTCTTGAAAGTGATATGTAAATATTGTCATCTACAGTCTCAAAACGCTGAATCAACTTGTTTTGAAGATCTTTTGGGATACTTTTAGAAACTATTCCGCCTAATAGAGTAGCTAATAATGATTTCCCCGAACCATACGGCCCTACAATAATGTGTGCATGTGATCCTTCATTTAAGAAGCCCTTTAGCAAACCCTTTAGCGACTCTGAATGTGAGAAAGTCGGTAAATAGCGTTCAAAAAATTCTCCTCTACCCAGATCGAAACGAATATTTATACTTGGATGAAAAAATATCTTTTCTTTTAACATACAATTTTCCTTCCGTTTCGTTGGTACTCACGTTCAAGAAATGATATTGGATCTATTTTTGGCAAGTGTATCATGTCAAGTCTGTTCGTGCGATCAAACTTTATACTATGGTAGGGATGCACTGTTAATTCTTCAAGAGCCTTAATAATTTCATTTCGTTGAAGATTAAAGACTTTTCCCCACAGAAATTCTTTCTTCTCAATCTCCTCTACAGAGATAACGCTGACCCCTTCCTTTTCTCCATAACGTAATAAACAATATAACAATGCGCCCAAACCAATATCGGTATAACGAGGCGAACGCTTTATAATCACATCTTTTTCTTCACTTACTAAACCAAGAATGCTCAACGGACTTTGAATAACTTCTTCAGGATCGTCTACCTTTTCCTTTTCACTGTAAAGTCGAACTAAACAATCGAGATCTCTTTTCAAAGAATTCTCTGAGGGTCTTTTCACATCATTCTTATTAATCCAAGAAACCAATTCGTTCAACAATTCTTCCTTTTTTGCGATTTTTCGACTAAAATAATTAAAAAACCAATACCACGTGGTACTTGGTTCTTTATCGTCGACCATATGGTAGTGAATTATACTTGCAGTATCTCTCATCTCGATGAATGGATCATATTCATTCATGAGTTGACCAAATGATGAAAGAGGTTGGACATACCTTCCTTCTTTTATCGGTTCTACGACTCCGGTGGCTTCGACCCAATATCGAAGAGATTGCACCATGTTTTTACCTAAGCCGATAATTTCCGCCGCGTCATCTCTATAAAGAAAACGATTATCATCATTGAGTTGCCTCAATGCCTTACGCAGCCAATTCAATCGTAAATAAAAACTTTGATGTTGACCGTAACCCATAGATGTTACCTTCTCTCTGGAGATTTCTCTCCAGAATAATATACCATACTTTTTTTCTTCAATAAACGTTTTTTAGTTATCAGAAATATCAAAATATTATATCTACTATGATATTTGCATCTCAGAAACCTGAAACGAAAGCTGGAAAAATACCCCATCGGGTGAAGCCCCTTAAGAACAGGGCATTTCAGCTTTCCTAAAGAGCTATTGCCACCACGGATATTCAGCTTTTAAATCTTTACCTTTCTCATGCTCGCGTTTCCCAAGAAACTCATCTTCTCTGGCTATTGTGGGATCATACCAATCGGCCTTTTTCTTTGCCCAATCGATCCATGCCAAAGCTTCCTCTGTCAAATTCACAGATGATTCCAAAGCTGTAACGAAGGCCCGGATCTTGCACGCCATCGCATAGTCCTGAGCCAAATTTGTTAATGCAATCGTACGCTCGACTTCAATCTTATAACGATTTCGGCGCTCTTCTCGCACTCTTTCTTCTTCTTCGCGTTTACGACGTTCTTCTTCACGCGCCTCTCGTTCTTTTCGTATAATCTCCGATGCTTCATACATCTCGATTAGAAGATCTCCCAATTGTTCTTCCACGATGGATGATTTCGTGTCACGAAAACTTTTATATAGATTCTGATTTATGCTGATGCACAAACGCCCGTTAAACACATAATCATATTTGCGAAAATTCGGTTTCGAAGCCCAGGAGTACCGTTTCTTATCTTCCTCATATTTGCGAAGCTGATTTTCCTCTGACTTTGTCAAAATATGATCGACTTTATCCTGCATTTCATAAATCTCAAGGGATACCGATTCATTGCGAATAATGAATGTAAGATTATCCGTCACTGAGCATCCCAATTGTTCCATGGCATGGATAACTGCCCCAAGGATTCGATAGACACGCGGTAGCGTCTCTTTTGAAATCACGCCCGCTAGAAATGGAGGGCTAGACTTGCTGCTGTATGAGCTGTAGCTTTGACGACTTCTTTGAGCGCCAACTTCTTTTTTATCGTTCCTGTTCCATTCGGTTACAATGTGTTTATATGCGGAAATTTTGGGATGCATCTTGGCCTTTTCATCCGGAATCCGTATCCGACAAGCTATATCAAATATAATGTTCCTTTCATCCTCCTCGAGGAATGCCAACTTTCCCGGAAAGATTTTAGGAGTAGCTTCTGAATAAGTTCGGTTAACAATAGTTTTTTCGGAATTATTTGATTGGGATAGTGGTATTGTGGTCGTATTCACCCCCGCTTCTTGGAAACTATCCTCTTTCATAACATTTTCCGAGTCAGCATAAGTATTTTTTAACACCCCTCCATCCGGTAGTGTAACCTCGGGCACTGCTTCCGGATTGGTCACCATATCCTTGTCAATCTTCTGCACTCTTATCCGCGGAGCTTTCGAACGTGGTATAGCAACTTCATGTACAGTTGAGGCTGGAAGGGGTGGTTTTGACACCGACTTTCCAAAATTTAATTTCGTCCAATACCCTGCAGGAGGAATGGGCACATTTGTTTCCTTACAGAGCTTATATATTTGGCCGTACGATGTGCCGTATTTCCTTGCAACACCGGCAAGCGACAACTCCCAAACTTCGTTATAGATCTGCTCGCGAGATAGCATTAGAGGTTGTTCCTCGGCCATCGTTACGACCTCCTTCTTAGTTTCAAATGCTTTTTAACTGAAAATTGTCTGTGTGGGCTCTTGAATTACAGCTACAGGAGCTACATGTGAAAATAATTTAGCACCCCCTATTCGTTTCTTTCGCTCAATAAAAAAACCAGATCCTTCTTCATCTGTTCAAATTGCGAAATGATCGTCTCCAGATTTTTCCCTATACTTTGAATTTGAACTTCATTGATTTTTCCATGCTTGTACGCAATAAGTCTTTCAGCAATAATGTGATAGCTCCAACTATCGGTGTATCGATCCTCATGATGAATTGCAAAACCAATCGGCAGACGGTCATTTCTCATGCCAATGCTTACAGCCATGGGAGCGATGCCAAGATAATCGGCAGCAATTTTACAGGTAATTTGGGGTAAGTTTCTTATTTTTCATCCGTGTATTTGCCCATACGTCTCACCTCCAGTCGGCTGTAGTTGTTAGTCCTTGCTGGCCATTGTGATATGTTGGTATTGCAAGTGTATACATCTTCTGTTCATTGTTTTTGTGGTTAAACTTTTTTGCGGTTAAATTATTAATGAGTTTCAAATTCCTTCCGCTTCAAGTTGTGATATGATATTAGATTTGCTTCATTTACCCTTGGTATTTTGTTCGAACATCAGTTGCAGTAATATTTCGACAAATTATAGCATTTTCCTGTCACATGAGCTATGTTGCATCAATCGAATTTACGTTTAAAATAAAACAAAACCCTTCAGACTTATTCTGAAGGGCATCATTTTAAGTATGGTACGGTCGAGAGGACTCGAACCTCCACGGAGGGTTACCCCATTGGAACCTGAATTTTGTGAGGTGCAGCTCAACACTAAACCACTAAAAAATGTATCAGCCCAACAAAAGACCGGTTTCGTTTTCATACTTGGTCGGGATGAGTATTAGAGGCTGAATTCCGTAATATATTTTCTCTATAAGTTCGTCTCTTTGCTAATTTCAAGTTCCTCTTCATACTTTCGAGTTTTATTAACCATTCTTCTTCCGTCCGCTTTTCCAGCATATTGTTTCTACAATCATTTGTTTCAAAAAAAACGACCCGATGTTTCCAAAAACGGAATTAAATTGATCTTTGCTCTCAATTCAAGCTTTTTCATTCTATTTTGAATATCATTCCGTCTCCGACACCTTCCACATCGTTTCCCGCTCAAGAAGTTGTTCAAACAAATCTCCGTCTCATGCCCATAAGGGCAAATAACTTTAATCGGCACTTTCCCATTAATGTAAATTGAATCCAAAACCTTATACCCTTCCGCCGCGAAAAAATTTTTCACTTGATACAGAGAATATTTCTTTTTTTTGACATACGTTGCATCTTCGTCCAGAACCAAAATTACTCATATTGGTCGTCCATCGGTGACCTTGGGGACACACCACGTTCAAATTACTTTTTGCATTTTTATATTCTGTGGAAAGTAGTTTGTAGCCTTCCTTTTCAAATCTACTCCGTACTTCTTCATACGCAAGCTTATCCTTAATAAATGTCATATATACCCCTTCCGGAGTCTAGCGCAGCCTTCGTTTTCTATGCGTTATATTTTCTACGTTTGTAGACGCGACACCAGTGTCACGTAATATCTGAAACTATAACAGAGTAGTACAGATTTGATGATACAGCTCAATGTAGTTACACGCGGTTCGAACATAAAATCTGCCTTGACTGTTGATTTGGCGCGAGTTATGCTCAAACCACCAGCCGCGTATATCTTTTACGCGCATATCTTTTATGCGTCAGGTGCGTATATCTCGGCTGGAACAATCAAAGTAATGCGCGGTCAGCACGACAAAAGCGAAGTGGGGAATTCGCGAAATCTCTTATAAGACAAGGCTTCTCGGCATTTTTGGAAGTTCAAAAAATACTGCGTATAATGCGGTGGTGTGTGAACAAAATTTTTTAAAACAGGGTTAAATGAATCCGATCACTGTACCACCTGCAGCACCGGCGACGACAACAATCCATGGCGGCTGTTTCCAAAAGACCAGCATCACAAACAGGATCGCTGCCAAAGCAAAATCAACGGGAGATAAAACCGCCGTTGTCCAAAGCGGATGATAGAGTGCGGCCAGCAGAATGCCGACGACCGCTGCGTTAACACCCATCAACGCACCTTGTACTTTTGGATTTTTACGTAAGGAGTTCCAAAACGGAAGAACTCCTATGATTAACAGGAATGCAGGCAGAAAAATAGCCACGGTGGCGATCACGGCCCCGGATATACCGTTGGCCATTGCACCCAGGTATCCGGCAAAGGTGAATAACGGACCGGGCACCGCTTGTGCGGCACCGTAACCGGCGAGGAAGTCCTCCCGACTGACCCATCCCGTTGGCACGACTTCCCTTTCAAGCAGGGGAAGAACGACATGCCCCCCTCCGAATACAAGAGAACCCGCACGGTAAAAACTGTCGAATAACGGCAGCCAACCGGCGGCGAAAAACTGTCGAAGCAGAGGCAGCGCGATCAATAATCCAATAAAGAGAACTAAACAAATAGCAGCAAAACCACGGCTTACAGGCACCGGCAAGTGGGGAGCTTCCGGAATTGCCGTTTTTCGGTACATCCAAAGTCCAAGAAGACCCGCAACAACAATCAGCAGCACCTGACTGAAAACCGTCTGCCACAAAAGGGCAACGGACGCCGCAATAATCGCGATGGTCGCCCGGTTCCGGTCAGGTGTCAATTTTTGTCCCATACCAAGAATGGCATGAGCGACAATGGCTACGGCGACGATTTTAAGCCCGTGAATCCATCCTGCACCGCCAATATCAAAGCCTTTCAGCAGAAAGGCGAACAGAACCATCGCAATGGCATAGGGGAGTGTAAAGCCGAGCCATGCGACCAAACCGCCAAGCAACCCTGCACGGATGACGCCGATGCCGATGCCAACCTGGCTGCTGGCCGGTCCGGGGAGAAACTGGCAAAGCGCCACCAAATCAGCATAACTGCGCTCATCCATCCATTTGCGGCGGCGTATGTATTCGTCGTGAAAATAGCCGAGGTGGGCGATCGGTCCACCGAACGAAGTGAGACCCAGCTTGGCCGATACACCCAGTACTTCCAGAAGCGCCCGCAGCTTGCTTTTCGGCTCGATTCGGACTGAGGCTTGATTTCTTTCCATCGGTCATGATCTCTCCTTATCTGTGATTGCCAAAAATATTGATAAATCAAGCTGGCTGCGGCGGTTAAAGAAAGTCCGATACCCCATTTGCACGAACAGGAACACGGATAAGGAAACGCTACCGACGATACCCAGCATGATGGCAATTTGGTATTCCACTGCAACGAGCGGAGACGTTCCGGACAAGATTTGACCCGTCATCATTCCCGGCAAAAAAACAATGCCCATCCCCACCATTGAATTAATTGTGGGCAACATTGCAGCGTCGAAAGCCTTATTGACTATATCCCGCGCTGCACGTTGCGGCGTTGCACCCAGCATAAGCGCCGCTTCCACCTTATTCTTTTGAGCGTGCAAACCTTCGATCAAAACGTTTACGCCAAGGGCGATGCCCGTCATCGAATTGCCGATGATCATACCGGCAATCGGGATTACATATCGTGGATCATACCAAGGGGTGAGTTGCAGGACGATGAAAATAAAAAAGATGAGGCTAACCATAATTCCGGAAGTCATGGAAAAGACGATAATTCGCTTCATACGGTTGGACAACCTGACTTTTGCCCTTTTGATGACAGTACGGATTGCGAAAACCAGCATGACAGCCACAAGCAGCAACGTATACAATGGATGGGAGTGTTCAAACAAATATACTAGGATATATCCGATGAGAATCAATTGCAGCGTCATCCGAACGGTGGCGATGAAGATTTCCTTCTCTCGCGGGATGCCTTTGATTCGGACGATCACAACCAGGAAAAGCACGAACAAATAGGCTGCGGCAAGTTGCCAAAACAACAAGTCAATCGTGGCGTCCACCGTTCAATCCCCCTTTTACCTGCGGAATGCCATGTTTCTTTTCAATGACTACATCCGAGTATGCATTTGCGATGCTGCGGGAATGAGTAATCATGATAAGCGTTTTCCCGTTACCGCGGATGAACGCGGTCAATCGTCGCATGACGGTGTTCGCCGTTTCTTCATCAAGTGCAGATGTCGGTTCGTCCAGCAGGAAAGCCATAGGGTCCATTAAAATAGCCCTTGCCAGCGCAAGCCGCTGCTTTTCTCCACCTGAAAGGCTTTCCACATCTTGCAACAAATCTTTGTCCAGGCAGGCGACATGGAGGGCTTGCATCAATCGTTCATCGGTTGCTGGCGGTTTACCCGCAAAGGACAGTCCGATTTGTAGGTTATCTTGTACTGTACCATTAAACATAACAGGTGTCTGTGGCACCATAATCACTTGGCGCCTAAGTTCGATCGAATCAATTTCGTCTATGGGGGAATGCTCAAACCAAATCTCCCCTTCATCGCAGCTATCCATTTTGTTTAACAACCTTAGCAACGTTGTCTTTCCGCTGCCGCTCTCCCCTACAATGCAGGTAATCGCATTAGCCGGAATGTCCAATTCCGCGACATGCAAAATCCCTTTGGCTTTTACCCCTCTTAACCGAAACATCTGCAATGTTCTCCTTTTTCGCCTGTCAGTCTTTGATTTCCTTAAACAACTCATAAGCCTTTTTTCGTGCTTCAATAAGTACCTGATTGCCTTTTTCGGTTGTTCGGTAATATTTGCGGATTTTGCCTTTGACATTTCGATCCTCACGTTCCAATAGACCGCTGATTTCCATGGTTCGCAGCAGGGGATAAAGAGTTCCTGCGCTTAATTTATATCCGTGTTCTTTCAATTCCTCCAGCATCCATGAACCGAATATCGGTTCTTCCGCAGCGTGATGTAGGATGTGAATCTGAATGAATCCCAGGAATAATTTTCGATAAATCTGTTCCTCCATCATCAGCATGCACCACCATCGATTATTGATATCGGATACCGATTTTATAATATCTCAATTTGTAAGGCAGTTCAACCAATTTTATATCAATTCGGGGAGTCCAATCGTGATATTCGCACATGCAGCCATGATTCGAATAAAATGAGTATAACATTTTTCAAGGAAGTGACGTTATGGAAATTTATGTGGGTGAGAATCGGCAGCAAAACGAAGCAAAAAAAGAAATACCACCGACGGAAGACCTCATGCGGGAACACGGCGTACTTAAGCGCATCCTATTGATATACAAAGATGCTGAGAAACGCCTGAAAGGCGAAAAATGGTACGATCCCTATCTGATCAACTCCGTGCTCCTGCATACCGCTTCCATTGCGCGGAATTTCATCGAAAATTATCACCAACAGCTTGAAGAGAAATATGTGTTCCCGAAATTCATTCAGGAACAGCAATACGTCGATTTGGTTCGTGTACTTCGGGAACAGCATGATGCTGCACGGCGCTTGACCAGCATGATCACGCAGTCCACGATGTCTCCAACTAGCTATCACTGGCAAGAACGGATTCGGTTAGCCCATATGTTGTCACAATATATACGTATGTACGAACCGCACGAGGCACGTGAAGACACAGAATTGTTTCCAGCGTTTCGCGAACTGGTCCGCGCCGACGAATTCGAACGTTTGGGTAAGCTATTTGAGGAGATCGAGGAAAAAATGTTCGGAAAGGAAGGCTTTAAACGTATCGTTAATCAGGTAGCCCAATTGGAAAAATCATTGGGAATTTATAATCTTTCCCAGTTTACGCCTCTTTTTATAGGAGTAAGCGTCAAATACTTCCCACCTACACGGACTCGAAGATGCATGAGAAACTGAGCGTATCTGAAAGATAGGAGGTACGCACGAATGAACGAAAACGAACGCAACGAGCAATGGCGGGAGCGGATCCGTGCCTATCGGGAAAGCGGACAGACCATGCGGGCATGGTGTATCGCCCAAGAAATCCCGTTCAACCAACTGAAATACTGGCTGCGCAAACTGTCGCCGGGCAAACGGAAATCACCAACGACGACTTGGGTGACGGTCACCCCCACGCCGCCTCCATCGGCGGAAGCCTCCCCTCTCGTCGTCCGGATCGGCAACGCATCCATCGACATCCGCCCCGGTTTCGATGCGTCCCTGCTCACGCAAGTGGTGCGGATGCTGGAGGCGGGACGCTGATGCTCCCCCTTCCCGAACGGATCGTCCTGGCCAGTGGCGCGACGGATCTTCGGAAATCGATCGATGGGCTGGCCGCCCTCGTCCAGGAAAGCTTTGGCTGCAGTCCGTTTGCGCCCACCCTGTTCGTGTTCTGCAACCGGCAGCGGGACAAACTGAAAATGCTCTACTGGGAACACAACGGCTTCTGGCTGTTCTACCGTCGGCTGGAGCGCGGTACGTTCCAGTGGCCGGAGCCGTCGGACGGAAGTCCGACGATCCCCCTGCAGCACCGTCAATTGCGCTGGTTGCTGGACGGACTCGCGCTGGACCAGCGGCAGGCCCATCGGTTGGTGCCCGCCGAGGTCGTCCTGTAACGAGCGTCCCCGCTGTGTATTCACCAAATCGCCATCCTTATCGGCAGGAAAGTCGGCCCGATGTCGCGAAATTCAGAAACCATGGAAAACCGAGCGGACATCTCCCCCCTGACCTCCGAAGAGGTCATTCGACAATGAACCGAACAAGTGGCGGCGCTCAAGCTGCAGGTCGCCTGGTACGAAGAGCAATTCCGGCGGGCGCAGCAAAAGCGTTTCGGCGCTTCCAGCGAACAGACGCATCCGGATCAATTGACGCTGTTCAACGAAGTCGAAGCGGAAGCGGGCCCGGAGCAACCCGAGCCGACGGTCGAAACGGTGACCGTCGAGCGGCGGAAGAAAGCCAAAGGCGAGCGGGAAGCGAAACTGGCGAACCTGCCGGTCGAAACGATCCACTACACGCTGGACGAAACGGAAGGCGTCTGCCCGGACTGCGCCGGGCCGCTACATGCGATGAGCACGGAAGTGCGGCGGGAACTGAAGATCATTCCGGCGCAGGTAAGCGTAGTCGAGCATGTGCGCCACGTGTACAGTTGCCGCAGTTGCGAGCAGACGGGCGTG